>MWVY01000324.1_pt1 | contig 11537 bp, 7 predicted proteins | sample 1047251 | NCBI WGS metagenome assembly MWVY01 (sample SAMN06349983, study PRJNA376086) | soil metagenome | isolation source: MS7-5 sample Antarctic (ecotone) soil | place: Antarctica | collected 2015-01-13
GGCCAGCTCCAGGCGTTGGGTTCCTTCGCAGGTCGTTGGGTAGTTCGGGTATCGAGGCATAAGGGAGACACGTTGCGGCACAGGTAGCCGAAATCCTTAGGGAAAGATACGGCGGCATCCCTGCTATCCACGCGCTCCAGGCAGCTACTTTGTGGCTTCATTGCCCTATTTCGCCCTATTTTAAGGTCGTGGCCAGCGGGCGGGCGGCACTCCGAATTGTCGGGTTTTATCGGGTAGCCAGCAAGGGCGCGGCGGGCCGAACTTTTGGGGTTCAGTTATGCACGAATGCACGTGAAGCTGAATCAGCGGTGTAGCAGTAGCATGGGGGAAAGGACTTGCACCCCCTTCCCCCTGGGGCCGTGGCAGGCAGGCCGAATGTTGAGGTTTGTCGAGGGTTTGGGCCGAAAATGTACAGGATTGTACAGGTGGCCAGCATCGGGCGAAGGGTTGTGAAAGGCACAGAGGTTAACCCCCCATTTTTCAGGGTGTTTGGCCAGCGGGGCGGGCCTGTTGTGCCTGTTGTTTGCAGGCCGGGCAAGGTCAGGCCGCAGCCAGCACGAAGGCCCGGTATTGTTCGGGCACTCGCACGAACTCTCGGATAGGGAACAGCAGCGGCTGGCTCTCAATTTTAAGCAGGGTGCGCCGGGCATTGTTGCCGGGGTTGCTGGCAGCGTTGCGGCATTTCTTCCCACAGTACCGGGTTTCCGGCTTGCGGTGGCTGGCAATCGGTGCGCCGCACGTCAGGCAGCAGCGGGCGGCGGGCGGCATTGGCTCTCTTTCGTCGTCGTTGCTGTCGTCGTGCGGGTCGGAGCTGGGATATAGATTCTGTATGTCAGGCCAGCGGCGGGCACCGGTTTCGTCGTGGTCGTCGTCGCTGCCATAACGATTCGTAAGGTCAGGCCAGCGGGCGGGCGTGAGCGTTGCTTCGTCGTCGTCGGCAGCGAGGCGAGCGGGCGGGCATTGCATAGCTAGCAAGCCTTCGGCTGTTTGGGAAGGGGCGGCTTCCTCTCTCTCTTGTTGAAGGGATAAGACTTTACACAAGGGATTAAGTTGGGAAGCAGGCAGCTCGGCAATAGTGGCCACCGCTGCCATTGGTTCGGGTTGGGTCAGTAGCTGCTGCCAGACACTTCGAATCCCCTGTGTAGCGGCCTGTAGCGCCTCATCAACAACGTATTGCGCGTATAACTTGCGGTATATTTTTACCTGCAATCGCAGCCGTGGAACCGGCAAGCCATCCCAATAACCCACCCGCGCGGCCTGTTCCAACAAACGCCGGTCTGCTGTGCGTAATTTGGTAGGCAGCTCACCAGGGGCCGCGAATAGTAGGCTGTCCCACTGTGCGAACAATATCTTACCCATTGCCTCCAATTTGGCGGGGTGGGCAAGGTCGGCTAACGTCCTTACCCCGGCCTGCTTCAGTTGCTCCATCGTGCACACCTTCAACTCCACTCGCAGCGCCTCTGCCCCTGTTGTATCGCCGCTGGAATCGTCTAGCTGGGCCTCTTTGTCATACGCCTTCAGGTAGTACCGTTGGGCCACAACTTCGCGCATTATCCCGTGCTGGTTGTGGCTGGTGCCGGGAACCTTTGCCGGGCCTCCCTTCCGGCTGTGCAGCATCATCCGGCACAGCAGCTCCTTTGCAGGGGTGGGCATTGGCACGTTGGCCCCGTACTCTACATTGTGCAGCACCCCCTGCACAGGATTAAACTTTAGCTCGGCTGCCAGCCGCTCCACGGCCTGGGCCACGGCGTACCGGGGAAAGGCCCCGCCGTTGTGATTACCACTCCAATACTTGTGCAGGCTCCCCCTCACTTCAATCCGGCCGGAGTAATTGGAAATCTTGATTTCGAAGGCTCCCCAATTCGCAATCTTCCATTCGCCCAACACGCCATCGCCATCTACGGTCTGCTTCCACGGCAGGAAAGAGCAACTATCGAGGGTTGGGCCGTAGGCAGGGGGGAGGGTGAAGTAAATCCGGTCAATCATCGAGGCAGCGACACAGCCCACCCGGAAACAAGAGGCCCCCAAACCCAGCTAGGAAACAGGGAGAGGGGGCCAGCCTCTTGCCTCCGGAGGGAGGGGTGAGGTTCAAACTAAGACACGGTTCCTAGGCCGTGAACATCGTCGCTGATGATGCCCAAATTTACGAGGCGGGGTTGGGGTTTGGTGGCCCGCGCCGCGCAATTTTTCCGGCTTCGTGTTATTTCCGCGCCCTGTGCGCCGTTCGCGCCGTTGTCCGGTAGAACGTCCCCTTTAAAAGCCAATCGTTGAACCTTGCCCGGTTTCTGGCTCAAATCCGGCCGTTCGTGGCAGTAACTCCCCTCTCTATCGGCAAGGCAAGGGCCGCAGGCCAGCAGCCAGGGGGGGGGGCTCGCGCTCGCTACACGCATCTTTAGAGCTTCTTTAAGTTTAAGTTCTTTAACCTTCTTTAGGGCTCCGTAACGCATTGATTTGCAGTAGCCCACAAGCTCAACTAAGTACAGAAACCCCGGTGAACTAAGTACAGAAACCCCGGTGAATGTTGCTCAACTAAGTACAGAAACCCCGGTGAACTAAGTACAGAAACCCCGGCACATAAGTACAATTTTTATTGAAGTACTTATTAGTACATTTGGGGCGTACTAACCAGACTGTTTTATGCCCGCTGCTTCGTTCCTATTCCTACTCCGCAAACCCGAAGGGAAGCGCACCGACGAACACCGGATTATACTTCGGATAACGGTTGATGGCAAGCGGCGAGAGTACGCTACCAAGATTCCGGTTCGGCCCGAAGATTGGGACGTTACCCGGCATCGCATCAAGGGCGAGAGCCAGGCCGTTGCCGACTTCAACCAGGGGCTTCATAGCCTTCACGCGAAGGCGTTCCGAATGAAGGACACGCTAGAGACAGCTGGTAAGCCAGTAACTGCTGCTGCCATTGTCGCAGCGTTGCGGGATGGAATGCAAGCCACGGCCGTAGCGGTGGAGCCGGGGCCGCTCTTTGACCCGCAGCCGCTTACTACTACCCTAACCTTAGTCGACAGCGACGAACGGAGTAAGCGCCGGGGCAATACCGTGGCCTTTCAGCATAACGAGCTGGTGAGAGCGCCGTACCGGATGGGCATACTGGAGAGCCGAATCTTTGTGGAGGCCTTGCGCGGCATCAACCAGGGGCCGGATGGGGACACAACCTTGCCGCCCATTGATATTCCATTGTCGGCTGTGCTGCTGGGCAATGATGATAGCGCAGGCACTTACGCAGACGTTCGGCAAGCCTGTAAGGACTTGTTCAATAAGAGCATCAACCTAGCTAGGTTGGATGCTCCAGAGGGGACGTTTCACCGTGCCCGCCTTGTATCGGAGATAGAGCTAGTGCCCGGCAGCGGACGGATTCGGGGCAGCTTCGCGCCGGTCATTCGGCCGTACCTGCTCCAGCTCACCACGGCCGGGAATTTCACGCGGGCCGATATTGCTACGCTGCTCACCCTCTCGCCCACAGCCCAACGGTTGTACTGGTACCTAAAGAGCTACGCCAATTTGGGGGAGGGGCGCACCGTAACGCACTCCGTAGGCCTTGAACAGTTGAAGCTGCTGCTGCTCCAGGACGCGGCCTTGTATCCCATCTACACAGAGTTTGCGCGGCGGGTGCTGGAGCCTATCCGGCTGGAGTTTCACGCGCCCACCGTGGCCTTTCCTGTCGAATGGGAAGGGACGAAAACGGGCAAGAAAACGACTGGCATCAAGTTCACTATCCCGAAGGCACAGCAGCAGCAGCTGGCAGCGGCCCCGGTGGCCAGCGCAGCAGCTGCCAAGCCCACGGCCCGCCCGGATAGGTTCGCGGCCTGGCTGGCAGGGCACAGCCCGAAGCTCCAGACTGCCTACGCGGGCCTTACCGGCAACAGCGGAGCCAGCGCCAACCACTTAGCCCCGGCCGTGGCACAGGCCATCCTGAAACACGTTGCCGGCAAGCCCGACCGGGAAAAGGCATTGTTCGCCACGCGCCACCGGATAGCCACCACGAAAGAGGCGGTAAAAGACCGGGCCGGTTACAGCTACAAACAGTTGGTGGCCGCGCTCGGCAGGGAGTTCAAGTGAGGCAACCCAACCAGGCCAGCCAGCAGTACAGCCACGGCGGCGGGGTAGGCATGTAAAAAGGCTTTTTACATGCTGCAAACGACCGTTTCCAGCTTGTAAAAAGCACGTTGTAGCGGCTAGATAACACGCATTCGCTACCTTAGCTAGTAGAAAGCCAACGGATTTTTTAAGTGAAAATCAGAAAGCAAAAAAAACATATTTAAGTTAGCAACTATGCGGCATCCATCTACTAACCACGCCCTGATTAAGTCGCAACGCTCAACCTTTGGGTGGCTTATTGTAGCTACTGGCTTGCTTTTCACGAGCCAAAGGGCTTGTGCGCAAACTGCTCCGGTTGGCGGACGGAATGCGACACTAGTTAAGGTTGCGGCTAAGCTGATAAGTCAAGCTGATTCCGTCGCTCGGGTGACTCACACAAAGCCGGCTATGGTGCGCATAGATAAGATTAATCCGGCCGTGCCCCACAGTGCCTTCTTCATCGTGACTGCGGCAGAGGGTGCAGTGGAAGAGTTGCCTGCCCTGGCTTCGGGTGGGGGAATGGTCGCCCTAGTCAAAGCGGTCGAAGGTCAACTTGGTAGCGCTCAGGCAATGGAAAATAAGACTGCTTCAGAAACAAGCGTTTTTGTTACGTTTACCATTGGGGCTGATGGTACGGTGCAGCAAGCCCAAATCATGGCAGGTCAGAACTCGACTGTTAACGCAACGGTGTTAGCCGCAATCCAGCGACTACCGCGCCTTGCGCCTGGTCAGGTGGCGGGTAAAGCTGCAGCTGTTAGGCTGACCATTCCGGTGCAGGTGAAATCGTAAGAGCTGCTCACTCAGCAAGAAGCCCGTAGCATTAGCTACGGGCTTCTTGCTTTTATGCTGTTTAGGGACAGGGCGATAGAAGTAGGTGAAACCGCCACGATTCCAAGAGCCGGGATATAACGATTGTTATGTTAAGCAACTATTCCGGGAATTCAGGCAAGCTGTCAGCAGGGCCTTTTCTGTTTTTTGTCTAAATTTTACTGGAGGTGAGAAAAGCAAGCAGAGTGCCTTGTCGGCAAACTAATTGTCGCTAAACGGAGCAGGCTTTGCCGGTAGTTTTTCCACCGGGTCGTACAGAGCCCCTAGTTGCTGTGCATTTTGCTCCACGGTGGTCCGAAACCCAATTTTTGAACGACGAGCATTTACAGTGGCGGGCTGCCGGATGGGCCAGACGACGTTCGTGCCGTCGGGGCGCACCCAATTGGCGGCCTGGGTCCCGTAACGCTGCTTTTTGCCTTCGAACATGAGCAGGCGGTCGCGCATGGTGGCCGCGCCCGTCGCGCTGGCCTCGCCTTGCTGCGCGCGCCGTTCCAACTGGGGCAGGTAGCGCCGAATCGTGCGGGTATTGGAGTGTTGCACAACGTAATAGAGAGCCCCCGCGGCCGTATCGCCTAGTTTGCTTTTGGGCAGCCAGCCGTAGCGGGCCAGGATGGGCAGCACGAGCGTTTGATTCAGCGAGTCGGTGCGCTGCATCCGCCGATAGAACGCTTGGAGGGCCAGCGAGTCGCCCTCTAGGGAACGCAGGTCCACATTTCGAACGGCTTGGTCCTGCTCATACACCCTGGTGAGGGTCTGTTGGAGGCGCGTGTACTCTTCCGGAGAGGGCTCCGCCGGAAACGGCAGTCGGTGACAACCAGGGCCCAGCACGGAAGTTAGGGCAAGAAAAAAAACGAGTGGAAAGGGTTTCATAAGGGCAACGAAAGGTAAGGGCGTCCAAAGGTGGGGCAGTAGCTCTGGGCGGGTGTTAAGCTCCATAGTCGGGGTTCTTGTTCCAAAAGGGCGGATTTACACGCTAAGCAATTAATCGGTTGACTTATTGCTTGTTGACAACGGCATTCGCTAAGCTTATCACAAAGGAGTTCCTTTCTGATAAGCTGCTAGCACCTGCTATACTGCTTGGAATCGGCCTTTTATTGCCTGTTTTTGAGTCACCCTTTCTGATAAGAGGGCTTAGCGTGTAAATCTGCCCGTTTGGAACAAGAACCCCTGTAAGCCCTGATAATTGCAGGGGCCGGGCTCCCTGTTCTTCCGGTTGGTTACCGGAAGCAACGACCGCCGAAACGGGCGCAAAGGGAGTTTACGAAACTCATTCCTTCGGGCTATTTCGTAAACTTTGATTCGTAGACGAGTTTCTTAAACTCCCCCGGCCCTGAAGTGGCCTGCTGGCACTTGCTGCTGAGCAGCTGCCACGAGTTCAGGGAAAGGAGCCTATTATTTCAATGGCGCGTTGGTAGGCAACACTACTTCAACCTGACCGGTAGCGTTTTCTCGCAGGACGTATCCGCACGGAGCTGTGTCGTATTCGCCGGGTTCGAGTTCGGTTGTGATGACCTTCCCGTCGCAGGTCTGGACTTGCCACTCGGGGGCGTGGGACAGAACCAGGTGCTCGGTCAAGTGCACGCGGTAAGCGGCTAGGTAGCGGGCGAGTTCGTCGGCCAGCCCGGGCTGGGTCAGGTAGGGTTCGGCGCCGCCGTACACGAGCACCACGGCCGAATCCACGGCGCAAAATTGGCTCGGCAGACGGTCCTCCGCGAGCACCCCATAGCGATGGGCGACGTAAAAGAGGCCGCCCCTGTATGGCCGTTGCTTCAGGGTCAAGCACAGCACCGTGTTACGGCGGTTGAGGCGGTGGACAGCGAAGTAGTGCCGCAGGGCTTGCACCACCGTGGGGTCGGTCAGAACGGCCTCGTGGGGGAACACGGCCGCGGGGGAGGGCGCTTGGCAGCTTCCAACGAGCAGCGCCAAGCCTAGGGCGAAGAGGCGCAGGCGAACGGGGATGGTCATTAGGAGCGAAGGTAGTGGCGACACCAGAACACACCCATGATGGCGTTCAGCAAAACGGTGATTTAGGTTAATAACCTTGCAACATTCGCAGCAAGGCCGGGGCCGCGGCTTCCGTCTGTCGCTCCAGCTTCAACAGCCGTTCATGCCAGCGGGTAGGCTTGCCCCGGTAATAGAGTTTGCGGCCCTTGCGGTATTGCGCCTCCCACTCCCTATCAAGGCCGTAGTAGTTGCTCATGCCCCGAAACCGCTTGTTCTCCAGCTGGGCATCGTAGTACAGCCGATAGAGCGGAAAGGCCAGCCGGTGGGCAAACACGCCGGTTCCGCTTCGCAGGTACAGCACGGTTGCACGGCGGTCGGTTGTCGGGCACACCATGTACCAACGGTGGCCAGCCACGCCGCGAAGGTTGCTGGGCTGCTGCTCCAGTGGTATGCAATAATCGTATTGCCGCTCCTTGTTCACCGTGTAGTGGAGCCGTAGGTAACTGCTCTCCCCTGGCTCAATATGCGCTTCTAAGCCAATGGAGCCGGTACGCTCCCCCCGGTTGCTCCAATGCAGGGTGCGACTGTGCAGGCCGGGCAACAGCAGCCCCTGCTGGCGTAGATAGGCCAGCTCCAGGCGTTGGGTTCCTTCGCAGGTCGTTGGGTAGTTCGGGTATCGAGGCATAAGGGAGACACGTTGCGGCACAGGTAGCCGAAATCCTTAGGGAAAGATACGGCGGCATCCCTGCTATCCACGCGCTCCAGGCAGCTACTTTGTGGCTTCATTGCCCTATTTCGCCCTATTTTAAGGTCGTGGCCAGCGGGCGGGCGGCACTCCGAATTGTCGGGTTTTATCGGGTAGCCAGCAAGGGCGCGGCGGGCCGAACTTTTGGGGTTCAGTTATGCACGAATGCACGTGAAGCTGAATCAGCGGTGTAGCAGTAGCATGGGGGAAAGGACTTGCACCCCCTTCCCCCTGGGGCCGTGGCAGGCAGGCCGAATGTTGAGGTTTGTCGAGGGTTTGGGCCGAAAATGTACAGGATTGTACAGGTGGCCAGCATCGGGCGAAGGGTTGTGAAAGGCACAGAGGTTAACCCCCCATTTTTCAGGGTGTTTGGCCAGCGGGGCGGGCCTGTTGTGCCTGTTGTTTGCAGGCCGGGCAAGGTCAGGCCGCAGCCAGCACGAAGGCCCGGTATTGTTCGGGCACTCGCACGAACTCTCGGATAGGGAACAGCAGCGGCTGGCTCTCAATTTTAAGCAGGGTGCGCCGGGCATTGTTGCCGGGGTTGCTGGCAGCGTTGCGGCATTTCTTCCCACAGTACCGGGTTTCCGGCTTGCGGTGGCTGGCAATCGGTGCGCCGCACGTCAGGCAGCAGCGGGCGGCGGGCGGCATTGGCTCTCTTTCGTCGTCGTTGCTGTCGTCGTGCGGGTCGGAGCTGGGATATAGATTCTGTATGTCAGGCCAGCGGCGGGCACCGGTTTCGTCGTGGTCGTCGTCGCTGCCATAACGATTCGTAAGGTCAGGCCAGCGGGCGGGCGTGAGCGTTGCTTCGTCGTCGTCGGCAGCGAGGCGAGCGGGCGGGCATTGCATAGCTAGCAAGCCTTCGGCTGTTTGGGAAGGGGCGGCTTCCTCTCTCTCTTGTTGAAGGGATAAGACTTTACACAAGGGATTAAGTTGGGAAGCAGGCAGCTCGGCAATAGTGGCCACCGCTGCCATTGGTTCGGGTTGGGTCAGTAGCTGCTGCCAGACACTTCGAATCCCCTGTGTAGCGGCCTGTAGCGCCTCATCAACAACGTATTGCGCGTATAACTTGCGGTATATTTTTACCTGCAATCGCAGCCGTGGAACCGGCAAGCCATCCCAATAACCCACCCGCGCGGCCTGTTCCAACAAACGCCGGTCTGCTGTGCGTAATTTGGTAGGCAGCTCACCAGGGGCCGCGAATAGTAGGCTGTCCCACTGTGCGAACAATATCTTACCCATTGCCTCCAATTTGGCGGGGTGGGCAAGGTCGGCTAACGTCCTTACCCCGGCCTGCTTCAGTTGCTCCATCGTGCACACCTTCAACTCCACTCGCAGCGCCTCTGCCCCTGTTGTATCGCCGCTGGAATCGTCTAGCTGGGCCTCTTTGTCATACGCCTTCAGGTAGTACCGTTGGGCCACAACTTCGCGCATTATCCCGTGCTGGTTGTGGCTGGTGCCGGGAACCTTTGCCGGGCCTCCCTTCCGGCTGTGCAGCATCATCCGGCACAGCAGCTCCTTTGCAGGGGTGGGCATTGGCACGTTGGCCCCGTACTCTACATTGTGCAGCACCCCCTGCACAGGATTAAACTTTAGCTCGGCTGCCAGCCGCTCCACGGCCTGGGCCACGGCGTACCGGGGAAAGGCCCCGCCGTTGTGATTACCACTCCAATACTTGTGCAGGCTCCCCCTCACTTCAATCCGGCCGGAGTAATTGGAAATCTTGATTTCGAAGGCTCCCCAATTCGCAATCTTCCATTCGCCCAACACGCCATCGCCATCTACGGTCTGCTTCCACGGCAGGAAAGAGCAACTATCGAGGGTTGGGCCGTAGGCAGGGGGGAGGGTGAAGTAAATCCGGTCAATCATCGAGGCAGCGACACAGCCCACCCGGAAACAAGAGGCCCCCAAACCCAGCTAGGAAACAGGGAGAGGGGGCCAGCCTCTTGCCTCCGGAGGGAGGGGTGAGGTTCAAACTAAGACACGGTTCCTAGGCCGTGAACATCGTCGCTGATGATGCCCAAATTTACGAGGCGGGGTTGGGGTTTGGTGGCCCGCGCCGCGCAATTTTTCCGGCTTCGTGTTATTTCCGCGCCCTGTGCGCCGTTCGCGCCGTTGTCCGGTAGAACGTCCCCTTTAAAAGCCAATCGTTGAACCTTGCCCGGTTTCTGGCTCAAATCCGGCCGTTCGTGGCAGTAACTCCCCTCTCTATCGGCAAGGCAAGGGCCGCAGGCCAGCAGCCAGGGGGGGGGGCTCGCGCTCGCTACACGCATCTTTAGAGCTTCTTTAAGTTTAAGTTCTTTAACCTTCTTTAGGGCTCCGTAACGCATTGATTTGCAGTAGCCCACAAGCTCAACTAAGTACAGAAACCCCGGTGAACTAAGTACAGAAACCCCGGTGAATGTTGCTCAACTAAGTACAGAAACCCCGGTGAACTAAGTACAGAAACCCCGGCACATAAGTACAATTTTTATTGAAGTACTTATTAGTACATTTGGGGCGTACTAACCAGACTGTTTTATGCCCGCTGCTTCGTTCCTATTCCTACTCCGCAAACCCGAAGGGAAGCGCACCGACGAACACCGGATTATACTTCGGATAACGGTTGATGGCAAGCGGCGAGAGTACGCTACCAAGATTCCGGTTCGGCCCGAAGATTGGGACGTTACCCGGCATCGCATCAAGGGCGAGAGCCAGGCCGTTGCCGACTTCAACCAGGGGCTTCATAGCCTTCACGCGAAGGCGTTCCGAATGAAGGACACGCTAGAGACAGCTGGTAAGCCAGTAACTGCTGCTGCCATTGTCGCAGCGTTGCGGGATGGAATGCAAGCCACGGCCGTAGCGGTGGAGCCGGGGCCGCTCTTTGACCCGCAGCCGCTTACTACTACCCTAACCTTAGTCGACAGCGACGAACGGAGTAAGCGCCGGGGCAATACCGTGGCCTTTCAGCATAACGAGCTGGTGAGAGCGCCGTACCGGATGGGCATACTGGAGAGCCGAATCTTTGTGGAGGCCTTGCGCGGCATCAACCAGGGGCCGGATGGGGACACAACCTTGCCGCCCATTGATATTCCATTGTCGGCTGTGCTGCTGGGCAATGATGATAGCGCAGGCACTTACGCAGACGTTCGGCAAGCCTGTAAGGACTTGTTCAATAAGAGCATCAACCTAGCTAGGTTGGATGCTCCAGAGGGGACGTTTCACCGTGCCCGCCTTGTATCGGAGATAGAGCTAGTGCCCGGCAGCGGACGGATTCGGGGCAGCTTCGCGCCGGTCATTCGGCCGTACCTGCTCCAGCTCACCACGGCCGGGAATTTCACGCGGGCCGATATTGCTACGCTGCTCACCCTCTCGCCCACAGCCCAACGGTTGTACTGGTACCTAAAGAGCTACGCCAATTTGGGGGAGGGGCGCACCGTAACGCACTCCGTAGGCCTTGAACAGTTGAAGCTGCTGCTGCTCCAGGACGCGGCCTTGTATCCCATCTACACAGAGTTTGCGCGGCGGGTGCTGGAGCCTATCCGGCTGGAGTTTCACGCGCCCACCGTGGCCTTTCCTGTCGAATGGGAAGGGACGAAAACGGGCAAGAAAACGACTGGCATCAAGTTCACTATCCCGAAGGCACAGCAGCAGCAGCTGGCAGCGGCCCCGGTGGCCAGCGCAGCAGCTGCCAAGCCCACGGCCCGCCCGGATAGGTTCGCGGCCTGGCTGGCAGGGCACAGCCCGAAGCTCCAGACTGCCTACGCGGGCCTTACCGGCAACAGCGGAGCCAGCGCCAACCACTTAGCCCCGGCCGTGGCACAGGCCATCCTGAAACACGTTGCCGGCAAGCCCGACCGGGAAAAGGCATTGTTCGCCACGCGCCACCGGATAGCCACCACGAAAGAGGCGGTAAAAGACCGGGCCGGTTACAGCTACAAACAGTTGGTGG
>MWVY01000325.1_pt1 | contig 11530 bp, 10 predicted proteins | sample 1047251 | NCBI WGS metagenome assembly MWVY01 (sample SAMN06349983, study PRJNA376086) | soil metagenome | isolation source: MS7-5 sample Antarctic (ecotone) soil | place: Antarctica | collected 2015-01-13
TGGTGTTATTCAACCTGACCAAAAAGAACACCAGGTGCAGGAATATTTAGATGAGCTGGCTTTTTTAGCTGAAACTGCCGGGGCTGTTACAGTAAAAAAGTTTTACCAGAAGCTTTCGCATCCAGACAGCCGCACATTTATTGGAAAAGGAAAATTACAGGAGGTTAAAGAATATGTACAGTCCAGAAACATTGATGTAGTAATTTTTGACGATGAGTTGAATGGCTCACAGATAACCAACATTGAAAAAGAAGTTGGGGTAAAAACTATCGATCGTTCAGATTTGATACTCGACATATTTGCACGGCGTGCAAAAACAGCACAGGCAAAAGCTCAGGTGGAACTAGCTCAATACCAATATATACTTCCAAGATTACGTGGTATGTGGAAACACCTTGAACGCCTTGGCGGAGGCATTGGAACAAGAGGTCCGGGTGAGACAGAGATAGAAACTGACCGCCGGATAGTACGTGATAAAATTTCTTTGTTAAGAAAGAGATTAGCAGAAATAGACAAACAGGCTTTTACACAACGTAAAGAAAGAGGAGAGTTAATACGGATTGCCCTGGTTGGATATACAAATGTGGGCAAATCAACATTGATGACTTTGCTTAGTAAAAGTGAAGTTTTTGCCGAAAACAAGTTGTTTGCTACACTTGATACAACAACACGAAAGATAGTTTACGAGAGCACTCCTTTTTTATTAAGTGATACTGTCGGATTTATTAGAAAACTTCCGCATCACCTGGTGGAAAGTTTTAAAAGCACACTGGATGAAGTAAGAGAATCAGATATTTTATTGCATGTCGTAGATATATCTCACCCGAATTATGAAGAACAGCTTGGTGTGGTAAATAAAACACTTCAGGAATTAAATGCATTTGAAAAACCAACATTAACCATCTTCAATAAAATGGATCTTTATGAAAAGCAAACCTTTGATCCATGGCTTGAGAATGAAACGAAGCAGGAAATTTTAAATGATTTAAAAGAACGTTGGCAAGGTGAAACCAACGGCAATGCAATCTTTATTTCTGCACTGGAAAGAACGAATATTGATGAATTAAGGAAAACTATTCTCGATAAAGTGAAGGAGCTCTATAGTATAAGATACCCATATAAAACAGCATTTTATTCTTAAACTTATCTCGTCAGTTCACCTTTTCTATGTTGTCAACTTTAGTTTTTCCAGCTCGTGAGTTGAGGAGAAAGTATTCAGCTGTAAGAACAATTATAATGATGAACAGGATCAGGAAAAGTATAACCCAGATTTTAGTATTTTTCATTTACCAACTCGTTTTTAGATCTATCGAAACACTATACAAATTCAGGTAATAACTGGCACACCTAATCAGCTATATTTAAATTCTCCACCTCTGCTTCAGTATAAGTTAATCTGAACGAGGTCCGGTGGTATTTAGAAGGCCCATGCTTCTCCAAAGCCCTCTGATGCTCTCTTGTAGCATAGCCTTTATTTTGCACCCAGTTATATTGCGGACATTTACGATGAAGCTGTTTCATGTAATCATCTCTATACGTTTTTGCAAGAATACTTGCTGCAGCTATGGAGGCATAGGTTGCATCGCCATGTATAACACACTGATGCGGAATTTTTTTGTACTTCCGAAAGTAATTACCGTCAATTAATAAAAATTCCGGTTGAGAAGACAATGTTCTTATTGCATAGTGCATCCCTTTGATGGCAGCCTGTAAAATATTGTACTTATCTATTTTTTTATTGCATAAACTGGTAACAGAATAAGCAATTGCGTGCTGTTCAATATATGGCCTTAATTCATTACGTTCGTTTTCTGTTAGCAGTTTGGAATCATTGAGCAGAGGGTGATGAAAGCTCTTAGGTAAGATAACTGCTGCTGCAAACACAGGCCCTGCAAGGCAACCACGACCAGCTTCATCGCATCCTGCTTCCAGCAGTTGTTCTTTAAAATATGGTTGCAGCATAATGCAATTTTAGGAGTATTTCTTCTCCCGGAGAAAAATTTTTGCTAACACCACAACTATTTTTGTGAACATGAATGAAAGCCGTTCTTCAAAGCCAGTTGCTGTTTGGTTACTTATTGGTGTGGTAATGATAATTGTTCAAATTCTTTTGGGTGGTATTACAAGACTTACCGGCTCAGGTTTATCTATAACAGAATGGGATGTAATTACCGGTGCTATACCGCCGTTGAATGAACAGCAGTGGTTGGAAGAATTCAGGAAATATCAACGAACGCCACAATACAACTTACTTAATGCAGATTTTACTTTAAAGGATTTTCAATTCATTTTTTTCTGGGAATGGCTTCACCGTTTTTGGGGAAGATTGATAGGAATAGTTTTCATTATTCCTTTCATAATCTTTTTAGTACAGAGGCGTTTTCGCCATGATATGATCAAACCACTGCTGATACTTTTTCTGTTGGGAGCTTTACAAGGTGCTGTGGGTTGGATAATGGTGATCAGTGGCTTAACAGGTGATGCGGTATATGTGCGACCAACAAGACTTGCTCTGCACTTTGTTCTTGCCTTGATCTTACTTGCATATACTTTCTGGTTTGCATTGCAATTATTTGTAAAAAGAAAAAGTTTAACAACCGCTCCTTCATTAAAGAAATTCACCTTCATCATTATAGGAATTTTATTTCTGCAGTTTTTTTATGGTGCATTAATGGCAGGGCATAAAGCAGCACCAGCAGCACCAACATGGCCGTCCATTAACGGAAGCTTCATCCCGCATTATGTTTTTAAAGCTTCTGAAGGTGTGTATAGCCTTATTGAAAATCCAATAACAATACATACAGTACATAGATTGTTGGCTTATCTGCTTTTCGTTTTAATTATTGTATGGACGATACAAGCTGTTAAAACAAATGGGTCATCATTATTCCGGGCAACACGAATACTCCCTGGTGTGTTTGTTTGTGTACAACTTGTTTTAGGAATTTTCACTGTAATAACAAGTGTAGGTATAAGAGCTCAAAAATGGAACATATTTGAATCAATGGCTTTGTTACATCAATTAACAGCAATATTCCTTTTGTTATCATTAGTGGTTATGTTATTTATTCTTCGTAATAAAATCTTAAAGCGTCCGGAGAACTTAAACTCTCAAGAGATTTAATAGTTATTTTACAAAGAGGTCTTTCTATTAATGGCATATTTAAGAGGCATATTCTTTTCCTTACCCGTTCAGTTACTTTTTCTGCACTTCAGAAAGTACCAGGCATTACTGTTGTTTTGGTTCATTCTTTTTGCAACCGTAAATGGTAGCTTCATGAAACCATTTGGTGCTGATGCTTTGTACCTTGCTCCTGAATATTTAGGTAATGTAAACTCAATAAGTGCTGCCTTTGTTGGTGTTGCAATTGGTGTTTTTATCATGTGCTGGAACATTACCACGTTTATACTTTTCAGCAGGCATTTTACTTTTTTAGCTGCTACCAGGTATCCGTTTTTGAAATACTGTATCAACAATAGCATCATACCTCTTGCCTTCTTACTTTTTTTTCTTGTCAAAGCCTACCAGTTCACCCATTATAAGGAGTTGCTAAGCAATGTAGAAATACTTTTTCTGGCAATTGGATTTATAACCGGGTTGTTATTGATACTTTCTATTTCCTTTCTATATTTTTTTAGGGCAGATAAGTCCATCCTGAAAGGAATGCAACCGTTGTTTGAAAATGCAAAAAATTACATTGCACAGTTTCAGCCGGAACATGTTTCTTTAAAAAGTAAATCAATCATTAAATCAGAATGGTTCCTGGACTCCTTTTGGAGAATAAGACGCTGCAGGGATGTATCGCATTATTCAGCAGAATTAATGGATAAGATATTTAGGCGGCACCATTTAGCTGCAGTAATATGTGTTTTCTTAGCTTATCTTTTTTTGATAATTGTTGGGTTTTTTCTTGATTACCGTGCCTTTCAAATACCGGCTGCAGCAAGTATTACCCTATTGTTTGCTATTTTGATTGGCGTATCCGGTGCGTTTGCCTATTTCCTTCAGACATGGAGCGTGCCTGTTCTTGTAATCTTCCTTCTTCTGCTGAATATTATTTATAAGTTAGATTGGATAGATCCCACAAATAAAGCTTATGGTTTAGATTATAATGAACTTAACCGGCCGTCATACACTGCAAATATTTTACAAGAATTAAGCAGCCCTGAAAATGCAGAAACTGATAAAGAAAATATGGTTGCTATTCTGGAAAAATGGAAAAAAAAGCAGGGGGAAGAAAAACCACTACTGGTAGTGATGGCAACAAGTGGCGGAGGAACAAGAAGTGCAGCATTTACAATGAATGTTTTACAGCAATTGGATAGTATAACAGGCGGTGAGATCATGGAGAAATTGTTTTTAATTACCGGTGCCTCCGGAGGTATGGTTGGTGCTACTTATTTTAGGGAACTCTATCGGCAGAAGCTGTTAAATAATAACATTAACCTGCAAGACAGGAAATACCTTGAAGATATCTCCGGTGATCTTTTAAATGCAACATTCTCCTCTTTTGTTGCAAGGGATCTTTTTGCACCTGAACGAAGTTTCTCTGTAGGGCCTTACAAGTATTCGCGTGACAGGGGTTATTCTTTTGAAACTGCACTGAATCAAAATACAAGAGGTTTACTAAATAAACAGTTAGGTGACTATGCTGATGATGAGGCTGCAGCTAATATCCCGCTTATTTTATACCATACAGTTATTACACGTGATGGTAAAAAAATGAATATAGGTACACAACCAATGCGGTTTATGATGCGGGCACCATTAGATACTTCAGTAACAAAAAATAATATTCCTGATGCTTTGGATTTTATTTCTTTTTTTAAGCAACAGGACCCATACAATTTAAGGGTGCTGACGGCTTTGCGGATGAATGCTACTTTCCCTGTTGTACTTCCAAACGTATGGTTACCTTCTGAGCCGGTAATAAATGTAATGGATGGTGGGCTTCGGGATAATTATGGCATTGATAACTCACTGCGATTTTTAACTGCAATGCAAACCTGGATTGAACAAAATACCAGTGGTGTTCTGATGATTCAAGTGCGGGATCGCACTGTTGGTGGCTGGGAAGCTCCATATGAATCAGATGGTATAACTGAAAATGCAGTAAAGCCTTTTTTTGTACTACAGAACAACTGGTTTAAAATGATGGAGTACACACATAATGACATGATAACCTATTTTACAAATGCTTCAGGTTACCCATTCTATAAGATTCTTTTACAATATACATCTAACAATGAAGAGAATAAAGCTGCCTTAAATTTCCATTTAACGCAGCGTGAGAAAAGAGATATTGCTTTGTCATTAAAAGAGAAAAGAAATATTGATAACCTTCTTAAAGTTGCTGAGCTTTTAAATACTGGCAAGAAGAACATTCTTTCAGATGTAAAAAATGAACATCAAAAAACGGTAAACCGGTTTGCTGAAAAAAAATAATCCGCTTCGATTTCGTTGATACATCATCAATAACAGTTAAAGTATTTCAAAAACTTCACTAAGCATTACCACTCCTGACAGCTAAAAATTACTTTAGGCCATCAAAACTTTATAATGAGAAAATTATCTTTTATAGCCTTACTGAGCTTGATATCTGTTTATAGCTTTTCACAACAAACCGAATCATTATCTGCACGAAAGAACATATATATTGAAGTCGGTGGTAATGGAATGGCATTTAACGTAATGGGCGAAACGAGGTTTAAACCCGGTACAGATGGATTAGGCATAAAGGCAGGTTTTGGAGGTTTTACTACCTCATATGAAAGTTTGTTTACTGTTCCGGTTGGGCTAAATTGGTTAATATCAAAAGACAATAAAAACTTTTTTGAAGCAGGCATTGGTGCAACATATCTTCATTACAGAGACAAGTATGATTACGGTTATCCAGGCTCCCAACGCTATCCTACAGAAATAATTAACCTTACTATTGATCAAGCTAACAGTGTTTACGGCCATTTTACCTTAGGGTATAGAAGACAACCACCTAATGGTGGTATCATGTGGGGAGTTGCAGTAACTCCACATTTCAATGCAAATGGTTTTTGGCCTGTATGGGCTGGAATTAAGTTTGGCTACTCCATTGGAGATAGAGTAGAAAACAAGTAAGAGTTTTGATTTGCACTTTGTTAGTTAATTCCATTTATTCAAACTAACAACAGCTTAGTTTCTAACTGCAACCTGTTTATTCATCAATTCTGAAATTGACTTTTTAAGCCAGTAAACTGTATTTTGCGCTAGTCCCATTGTATGGAAATAAACCTTCCCTTCCTGGTTGATTATTACATGTCTAGGATAAGATTTTACTTTATACAATTCGGCTAAAAATCTTCCATTATCAATAATAGAATACTTGAAAGGCGTGGTTGGCAAAAATTTTTCAAGAGCATATTTCTCGTCTAAAGCAATGGCTATAAATTGTACCTGGCTGTTGCCTTTGTATTCTTCTACTAATTCATTTAACTCCGGTATTTCCATGCGGCAGGGCCTGCAATTGATGAACCAGAAATTGATTACAGTAATCTTTCCGGTCATGTCTTTAAGGTTTCGCCTGGTGCCTTCCATGTCAGTTACATTAACAAAACTTACCTTTTGACCATTCCGGAATGCATTACTTTCCATTGGTTTTGGCATTTGTTCCATCCGCTTTTGAAACTCTTTTTCTGATATCCTGATGAGGAAAAAAGCTGTATTAGGATCTGACGGATTCTCGGCCCGTAAATCATACCCTTTCCTGGTTAATGCTTGCCAGATGGCCGGAGGATAAATAGTACCATTACTATCTTTTACAATAGTTTCATCTGTTACTTTAAGTTTTCGTTCTTGTGAAGTAGCTACAAAAGAATAAAGGATAAAAATAAAAAGTGGCAGTAGTTTTTTCATGGTTTAGAATATACCTTGTATTGTTCATTTATGTTACACAAGCTCAATATCAAAATTTACCAGGTCCTGGAATTGAATTATACGCTGATCAATATCTTCTTTCGTAAGCTCTCTTAATCTTTCAGTACCAAATTTTTCAACACAAAAGCTCGCCATAGCAGATCCGAAAATTATAGCTGTTTTCATGTTTTCATAGGAAATATCTTTTGTACGGGCAATGTGTCCTATAAAACCACCTGCAAAAGTATCTCCGGCACCTGTTGGATCAAAAACATCTTCTAACGGCAGTGCAGGTGCGAAGAACACGTTATCATCATGGAATAATAATGCACCATGTTCTCCCTTTTTAATGATCAGGTATTTTGGTCCCATGTCCATGATCTTGCGTGCTGCTCTTACAAGAGAAAACTCATGGGTCAATTCCCTTGCCTCACTATCATTTACAAGCAATACATCAACTTCAGCTATTACCTTTTTTAGTTCTTCCAAAGCAATCTCCATCCAGAAATTCATTGTATCCATTACAATCAACTTTGGCCGTTCTCTTAGTTGCGCAATTACACTTAATTGAACAGCAGGAGCAAGATTGCCTAACATCAAAAATTCACAATCCTGGTAGCTTTCAGGCACCACCGGGTCAAATGTGCCTAAAACATTCAGGTGAGTTTCCAGTGTGTCGCGGGTATTCATGTCCATATGATACCTGCCACTCCAGAAAAATGATTTTTCATTTTCTTTTATCTGAACACCTTCAAGTATAACCCCTCTTTCTTCAAGCAATCGAAGTTCATTTTTCGGAAAATCACCACCTACAACCGATAATTGTTTTATTGGACTGGTGAAATTGCTTGCACTCCATGCTATATAAGTTGCAGCGCCGCCAATAATTTTATCACTTTTACCAAATGGAGTTTCAATAGCATCAAAGGCCATAGAGCCAACAACGATCAAAGACATGAGATTATAGATTTAAGATTTAGATTTTTATATAGATTATATTTTAAAATCATGAATTGAATGGAAAGGCACCTTTTATTTTTGAAATAAGAAATTTACTGCAATCGTTAATTCAATCTGAAAAGGCGTGCAAACCTACACGATTTTTTGAAGCTGCTTACTACAGTACCATATTATCTTTGAATCTATTGCACCAGATTACCTATGATCCATTTTCATTCATTAAAGGTTAAAAAAGTAGAAGAAGAAACAGAGGATTGTGTAACCATTCAATTTGAAGTACCTCCCGAGCTAAAAGACAAGTTCACATTTAAACAGGGTCAGAGTTTGGTAATAAGGAAGCAAATGAACAATGAAGAGGTGCGACGTACCTACTCTATTTGCACGAGTCCATATGATGGTATTTTAAAAGTGGCAGTTAAGAAGGTTGAAGGGGGCATTTTTTCCACCTGGGCAAATGAACAACTAAAATCAGGTGATGTTTTAGACGTAATGCCTCCCGTAGGTAATTTTAATACAGAACTTCAGCCAAACAATCAGAAAAACTATGTTGCCTTTGCTGCAGGTAGTGGAATTACACCTGTTATCTCAATCATTAAGACAACATTGCTGACAGAGCCTAAAAGTTCATTTACACTGGTTTACGGCAACCGAACTAAAAATTCCATCATTTTTAAAGAAGAACTTGAAGCACTTAAAGATAAATTCATTGACCGTTTTCGCATCTATTATATTCTTAGCCGGGAAGTAACCGAAGCACCTCTTAATTATGGGAGAATAGATGTTGAAAAATGTGATTTTTTATTTAGCAGGCTTATTGACTTGCATAGTACAGACGAGTTTTTTCTTTGTGGGCCTGAAGCAATGATTTTTTGTGTAAAAGATTTTTTAGAATCAAAAGGTGTATCAAAAGACAAGATCCATTTTGAATTATTTACAATTCCAGGGCAAAAACGATCAACAGTAGAGAGTGAACAGACAACAGAGATTGACACAGGACCAAAAAGTAAAATAACCATTAAGCTTGATGGAGTGATGTTCGACTTTGATCTGGCTTATAACAGCCAAAGCATTTTAGATGCTGCATTAAAGCAAGGTGCCGATCTGCCTTATGCCTGCAAAGGTGGAGTATGTACAACCTGTAAGGCAAAGTTGAGGGAAGGCGAAGTTGTAATGGATGTTAACTGGAGCCTTGAGCCTGATGAATTAGAACAAGGGTTTGTACTTACCTGTCAATCTCACCCCATTACAGAAAATGTATTAATTGATTTTGATGTGAAATAAGTTTGTGCTTCTAATATTTCAATAGCAACGACACAATAACCGAAGGAAACAAATCACTAATCTTTACATTTGTTACATGCAGCAAATGATTGATGCCATATCACTTGTTTACCAATCGTGGATAGGGGAAAAACCAAGTTATGTTGATGTGCTACCGGAATCTGGTAGCGACAGAAGGTATTTTCGTTTGCATGGATCAGATGGCAAAACTGTAATTGCGACATTTGGATTGAATGTGATGGAGAATGATACGTTTATTTATTTCTCCCGCCATTTTCATAAAAAACAATTGCCGGTTCCGGAAATATTCACAGTAAACGAGGAGAAAACTATTTATCTGCAGGAAGATTTCGGAGATGTTTCGCTATTGAACCGACTTGAAGAAAATGGTTATACTCAAAATGTATATGACCTATTTAAACAAAGCCTTCATAAACTGGCTCAATTGCAAATAGAAGGTGATAAAAGACTGGATTATCAAAAATGTCTTACAAATAAAGAATTTGGGAAACAGGCAATTATGGCTGACCTTTTTTATTTCAAGTATTATTTTCTTGATGCATTAAGTAAGCCATATGATAAACAGCAATTAATTGAAGATTTTGAAGCACTGAGCAACTATTTAACCCACACTGAATTTAAATTTTTTATGTTCCGTGATTTTCAAAGCCGGAACATTCTGGTGAAGGACGATAACAGTGTTCATTTTATAGATTACCAGGGAGGAATGAAAGGTGCTCCACAATATGATGTGGCAAGTTTACTTTGGCAGGCAAAAGCCAACCTACCAGAAGAATGGAAGAATCGACTGCTTGAAGATTACATGGATTCATTTGAAGTTATTAGCAGCCAATCATTAGATAGAGGTACATTTCATAATCAGTTCAACGGGTTTGTTCTGATTCGCTTACTACAAGTGCTCGGTGCTTACGGCTTTCGCGGATTATTTGAGCGAAAAGCTCATTTTTTAACCAGTATTCCTTTGGCTTTAAGAAATCTTCATTGGTTTACTGAAAACAACAGTATTGGAATAGCACTACCTGAATTTAAAAGGGTACTGAATATTTGTGTGGATGAAGAAATTGTTCAACGATTTACACCTGTACAAGCAGATGAAAACACACCACTGGTTGTAAAGATCTGTAGCTTTTCTTACAAGTGCGGTATTCCACAGGATGAGAGCAGCAATGGAGGTGGATTTGTATTTGATATGCGTGGAATTGATAACCCGGGCAGGCATGAACAATATAAAACCATACACGGCAGGGATAAAGCTGTTATAGAATATTTAGAAAGGCAAACGAAAATCCAGGACTATTTAAATAGTGTTTTTGATATGGTGGATATTACAGTGGAAGAATACATTAAACGTGGTTTTACCAGCCTCTCTGTAAACTTCGGCTGTACCGGTGGCCAGCACCGTAGTGTATATGCAGCAGATGCTTTGGCAAGACATCTGAAAAACAAATACAAAGTGAATATTCAATTGTGTCATGTAGAACAGGAGAAAAAGAATTGGTGTAATATACCCCCGACCCCTAAAGGGGAGAAAACAACTCAAGTATAAATGAAGCAGACGAGAATGCATGCAGGTGCTTCAAAGCATTTATATCAACGGGCAAGAGAATTACGAAACACAGGAACTCATGCTGAAGAGATTCTTTGGAATTATTTAAGAATACATCCTAATGGCTATAAGTTTCGCCGAAAGCATCCTTATTCAATTTTCATCCTTGATTTTTATTTTCACAAACTGAAGTTGGTTATTGAGGTAGACGGCTCAATACATGATAATGCTGAAGTCAAACTTGCAGACAAAGAACGGCAAACCTTACTTGAAAAAGATGGTCTAAAGGTTATACTCTTCTCAAACGAAATAATCATAAATAATTTGGAATTGGTGATTCAAGCAATCGAACTGCATTTGAATATGAATGGTCAGGAACAAAAGGATGGACATGAATAGTAAACTTAAATACTCCCCTTCAGGGGATGGGGGTATCTCCACTTCAGGGGATGGGGGTATCTCCACTTCAGGGGATGGGGGTCTCTCCCCTTCAGGGGATGGGGGTCTCTCCCCTTCAGGGGTTGGGGGTATGATCTTCGCTGCAGGTTTAGGAACACGCTTCAAGCCATGGACAGACCAGAATCCAAAAGCATTAGCAGTTGTAAATGGTAAATCCCTTTTACAAAGAAATATTGAATACCTGCAACAATATGGAATTAATAATGTAGTGGTAAATGTTCACCACTTTCAAGATAAAATCATTAATGCTATTGAAGAGAATAACGGCTGGGGGTAGTAAAATTTTCATAAGCAACGAAACGGATGAATTGCTGGATACCGGAGGAGGGTTATTAAAAGCTAAAGAATATCTAAAACCATTTGATGTTTTTATT
>MWVY01000326.1_pt1 | contig 11527 bp, 11 predicted proteins | sample 1047251 | NCBI WGS metagenome assembly MWVY01 (sample SAMN06349983, study PRJNA376086) | soil metagenome | isolation source: MS7-5 sample Antarctic (ecotone) soil | place: Antarctica | collected 2015-01-13
GCCCAAAGTCAGTGTCGCTTTATCCAAAATGCCTAACAGAAGCTGCCACAGCGCGTCCGAAGCCTTTTCGATTTCGTCAAAAAGAACAAAAGTTAATTTTGTATCTTCAGTGTGCGCTTTGTCGAGATTTTCCTGCGTCAACATCGGCGAAGTTTCGCGGTGTCCCAAATATCCGGGAGGCGAGCCGATAAGTTTGGCAATTTCGTGCGAATGTTGAAATTCGGCGCAGTCAATTTTAACAACCGAATGCGGCTCGCCAAACAAAACTTGCGCCGCCGCTTCGACCACGCGGGTTTTTCCCGAACCGGTCGGACCGAGAAAAAGCATTGTGCCGAGCGGACGCGCCGGATTGTTCATTCCCGCCAGATAGATTTGGAAAATTCCGCTCATCCGCCGGACGGCGCGTTCCTGTCCGACAATAAAAGCCGAAAGTTTGTCTTCAAAATCTTTGGCTCGCGGACTCTTTTTATCCGGGTCAAGCAAAAATAATTTTTCGGTAGTTTCTTTCTTTTTAGCCATTTCGTTTTTCATTTCTTTTCTCTCCTCGTCCGTTAAAAGAACGCTTTTTCTGCGAGCGTCTTGCAAAATATAGACGAATTTTCAAAACTGAGTTTGCCGGAAAGATTCACGGCAAATTCTTGTCTATATTGATGATTTCAAAAGATTTTACGTTGGCTGGACTTTGGATTATGGAAGGCTTTCGTCCATCGGAATGCGAACCGATTTCATACAAATTGCGGCTCTGCTTAATGTTTAACATAGATTAGTAAAATAATGCAAGCAAAATTTTATTGTGAAGGATGCCGCGAAGAATAAATTTTTGAGCATTTTGAGAAATAGAGAAATTCAGCAACGAACAACAGTTCTATTTTGTAGTTGTCTGTTTGATATTTTGCAGAGATTTTTGGCTATACTTTGGGTTGTCATTATTTATTTCGATAAATTTTATCATGGCAGACATTTTATTCTTTTCAACTTCGCTTCTCATAAATTCATAGTGATGTTGACAAGAAGCTAATTCTATTCCCATTCCTTCAAAAATGACTTTGTATTTAATTGGTTCAAGACAGCCAAAAATTGTGTCATCTTCAATAAAGTTAATTATTTGACATATCTCTAATGCTTCAATTTCATTTTCCATATAATTATTACTTTTTTGTGTCTGTTGAAAATTAAATAATTTTCAACAGACACAGCCACATTTTGTAAATCTTAGTTCCAAACCGATATCAAAAAACTCAAAAATATAATTGCAAGGAAAAACTATCAAAATGTTTTCAATAATACAATCAAATTTTTGTCTGAGATGTTTCAGTGAAATTTAATAGTAAGGTTTTTTACATAACGCTTTGCTAAGATAAATTGTGCATATTGTTGACAAGAAAAGTTTAGAATCCAAACTTTAGCTTGTGTTTGTTTGAAGGAAGACACGCTCTTTGCGTGAACTCTGAACAAAAGAAGAATTGATTTTACCAGCCGTTAAATCAAATTTGGAATTGAGCAATTGAGAGATGAAATATGAATTGAATTTCATCTCTCAATTTTTTTAAATTTAAGAAAAACAGTCAAGTTTTAACAACTCAAGTGAGAAATTAAACAAATAGTTTGGTATTTTCTATTAAATGACGCAAAAAATCGAAAATTCCTACCGCCGTGCTGATTTGTCCACTTACTCTTTCAAGCAAAGGATTTTGATTCATTTTGCCGATTGGACATTTTATTTGTTGATAAAGTTTATCGGTAAAACTATCAGATTTGAAACCGAAGGCTGGGAAAATTTTGAGAAAATAGAGCGCGACGGCAAAATTCCGGTTTATGCAACTTGGCACAATCGGATTTTTCCGTCAGTCTATTTTCTCAAAAATCGCGGCATCGTCGTGCTGACTTCACAGAGTTTCGACGGTGAGTATATTGCTCGATTTATCAGGCGTTTCGATTATGGTGTGGTGCGCGGTTCGTCAACGCGCGGCGGCGTTGGTGCGCTGGTTGAAATGATTCGCCTGATGCGGCAAGGTTTGCCGATGTGTTTTACGGTTGACGGTCCGAAAGGCGCACGTTACATTGCCAAAAAAGGCGCGATTTTGCTGGCGAAAAAGACGGGAAATCCGATTGTGCCGTTTTTGGTTGAAGCCGAAAAATTTTGGACGCTCAACAGTTGGGACAAACTGCAAATTCCGAAGCCTTTTACGCGGGCAAAAGTTTTTATCGCCGAACCGATTTATGTGGCGAAAAACGCGGACGATGAGGAAGTCGAAAATAAACGCCAAGAGCTGCAAAAAAAACTTGACCAAACGACTACACTTGGGAAGCAATGGCGGGAAAGCGAAAAATGACTTTTTGTAATAACAACTTTGAATTGTTTATGATAAATTTAGTCAGTTTTTGATTGTAATCAAATGGAGAAAATAAAAAGATGCCGTCATTTAATGAAATTATTAATCAAGCAAAGGAAAAATTTAATTTAGGCGACAGGACGGAAACATTGTTTTCGGCTTTGTCGGCTTTGATAATTGATAAAGACGATGGCGGTTTTGCAGGGTTTTTGCAAAGATTTAACGACGCAGGCTTGGGCGATACGGCTTCTTCTTGGGTAAACTCAGGCGTGAACACGCCAATTTCTAATGAACAACTTGAATCAGTTTTGGGAGAAAATACGCTCAATGAAATCTCCCGAAATGTCGGACTTGATTACCAAACGACAACTTCCGTTTCTGCTTTTATGATTCCGCAGATCGTTGATGAATTAACCCCAGAGGGCGTTCCGCCCGCAGAAAATAATTTGCTTTCGAGAATCGGAAGAACTGTCAGCGACATACCGCCCGGCGAACCTTTTGACCGCGTGGGAACTGCTGCCGCCGGAACGATTAACGAAGAAAACAGAGTGGTTGAGGCAAATTTTGGCGCGGTTGCCGAAAGCGAAAATAATTCGGCTTTGGGGTGGATTTTACCGCTGATTATTCTCGCTTTGTTATTAGCTCTGGGTTTTATGTTTTGTAGTAAATCCGAGCCGATTGCTGATACCGTTAATATGAATGTAAATCAGTCGGCTATAAGTGTAAATTCAAATTCTGTTGTAAATGTCAATAAATAAACTTTATTTTTATTGTTTGGAAAAAGCTGACGCGAAACAATATGTCCGCTTTTTTATTGAAGAAATTTTAACTTAAACCTCTCTTGATATGCTTTTTGAGTTTATTGCAAATTATTTTTTGCAAAGATTTTATCTTCCGCCAAAACGCTTGCCGCCAACAAAACAAACGAAATCCAAACCGCATCTGCCAAAAAAAGATGAATAATTTGCATGACAATTGGCGAAAGTGTTAAAAGCGTCAACGCGCCCGACGCAAATTGAATCAAAACCAAGATTGTCAAAATATTTGCCCAGCGATTTACCCAAAAAATTTCTTTTGCTTTCGACTTTAACCAACCTGCTAAAAATATCAGAAAAACTCCAACCGAAACTGACAAAATTGGATGACTGACGCGCAGACGAAGAAGAATATGCGAAGTTTCAGAGAAATCTTTCGTAAAACCTTCGGAAAGCGTCGCTGACGGAAAAAGCATACTGCTCAAAGCCGCCACCGAACCGCTCATTCCGACAAAAAATACGCCTAAAATTGCTAAGCCGAGCAATAATAATACTTTTGGTTGAGCCTTAAAATTAAAAGTCTTGCCGCCGCTGGCAAACCACGCGGTCAAACTCAAGGAAGCCAATAAAATAAAGGTGTTCGTTAAATGTCCAATCATCCAAAACGGACGCGCCGCCGTCAAAGTTTCCGCCGTATTGCCTGTCAAAACCAAACCCGCGCCGACAAGTGCTTCGGTGATAATAAAAATAAACGAAATCAACGCTGTTTTTCTGACCGCATTACCTTTTACAAATTTGCGGAATGCCCAAATCAGTAAAATCAAAACCATCACAAAAGCCAAACCGCTGGTTAAACGATGCGAATACTCAATCACGGTTTTCAGTTGCGGTGCAGACGGAATGACTTCGCCATTGCACGTCAGCCAATGCTGTCCGCAACCGTCGCCCGATTTTGAGGCACGCAGGAAAACGCCCCAAATTATCACAAGGATATTAAAAGCCAACACAAACCAAGCGTATTTGGCGAACTTTGACAGTTTTAATTCAGCGTTCATTTTGTTAAATTCAATTTATCGGTTTCAAAAAATAGAATAACACTTAAATTTTGAAACCTAAATGGCACACAAAATTAGAAAAACTTAATGGAAATCGAACATTTTTTTACTTGTCCATATTGTTGGCAGGAAAATTCGATGGTTTTGGATTTATTAATTGACGAACAAAATTACACCAAAGACTACGAAGTTTGCTGCTGACCAATTCAAATCAGTTTCGCGGCGGAAAATTTTGAGTTGAAGGAATTTTGGGCTGACAACATTGAGCAATGAAAAAAGAACGGATTGACAAAATTTTGTTTGAAAAGGGAATTGCCGAATCAGTAACAAAAGCGCAGGCACTTGTTATGTCTGGCGTTGTGCTTATTAATGAACAGCGAATTGAAAAACCTTCGGAAACTTTTCCAGTTAATACAAAAATCAGAATTAAAGGTCAAACTGCTGAATCAAAATACGTTGGACGCGGCGGATTAAAACTTGAAAAAGCGTTGGAAGAATTTCACATTCGCTCAAACGAATATATTTGTCTTGACATTGGTGCTTCAACCGGCGGATTTACCGATTGTCTATTGCAAAACGGCGCAAAAATAGTTTATGCGGTTGATGTCGGGACAAATCAACTTGTTTGGAAACTTAGAAATAATGCGCGTGTCGAAGTCCGTGAAAATGTTAATGCCAGATATTTAAAACCTGAGGATTTTAACGAAAAGTTTGATTTAATTGCAATAGATGTTTCCTTTATTTCTGTGACTAAAATTTTACCGGCACTTATTTTACTTTTAAAAGATGACGGAAAAATTATTACGCTGATAAAACCTCAGTTTGAAGTTAGGAAAGGTGAAGTCGGCAAAGGCGGAATCGTGCGCGACGAATCAAAACATGCAAGCGTCGTTGCGGAAATAAATTCTTTTGCCGAAACTTGCGGCTTGAAAGTTTCTGGCGTAATTGATTCGCCGATTTTGGGCGCGGACGGTAATAAAGAATTTTTGGCTCTGTATGAAAAATCTACAAGAAGTTAAGGAAACCGACAAACCAAGATTTGTTGAAGGCGTTGATTATTATTTTGAGAACGGCTTGATGGTTTTAACCGCCCATTTTCTCAAGAAACGCGGCGATTGTTGTGGGAGCGGTTGTCGTCATTGCCCTTATCCGAAAGATAAAATAGCCGAATCAAAGTAAAAAAGTTTCCAATTCTTCTTTTGGTTTGGAAGTTATATGCGCTTCAGCAAATGTTTTGGGTGTCGGCGCACGGGCAATCGTTACGGGAACTTCCATCGAACAACAAACCGCCGCCAATTTTTCAAAATCGCCGCGCATTTCGTCCTGCGCTTTCAGCCATTCAAGCGTATCCTGTAAAATTTTTTTGGCAAAAGGATTTTCAGGCATTTCAATTTGGTAGTGCATCCATTTGCCTTCGCGCCGTGCCGAAACAATGCCAGCATTGCGTAGATAAGCAAGATGACGCGAAACTTTCGGTTGACTTTCGCCTAAGACCTCCGAAAAATAACATACACAAATTTCATCTTCGCGCATCAGATTTAAAAGCCTTAACCGCGTTTTATCCGCCAAAGCCAAAAATAAGTTTTCCATATCCGCTAAAAAGTTTTTTTCACTCATACAAAAAAATTATCACAAAATTGGAATTTTGTCTTGACAAAAATGAATATAGAGAATACATTCGTTTTAATGTATATGCTAAGGCATATATGAAATTTAATAAGGAGTAAAATAATTATGTCAAAAACGGAAGTCACAACCCTGAAACCGCATATTTCGTTAAATGTGCAAAATGTCGAAGATAGCGTCAATTTTTACCGCAAACTTTTCGGAATCGAACCGATGAAGTTTATCAAAGGAAACACAACGGTTCATTCGATTGTGCGCGATAATTTAGGTTTGGAAAGCGAAGAGCCGCGTTTTGGTTACGCCAAATTCGACGTGCAAAATCCGCCATTAAATTTCGTTTTGAACGAAGTTTCTTACAGTCAAGGCGGAACGCTTTCGCATCTCGGAATACAGGTTGAATCAACCGAAGATGTTCTAAAAATTCGTGAAAGATGGCTTGCCGAAGGACTTTTGACGGTTGACGAAATGAAAGTTGACTGTTGCTACGCTCTGCAAGATAAAACTTGGGCGCGAGACCCCGACGGCAACGAATGGGAAGTTTTCGTAGTTTTAGAAAATACCGAAGCAAGAAACACTTGTACTTGCGGCGAAAAAGTTGAGCATCAGGAATTGTCAACTTCAGGTTGTTGCACGGAAACCGACAAGACGGTTAGCATCAATCGCGAAACTCAAAAATCTTGTTGTTAATTTGAAGAAAAAATGCAGGAAAAATCATTTTTTACTTTGGCGGTTCACGCGGACAAGCGAAGTAATAAAGGATTTGACAAATTCGCTAAAGCAGATATGAATTTAACTCGAAAACTGGCGGCGGAATTTATTGGCACGGCATTTTTGTTGGCGATTGTTGTTGGTTCGGGCATAATGGGCGAAAATCTTTCGGGCGGAAATGTCGCCATTGCTTTGCTTGCCAATACAATTGCGACGGGCGCAGGATTGGCTTTTTTAATTTTGAGTTTTGCTGATATTTCGGGCGCACATTTTAATCCGGTTGTAACTTTAACCGAAGCGTTTCGCGGAAATCTGAGTTGGCGTGAAAGTGCGCTGTATATTTTTTGGCAAATTGCGGGCGCGTTTTTCGGTGTCGGAATTGCAAATTTGATGTTTGATTTGCCAATCTATTTTGCTTCAACCAAAGCCAGAGTCGGAAATTCGCAGTTTTTAAGTGAGTTTGTCGCCACATTCGGACTAATTATGGTGATTCAAACAGGCGTAAAGTTTCGTCCGAATCTGGTTTTTTTGATGGTTGCGACATATATCACGGCAGCTTATTGGTTCACGGCTTCGACATCTTTTGCAAATCCGGCGGTTACTTTGGCGCGTTCGGTTTCCGACACATTTGCGGGAATAAATCCAAATAATGTTCCGATGTTTTTACTCGCGCAGATTTTAGGCGCGTTTGCGGCAACCTTTGTTTTTAGATGGCTTTTGAAGGAAGAAAAAGAAAATGTCTGAAAAAATTTTGATTTTATGCACGGGAAATTCGGCGCGTAGCCAAATGGCAGAAGGATTGTTAAAATACATCGGTCAAAGCAAATATGAAATTTTTAGCGCGGGAACAAGACCGAGTGTTGTGCGCCCTGAAGCAATAAAAGTCCTACGGGAAATCGGGATTGATATTTCAAATAATCAGTCAAAATCAGTTGATGAGTTTGTCAATGAAGAAATTGATTATGTTTTGACGGTTTGCGACAACGCGCAGGAAAATTGCCCGTATTTCCCTGCTAAAACGAGACTTATTCATCATTCTTTTGCAGACCCGGCGGAAGTTGAAGGCGGCGAAGAGACACGGCTGGCGGCATTTCGCCGGGTGCGAGATGAAATCAAAGAATATCTCAAAAATGATTTTGTCAAAACCATCAATGCGGAATAAAATCTCACAAAAACAAATTCCAAATCTAAAATTTCAAATGACAAACATTCGCAGGAATGTTTAAAGAATTTAAGTGGAATTTTGCCCGTGTCTTTATATTCAGTAGGACTTAGTTTTGCAAAAGCTCTCATGAAGAAAAGGCGCAAAGACACACTCGACTCGTCGTGCGTGTTTCCGCATTTTTACGATTAACGGTTTCCTTTGACCGCTCAAAGCGCAGAGAGAAAGTCTTCATTTTCAGGTAAATCACATTATCCGCAAACACATCTTGTTACAATTCGGTTAATCTTTTATACTTTTGCACTTATCGGAGGACAATTATCAATGGTTGAAAAAGGAGTGGAAATTGCACCGGCAAGCGGCAAACTCGGCATACTGCTGGTCGGACTCGGCGCGGTCAGCACGACATTTGTCGCAGGCGTAGAAGCAATTCGCAAAGGAGAGTCAAAACCAATCGGCTCTTTGACACAGATGGGAACGATTCGTTTGGGCAAACGGACGGAAAATCGCGTTCCGCTCATTAAAGATTTCGTGCCGCTCGCCGGTTTGGATGGCATCGTGTTTGGCGCGTGGGACATTTTTTCTGATTCGGCTTACGAAGCCGCGCTTCACTGCGGAGTTTTGGAAAAAGCCTTGGTTGAAGATTTACGTGAACAACTCGAATCTTTAAAGCCGATGCGAGCCGTGTTTTCACAAAATTATGTTAAGCGTTTAAACGGCGAAAACGTCAAAACAGGCAAGAACAAAATGGAACTTGCCGAACAGCTGATTGCCGATATCGCTAATTTTAAGGAAGAAAAAAATTGCGACAGATTAGTAATAATTTGGGCGGCTTCGACAGAGATTTTTCTTGAACAATCGGAAGTTCATCAAACCATCGAAGCGTTTGAAAAAGGTTTGTATGACGACGACGAGCGTATCGCGCCTTCGATGATTTATGCTTATGCCGCGCTTAAATCGGGCGTTCCGTTTGCCAACGGCGCACCGAATCTGTCGTGCGACATTCCCGCTTTGACAAAACTTGCCGAAGACAACAATGTGCCGATTTGCGGCAAAGATTTCAAAACCGGACAAACCTTGATGAAAACCATCCTCGCACCCGGTTTGAAATCTAGAATGCTCGGACTCGACGGCTGGTATTCGACAAATATCTTGGGCAACCGCGACGGCGAAGTTCTCGACGACCCCGAATCTTTCAAAACAAAAGAAGAAAGCAAGTTATCAGTTTTAGAACATATTTTGCAGCCGGAAGTTTATCCCGATTTATACGATAATTTCTCGCACGTCGTCCGCATCAATTATTATCCGCCGCGTGGCGACAACAAGGAAGGCTGGGACAGCATAGATATTTTCGGCTGGCTCGGTTACAAAATGCAGATAAAAATTGATTTTATGTGCCGCGATTCAATCCTTGCCGCGCCGCTCGCGCTTGATTTGGCATTGTTTTTGGATTTAGCCCAACGCGCCGGAATGAAAGGCGTGCAGGAATGGCTCTCGTTTTATTTCAAAGCCCCGCAAACCGCACCTGAACTTTATCCCGAACACGATTTATTTATTCAACTGATGAAACTAAAAAACACTCTACGGCATCTGCAAGGCGAAGATTTAATTACGCATTTAGGACTTGAGTATTATGATTAATTTAACTTTGCTTCTACTTAAATGAAGACTGTGCATAAATCAAGAATATTTCATCGCAGAGAATCACAGAGTAGGCACAGAGACAGATTAAAACTCCGTGTCTGCTCCATGTCTTCTATGGTGAAAAAACTGCCGGTAAAACACACAACATTAATTTATACAGCCTTTATTTAATTATTAGCCTTTCAGTGAAATATTAATTGATAAAATCCGGCTTTTTCTCATCAAGCAAATTTATAGGCGCATCAAATTGCGGCGTGTCTTCTTCCAAATTCCAAACCTCGAACAGTGCGGGCGGAACTTCCATAATATAACGTGAAGGTTTTTGCAGAACGGTTTGGCGGTTGTAATCCGTAATCATCAAAGGATAAGTCAGATAAAGTTCGTCTTTGGCGCGGGTTAGAGCGACATACCACAAACGGCGTTCTTCTTCTTCGCTGTCAATTTCATTCAAACTACGGGGTGAAGGAAATTTGCCTTCCGCCGCCCAAATTAAAAAGACTGCTTTCCATTCCAAGCCTTTTGCTTGATGAATGCTCGTTAATGTTAAAAGTTCGTCTTCTTCGCCGCCTTCCGCGACATCTTCACCGACAATTGCCTGCGGCGAGCCGAATCTTTCCGTCGAAAGCAAGGCTAGTTCGGAGAGAAAACTTTCGGTCGAGTCATATTTTGAAGCGTAAAGCGCGAGTTGGCGCAAATCTTCGGTTCGGGCTTCGGCGTTCTCAAAAGTTTCCTGCAAATGCTGTTCGTAGCCGCTCGTCAAAATCAGTTCGATTTGTTTGGCGGGATTATTGCGATTTGCGTCTGAAACAAGATTTTCAAGCAAATCAACAAACGAAGTCCAAGCATTTGAACTGCGCGGTTTGTATTGAAAATCTTCTCGTCTGACAAGCGCAAATGGATTTTCGGCATAAGCAATTGATTCAAAAATCTTGTTCGCCGTCGCGCTGCCGACGCTCGGAACCATTTTCAAAATGCGTTTCCAAGCCAGTTCGTCACGCGGGTTGACAATGATTCTCAAGTAGGAAACAACGTCCTTAATATGCGCTTGTTCAAAAAATCTCACGCCCGATTGAATGCGATATGGAATGTTGCGACGCGTTAATTCAAGCTGCAATTCCAAGGAATGATAATGTGAACGATACAGAACCGCGATGTCTTCAAGGCTCGTGCCTTCATCTCTTAATTCCAAAATTCTTGACGCGATAAACGCCGATTGCTGTTCGACATCGGAACACGGAACGAGCGCGGGCGCAAAGCCTTTCGGTTTTTTCACGGCTTCGAGAGTTTTCGGAAACTGCTTGCGGTTACAGGCAATTGAAACATTCGCCAGAGCGAGAATTTCCGGCGTGCTTCGGTAATTTAGTTCAAGTTTATAAATTTCGGAATTCGGATAACGCTTGGGAAATTCGTAAATATTTGTAAATTCCGCGCCGCGCCACGCAAAGATTGATTGCGCATCGTCGCCGACAACCATCACGTTTTTATGTTTGACCGCAAGTAAATCTATAATTTCGGCTTGCAGTCGGTTCGTGTCCTGATATTCGTCAACCAGAATATGTTGAAACTGTTCGGCATAAACGGCGGCGATGTCGGGTTTTTCGATTAAAAGCCGCTTCCAATTTAGCAGCAAATCGTCATAATCCATTACGTTGCGTTCTCGTTTGCGCTCCATATAAATCGCATCAATGCGTTTGATTTGCTGCGTTAGCAACTCAAAATACGGATATTTTTTGATAATCACATCTTCAATCGACTTGTCCGTATTGTTCGCGTAAGAAATAATGTCTTGGACGATTTGCGGTTTCGGAAAACGCTTTGCCTTTGTATCAATTCCCGCTTCGTCAATACAGACACTGATAAAATCCCGCGCATCTTCCGCGTCTAAAATCGAATAATTTGAATCAAAGCCAATTGAAACGGCGTGTCGGCGCAAAATCAAATTGGCGATGCGGTGAAATGTTCCGCCCCAAATTCGATGGACGTTTTGGCTGCCGGTTAAAAGTTCGACGCGCTTGAGCATTTCTCGTGCGGCGCGGTTGGTAAATGTTGCAAGTAAAATTCTCTGCGGCGAGATGCCTTGTTCGATAAGGTAAGCAACGCGGTAAGTTATCGTGCGCTTCGGTCGAGTCATATTTTGAAGCGTAAAGCGCGAGTTGGCGCAAATCTTCGGTTCGGGCTTCGGCGTTCTCAAAAGTTTCCTGCAAATGCTGTTCGTAGCCGCTCGTCAAAATCAGTTCGATTTGT
>MWVY01000327.1_pt1 | contig 11517 bp, 19 predicted proteins | sample 1047251 | NCBI WGS metagenome assembly MWVY01 (sample SAMN06349983, study PRJNA376086) | soil metagenome | isolation source: MS7-5 sample Antarctic (ecotone) soil | place: Antarctica | collected 2015-01-13
CCCAAGATCGCTACCTCCGCGCCGTAATGAACGATGACGAGCGGCTCGTGGTCATCGAGCGGATAAAGCGCCTACGCCTAGACTTGGGCCTGTAATGCGAAGCCTAGTCGCGGGGGTGCTGCTTGCCGGCGCCCCCGTCTACGCGTTGTGGGTGATCCTCGGCCGGCTGGTGGGCTCGTGAGGCGGCTCGGGTTGGTGTGGACAGCCATCCTGCTCCTCGTGCTGGCGGTCCTCGTGGCGATGCTATTCGCCGCGTTGACCACGCCCGGCGAAGCCGAGCGGTGTTCGTGGATCGACGCGGAGAGGGTCTCCGTCGAGAAGCTGGAGACGCTGCGAGACGAAGGCTGGTACTCGGACCCGACGAACGCCTTTACTCTCCGGGGTGCACATCGCCAGGATCGGGTGTGATGGGCTAGCGTCGGCCTTTTCTCTGCCGGGTAAACTAGGTTTATGGAAAATTTACCGAAAAGAGCACGAGGTAGGCCGCGCAAGATACCCGCGTCTCCTCAAGCCGAGGTGCGGGACAAGTTCCGCCAGATGCCTAAAGGCGGGCTCTCACCGTTTGACGTACCCACGGAGAGGACCGCCGCGAACCGGTTCTATGCGGAAGAGGCGCGGCAGGTTCTGCCGGAACTGTCTAAGAGTCTGTACATTCCCGAGGACCCGGTTTTGTCGGCAAGGCTACGCGTCGGGATAGACTGGATCTTAGGACGAACAACCGTTCTGTGTGAACTCGGACGTATGCTAGTTGAGGACCCTAACCCGGACGACATCAAGCGGTTCCAGGACACGGTTCGCTACATCGCACAAGGACACACAAGGATGAACGCTAGAGACGCGGCCGCCTATGCGCGTAGGGTGCGATTAGGCGAGGGTGGGCAACGAGGTCGGAAGGACCGGCTGACGGCGCTACACCACGATTTCAACGCCGCCATCAACCACCACCGGCGACGCTTCCCAGAGTCTTCGTGGGAGGACGTTCTTAAGGCACTAGAGCACACCGAGATCCAGGTACGCAAGATGGTTCGGTAGGACACCGTCGGTGCAGCCTCAGATCGTCGCAGGCGTGGGGTAAAAAGAAGGCCGGCCTCCGCACGCTGGACATGAAACTCCGAACCACGCCGGGGGTACCGGCGAGAATCGCCTGGGAGGTCGAGGATCACCGGCCCTCAGAACACACCACCAACGCCCCCGACGGCTGTTAGACGGCAGCCTCGCTCGCCGGGCGGCTTCTCTACGACTGCGCGCACAACGAAGCTCACTTCGCGGTTCCTACGCGGCTGCTTCTCTACGGGTAGAATGCGGCCGTCTCGCTTAAAGGGCCGCCGCCACGCCACCCCATCGCGCGAGCGGCGGTCCTATTCTTTCGTAGCCGCCTGCGCGTAGTTGCGGACCCGCTGCGCGGCGGTTGCGGGCTTCCTTCGTAGCTTCACCGGCGTGGGATGAGACTTCTGCCCCGGCAGTCGGTGTTGATCATGATCGAGTTGCAGCTGCCGATCCGCGCTAGCGTGGGGTGAGACCCTCTGCGAGGTCGGGACGGTCGCGCTTTAAGCGGCGGAGGGCGTAGGGAGCGCCACGATCAGTAAAGCTGGTAGTATTACTATCTGCTTTTTGCTTCTTATGCCCTCTCCCTGGTCCCGGCTCCGGTGGTGGCACTGGTTTTGCAAGCTCAGGGTTTAGCTCGTCCATTACCTCCTTGCGCATCCGCTCCATCTCGGCGGCTTTTTCGGAGCTCTTGTCTTCGTGCTTGTGCTTGTGCTTGAGGATCTTTCGCAACTCGGACTCTGGCAGCCCAACCCCGTTGGGGTAGGGGGCCTCCAAAAACTGCATGAACGTTTGGCCACGCTCGTTCCATACCTTGTCGCGCACGGCGTGGGGTGAAAGCGGTCCTCGGCAACCGCCTTAAGAAACTTCGCACACGGGACCGCGAAGCCTGCGCGCACGGCTCCGGACGCCCCCGCCCAGTATCCAACGCGGTGAATACCTATCCAACCGCGTTACAAGCGTCCTTTACCACACCCCGGAAGCGAAGCCGCAACCGCGACGCAATGCGGGACGCAGACTATCGCAGTTTCTTGGTATGCAGGAAGCTGTATGTGGGTTTCCGAGAATGAGGCCTCTCGGATACTCGGCGAATACGCCGAAGGCGTATGCGGCAGGCCGCCCCGAGTGGCATCATTCGCTTGTAGCGCGATCCACGAGAGGAGAGGTGTGGTGTCGTATTCGGAACTCGTCCGGTGGGGTGGGCTGGCGGCCATGGGGGCCGGGGCGCTGTACATACTCGCCGAGTTTCTGGACCTGTACAACTTCGTGCTAGCCGGCGGCGGGGAGCAGTCGAGCGACGTCATGGCGACGGCCCCCTACGCCGTCGAAGCGTTGCTATTACTCCTTGGCGATGTGCTGCTGCTCTTCGGGCTCTTCGGGCTGTACGTCCGCCAGTCCGAGGCCGCCGGGACCCTCGGGATCGTCGGCTTCCTGGTGGCCTTCCTCGGCACGGCGCTGGCCGTGGGGGTCGATTGGGATGGAGTATTCGTCGTGCCGATACTGGCGGACGCCGCCCCCGAAGTCCTCGATGCAGGCCCCCCCTTAGGGATCATCCTTTCGTTCGGGGTGTTCACGGTGGGCTGGGTGCTGTTCGGTCTGGCCACGCGGCGCGCCCGCGTCTACCCGCGCGTTGCGGCCGTGCTGCTCATGGTCGGCGCGGTGCTCGCGTTCTTCCCGCTGCCCCTCAGTACCGCGGTGTTCGGCGCGGCCGTAGCCTGGCTAGGCTCGATCCTCTTCACGGGGAGGGAAGCTTCGGCTGAGCAAACGTCGCGCGTGAGGTGACCTGAGTTACCGAGAAATCGGCTTCTCGGCAATCTGGTGAATAAAGAGAATCGGCACGCGCGTGCCGACGTTGCGGTCCTACCTCTGTTAACCGGCAACGACGCCGAGCGCGTTCCGCCTCGATTTCGGAGCGGTTGTTGCGAGGGTACCTCTGTTGGACCGGGGCTTCGTCGTCGTGGTGGGGGTGGCGAGGCGCTCGTCTCGTGGCGCTACAAAGAAGCCGGGGGACGATGAGCTGAAAACCGCGAGAAGCTCTCGTTCGTCTATGTAGACGCCCCCGGCGTAACGTTACAGCTTCGTAAGGAATGAACCGAAGCATAACGTCGGAGCGGTGGGGCTGGAAAACAATTACACTCCCGGGGCCGTGCCGGGAGAAACCACCGCCTGCTCTATTTCCTTTCGTTCTTCCGGGCGAAATGCTCAACCGACTTTCCGCCCCCCAATTTACGTATTTTGGCAATTAAACGATTCCCCTGCAAAACCCGACTTTATGCACCCTACGAAGGAGCATAAGTGAAATTGTTCTTAGCGGCTTGCAACTCATTTTTTCGGTTTCGGATTGAATCTTGGCGATCAGGGCGGGCTCTGAAAAGCGTTCCGTCTAAGTGAATAGCTGCATTGATGGACGATTTCGGTTCTCTTGCGCCTTACCCATCCGAGCGAAATCGAGTATTTGAGGTACCTGATTACTGGGTTTTGCAGGTAAATCGTTCGTGGTACATGCGCCGAGAAGGAAATCCTCAAAACCTGTAGTAGGGGGGGCGGAAAGTCGGCTCAACGCTTGGCTCGTAGGAGTGGCCGGCTAAGAAGCTACGCGGTACAAGCTCGCCACGCTCGACGAGCGGCTCGAGGTCGTAGGCCGTAAGCGGCGCCGGATCCTGGGCGAGGATCCGTTCTACGGCACCCCGGCGATCCTTGGCCCGTGCTACGGCCTCGAGGATCGCCGGCGGCTCGGGCCGCTGTGCGCTCCGGTGGTCGGCCTCGAGGCATTTAGACCCGTGGAGGAAGAGTTCGGTCCACGCCTTTTCGGGCTCGTAGAAGTACCGGCTACCGTCGGCAAGCTCGAAGTACGAGAGCTGGCCGCGCATGACCCGCTCGAGGCGGCGTAGTTTGGAGAGCTTACCCATAGGCGGCACGTCCCTTCTGCTTCTCCAGCGCGGCCTCGAGCTCTTCGAGGCGGGTGTCGATCTCCTCTACCTCCCGGAGCTTTCGCTCGTACTCCAGAACCCGAAGGCGCACTCCGACGAGCCCACCCGCCACGCTCGCCCGGTACGGCTCGAGGGCGCCGCTTACGACCTGCTCGGTGAGGTCCTCGAGCAGGTTGTGAAGGTCCTTGGAGACCTTGGAGCGGTTGCCCTTGCCGCCACGGGAAGCGGCACGGCGGCGCTTGTCGGAGTTTGCCGGGTCGTGAAACCAACAATGGTACTTGTCTTCTGGAACGCTACCCGAACACCTATCGCCATTACGCTTTGTAGCCGGACATTGACGGTTCAACTACGCACCCCCCCTCTACCGCCCATACTCGAAGATCCGACGCCCAACTTGACGGCGGAGTGGTGGCTTCGGGGTATCGAGAGGCCCGTTACCGCGCTCGTGTTTTCGGGGGGCGGCGGGAGCGTAGGGGTGAGGGACCGCCTCGCCGGGGGCGAAGACTTGCAACCCCGGCGAGATCTTACCGACCTCCTCCGCGCCCTCTACGTGTTTGAACGGTCGCATGGCTACCGCATCCGCGAGTAGATATTGAGGTCATGCTGGGGCCCGGACATGCCGAGGATGTCCTGGGGAGTGGGAGAGTCGGCAGCGAACTGCTCCCATTTCTCGCCGGGCTCGTCGTTCGGGTCCGGTTCTTCGGCGGCCAGGAGGACGTCATCGTAAGCGTCCTTGAGGTCGGGAAGCAGCTCTAGTGCATGGACGATCGCCATGTCGAAGTTCTCCTTCTTGCGGGCCATGGCCAGGCACAACTTCACGGTCTCTACGCCAACGTCGCCGAGACCTGCTGCGGCATCCATCGAATCTATCAACTCTTGCTCGCTCATTTTCGTGGTCAATAGAACCGCTTCCGTGCTGACGTCCTGGGGGGCCAGCTGGCGCTCTGCTAGCAAAAGAGCTTCGTCAATTGCCACACGCAATTCGAGTTCAAGCTCGATGTACTTGCTTCTTATTTTGTCGATTTCGCGGCCGGCCCAGTTAGCGGCTTCGGCAGCACGGACACGGTCGCTCTCCTGGGGGCCTAGGCGCTCCTCAAGTTCCTTACTCATGGCACCCTCGTAATGTTGTGCGGAGGCCCTCGTCTCAAAGCTGAGATTCAACAATTTTGCCAGTTCTTCGCCATACTCTTCTTTAAGCTGTAGCACCTTACTCGCCATACTAGTTTCCCTTCTGTAGTTCGTTTACTTTTCGGTATCCCGAGAATCCGGGGATATCCTCGGCGTTGCCCTCGGTCAGGTCCACCCGGCCGTCGTCGCCGACCACGACGCCATACATCCGCCCAGAATCCAAGGCGACGAACACCACGAGGTCGGCGAGGTGCTCGCCGACGGCCGCGGCCCAGCCGGTGGCGGGAACGACCGAGACGATCTCCGGCTCCTCGTCGAGAATCTCCATATCCTCGTCCGTCACCCTCGAGGTATTGATCGTGTGCCCCGGTCGCATGGAGTCGATATACCTGGGCCCGGCGGTGGTGTTAAGTACCACTACGCCTCCTTTCCTTCGCTCACAACACAATTTTTCTGATGGGAGGAAATGTCTGTTCTAGTGACGCTTCCGAACCGCGCTGAGAGGGACCTCGCGCTCCAGCCCAGTAGCAGCCCAGCCTCGAGCAGCTGTAGCTCAGAGGATGGTAGGGAACACACCCGGCAGGGTTTGCGACGCGTAGGACTCCGAGACCTTGTGGGGATCATGCCGCCTCCGGGCCGTCGGCGTCGTCTGCGGGCACGGGGATGCCCAGCATTCGGGCGAAGCGGTTGCGTTCGGCCCGGTGGCGAGCGGCGAGGACAGAGAAAGTTTCCTCGAGCGCGGCGAGCTGGCGTTCGTGGTGCGCGTACCAACTCTGAGCATACTCCTGGTGTCGAGTCTGGTTGAAACGTCGAGTACTCTCCTTCCACACCTCCTCGGTTCGATTCGCCGCCTCCTGACTGCGCGACCGAGCTTCGATAACGTGGTCGAAGCTCTTCTCCGCCGCCTCGGTGTCCACTACGTCTAGCACGCCCAAAATCTAAGACCTCCCTCTGGTTGCCTTGTTGGTTTCTGCCATTCTCTACCGACTAACTCGGCTTAGGATATGACCGGCGTGTCTGTCAGACAGCGGGATACTCTCCGCGGTCCGGTACCAACCGCTCCGCTGGGGCCCAGTCATGCCGTGCGCGTGTCCTATTGCCGCGAGACGCTTATAACTGGCCCCTCTAGCCTCCTCGTGAGCGAGGTGCGGTAGTGGGAAGCAGTTGCTCAGTAGAGACAACACAGAGGCGTATGGGCCCTCTGTCCGCAAGGCTCGACGCGTAACTTCCTCGAAGTGCGCCCCGGCCGGGTACGGAACGCGGGGATTGTCGTCGGCCTGGGTTGTACGCTGGGTTGAGGCTTCACGCCGTCGTGAAGGGTTATCCCTTGGTTCAGGCTCGGGTCCCATGCGAAGCTCTCCGTCGCATATCAACTCCCGCAAAGCCCCGGCCCACACAAACAACTCGTGGGAGCCCCCGGCATCCGGGTGGGCGCGGCCCAACAGTTTGCGCCACATCGCGGGCTCGGTCGGTGGCAGGGTTGGCGTGGGAGGGCTCACGCGGCCCGCACCCCGTCGAGGACGGCCAGGGCACGGGCCACCGGGTCGCGCCACCGCTTCCACGCCGCTGGGTCGCCGCGAGCGTCCCCGACGTGGGCCGCCAGCGCCCCCGCGAGGATGTCCCCATCGCCACCGGCGGCGTACGCCCTCGACGCCCTCGTGTTCGGGTCGGCCAGGACACGATAAGCGCGGAGCGCATCGCCCGCCAGGGTGGGACGGGTCGCGCGGTACTCGCCCATATCCGCTTCGCTCGGCGCGGGGTCGGCCTCGACCTTCTCGCGGTTGCGGTACGCCTTACTCTCGTTGTTGTACCGGCGCATATCCCGCTTGTAGAGCTCGATCTCACCGGCCCTATCGCGCTCGCGGTCCAAAGCTTCGAGCCAGCCCTCGGTAAGAGCTACGGTATCCCCGGCCACCTCGAGTACCCCTACGTCCTGAAGGCGGGCCACGAAGCCGTCGCGTCCCTTGCCGGTCTCGGGATTCTTGCGCCGCGTGAGATCTCGCGTGCGCTTTACGCCTACGGCGACGGCCAGCGCGGCGAGGGTCATGGTGCCCCCGGCGGCCTCGAGGCTATCCATTACCTTCTCGCACGACTTCCCTAGCCGGAGAACGGCGGCCCGCTTCTCCGGGATGGGAGCGTTTCGGACCTTGGACGTGCCCCTTACCAAGCCTCGACGGGGCTTATAAGCTGGAGTCGACCACCGGAGGCGCGGCGCTGAGAAGGGGGCGCGCGGCTTTGCACACCCCCCCTCTTTACCCCTAGGACTATCTCGGTGGACAGAGTGGTGCAAAGTGGCGCGGGGTAAGAGCAGGACGATAGCACCAGCCTTGCCGGGCTCCACGTTCTCATTGTCGGGGCGCAGGACGCCGCCCATGTCGTTCACCTTGTTTGCGATGGTTCGGCGGCTAACGGCGGCGGCGAGCGCCAGCTGCCTGGCGCTCACCTCTACCCTAACGCCGTCCTCCACGAGCGTCCCGTACTTGCGGGCCAGCTTGAGCACGGCGACGGCGATGGAGTAGTCGGTCTTACCGGATTGCCCCTTCCACTCGCGCCGGAGAATTGCCCGCTCTATCTTGTCTAGCGCCTCGACGGTCTCCGGGCCAGGCTCGCGGCGCGCGGGGCGGCACGGCTCCCGGCGGATAATAGAGCGGGCTATCTTTTGGACCTGACCCGCGGGTAGCGGCGGGATACACCGGGCCTCGTTGACGGCCTGGAGGCCGGCCTCGATCTGGGGGAGGTCCCGGGAGCCGTCGTGGAGGCGTCCGGCGATGCGAGCGAGGGTCTGGTTGCGGCAGCCGTCGGGGATCGGTCCGCCGTCGTCGGGGATACCCGCCCCCGACCGGGGATGTCCCGACCTGCTAGAGCTTCGAGGTTCGTCCCTGAGGGCCGCGAGCAGCCATTCCGGGGCGTCTGCTATCGGGGCGCGGTGTTCTACCGTGTAGCCTTCAGACGGCGGCGCGATGGCATACCCGCCCTCGCCGCGTATGTCTATCCCGGCGGGCAGCTGCCCGGTTCTGTTGGTGATGCCGTCTACGTGGTTGAGGTAGAAGTGGAGGCCACCGCTGGGCGTCCGTACGGAGAGGGTTTCCGGGAGCTCCCGGGGTAGCTCCTCAAGAGCCTCCAGGCGATCCACGTCCACCACGAACACGCCCGACGCCTTGCCGGTAGGAACCCCGATGTTCGCTTCGGGCCACCGCGTCCACCACGCCGTAATCCTGGCCGGATTGGTGGTGGCGTCCTCGAAGCCGTGAGCCGTGAACGGCGCCTTGTCCGGCTTACACGGGAACACCGGCTTACCCCGACCCGCGATTTTTAGGGCGGCTTGGGGTATCATTTCACTGTTGCGGGTATATGATTCTTCCATCGCTCTCCTGTCGGGAGTGTCGGGGGTTCGCGGTGATTGACGTCCACGCGAACCTCTTTTTGTTGCCTTTTGTCATGCGGGAATTCGCTCCGTGGCTGCCTTCATTTCCTCCTTCATTTCCTCCCGACTACGCTTGGCGGCTTCTAGTTCGGCGGGCTCTGGTGGAGCAGCTTCGTTTGAGCTACGCTCCCATTCCAGTTCGTAGATTCCGATAAAGAAAAGTACCGCGTGCGTCAACGCGTCCAGCAGGAGCGCCGCGCCTGGCTTCGGGAAGACGTCTTTGTTATCCAATACAAGCTGCCTTAACCCCGTGGTGAGTTGGTATACCTCTTTCCTCTCCTCGGGCGGCATCTCGTCAAAACGAGTTATCCGGTACCGGAGTGCCTCGTACGTCTCCAACACCCCCTCGAAAGCGCCCGTTTTTAGCGGGCTAGGGCTTTTCCCGTCGAAAGTTCCCGGGGGTCCAGCTCCAGTGCCCGTGCAATCTTTGCAAGGGTTCCTGCGCGGGGGCGCAGGGTCTCGCCGGTCTCAATTCCGATAAGGCTGCTGGGGCTTATGCCAGCTCGATGGGCCAGCGCCTCCTGGGTCATCGCCGCCTCTCCCCGGTGGTAGCGGATCATCTCCCCGACGTGCTCCATTCTTGCGCTCCTCTGCATCTCGGATGCTGGACCTCATTATTATCGCAGGTAGCCAAACAAAACGCCAGTAAACCATAGACAAGTCCGGCGCGATTTGAGAAAATACGGGTTAGATAAAGATGGCCCCGCGGGAGTATCCGCTCCCCGGAGCCCGGCCACAGGAGGATGATTCCCGTGACGAACACCAGTCTACCGGCTTCAGCTAAGGAAGCCACCACCCGAGTACAGCGAGGTCGAGACCTCTACACAGAGCACGCGGACGAGATCCGCTTCGACTCGGCAGATAAGGTTTGGCTCGTCCCCAGCCAGCACGACCTCACCAGCGTATATGAGGTTATCCTCAGTCGCCGAGGCGAGTCCTGCGAGTGTCGGGACTTCGAGTTTCGCGGGTTGGCGTGCAAGCACATTCTTGCCGCGACCATCGCACACGCCAAGACCGCCACGTGTTCGGGGTGCGGTGATCGCGTCCGCCACCGCGACCTTACCGAGGTCACCGAGGATCACGAATCGCTCACCTGGTTCCCGGGCGACCAGCTGTGCGACCCGTGTCTGCACGACCACGGAGGTATCGCGTAGTGGTGCGGGCTATCGTCGCGGGGGTGCTGCTATCCGGCGCCCCCGTCTACGCGGTGGTGGTCCTGGGGTCCGCGGGGTCCTAGCGACGAGCTGGGGCTTCGGCTTCACTATACTGCTTACAGAGCGATGTTAAGGAGGCTTACCGTGTCGGGTAGATTTATTATGGACCCAGACGAGCCACAGCCGATAGATCAGCAGATAGATAACCTCGTGGCCGTGCTGCTACGGGAGAAGCCCGAACTGAACCGGGCCCAAGCGCATGCAGCGTTGAGAGAAACCGTCGAGAGATTGTTGAAAAACGACTGACACGCTCCAGCTAGCCCCCCCTCTCTCTTCTGACCTAGTAGCGATATTTCTGAGCCGGGGTTCTAGCGACGAGCTGGGGCTTCGGCCTTTTCTTTTTTCATCAAGAAGCCTTCGGAGCGGCCGACACCACGTCTGGAGCAAGCAGCTTACGGCTACGGCATCGGCTCCGGAGGCATCTCTCCTGGCGGCCGTGGCTCCTCTGGCGGCGGCATCTCTTCTGCCAGGATATCCTCTTCTTCTAGCAGGATCTCGATTTCTGGTTCGACGGAACCCCTGGCCGGCGCCGCGCCGGCCTTCCCGATGCTCAGGATAGATCCAGCGCTACCAATGCTCAGTATGGAGCCCGCGCTTCCTATGCTGAGGATCGAACCGACGCTGCCGATGCTCAAAATAGATCCAGCGCTCCCGATACTGGCGACGCTGACAAAGCTCAGGAGGCTACTGTGGCTCAGAGCGCTCAGGACGCTCTGGGGGCTCTTGGAGCTGAGCCATCTCGAAACATCGGCGCTATGCGAGGCGCTCGGCAGCGCGTCAGACCGCTTCAAGCGTGGAGCTGCATACTTGCCTAAGACTTTCGCACCTTTCGTCTTCTTGCCCATCCCCCAACCCGCCTCCTGTCTGTTAAACGACGTGATGTCTGTTCCCACCACACACCGAGCTAAACCGATCTTGTACCCGTCGGAAGCTCTGCGCCCCCCGGCCTTCTGTTGTACGCACACAGCACGTCCCGATAATACTTCGCGGACGTCCCTCTTCCCCGGTCCTATAGGGGTAGCGCTTGGAGGGTATTCACGAACTGCCGCCTAGCGGCCTCTTCTCTCAGGATCTTCTTTTTCCTTATCCCCTCCGCCTCCCAAGAGCCCGCCTGTGAGCCCGCCCGTGACCCCGCCTACTGTGTCCGTAACTCCGCTCGTGGCCCCGCCTACCGTATCCGTGAATCCGCCTACCGGTCCCGCCGAGGCTGCTTCGTTTGCGAAGACTTCCCCTTCCAAGACCTCCGGTGGATTCGGGAGTAACGAAGCCATGTTTTGCCTTATCCAGTCCGCCGCCATCCTGGTGGACTCTTCTGCACCGGCCCGATCCTCGAAGACGCTTACCGTGGCAAGCCTGCCGCCCCCGGCGTCCAGCGCGTAATAAGCCTGGAAACCATACACATCTTTGATGATGGGTAAGAAGCCCTCGTTTACCCCCCGTATTATCTCGTCGACTGAACCAGGGTCCACCTGGTATTGCCGTATCGCTGCGTGCATCCTTTTCTCCTTTCTCTGCCGCTTGTCCCTGCGGAGCTACCGGCGCGCGGGCGTTTCTTTTAGACCGATTCCTTAATGTGCTCCTCTCTCTCTCCCGCCCCTGGGGTCCGTCGAGCGGGTTCTCGGTTGGCTTCTTCTTGCACTTGCTTAGACCAAGAAACTAAGAATCCGGTTACGGCCCGAAGAAGAACCTGTACAGCCACAAGCAGCGCTCTGGGAATCCTGGGGGGCTGCTGTTGCCTCTATTCACCGAATCGCCTAGAAGATGTCTTCTCGGAAAC
>MWVY01000328.1_pt1 | contig 11496 bp, 20 predicted proteins | sample 1047251 | NCBI WGS metagenome assembly MWVY01 (sample SAMN06349983, study PRJNA376086) | soil metagenome | isolation source: MS7-5 sample Antarctic (ecotone) soil | place: Antarctica | collected 2015-01-13
ATACCGCTCTTCCATTACGCTCCTTTCCCTGACGTTTCTTGACATGCCCGGAGTATACACTATAATGTCAGGTGACGATACAGAAACGGCCCCCGCGGAGACGGCAATCCCCACGAGGGCCTTGAACATAAAGGAGCTGTACCTCCCTCATGGACCGCAATCAGGATAACGCACACCCGCCCACCGAAGATCAGGACCACCACCCTCATGCCTGCTACGAGGGCGTCGTCTACATCGGCCACCTCGTAGAGAGCGAAGCTGACGGCGAAGAGGTCGAGGTCTTTGAGGCGGTCCCGTGCCGCCGTTGCGTGGACGCCCGATAGCACCGGTCCAGGGAACCTAGCCCATGCCTACCAGAGCGCGGGGACCACCAGGGCGGCCACGACCAGGACCACAGACTACAGAGGAGAGAAGCATGACGAAACAGGAAGTGATGAGGGAGTTGCTGGAGGAGGACGGGATCAGCGAGGAGGCCGCACGCCTCCGGCTACAGGATACCGACCTGTGGATACTGCGCCCCTCGGCGCGCTTTGACGAGGACCTCCAGGGCGAGGAAGGCGTGAGGCTGTGGGAGGAGGCCGCGATGGTGGCCGAGACCCTCGCCGATACCGTGTCCAACGGCGAGCGCACCATACAGGCGAGCCCCGCGATGACGATGCTCGCGTGGGATGCGGCAGCGAGGGCAAAGGAGGCGCTCAGGCGGGCCAGGCGGCGCGTCTAGCCGTAGAGATCCAACCGGGCCGGGGTCCTACGGGGTCCTGGCCTTCTTTAGGCTTTGGGAAACCGGGCCTTTATCCGTATCATTAGAAAAATCGGGAGGATTGCAGGCCAGATGAGCGCACAAACCAATTTCACGCCTAGCCGTGAAAACGTCTTTTCCGACCCCTTCGCTTTCTACCTCGGTGCTGGACGGTACTCGGAGAACAGCTACAAACGCACACGGGTCGCGCAGGCCCGCGGCCGCGACCGCGATAGCCGCGCACCTCTCGTCTTGTGGTGGAAGTCCATAGATGGCTTTGACATGGACCGCTTCGAGCGCGTGGGCAGGCGCTTCGTGCGAGAGCTAGCCCTCGACAACCTAGCGCAGCTGCTAGGTGCTGAGCGCGGCGCCGCACTGACCGCGAAGCCCGACGAGGAGCTGCGCCGTAAGATTCGCCTCTTCAAGGATATACAAGCCACGCGCGAGGCTGCATTTACATTCACGGGCAAGGGTGAGTATGGCGGTAAAGACGTTCCCGCCCGGCTCGGCTTGGGCGGATTACAGGATTTCACGGCCGGCCGTGAAAACACCCACAAGCGCCCGAAGGGTTATGCACCCTGGAGGCCGCAGAAGAAGACCGCCCGACTCATGTTTCAGGTCAAGCAGATTCTCGAGGAGTACCGTGCCCACCTGCCCTTGACCGCGCGGCAGATTTTCTATCGGATGGTGGCGGCCTACGGCTACCCGAAGACCGAGAGCGCGGCGGGCTCTCTCAGCGAGTACTTGGTACGGGCCAGACGGGCGGAGATGATAGATTTCGACCACATCCGCGACGATGGTATCTCGGTCATGGCGCAGGCTCACTACGCCGACGAAAACGACTTCTACAGGCACATCCACGACGAGGGTAAGGACTACAAGCGAGACAAGCTCGCCCGCCAGAAGATGGGCATCCGCGTCTATTGCGAGGCGGCGGGCATGATGCCGCAGCTAGAGAGGGTCTGTGCGCCCTACAGCATCCCGGTCTACAGCTGCAGCGGCTTCGATAGTGTCTCAGCGAAGTACCAGCTTAAAGAGGCGTGCTGGCGCACGTTCGTCTATCAGGGGCGCCGGACGGTCATCTTGCATCTTGGCGACTACGACCCGAGCGGCGAGAGCATCTTCAATGATGGCCTGGTCGAAGATGTCTACGCCTTTCTCGCTAGGGATGTGCCGCACAAGCAACCGCATGAGGTCGCCGCCTTCGAGCGCGTAGCGCTAGGGGCGGAGCACATTGAACGGTTCAACTTGCCGACGGCCCCGCCGAAGAGCACCGACAGCCGTACCAAGAACTGGCAGGGCGCGGCGACATGTCAGCTTGAAGCGCTGCCGCCCGACGTGCTGGCCGGACTCCTCGACGCCACGGTAAAGACCTACCTTAACCTGGCTGTTTACGAGCGGGATCTCCAGGAAGAGGAGGAGGAGCGCCGCCGCATCACTAAGGCGCTCCCGGCCGGGAGCGGCGCATAGCCCCAGCCTCATATAGCGGACGAGCCGCGCTGGAAGACGCCGAGGCAAGGAGTAGGCTAAATGCCTGAACCACAGGTTTACGATTCAACCCAGGTTGAAAGTTTACCCGAGAGTTTAGGGTTTCAAGTTCGGCTCCGCCCCGGTCCTATGCCTCCAGGCTCCCACAGCACCGCTCTCCGCTACCTGCGGATAATACCCGACGGAGGACAGACGCCCCTCTGTACCCTGGCCCTAGGTTCCCTGGACCGGCCCGATGCGGCATTTCAGACTATGTGGTAGCCGAACGGTAAATTAGCAGTAATTCTTACTCTTTTATCGGTAATCTACCGCTAGGCGAGGGGCGTACTACTTCGAAGTGGTGTTCTCGGAAGTCCAAAAAGCGGTAATGCTTGTGGTAATCAGCTAGCTCCGCTCTCCGAACATCTTGCGCCACCACGGCCTGCCCGCCGCCTCGCGCTCCCGGTCGAGTCCGGCCTGCAGCTGCTCGGCGCGTGCCCGCTCGGCGTCGGCTCTCCCCCTCTCACGCTCCAGGGCATCGCGCAGGGTGCTCTCGGCCTTCTCCGTAAGCTCTATACGCCCGCGTGAGAGACCGAGCTGGTATCTGAGGTCCCTGACTTCGATCTCGAGGTCTGAGAGCCTCTCGGGGGCTCCTGGGGGCTCCTGGTGCTCTACCCGGCCGGGCCGGTCCCTATCGTGGACGGCGTGCATGGGTATCTTCCAGCCACGCTCGCCGCTCTCCTCGGGCGGGATGCCGATCAGCTCGCCGGCGCGGAGCATCTGGCGTATGCGGCCGGGGGTTAGCTTGAGGATCTTGGCCGCCTCGTCAACGGTGTAGAAGTCTTCCCCATCCACGCCTTCATCCTAACGGCGGAGAGAAATTAAAGCGACTTCCCGACGCTCGCGGCCGAGGAGAAGCCCGTAGATACGCCCTTTTGGTCGGGGCGTGCACTTTTTTTGCTCCAGGGCGGCTAGTTACCATGACGGTAACAACAACTGTCCTACTGTTGATCGCTTTGATCTACCTGACCGCGGCCCTCATCGGGCTCGCCGATGGTATGGTCAGGCTATTGACCGCGATGATCGAGCTCGCAGGCAAGATCACCGAGGCCTTCTTCGGCCAGTAGGCAAGACGGACAATCGAATAATGGGGCCGGTGTTGGAACCAGCGTCAAAAGCGCTTGGGGGCTACTTGTTGCCCGCCACGCTGTACGCTATCGGCGGCTCGTTGCGCCCGGGGGAAGTCGTGAGGAAGACGCCCACGACCTCATCCGGTCTCAGATGTATGAAGGAGTCCTGCCCCTGGGCGTTCTTGTACGGGTACTTGTTGACGAGGTCACGATTCTCTGTCAGGTCCGCGCCAAACTCTTGGGCGACAAAGTTCACTATGTTCCCGTTTCTAAACACGACGGTGACGCTCTCCATTGATCCTCCCTGCTTGCCTATTCTCGGCATGTTACAGGATAGAGGGACGTAGCCGCACCTGTCACCACGACGGGCGTGGGTGGTGGGAGCCGAACCGGGGAAAGGACCCCTGCGGGCGTTACCGCTACCGCGCTCCCACCACGTCCCAGGTTATGAAATGAGCCGGAGCGCCCGCTCTCCCCTCACCGGCACATAATACCCATTGGAGGGGATGCGTTCCTCGGGGTCCTGGCCCGTCCGGACCGGCCCGATGCGGTGTTTCGCGTTGCAGGAAGGCGCATATCTATCCAACGCTCGATAATACCCCCTGGCATAGGACCGGCTCGAAGCGATCTAGGGGCATCGGGTGGGGTAGTCTACGGGGGTGCCGGCGTGAACTCGAGGGAACGAGGAGATGCGGTGCTGAAAATCGTGGTGGCTCCGATGCTGTTGTTCGCCATCGGGTTCTTGCCGGGCCTGTTCGCGAGCGCCAGCATGAGCCCGTGGAGTATCCGCGCCGTCGTCTGCGCGGTCCTGTTCTCGCCGATAGCCGCCTTGATCCTCCTGCGGTACTTTGAGGCTGTCGATCCGGACAGCGTTTCTGCCCTGTTCTTGTTCCTACCTCGGGCCATCGAGCTTCCGCTGTTGGGCCTCCTGGTCGGCTACGGCCTCCACACGCTGCTCACCGTTGGGCAGGCGACAGGCCGCGGATCGGGGCGTGGCAACTGAATATCGATCCACCACCACTACATCTAGTCATGGGTTCCATGCTTGCGATGCTTGGTTCGGCCCGGACGGGGGCCTCTGGCGAGACTTTATGCGGGGTCCCGGATGTGGACTTCGGAGAATGGTCGAGCCTGTTGAAAAAGTCACCGCCGGACCCATATATGGTCCCGAATCGGACCAGAAATGCCCAAAATCGGCGTTTTGGTGCCCAAATTGGGTTAGAAGCGGAGCACCACAGGAGTTTTTCAACAGCCTGGGTCCTTCTACGAGGTTGGGTGAATAGGCTCGGCCTGGGGGGTTTGAGGGTCTCCCGCTCCATTACGGGGTACTTACCCCCTACAGACGGCCCTCCTGCCCCCACAGACGGCCGTCAAGCGCCGTCAAGGTCGTTACAAGCGGGCCTTTCATGGGGTTGTTTCGGAAACGTACCCAAAACAAGAAGGTGGGGGGAAGGAAGGACACCTTTTACGCTGGGTCGGGGTGATTCAGCCCTACACCAGCAACCCCCAGGTTAGCTAGGGTATGCTACTTCTTCACCTTGCGCTTTCCTAGGGAACCTGGCGCTTGCTGTCCCTGGAGGGCGGCCTCGGCAAGCGCCAAAAGGACAAGTCGATCATAGAGCATCACAGCCTCCGGATCACGGGGGACGGGGCCGTCGCCGGTGGGGCGGGAGACGTGATCTATACGCTCCAAGGTCTCCTGAGAGACACCTCCAGGGCCCCTTTCGCTGAGCTCACCCAGGACTTCTCTTAGCCGTGTGCTGGAGCCGTCCATCCAAGCGCCGAATATGTGCGGAGCTACCATAATTCGCTTACCTCCCTAGATCGCTTTATGCAGCTGCCGGCGCTGCGCCTCGCGGGCCCGCTGGTCGGCGTCGAGGACACGCTGCCCGCGGCCCTCATCGCGAAGGCGCGGCCATGCTGCCTCGAAGTCTCCCGCGAGGCCGCCGTCGGCAACCCACGCACGGCGGGCGGCTTCCTTCTCCGTCCTCTCCCTGCGGGCCTGCTCTTCTTTGGCCGCCTTTCGTCCTGCTCCTCGCGGTACTTCTCGTGCTCCTCGAGTGTGTACTTCCTGCCCATGATGGGCTCCTTTCTGTTCGCTCTGCTCGTCGCCTGTGCGTTCGCCTGGGGCTGTCACATAGGCATCACCCGCCCAGGGAACCTACGCCCCAGCCTGCGGGCGAGCAGGGTGTCTGTGTTGCGGTTCCAGAACTGACGAAACCACGCGCCTTGGCTGACGGCGAGCACCAAGTCATCGTGGTCATTCTCCCGCCAGTGGGAGTAGGAGTCGTGGGCCGTCCGGGGATCTATCGTCACCCTGAAGTTGAGAAGCTCTTTGCGCAGCGTCTCGGCCTCGGGCAGTCCTGCGGCTATCTTGAGACGCCCGTTCTGCAAGAGCACCTGCGCGACCGTCACGAGGTCCCTCTTTGGTACTCGGTAGCCGGCCCGCTGCGGATCCCGGCTCACAGCCGAGCCGCCGTGCAATGTGACTGCCACGGTGCCTATGCCGGCGTGGGTGAAGGAGTCCAGGACCGCAGCACCCACGCCGGTTTTGTCCACGAGGAGCACCGCGGGCATCTCGCGCAAGGGAGCCGAGCGCACAACTTGTGCCACCTGCTCAACCACGTCCGTGTATTTGGTCCCAAGCTCGAAGCGCTGGAGGTGGCGGACCTGCAGCGGCACCTCCGCAGGACGGCCATAGTCGTGGCTGTGGCGCAGCGCCACACCAACCTGGTGGGGTGTGAGGGCCGCCGGCGAGACCCACCCCGCGCAGAGTCCACGCTCGTAGTCCTGGCGGTATAGGACCTCGTTAGCCCACGCCACACCTACGTAGAGCTGCTCCTCGATGATGGCAAGTGCTGAGTAGTCGCGGGCCTGGCCTAAATCGAGACTTAGATAGTAGAGGTAAGGTTGCATCCTAGCTCGCCAGGCTTCGCCGGGCTTCGAATAGCGGCCTGACCTCGTCTGAGATGGCCCCCTGCACGTCCTCGTGAGAGAACACCTGATCCTCCGTTTCCTCGAAGCTGCATTCGTACTCTTGCCTGTAAACCCACGCCGGCAGCGCCCGCCGCTCCTCTTCCAGGAACGCCCCCGGTATCCTCTCGACCTCCGAGGCGGGCACCTCGTAGCGCTGCCAACCCACGCCCTCGGTCCACTCCTGGTGGAAGATCCCGCGCTTGCCGTAGGGGGTGGAGAGCATGATCAGGGCCCCGCCCGACACCGCCAGCATGGGGCGCACGGCGTAGTAGAGCCCGTCTTCGACCCTCGCAGCTTCGTCCACGAGCAGCAGGGACGCCCCGCTAAAGCCCCTGATCGTCCTCTCCGAGCCCGGCAGCGTGATTATCCTGGAGCCGTTCTCAAGCTCCAGTGAGAGCCTGCGCTCGGCGTGCGGTGCAGCGAAGCTAGGCCTATCCAGGCGGCGGTAGAAGCCCGCCACCTTGCCGAAGAGCTCCTGAGACTGGCGTAGGGCCGGGGCCAGGCAGAGTATCAGGCTGTTGGGATGGTAGAGCGCGCGGTGCAACGCGAGCACGGCGCTCATGGTGGATTTTCCAGACTGGCGCGAACAATTGAGCAAGGTCCTGTTCGCCGTGGATTGCAAGAGGTCCCGCTGCCACGGGTCAGGGGCGATGCCTAGTTGCTCGGCGAAGCTCACGCGGTCGAGGGCAAGCCGGATGTCCTCAGCGAGTGTGGCCATTGCCCGATCCAAGCTCCGCTATGGCCCGCAGGACGGCTCCTCGTGCGTCCGGGTGAGGGTCCAGGGCCCCGACTATCACGGCGCGCAGCTCGATCCACTGAGGGGAGACCAGGACATTCACGACCGGGCGCTCGTCTAGTTCGCCGGAGAGCTTGGCCAGTAACTCGACGTTCCCCCTGGCCTCCCGGACGGCCCCGAGCGCGGTACGCAGGTCGCCGGCTCCTTCGGCCCGTAGGAGGATACCGAGCGTCTTGCCTTGCAGGGCGCGTACCTGGCCGAGCAGGGCATCGGCGCGTGAGACCTCTTCGGCCTCCTTTGCCTTCGACAGCGTCGCGGGGATGTGGTTCTCCTGGTGGCGCTGCACGGCGGCCTGTGATAACGATTCATACCGATTCGCCACGCTTCGGTAAGGCGAGCCCGCGACGAGGGCCTTGTTGATGGCCTCGACCTCCGGGTGAGAGCAAACTGTACAGCGCCGGGGCATCAGTCCTCGACCAGCTCGCACAACACGAGCCGGTCCCACGCTATCAAGGTCTTTGCGCCGCCCACGTTCAGCACCGGTCCGGCCGGGTACAGGTCGAGCAGGATCCCGCCCGTCTCGACGCCGGCGCCCGTGGCGTCCACATACGCCACCTTCAAGGTCCGCGTGAGCCACGTGGAAGGTAGCAATCCCTTCGGGCCGCCGCGCTTGGCTAGCGGTGCCTCGCCGTTTGTCTGCGGAACCGTGTAGATTGCGCTCTCCTCACTCAAGCTGCACTCTCCTCTTTAGGTTGCCTCGCCACCATGGTGTCCTCACGTTGGGTGAATCCACTCGTACCCACGCACTCAGCCCCGCCCGCTAAGGCCCTGAGGGCGTCCTCTAAGCCGGTCCGGACGAGCTCTGACACCTCTTTGCCTCTAGCCTTCGTGCCTGGATTAGAGAGGCTCTGAGTCCTGTAGAGGACCCTGACGACGAGCTCCCCTGTGCGGAAGTCCAGGACGAGGCGCTGGAGGGCCATCAGTTCGCACTCCGCCGCCGGCGCCACCACTCGGCCTGTAGGGTTATATCCCCGCCGAGCTCCTCCAATTGCACTAGTTCGTTCTCTGAGAGCAAGAGCAATTCCTTGCAGCTGAATACGCTGTCGAGCCAGTCGCGTGTGGTGTACGTCCTGCTCACGCCGCGCCCTCCTTCACTATCTGTCGTGTATGGTGTCGCGGTTAGCGCTGGCAAGCCTTTGCCAAACCTGCGACTCGTATTTGGAAACGCCAAGTTCTTCGAGAGTCAAGGTCGAGCTACTCGACCTTGACTCTCCGTGCCGGTATCCACCATGCAGAGACTCACGAGCCAGTATCTCGCCACCATTTATCTGCGCGTCTATGTGGTTCTCTGCGGCTTCGTTCTGAACCTCTTTGTTTAGCTTAGCCTGGCTCATGCCGCCCCCCGGCGTGTCTCAAGAGCAGCGGCCCTGCCGGCCTTCATGTAGGCCCTCAGCGCTTCGAGGTAGCCTTCCCGGTCACCAAGTCGCGCGGCCTCGTGCGCGGCCGTCTCGTGCTCGTCTAGCACCCTCAGAACGTCGAGACACTCCGGGTAATGGGTCCCGAGGTAGCGCAACGCTTCGGCGGCGCGTTCGGCGGCCCACTCCGTATCCCACGTCTCGACGCCCCTCCGCGAGGCCATCACGCTACGGCCTCGGCCGGCGGGAACACGAACCGGCGGTTGCCGTACTCGGGCAGGTTTTCAACGCGGCAGCCGAGCGCCTCGACGGCCGCCGGTATCGTCCACGGGTCCCCGCCTTCGTCCCGCCAGATGTCTTGCAAGAGGGCGAGACGGATCCGTCCGAGTGCCTTGAGCCGGTCTTGCACGAACGCCTCTGCCCTGCGCTGCTCGTCAGACTTCGACGCCTCTGCAGCGCGCTGCTCTATCGCGGCGAGGCCCGCCTCACGCTGCTCTCGGCTACGCTTTACAGCCTGGAGGCTTGCCCGGCTCGGCTCGGACTTCGGCGAGGGACCCTGGCGGTTGTGATAAGCGCGGCTCTTGAGTTTGCGCTGCCGCTCGGAAAGCTCGTCGGCCTCCAACTCGGCGCCGGCCCGCCGCGCATCGTCCAGGCGCTCGGCCCAGTCGTCAGCGAGCGCCACCACGTCGCCGTCAAGCGTCAGGATCCCGGCGTCTTCGAGCATCGGCAGGATGCGCCGCTTCACGTCACGCGGGCGCTTGCGGTGGAGGACCTCGCACAGCTTTTCGAGCGCGAGCGTCCCGCCGGTGACCTCAAGAGCATCAACAACAGCCCCACGAATCTTGCCCAGTCGCTTTATGCGGTCCCGCGGCTGTAGCGGCTTGCTATTGCGTACTCGCCTGGTCCCGGAGACGACGCCTCGGCGAGGCGTGAACTTCGGCCGCGAGTGCCGCAGACGGGGGGCGCGCAAAGGTAGACCACCAGGGTCATACGTTCGTAACTCCGGTGTTGCTTGCGTGGCCCTCCCTCTACCCTGGTCTACACTTGCGCGCAGCACGAACGCCCCGGTTTTATCGGCTTTTCGGCCTTTGTTGTCCCTGTACATGAACCCGCGCGCCTCAAGACGGGCGAGGGCTTTAGCAAGCGTGCGCCGCGCGACTTTCGCCCCGACTTGCAGCGCGCCCCACGACACCTGGACCCGGATCCCATGTTGATGAACCTTGCCGCACCTGCCCGCGGCCTCTATGAGCTTGAGGGCAACGTCGCGGTCCGAGTGTCCGCCGCAGCCCTTCCACTCCTCGTCCCACCAACGCCGCTCCAGGTCCTCGACGCCGGCGCGTAGCTTCTCGTCCCGGCCCATGCGCTCGACCCGGACATCGACCGGCTGATAAGGACCGGCCATCATGCGCAACTCCGCCACGGTCCCGCCAGCGGCGAGATAGTCGTCCACCCCGGCCTTGCCGTCGCCGTTCACCGCCGGGAGGTAGACCACGAGCGCACTAGCGCCCATCTCCTCCAGCATCGCGACGTTCCGCCGCAGCGCCTCTTGCACGTCTGGGTTGGTGCGGGCGTCCGCGTCGTAGACCACGTGGGCCCTGCGCTCCTTGAGCCTGACGTGCTTCCAACAGTCGAGCGGGATCCTGCTCTTGCTCCCCGGCTGCGCGAAGTTCCAGACGCCGGTAATGCCCACGGCCGGGAGGCCCTGACTTGTGAGGGCGTCCACCTTCTTACAGCCCTCGGTGATCCATAGGTCGGAGCTGCCGTGGCGGACCTCATCGATCATCAGCGGGTTCACGTCCAGGGTGATCCTGGCCCCGTGCGGCGTCTCGTACTTCGGGGCGCTGCCATCCTTGCGGGTTATCGGCTTGTTGGGGCGCAGCTGGTGGCCGCTCGTCTCGCCATCGGGGGAGTAGGTCGGGACCAGGAGCCCGAGCCGGCGCTGCCAGTTAGCGAACTCGTCCGGGACCTCCGAGCGGTGGCGTACCGTGCGGTATCCGCGGGCGGCGGCCACCTCGGGGGAGATCCCGGAGCCGTCGAAAAGCATCCTGCGGTGTGGGTCTGAGAGAGTGCGAGGCGTGGCATTCGGGTAGACTGTCATTCGTACACCCCCTGAACCTTTAGTTTAGGGCTGTGCTTCTGTCGGGGGTCCGGGGTTTGCTTGTCGGCGGGTCCGGTCCCCCCTCTGTTTGCTATAATCATCCTGGTCCTTTCGGGTGGGACTTTTTGATCTGGCCGGGCTGTCGGGGCTCGGCCTCTCTTATTGCCTTCATGCGGTGATCTGCTCCCTCTGCTCTTCGGTAAGTTGGAGGCCTTCCGTTATCTTCCAGAATTGCAGCTCCGCCGCTGCCTGCTCGATCTCACCCGCAAGCGCCTGCGCGCCCCGGACCCATACCTCATCTGCGAAGTAGGCTAAGCGGTACGCGGCACGCAACAGAGGCATGAGCTCGTCCTCGTTGTCGCTGATCGTGCCGTCCTGGACGCCCTCTAGCAACGTGTCCACTACCGCCAGCACGTAGCCGGCGACGTTCGGTACCACGTCCCACCAGCCAAGTGCCCGGGACGGCGGAACGTCCCGGCCAGCCAGGTCCTCGAAGAGTTCGGCGAGGCTTTCACAGTGTTGGCGCCACAGCATGGGATCCAGAGAGGCCCCGTCCGCCCCTGATGCGAAATCAAGCGGCAGCGGGGCTTGGGTTTTTGGGTAGACCTCGCTTCTCTCTCTCATCTCCCGGATGGCGCTCTCCGGGATCTCGTAATCACGGCCCGGCTTGTACGCTTTCAGCTTGCCGGACTTGATCCATCGGTAGAGCGTCCGGTCGGTCTTGCCCAGGACCTCGCACGCTTCTGCGAGCGATAGATACCGCTCTTCCATTACGCTCCTTTCCCTGACGTTTCTTGACATGCCCGGATTATACACTATAATGTCAGGTGACGATACAGAAACGGCCCCCGCGGAGACGGCAATCCCCACGAGGGCCTTGAACATAAAGGAGCTGTACCTCCCTCATGGACCGCAATCAGGATAACGCACACCCG
>MWVY01000329.1_pt1 | contig 11487 bp, 18 predicted proteins | sample 1047251 | NCBI WGS metagenome assembly MWVY01 (sample SAMN06349983, study PRJNA376086) | soil metagenome | isolation source: MS7-5 sample Antarctic (ecotone) soil | place: Antarctica | collected 2015-01-13
ATTGCCCCTGTCGCCGGGTCGCGGCATTTATCGAGGTCGACCGCGACGATGCCGGCCTTGCGGGTGAGCACAAAGCCGACGGCCCAACCGCGCCGGCGCGCGAACGCCAGGGCCTGGGGGAGCGCGCCCCACGTCGCTGGGTCGGTCGGCGAGGCCTTGCGGCCGGTCTTTGGGTCGTAGGGGATCTTGTCCGGGTCCGCAGCGACCCAGTTGTCGGTCTCCACCATCGCCAACGGCAGCGCATCCGGCTCGGGCAGCGGTGGCGTGTGCTGATGCGTGCTCATGCTGCCACCCCCGCGATCATGGGGCGGCGCGTCAGCTCGGCGACGGCATCCGCGAAGAGCACATCGCAGACGGCCAGGCAGCCCGGCCCGTTCACCCATGAGCCCGGATCGCGGCGCAAGTCGGCGGCAATGAGCCGCCGGTTATCGTCAAGTCGCGCTGCCTCGGCCGGCAGGAGTGCGGCCGGCATGTCGCGGTAGAGGTTTCGGTTTTCGATGACATAATGTGTTAGAGTGTGCGTGTACATCGTCGGCGTCTCCTGGGGTCTGGTCCCCCTCAGAGCGCCGGCCCGGTTGGGTCGAGATACTTGCAACTGCTTGACGTTCGTTCACGTTGCCGCGTACCCTTCCCGGTGATCTCCCTAGATCGCCGGAGCCGTCGCTCGGTTCCAAAAACGTCGAGAAAGCCGTCGAGTATTGCCCTCGACGGCTTTCGCTATGCTGCGCTCGGTGCTGCGCTCGGTGCTGCTGGGTGCCCCCCTTCCGGTGCCGGCCGGCTCGGTCGCGGTTTCGCCAACGCCGCCAGGTCGGCGGCGTTGACCAGCTGCGCCCTGCGGTCAGTCGGTGACTCGTAGATCGTGACGCCGCCGTCCTGCAACAGCCGGCGCAGCGTCCGGTGCGAGACGTGCAGCCTGCTCCGCGCCTGTGCCAGCGTCAATAGGGTCTGGTCGCTCACCTGTTTCCCTCCAGATACGACAAAAGCCGCCTCACCCTGCGGTGAAGCGGCCACGGCTGCGCCCATCATGTCGACACACGCCGGAGCCGTCGAGGCGGGCCGGCGTGGCGTGTGTCGGTGGGCGCCGGCGTCGACGGTTTCCCCGCGCGTCCAGCGTTGCGTCGTGCGTGACCGGCCAGGGCGGGGAACCCCGGTCACGACAAGCAAAGTATAGCATTTTCCACCATCGCGTGAGACTATGTCTCAGTTGTTGTCACGCCGCAAGGTGCGGCTTTGCTCGGTGATAAGATCAACGTATCCTCCCCCGTTCTGAGCGGGTGAGGGGACTTCCAACGCGCAGCGTGGCTAGATCACGCTGCGCGTTTTCCCTGCATCACCCCATCTTCCTCGTCGATGAGCATGATTTCGTCCATACGGACGCCGAACAGCTTTGCTAGCTTGCGCAGCTGCGACACCTTCGGCTCGTAGATCCCCCGTTCCCAGTTGGACACCGTTGCCGGCGTCACGCCCGCTTTGTAGGCCACGTCGAGCTGGGTCCAGCCCTGCGCCTCGCGTAGCTCCCGAATCGTCTTCACCGATAGGCTCCTCTCCTGTACGAACGGCCTCCCCCTAGTCTAGCGCACTTCTCGCAGTAAGCAATATGCGTAGGTGTATTGCAAGCTGACTGTATATAGTATACTATATACGTATGAGGGAGATCGGAAGTCCCCTCATCCCTACAGGACGGGCGCCGGTGCTCAGAACGCCGGCGCAAGCAACAGGAGGAGGCCACCATGGCCACCACACACCAGGTTCAGCGGCCGGAAACCCGCGACGAGGCGCTCTGCCGTCTCGCCGACACGGCGATGGAGCGCGGCATCCACATCCTCATCGAGCCGATCAGCGGTGAACACTTCGCCACCTCGGCGAGTGACCCGACCAAGCTCTACCGGCTGACCCACTATTCATGCAGCTGTCGCGGTTTCATGCGGTGGCAGCGGTGCGGTCATCACAGCGCGCTCCTCGCCGAGCTCGGCTGGCTGCCCCTCACCCCCGAACCGGCACCCGTGCCCCCTGCGCAGACGCCCGAGGTTCCGTGCCACTCCTGCCGGGGCGATGGTCAGGTCAGGGCCGAGAACTTCCACGGCCGCATCGAGCTGATGACGTGCTGGTCGTGCGCCGGCGCCGGCGTGGAGCCGGTCACCGCGGCGGCGTAGATACGACACCGTGTCGCTTTTGGGAGCGGTCGTGTGTGGCCGCTTCCCTGCCCCTTACCTGCAAGGAGGTCCCGATCATGAGCTCCACGATTGCCGCCCTCCGAACCGACTTCGCCCGACTGATGCGCGACGAGCCCGACCGTGAGCGGCAGGCGGAGCGGGCGGCCCGCCTCGCCCTGGCCGCCGTCCAGGCAGCGCGAGCGCACCAGGCGATCAGCGCCGACGTGGCGCACGACCTCACCGACGCCCTGATGCGGATCCTCGCCGAATTGGAGCGTGATGGGGCTCCTACCGCGACTCGGTGATCACGATGATGCTCACCGCACAGAGGAAGCGGGCAGCCGAGACGCCCGACAGCGGGCGTCTCGGCTATGATCGTTGGTATCCCCGCTGTCGGTCTGCAATTGAGAGGTGAAACCATGGGCCGCGGGTTATCTCAAGCCACCATCACCCTCCGCAACCAATGTCACGCGATCCTGGCCGAGATTCAGCCGGCCACCGTGCGCGCGGTCTGCTATCGCCTGTTCGTGATGAAGGCGATCCCCGACATGTCAAAGAACTCGACCGCCAAGGTGAGTCGCATCCTCACCCGCGGCCGCGAAGAGGGCCACATCCCGTGGGCGTGGATCGTCGATGAGGCCCGCGAACTTGAGTTAGTGTCGATGTGGCAGGATCCGACTGCCTATGCCGACGAGGTCAAGCGATCGTATCGGCGGGATCGCTGGGTCGCGCAGCCGCAGCGGGTCGAGGTGTGGTCTGAGAAGGGCACCATGCGCGGCACACTGCGGCCCGTTCTCGAAGCGTATGGCGTCGGCTTTCGGGTCATGCATGGCTTCACCTCGGCCACGGTGGCGAACGACATCGCCCAGGCGACGAAGCGTCACGATCAGCCGTTGCGCGTGTTCTACCTGGGCGACTGGGATCCATCGGGGATGCACATGTCCGAGCGCGACATCCCTGAGCGACTCACCAAGTACGGGGCATATGTCGACTTCTCTCGCCTGGCGTTGACGCCAGGCGATACCCGGCTCCCCGACGTGGCGATGACCGCGTTTGCGGCGGAGGATAAGCGCAAGGATCCTCGGTACAAGTGGTTCGTCTCGACGGTCGGGCGTTGGTGCTGGGAGCTTGACGCCCTGAGTCCCGTTCTCGTGCGGGACCGGGTGGAGCACGCGATCAGGAGCATGATCGACTGGGAGACATGGAACCGTCACGACATGGTCGAACGGGCCGAGCTTGTCTCCCTCAACGACGTGTTGGTGCCGTGGGCGACGATGCACCAGCAGGAACCAGTATTCTGAGACTAGATGCACAATAGTCGACGCGCGCAACGCGGCACCGGGTAGCCCGGTGCCGCGTTCGCCGTTCCTGGGCCATCCTGGCGCGTCACAGCGGCACTGTAGCCCTTGCCACCGTCGACGCTGGGGGCGATCATGCCGCGCTATGAGCGACCGGAAACCAACCGGAAACCAACCGGAACGCGACCGCGCGACCGATCGGGCAGCGACCGTTACCGTGCCGGCCGCTGAGGCGGCGCGCCGGCTGGGGATCACACCGGACGCCGTGCGTGCGCGCATCAACCGTGGCACGCTGGCCGGTGAGAAGCGCGGCGCGCAGTGGTGGGTCCATCTGCCCACCGACCGGATACCGACCGAGCCGCCGACCGGAGTGCAACCGGATGCGACCGGCACACGACCGGACACCGACCGCCCGCTTGTTGAGCAGCTCCGCTCCGAGAATGCCTACCTGCGCGTCGAGCTGAGCGCCCGTAGCCGCGAGCTGGCCGCCGAACGGGAGCGTGCCGACGTGCTGATGCGCGAAGCCCTCGGCCGGATCGAAGCCCTCACCGCCGGCCCGGTCACCGACGTCGACGAGGATGTTCCTCAGAGGGCACAGGACGGCCCACACGAAGCGATCATCGCCGACGTGGATCCGAAGGCCGCCGCGCCGTGGTGGCGGCGCTGGTGGCGATCGCTGACGATAGGATCGTAAGAGGAAATGATCGAGACAATCGTTGTTACCCTGGTTTCTCTCGTTGTAGGCGCATTCGTTTCGTGGTGGGTTGCGCGGCGGTACTACGTCGCTGCATCGCGGGAGCTGGAGGTGGAGGCGGCCGAACTACGGCGCCTGACAACACTCGTCCTGCGAGCCCTTGAGGAAGGCGGTGTTGTTGACCTGAACCGCAATGCTGCGGGCGAGATCACCGGCTTGATATTGAACGCGATGGTTGCTGAGGCGCGGGGCACTAGCAGGGTCACCGGAGATCTGACCGTAGAGCCGAGGGCTCAAGGCGACGACTCGACCACGGCAACGCAGCGGTGAGCCTCGATCCCGACCGCGAACCGATCACCCGGCCGGTCTTCGTCTGGCTCGAGATCGCGGCCCAGCGTGCCCGGCACGGTGACGGCAGCCTCGCCGCGGCAATCCAGCGCGCGATGAACGGGCGGCGGCTCGGCGATAATGCGACCTTCGCGTTGACCGAAGAAGAGCAGCTACGGGTCACTGCCGTGCGGCAGGACTGGCTCGGCCGGCTCGATTCTACTTGACAAAAAACGACAAGTAGATACATTGAGCAGACCTCGGACATGTCGATCCCCACCGCGATCCAGGATCGCCTCGGCGGTGGGGGGAGTGAGTGGCGAACCCGGCCGAGACTGTTGAGGCCTCGCCGGGTTTTTGTGTGTCCGGCGCCGTACGGGGAGAGAGCCATGGATGGACAGCGCTTCGACGACTTGACGCGTGCACTAGCGACTGAGACCTCCCGGCGGTCCCTGCTCCGCGGGGCGCTCGCCGGGCTGGGGGCCGTGCTGCTCGGCCGCGCTACCGCCAGTGCCAAGGAGGCCTGCCCCGTCGCCCTCGACCTATTCGAGCCCTGCCCGGGCAAGGTCGGCATCTGCCACCGCACCGGCTCGGAACGCAACCCCGTCCGCTACATCAACGTCTGCGCCGACGCGGTGCCGGCCCACGCCGCCCACGGCGACCTGGTCGGCTGCCCGCTGCCGAACCAGGTGATTGACCCCGAGACCTGCACCTGCGTCTGCGACCCGACCCTCGAGTGTTCCGGCGGCCAGATCCGGAACGCGGCGACCTGCGAGTGCGAGGGAGGCACGCAGGGAAGCACGCCCTGCTGCTGCTCATGCACAGGCGCGCTACTTCCGGGGGGCGGCTGCGCGGCGTGCCTCACGAACCAGACGACGGACGCGGCAAGCTGCGCTAGCATTTGCGCCAGCAATGGGTTCCAAAGCAGCATGCTGGTGTGCGGGCCTCCAGGGACCACAAGCGCCGTCTGCACCAGCGACGATTCCGGCAATTGCCAGGCGTGCATATTTGGGCCATCGGAAACCTGCTCGTTCACGCATCAGTGTGCCGGGGTTTGCCCCGCGGGGGTGCCCGGCCAGCCCGCGCCCAACTGCCAATTTTAGCTGCACCTACCCGATCAGCGATCCGGTGTTCACGGGCACGGGGACGGTGACGGTCTTCAGGGTGCCGCGGGGCGAGTAGACCGGCGGGCAGCGGAGTGCCATGGACCGACAGGGTGGCGACAGGATAGAGCGACCGCGAACGCGGCCCGAGGATGTCTCGGTGCCGCGTTCGCCGTTCCTGCGTATCAGCGTGGCCAGCTCGACCAGCGCAGCCAGGAGGCCGGCCGGTCTGTGCCACGCTTTGCGGATAATACGGATTATCCCGCGAAACGTTGGCCCCCAACTGACCCACATTCGGCCCGTTTCCGCGGGAATGGCCCTGTGCGGCGCCAGGACCCCCGTGGCGCGGTTTTCGGGTCCGATCCGGTGTCATGCGCCGGTGCCGGGTAGAGCGCACCACCGCGGCACCTAGCGCGTCGGGCGGTACGCTGCGAGCGGCCTGGTGTCGTTGGGACGCGGCGAGGTGTCGCCTACCAGATTTCGATCTTCGGGACCGGGATCTCTGCACTCCAGCAGGCGAGCGCCGCGGCGAGCACGAGGTCGTCGTGATTGCCCGCGCGCCACTCCGCACCGGCACCATAGCTATCGTGACCGGCGAGGCTCACCTTGACCCGGAAGTTGAGCAGCTCCTGGACCAGAATCGCCGCCTCCGGCAATGCCTGGGCCACCCGGAGCCGCTCGCTCTGTAAGAGCACCGCCAGCGTCGAGACGAGATTCCGCTTGGGCACGCGCCACGTCCGCTCGTCATAGGTTTCGGTGTCGCCGCCGGTAATCGTCACCGGCCGGATGAGCGCGGACAACCCAGCCGCTAGGAAGAGATCGACCACCGGCGCCCCGACACCTGTGGCGTCGATCGCCAGCGTCGTGTTTCCGCCGGCCAGCGGTTCCTGACCCAGCAGCGCCGTGACGCGCCCAACGATGGCCGGATAGGACGTGCCGAGCGGGAAGCGCTCGAGGTGCCGCACCGCGTAGTGGGCCTCGGTCCGCTCCTGGCGGATCGGTTCGCTGCCAGAGACATGGCCATGCTGCGTATACAGGTAGCGGCTGCCGCGCGTCTCCCACGCGCCGGTGCCGACGTCGCTCCGCTCGACGAGGGCCAGCGCCGTGTAGTCCTGGGCCTGCCCGAGATCAAGCCCCACGCTATAGACCGGCTCAGCCATCACTGCCTCCAAAGAGCGGCGCCACGTCGGCGCTCAGCGCCGCCATCACGGTGTCATAGCCGAAGACCTGATCGTCGGTCTCCACGAACTCACACAGGTATTCCTGCCGGAACCACCAGTCGCCGATTTGCGCGCGCTCTCCCGCCAGCCATGCCGGGTCGATGCGCGGGCAGTCGTCGGCGGTGATCTTCACCTGGTGCCAGCCCGCACCGCCGGCGCTCCACTCATGGTGGAAGAAGCCACGCTTGCCGAACGGCGTACTGAGCAGGACCAGGCGCCCGCCGGAGACGGCGAGCATCGGCCGCACCGCCTGGTAGAGCGCGTCGGGCACCCGCGAGGCCTCGTCGACGAGCAGCAGCGCCACGCCGCTGTACCCACGGACGGTCGCCTCCTTGCCGGGCAGGCAGACAATCCGCGAGCCGTTCGCCAGCTCCAGCCGCAGCGCGCTCTCCTCGACCGGCTTGGGCGCCGTTGCCCCAAGCACGCCGTAGACATCGCGGACCTTTCGGTAGAGCTCCTGGCTCTGGCGGAGGCTCGGGCTGAGGACGAGGACCAGGGCCGGCGCCTGGTAGAGCGCGGTGTGGACGGCCAGCAAGGCGCTCACCGTCGACTTGCCGCACTGACGGGCGCAGAGCATCAGCAGCTGACGGTCGGCGGCGCGGAGGAGGTCGGCCTGCCACGGGTCGGGGGCGACGCCGGCGCGGCGGGCGAGGATGACCGGATCGAGCGCCGTGGCGAGGTCGGTGGCCAGCGCCGGCGGTGTTCCTGGTGGGCCGCTAGGCGGCGCGATCGTCACCACGGTCGGCCTCCGTGAGCGCCGCGGCGACCGCCTGGCGCGCCGCCGGGAAGCCGTCGAGCGCGGCGAAGATCGTCGCCCGGACGGCCAGCCACTCGGGGTGGGCGACCAACACGTTGACCGTTGCACCCTCCTGCAGCTCGCCGATCAGCCGCGCCTGCAATTCGATCTGCTTCTGGATCCGGTCGATGGCCTTGAGGGCGAGGTCGCCGTCCTTGACGTCCCGTGCCTCCTTGAGCACGTTCAGGGCGGCCCCGTTGATCGCCTTGAGCTGCGCGAAGACGTCGATCGCGTGGCGCACATCGGCCTGCTCGGCAGCCTTGACCAGCCGCGCCGGCAGGTGACCAGCTTTGTGGGAGCGGATCGCGCGTTCCGTCAGCCCATAGTGCGACGCTATGCGACGGTTCGACGCATTGCCGGTGGCGAGAGCGCGGTCGATCTCCGCGCGCTGATCATGGCTGCAAACGGTGCAGGTGCGTGGCATCGCCTCCTCCGTGCGCTTTAAGTTCGCGCTCCACAAAGACGCGAGCTCGGTCGGTCGCTCATGGCATTACACCCCCACCGTGACGACCAGATTGGTCAACGTGAACCCCGGTTGCGCGGTTGAGAGATCGCCCCACACGGCCGGGTAGAGCGTGACGATGGGCCAATTCGGCCCGGTCAGATCATCGACGGTCAGTGAGAAGGTAGACACGTCGAGCAACAGCCGCCCGACGCTCGCCTGCCACGTCAGCGAAAACGAGTAGGGCGTGTCGATGACCAGTCCGGGCGCGCTCATCACCGCCCGCCGCGGTACGTGAGCGGCATCGCGTCGCCGAACCGGACCCCCGCCCGGTGGGGCGCCCTCCGGGGCACTGGTCGGATCAGGTCACCGCGCGTCGACGTGTGGGTTGCTTCCGCCTCGCTTGCGCGATCAGCGAGCGGCCCGACGATGGCCGCGATCTGGTCCTCAGTGAGCCGGCCACGCCAGAGCAGCGCGCCGGCGAGGGCGTCCAGTTCGTAGGGGTGCAGGTCGAGCAGGCGCCGGGCGCCGCTGCGCGATTCCTGCCAGAACGTCTGCGGATCGGTCCGGCTCGACACGGTGGCGGCGAGTTCGCGGATACTCTCCCAGTCGGTGCCCGACGCATCCCACCACGGTTGGCCACTCTGCGCGCGAACCGCGCCGTCGAGCCACTCCATCGCCGCAGCGCCGGCGGCGGTGACCATCCCCTCGGCGACGGCGACGATGCCCGCGGCCGCTGCTGTGACCGCCGACTCGGGGACGCCGGCGGCGCGGAGCTTCGCGCGTTCTCGGGCGATCTCCACGTCGGCATGGTGCCGGCAGCCGCCCGCATAGCCGTGGGTGGTCCGTTCGACCCACACCTCGGAGACACGGAAGCCGCAGGCCAGCGCCACGATCGCGTGCGCCGCCTCATGGACGGCGGTGCCGATCTTGTCCGGCGTCGCCTGGCTGCCGTAGCGGTGCTGAATGACGGCGAGCGATTGGCTCAACATCGTGATGCGCTTCATGGTTTCTTCTCCCGCCACTGCGCGACCGTGCGCGCCGGATCCTCGAGCAGGTCGGCCCGCAGGCCGAGGTAGATGGGGGCGCGAGGTGCCGGTCGGAAGGGCGACACGTCGGCGTGCGGCGCCGCGGCACGATAGGCGCGGTCCCACTGCACGCCGACGTCGCACAGTTCCTGGCCGATCTGGGCGGCGGTCAGCGTCGCGGCGGCGAGGTGCTCCTCGAGGGTATGCGCCCGCCCCGTGAGTGCGGCCAGGTCACGCACCGCCGCCTGCCCACGGCGGGCGGACTCCTCGGCATCCCAGGTGCCCACCGTGGCGGCCACGGCGTCGCGGGTCAGCTGCAGGTCGCGGCGCTTCCCGTCGAGGCCGGCCACCTTCATGCTGAGCTGCCCGGCCCGCGGGCTGGCCTTCTTGTCGCCGAGTTGGATGGCTGCCAGCGCCTCGCCGAGCTGCGCCGTCACGTCCTCGCGCTGCACGTCCAGGTCGGCCAGTTGCCGGTCGAGACCGGCCAGGCGGTCCCGGGCCTGGGCCGCGCCGGCGGCGTCGGTGAGCGTCGGTTTCGGGTGTCTCGTCATCGTTGCGATCATCGTGATCCCTTTCACACATGCCCCGTCGAGGGCTCGTCAGCGGCGCGGGGCGCTCGGTCGCGGGGCGCTTTTTGGGGGGAATCGGCGGCCACGGTGTCCGCTTTGCAGGCCTCACAGGTCTGCCAGGTGCCGGCCCGGACGTCGGCGGCGCTCGGTTCGTGCTCGTCACCGCAGACGCGACAGGTGACCGCGAGGCCCACGATCATGGCGCCGGCCCTCCTGGCGATAGGTCGCCGTGCTGACGCGGACCCATGCCCGGCAACGGCGCACCGTGCAGCCAGGCGCCGGCGACCGTGCCATCGGCGGCCGGAAGATCGTTATAGTCAATCCCGCCGTTGCGGCTTCTATAGTGGCTAGCCACGCTAGGGGCTACATCCGCAAGTTGCGGGTTTCCTTCCTCGGCGTCGATGCGCTCTTCGCCGGCGTCGAGTTGGCGGTCGCACTCGGCGCAGTGCAGCGTCCAGCGCTTCACCGTCCCGGCGTTCGGGTGATCCGGGCAGCTTGTCCGGGCGCCGCCCCAGGCGCCCACCTCGGTGCCATCCTTCCGGGTGCGCTTGGGGTCGAGGGCGGCGACCGCCTCGACGAAGTCGACGACGTTGGTGGCTGGGCCGATGAACTGGCGCCAGCGCCCGGGCGTGATCTCGCCGGTCTCGCGGTTGATGCGCTCCGGCACCCAGCGCTTTCGCTTCTTCAGCACGCCGGTGGTCTCAAAGGTGGCGATATGCTTGCTCGCGGTGTCCTCGGAGATGCCGGCTGCCTCGGCGACAGCACCCAGCGGGATCTTGTAGAGGCCGTCGTCTTGCTCGTCCGCTTGGCGGATCCCCGCGGATTCTCGGTGCGCGAACAAGTTGGTGAGGGCGATGGCGGTGAACCGCTCTTGGCGGAGTCTGTTGTTACGGATGATGCCGACCGTCCGGCTCTGGACCCGCGACAGCATCGCCGTCTTGCGCTCGGCCTCGGCGGCACGGGCCTCGGCGCGTTCGGCGCGCTGCTCGGCTGCCTCCACCCTGTGCGTGAGGGTCACGATCATGGCTTTCAAGGCGTCGACGTCGTCGGGCAGGGCATCGTCGGTGCCAGTTGCGGCGAGGGGGAGCGGATCCAAAACCGCAACTTGCGGATTGACAATAAATGAATCTTGGTCCCTGGCGATGCGTTGTCGGAAGGGTTCGACGTGCCCGTTGAACGCCTTGTCGAGGGTCTCTTCGCCGTAGGTCCGAGCGCCGCGGCGGGCATCCCACTTGTCACGACAGAGCCCACTGGAGCGCATGATCTCGTCGGCCTGCGCACGGGTGCCGCCATTGCGAACCACGATGTTGCAGAGGGCGAGGTCAGCCGCGCTATGGTCGACGCCGTCCTTGCTCTCATCGCGGTAGTCGCTCATGTCGCCGGCGTAGAGGCGTTGGAACCGCGCCGAGCCCTGGCAGCGCCGAAGGATCTCCTCAGTGTCGAGGGTGAGCGGGCCGGTGGGCGAAGGTGCCGCCGGTGTCGGATCGGGCGGGAACGTTTCGCGGTGGAGCTTGGCGATCGCCTTGGTGCAGTCGGTGAGCTGATCGCACCCCGCCCAGGGTTGGCCGGTGACGATCACGTACCGCGCGTCGTTGTACATCTCCACCTGGCCACGCTTGCGTCCGCCAGGTGGCAGGGTGCCGAGGGCGTAGAGGTGGAGGCCTGTGCCGCTGATCGAGGGCTCGGTGTAGGTCGGCAGCCGGCTGACGATGGATTTTGCGTAGACCGTGATTGCCCCTGTCGCCGGGTCGCGGCATTTATCGAGGTCGACCGCGACGATGCCGGCCTTGCGGGTGAGCACAAAGCCGACGGCCCAACCGCGCCGGCGCGCGAACGCCAGGGCCTGGGGGAGCGCGC
>MWVY01000331.1_pt1 | contig 11469 bp, 16 predicted proteins | sample 1047251 | NCBI WGS metagenome assembly MWVY01 (sample SAMN06349983, study PRJNA376086) | soil metagenome | isolation source: MS7-5 sample Antarctic (ecotone) soil | place: Antarctica | collected 2015-01-13
AAAAATGCCAAGGCCCCCGAAGGCGGCGAACCAGAAGGGGGCCAGGGCACATGGAGGTCTGACGTGCATAGTACACGAACAGAACCGAAAACAAGTCTACGCCCCACGACGATCCCCCTGCGCGACCGCGTCACCATCACGACCGGACCCCGCTGGCAGGATCTCCCGCCCGGGACCCGCGTTCGCCCGAAGTCCGGCCGCAAACGCGGAACCGTCGTCGCCATCGTCGAGCCAGGGAAACTCGTCGCCGTGCGCTGGGACGGGTCCACACGGTACAGCGAGGTCTGGGCGACCGACTGCCTTGTCACTGTGGCGCCACTCCCGGAAACCCTGTTTTCCGGCATCGCAAGCTCAGCCTTCCCCCACCTCCTGCTCGACGCCCGCCGCCGACTCGCCGACCTCCAATGCGAGCGGGCCCACGGCCACGCCGTCTGGTCTGATGACGAACTCGGCGCCGCGACACGCTGCACCCTGGCTGGCCGGCTCGATCACCTCGAGGCCAGCATCGCCCTGGAGCACCGCCTCATCGAACGCCTCTCGGCAGAAATCACGCGGGCTGTGGAGGCGGGACGATGACCGCCATCACCTGCGCCGCCGACCTGAAGGCGTTGCCGATCTGGATCAGCTACAACCTGGTTCCGCAGCCAGACGGCAAGAAGGCCCGTAAAGAGCCCTACACACCTGGGACCAGCCGCAAGGCCCGCGTGAACGATCGCGCGACCTGGCGCACGCATGCCGAGGCCCTCGCGGACCACGAGCGCACCGGGCGCATTCCCGGCTGCATCCTGACGCCGGAGATGAACGTCACCCTGATCGATATTGACGGTCAGGCGGATCACCCGCTGATCGTCGGGCTCGGCTCCTACACGGAACGCAGCGTCAACGGCGGCCTGCACATTGTCGTCCGCGGCCGCCCGCCGGAGGGCTTCACGACCCCGCCCGGCGTGGAGGTCTACCCCCGTACTGGCAACCGCGGCCTGATCCTCACCGAGCGCGTGGTCGACGGCCGCGATCGCATCCAAGAGCGAACCACCGTCCTGGCCGAACGCTTCCCGGCACGAGCAGCGCCGCCGCGGCCGGCCGTGGCGCCGCCCCACCTGGACCTGGACGACACGGCCGTCATCGAGCGAACGCTCCGCATGGCCAAGGGTCGCCGGCTGCATCAGGACGGCGACGGGAGCGACTACCCATCACCATCAGAGGCAGATCTCGCACTCTTGTGCTGCTACATCTCAGCCGGGGCCATCGGCGAGGAACAACTTGATCGCCTCTACCGATCAAGCACCTGGGGCCGGAGCCGCACCAAGTGGGAGGACCGCCCCGACTATCGCGCGCTCACCCTTGCTCGGGCACTCGATGGCAGCGTCGTGCCGTACGTGCCGGCGCCGGTCGACGTGACCCTCGTCAGAAGCTCAAAAATCGGCATGGTTGTCGGAAAACCGCAAGATGCGGGTCACCATTCAGCGTCCGATCCAGAACCCCTGGCAGCGACCGGAACCGATGGCCTGCCGGATGACATTCCCTCGCTCAAGCAGATCATTCGCGACCTCACCCGTCGCGTTGAGGTCGCCGAGCGGCGGACCATCGCCGCCGAAGCCCGAGCCGACATGATCGGCCGCGTGCAACGCAAAACCGCCAGCATTATCAAAAATAAGCACCTCGGCCAGGAGCGGTTCACCGCCATTGCTCTCTCGCATCGCTTCGCCCATCTGGAATCAACCGGCGCCCTCACCGAAAACGCCCTGCATCCCATCACGCTCAAGAGCGTCGCCGAGGTGGCTGGCATCTCTGAGGACGCCGCGTCCCGGCACATTAAGACCATGGCCAACGCCGGCATCCTCCGCAAGGAACTTCGCTGGATCCCTCCGAGCGTCGACCCCGAGACGGGAGAGATCACCACCGGCCACACACGCCAGTTTATCGGCCCTGCCAGTGGCGATGTCATCACCTTCGTGGACGCCGTTGCCAACCTGAAGCCCGAGAAGCCGAAGACCTGGGGCGGGCGCCAGGATCGCTGCCAGCCCTGCCCCGATCACCCGCACGCCCGCATCATCAAGCGCGTCACGTTCCATTGCGAGGAGTGCGGGGCGTTGCTCGGCGACCCCATTGACGAGCCGATCGAGACCGCGCCCCCTGACCCGCATCTTGCGGGTCACCAGGACGACTCACCCCGCGCCGCGCGGGTCAAAAGAAGTGTGGATACCACTCTAATACCCCTCACCGCGCGGTTTTCGCACAACGGCGCGGATTCCCGGGATAGGGTTTGGGTCGTTCCGGCAATTCCAAGGGAGCGCAAGCGGCATGGCCAGTGCATCGAAACCGGCTGTGATGCGGAGGCGGGCGTGGGTCGTTATTGCGTGCCCCACGGCGGCGGGGCTCCACTCGACCCCTGGACCGATGGCGCCTGGGGAGAAGCAGAGGCATGAACGCCATATCCCCCAAGGCTTCCTGATGCCCTCCATCGTGCGTTGCGCCAATCGCGGCCAGGGGGGCGAGCCCGACCGTGCCAGCATCCTGGCCGGGAGCTGGCAGCGTTGCCCTGCGCGCCAACGGCCCGATGACGCAGAGCGAATTCGGTGATCTCTTCGGCCGCAACGTCTCCGCCACTCGGCTCGCGGCGGCACTGGAAACCCTGGTTCGGGTCGACAAAATCCGATCGACGCGAGAGGAAACGGGGGGACGGCCACGCACGACATGGGAGGCGACGGCATGACCCTTTTCTCGTTTAACTCGTTTTTCTCGTACTCAGTTGCGATGCAAAACCGCCAGGTCCTGGTCCTCTGCGGTACGAGAAAAACGAGAAAAGTACGGACTGAAGGAGAAGACGATCACGCGCTCCAGTACGAGAAAAACGAGTTAAACGAGAAAAGCCCAGGAGGATCGTGATGGAATGTATCGTGAGGGTTGATGACAAGGCGCTTCGCGCCCGGCGCCCGGGGATGCCGACCGGGCGTACGGTCCGCGATGCGGCGGAGCTCGGCGCTCTGACGCGAGGCCACGTGGAGTATGCCCTCGCCACGGCGCGCGCCTCATGAGCGTCATCGCCACGACCTGCCGCCGTTGCGGCGTCGAGTTCGAGCCTGAGCGTCGCGCCATCATCGCCGGTGTCTGGCGCCTGTGCCCGAACTGCCGCGACGGAGAGGATGCGCCACGCGGACCTGCAGGCTGCTCCCAACGCCGGCGGGGCCCGAAGTCCGGCACGCCGGGCCCCTGTCCGGGACGGGCGGCGTAATGCCCCGCGTTTGCTCCATCTGCGTTCACGGCGACCGGGCGGGCATCGACGGCGCCCTGGTCGCCGGCGTACCCAACCGGCGCATAGCGGCGCGTTTCGGCGCAACCGAACAGGCCGTGCGCCGGCACAAGAGCGAGCACCTGCCCGCCCTCCTGACGCACGCCGCGGATGTGGCCGAAGCAGCGACCGCCACCGGCTTGCTCGCCCGGCTGCGGGCCCTCAACGCCGAAACGGCCGATGTCCTGACGCAGGCCCGGAAGAGTGCCGATCACGAGCTGCGGCTCAGGGCGATCGCCCGCGCCGAGAAGCAGATCGAGCTGGAAGGGCGCTTGCTCGGCGAGCTGCAAGACGGGGCGACCGTCAACGTCCTCATTGCGCCGGAATGGGTCGCCGTGCGTGCGGCGATGCTCCAGGCCCTTACGCCCTATCCGGAGGCCCGCACGGCGGTAGCAGGCCGTCTCGTGGCCCTGGAGGCGGGCTATGGCGAGTAACCTGGCGCACGACCTGGCGCTGGCCCTCGATCCGGTCTTGCTCGCCGCGCGGGCCGGCATCGTGCCCGATCCCTGGCAAGCCGCCGTGCTGCGCTCCCGCTCACCGCGGCTGCTGCTCAACGCCTGCAGGCAATCGGGCAAGAGCACCATCACCGCGGCCGTTGCGGTCCATACCGCCGTCTTCGAGCCCGGCGCCCTGGTCTTGTTGGTCAGCCCGACGCTGCGGCAAAGCGGCGAGCTTTTCAAGAAAGCCCTCGCTATCTACCGCGCCCTCGATCGTCCGGTGCCGGCCGAGTCGGAGACGGCCCTGACCCTGACCTTAGAGACCGGCAGCCGCATCGTCAGCTTGCCCGGCCGCGAAGCCACGATCAGAGGGTATTCCGGCGCCGCATTGATCGCCCTTGACGAGGCATCGCGTATCGAGGACAGCTTGTATTTCAGTCTGCGCCCGATGGTTGCCACAAGCGGCGGCCGCTTGATCGGCCTCAGCACGCCTTGGGGCCGGCGCGGCTGGTTTCATGCCGAGTGGACGGAAGGCGGCGCCGTGTGGGAACGCTACGAGGTGCCGGCGACGAACTGCCCGCGCATCCCGGCCAGCTTTCTGGAGGAGGAGCGGCGCAGCATGGGGCCGCTCTTCTTCGACTCTGAATATGCGTGCAAATTCGTGGAGACCGCGGATCAACTTTTCGCCTATGACGACATCGCGGCGGCGATCACGAATGACGTGGCGCCGCTTTTCGGGTACGGAGGCGTGACCGATGCGGCCTGACTTCATTCTCGGACTCGACCTGGCCCAAGCGAGCGACTGGACCGCGCTCTGCCTATTGGAGCGCCGGCAGATGCCCGCGGAGCGCGAGGCAACGTACGACTGTTCGCACCTCGAACGCTGGCGCGGCGAGAGTTACACCGGCGTTCCGCCGCGGGTGCAGATCGTGGTCGACGTGCTGCACGCCCAATACCTCGAGCGGCGCAGGCGATCCACACTTCGGCTGCCGGAGCGGCCCGCCATCACCCTCGTGGTGGATCGCACCGGGGTTGGCGCGGCCGTCGTCGACTTCTTGGTGAGCGCCGGGCTCGAACCGATCGGCGTCACGATCACGGGCGGCGATCTCGTGACCCAAGCCGGCCGTGACGACTACCGGACGCCGAAGCGGGATCTGGCGGCCATCGTCGCCATCCTGCTGCAGCAGCGGCGCTTGCGGATCGCCGCGGCGCTGCCCCTGGCCGGCACGTTGCGGCACGAGCTAGAGAACTTCAAGGTGACACTCTCCGCGAGCGGGCATGACCGCTACGGAGCCGGCGCCGACGCCCTCTCCTGGCGCGAGCAACCGCACGACGACCTGGTGCTCGCCGTGGCCCTGGCGGCCTGGTATGCCGAGTACGAGGCGCGGGCAGCGGAGAAGCGGACGGTCTACGTCGGCAGCTACCTGGGGAGTGATGACGACGATGACGACGCCGGGCCCGGGCCGGAATGGTGGTCGCGATGACGGCGCGCGACGGGGGCCGCTCCCCGCCGCGGCTCACGCGTGGGTGCTGTTCGGTGAGAGAAACAGGAGTCAGGAGTATCTGAGATGGAAACGCATAGCGACGACATGTCCGGTCTGAGCGCCGCATCCCTGGCCGGTGCCGCCATCCAGCAGCAGCGGGGGCTTCATGAGGCCCTGGACGCGGTGCAGAAGGCGGCCGCGGCCGAGACGCGTGGCCAGGACGCCATCTATGGCGAGACCGTGCCGGCCTACGAGGAGCGGCAGACGCGACTTGCCGGCGCGCGCCGCGAGGCTGAGGCCGAGGCGCGCCGGCTCGAGCGCACCAGCTGGGAGACGGTGCAGGCGATTCGCTCCCGCATCGGCGGTGCGGGCGGGTTGGGGCTCACGCCGAGCGAGTGGCAACAGGCCGGCAATCTGGCGCGTCTGGCGGAGACGCTGGTCGCGACCGCGGTCCTCGGGGACGCCATCGCGGTGCTGCGTTCCGCGGCGGGAGCCAAGGACCGGCCGCGCATGGCGGCGCTGGCGACCGCGTCAGAGGCGCGCTTGCGGACGCCACGGGCGGGCGACGAACCGGATGTGGCCAACGAGCTGCGCACGCTCGTGGGGGAAGTCAAGCACGAGCTGCGCGACAGCACCTTCGACGGCGTGCGCCAGGAAATCCAGGAGCTGCTCGAGGCGCGCGGCGAGCTGGGCATGGCCATGGCGCGGATCGAAGGGGGGCGCCCCACCCAGGGGGCGCGCGGTGTGACGGTGCCGGTGCGCTGATGCCCACCAACGACCCACCGCTGACGCGGCCGGTGCGGGGCGGACGCCTCGACCCGTGGGAGATCGCCGAGCTGTCAGAGATCGCCGAAATGCGTGCCGATGCCGAGATGCTCGAGGCGCGCCTGGAAGCGCAGGCCCGAGAGCTCGGGCGGCAGATGGGGCGGGCGCCCGACGCGGAAGGAGGGGCCGGGACGGAGGCGGTCAGGAGCCCCAATGGCGGGGCGTGACACGGCGATCACTCCCGTAAGGCACCCTGATACCTCGCGTTCGGCACAGGCCCAGATAATGCGTTCGTTCTGTCGAGTTAGGGCCGGCGTCAGCTTGACGCCCCGGGTCGGCGTCATATCCCCTTCAGTGCTTTGCCCGTCCCGCCCGACCTGGCCGCGCTCCGACGGGGTTCATCCCTCGGTGAGGTAGTGCTCGATGTCGTCAAGATCGGCCCGGTTCCCGCGCCACTCGCCGGCCGGCTCCCCGAAGACGACGAAGCGGGTTCGGGCATCCACGAGCCAGTACTTGCCGTAGTCGGTTGCCCGCGGATCGCGGGTGCGGCTCTTGTGCAGGACGAGGCCCTGGCGCTGGGCCATACGGCGCAGGCGAAGCGTGCGGGCGGGCTCGGTTGTGGCGAGGTTACGCGCCACCGTCGGCTCCTTGCTGTACGAGGTGGATCGGTCGCGGGGCGGTGTCTGCGGCCGCCTCTACCGCGTCGGCGTAGTCCTGCGCCGCTGTGGCGACCTCCCGCAAGACGGCGGCAAGGTCGTGGTCGTGGGATACGGCGGACCACGCCCGACGCGCTTCGTCGGGGGCGATGCGTTGGACGCGAGCCATGCTCTCGCGAAGACGCTCGATCGGTAGCGTGAGTTCCCGGGCGCGCCGCTGCGTCTCCAGCGCGCGCGCATCCAGGGTCGTGACCCGGACGAGCATCGGAGGGGGAGGCGGCTCGGTGTGCCTGGTCACGACAACCGTGACGGGCGTCTCGCGGGCCTGCTCCGCGGTTCTGAGCGGGCCGCCGCCGATCGTCACCACCGGCAGCTTGCCGTTCTCGTCCAGGTCGGGGTAGGCGCTCGGGTTTGCTCCTTGGGGAGCAAAGTGGTCTCGGGCTCCACCGCGGGGATCCTTGGCCGCGAGCCAGTCCGTGCGTTGCGCTCGCGCTTGCTCGCGTTCCTGATCTTCTTCCAACGCGCGGAAGGCTCGCTGTACCGTCTCGGTGCCGACGTGCGCCGTTGCCTTCACGGCTTCCCAGGTTGGGCGTTGGTCGGGGTTCTGGAGGGAGAGTGCCCGAATCGCCACCTTCGCCGCCGCGATCGCGTCTTCCCTCGTTCGTCGGCGTCCGTGGGTGATGTTGGCGCCGGCCGCGTAGAGCATGGCCGCGACCTTGCCGCCCGGATGCACCTCGGCGTCAACCTCGGCCGCGTCCTTCGCGTAGGCGATCAGGTCGCCATCGTCTCCAGGATCCCAGGCTTCGCCTTCGGCGCGGAACGTGCGCTGGGCATCGAGGCGGTGCCAGCCATCAGCCAGCCAGTAGCGGCCCGGCCGCTCATCGTCGGCAAAGACCGTGATCGGCGGGAGACTTACGCCGGCGTCGTAGGCGTCGCGGTACGCGACGCTCGTGTCCCAGTCGGTGCTGTCCCGCGGCATCAGCTCATCGGAGACGTCAAGATCGGCGATTCGGATCTTCTGTCGCGTCGGTGCGGTGGTGGCCATCGTGCTCCCTATGCTCTGGCGCTCGTCGCCGGGCGGGGTGTTGCGGGTGATAGGGGGAATGATACTCCAAACGATACTGCAAATGGGGGCGTAGGGTCGCCCAGCACAAGGCGCCGCAGGTCAGGGGCTCAACGGTGCGGACCTTATCGTGGCGCTATGGGCGTCGTTTTCTGTCGTCTCGGGGGTTGATCGTGCAGGTTTGGGGCGCAACCGTCGGAAATGAGGCGGTGCATTCCCCAAAACGCCAGCGACGATTGTGAGGGAATCGACAGGCCACGCTTGCCCGAACCGGGCCGATCGCGGGCGCACGGATTATCTACAGGCTCGGTCTGCGCTCGATCGGCCACGCTGTGCGGGATAATGCCCATTATCCGCAAAGGGGACGGGGTATCAGGGTCAGCGTCTATTGCGCACACACCATGAAGGCGACGGCCACGCAAGGCTCAGCACCCGTGTTGCGCCAGGCATGCATGGTTCCCCGCTGCACGACGGAGTCTCCTGGCCGGAGGTGAACCTCGTCACCTCCGGCGGGGAGCCCTTCCTCCCAGGGCGTCACGTCGGTGCAACACGGCCCGGTCTGAGGATCTATGATGCCGGTCCGCAGCGACCAAGGCGGTCGCTGCTCAGGACATTAGGAGGATGGTCATGCGTCAGCTCAGCATGTTCCTGTCGGTGGTTGTTGTCGCGCTGCTCGGGTTCGTCGCATCGTGGGGAATGCCTGCTCGTGCGCAGGAGGCCACGCCCGCTGCTGGCCCTGTTGGTGTCACTGCCCAGCTATTGGGCAGTGGGCAGCCGTCCGTCGCTCCTGGACACGAGCTGAGCCTGCGTCAAGTCACGCTTGAGCCGGGTGGTGGTATTCCTGCTCATACCCATCCCGGGGCCCTCGTCATTTACGTTGAATCCGGAACATGGGGCTACACGACCTTGGGCGGTGTCGCCCAGCTGACCCGAGCTGCCACCAACGGCACGCCCGGCCCGACGGAGGAGATGCCCGTTGGGGAGGAAGTTATGCTCAGCGCCGGTGACTGGCTCTTCGTGGAGGACCCAGCCGACGATATTCGCAATACTGGGGACGAGCCGGTCGTGCTGCTCATTGCAGGACTGACCCGGGTCGGCGAGCCGTTCACGACGCTTATGGCCGCCACGCCGACGCCGTAGACCCTCCGACACCCCAAGGACCGGAGCTGCCTACCGTCCGAGCAGACGGCGCCACCAGGGGCGCGCGTCGACGTGCACAGGTGCATGGGCCGTTGTGGCCGTATCGTCGCGTGACGGGGCTGGATTGCGCTCCTGGGGCATGTCTCCGGCCGGCAGTTCGGGGATGCGCTCCAACGCTCCAGCAAGGAGATGGTGCAGGCGGCGCGTCTCTTCCGTGCGGGACTCGAGTTCGTTTCGGAGGAACGTCACTTCTGATTCAAGCCGCACGATCACGGCATCGGGCGTGTGCCTGTCGGATGCCCGTTGCGTGCCTGTCGCATCCTGTTGCATTCCTGTCGGTGAAAAGAAGACGCGCCAGACGCCGGAGCGTTTCTCGCCCGCGAGCGTTCCCCGATGCAGGCGAGATCGGACAGCATCGGGCGTGATGCCGAGCTGAGCCGCCGCGTGAGGGACCGACAGGACCGTCCTGTCGGTTGCCTGTCGATCCCTGTCGGTCGTCCTGTCGCTCATGGCGCGGCATCATCGCACAACGACGGCGGCCCCGAGCGTGATGCTCGGGGCCGCCGTTCGGGCGAGGCCGGCTTTTACGACCTTGAGGCACGGCGACCCGGTGGAGCGCGGTCGCCTGCAACGCCCCGGCGTTCGCACTGGCGGAAGGCCTAGGCAGCGATCGGCCGAACCATGGGCGCATCGTGCGGGCGATGGTCGGGGCGAATCCCGCTGCCACCACAGTCCGGGCAGGGTTCCTCGAAGGTGCGATAGCTGCGCACCCCGCAAGCACAGCAGGCGGCGCAATCGACCGGCGTCTGCGCGGCATTCGTGAGCTTCGGTTCGTCCGCGGGGATCCAGTTCAGGACCTTCAGGAGCAACGAATGATGAGTACACCGACCGTGACTGATGAAACCCCGGCAATCACAGGAATAGGCCGTCACCGTGTGCACGATCGGTGAACTGGCGCTGGTGGCGTAATGACGTCCCATCGCGTCGATGACGATCTCGAGGCCACGCTCCTGGGCGAGATTCGCGAGCCGGTAAAGGTCTGCCGCCGTCGCTGGGCGGGTTCGTCGTTCCTGAACCATGACGTTCCTCCTGCCTGTCCTTGAGACCTTTGGCCCTAAACCGCCGGCCCCGCTACTAAGGGTTGAGGGGCTCCTCCCCGTCTCATGTATCCTAATCTATCCTGCTCATGGTGTCAAGTGTATTCTGGTTCTTCCTAATGTATTCTGATAAGATAGTTCCGGGCATGAGCGATGCCATGTAGGAGGTGCTATGAGCGAGGAGTTTGTGACCATGCGGGAGGCTCAGGAGATTCTGGGCGTCTCGAACTTCACTGTCTGGCAAATGGTGAAGGATGGTCGGCTGCCGACGTTTCGGTCGGAGGTGGATCGGCGCAAGAAGCTGATTCGTCGGTCTGACCTGAGTGCGATGCTGGCGCCGAAGCCGGTTGACCTAACTGAACGAGCCGAGGACAGGGCAAAAAAATCAGCGGCGTGAACTAGGCACGCCGCTGAGGAGCCCCTCAACCCTGTTTAGGGCAGGGAGGAGGACGGAGCGATTATGACGTTTCCCGTCTCCACTATCTACGCCGCGGCCGGCGCGAGAGGATCGCCTATGCCCACAGAGACGAAACCACAGCGCGAGACCTGGCGCGACTGGGAGCCAGAGGGAACGCCGGAGCCCGAATTGCTGTTGACGAGGGATCACGTCCTCGATCAACTCCGCGACGAGGGCTTCATCGTTAGCCGCAACGACATGCGCAACTGGCAAACCGCCGGCGTCATTCCCTACGGGATCAACCGCTGGCACGAGGGGGCGGTCAGGACCCTCTACCCGGGCTGGGCGGCGCCGATGCTGCGCAGCGTGCGCACGCTCCAGGGAGAAGGCCGCAAACTCCCCGAGATCCGCGATCGCATCCGCGCCAGATGGCGCGATCGAACCGAGCTGTTTGTCATTGGCGTCGACGCGAAGGCGACCGGGCGCGTCGTGGCCAAGAGCGGCGCCGACAGCCAAACCCTGCTGAGCAGCGAAACCGCGCGGGTCGAGAAGACGATCGACCCACCGGCTGACCTGGCGCCCCGCCTGGCCGATCTCGCTCGCCTCGCCGAGCGAGCACTCGGCGGCCGCTTCGTGCGCGCCGAAGTCCGCCTGATCGATGAGCACGGATCCCCGCTCGTGCTTCGCTTCACTACCGACCCGCCTAACAACGGATGCATGAATTAGGCATCCGTGGTATTGTGTGTGCATTCGGTCCGGATCGGACCACGCGCGAGGCAAGGAGGCGTCGTGGACGCGACTCAGGATTTCATCGGCCAGCGGGAGGCGTCCCGCAAGTACGGGGTGTCGCCGGGCACGATCCGGCGCCGGATCAAGGACGGGCGTTTGTCGGTCTTCGTGCGTGACATCGACGACCAGCGGAAGCTGGTCCGTGCTCGCGACCTCGAAGCCTTGATGCAGCCCCGCCCCCTGAACGGCACAGAAAAAGCGGCCGGAGTGGCCGCCTAGCGAGACAAAAATGCCAAGGCCCCCGAAGGCGGCGAACCAGAAGGGGGCCAGGGCACATGGAGGTCTGACGTGCATAGTACACGAACAGAACCGAAAACAAGTCTACGCCCCACGACGATCCCCCTGCGCGACC
>MWVY01000332.1_pt1 | contig 11413 bp, 10 predicted proteins | sample 1047251 | NCBI WGS metagenome assembly MWVY01 (sample SAMN06349983, study PRJNA376086) | soil metagenome | isolation source: MS7-5 sample Antarctic (ecotone) soil | place: Antarctica | collected 2015-01-13
TCTTCTTCAAAATAGCAGCCATCTACCTATAACCCTCGAAAGCTTGTAAGAATTCTGTAAGAACTGTATGAGTACGCTGCTCTTCAGCAAGCAGACAGCTTGCAAGGCACTAAACAGAGCAACCGGCCATTTATCTATCCCTTTATCCGGGCGCTCAAAAGGAGACATAATGCGTAACACCCTGCGGAACCGTAAGGCCAATGACGGCTTTACCCTCATCGAACTGCTGATCGTCATCGCTATCATCGGCATCCTGGCAGCGGTTCTCATCCCCAACCTGCTGAACGCTCGCCGCAACGCGACCAACACCGCTGCTGAAGCATACGGCCGCAACGTGGTGAACTGGGTTACCTCGGCTCACACTAGCGACCCTGCTCTCGCAAGGGGTGGTGCTGCTGGTGATTGTAAGACTCCTGTTGCGCTGCTCACTGCCGAGGGCGCTCCTGCTGCCGCTCCTGCTGCTGTTGCCACCTGCATTGTTACCGCCAACGCAGCTGGGGCCACTTCTGAGTACACCGCCACGGTCGAATCTTCCACTGAGACGGGCGGGCCTGCTGACGACGGCACTTACACCTTCAACTTCTAACCAAGCCTAACTACCACATCAGGCGAGCCTAACCGCTCGCCTTTTTCTTTTATCTCACACGTCGAAATACTCAGGGTTGAGACTATAAGTGGTCGTTCCCTTAATAATCAGCCCTTCTTCAGTAACGCGCTTAATCCGGTTGTACCCCGCGTTCTCTTTTACATTCATCTTCTCTATCAACGTCTTTGGGCGCAGCGGCCCCTCACGCCAGAGCAGGTTGCAAAGGGCAAGCCGATAGTTGGCAAGGTTCAGGCTAACGCCGTCTTTCAACCTTACCGACTCATTACGTCTGCGGGCGAGTTCCTCGAGTACTTTTCTTTGCCTTTCCGGGTCGACCGTGAGGGCGCTTCCACGGCAAAGGACAAGCATCCCATCGACCTTTTCAACACTTAGCTCTGCGCCTGCCATATCGTCAAGATTAAATCCCAAATACTCGAGAAAGTCATGGTTTAGAAGTAATCCATGAACCCTGCCGAACGTTTGGACTCGCTTGATAATCGCCATAGGGCATCTTAGCCAAGGGTTGCCTTATTACTTCACCCTATCCGTACCCTTTTCACCTCTGAAATTATGTTAAGCCCTTTGTACGCAAAAGCGCAAAGACTTTCAGCGCCCACGACGCCGAAAAAAAGCTCGCAAAAAGCACCCCTCAATACTTGAGATAATTCGTCCACCACGACATATAGGCGAAAATCGGATAATATTAAGAGGATTTTTAGGGGCTGCCGTGCATGAGGTAAAAAGAAAAAAGGCTCGCGGGGGCACGCGAGCCAAACCAAAAAACCAGCGACGAGCTGATGGGCTAAGTGTAGCGCATCCGCTCGCAGGGTAAGCCGTGCGCCCGCCCCGGTCGCCCTGCGACTGGAACGCCGCCCGCGCCGCCTGTGCCGAGCTTGGGGCCGCACGAGAGCCGCACGCCGCCGCAGCTGCCTATGTCGCCCGCTACCCGAGACACCCTCCCGACGTCTGCCATGACCGCAGCCGAGACCACGCCCGCCGCGCCTTCGACCACGGCGAAGGTTGGGCCTGTCGCCTTCTCAGTTGCCTCCAGACGCCCGCGCACTTCAGCCTGCACGCGCACCACCTCGACCTCGACCAGGGGGCCGCAGCGCCCCACCTGCTTTTCGACCGGGCCAACGTGCGCCGCTGGCGCGCTGCCATCTTGCACCAATTCCGGGGGCCGTGCCGCTGGCGTCTTCAGTTGGGGAACGCCGGACGCATCCATGCCCATGTGCTGGCAGACCTCGCAGACGGCCCGCCCGAGCTGCCCCGCTCCGGTGAAATCGTGAAACCTTGCGCCGCCTACTGGACAGCCGCCGTGCGCTATTCGTTAAAACCTGCGCTCGGGTACAACGCCGAACACCTCAGCCTTTGGCTTGAGGCTAAAAAGCGCGGTCGCCTGCCCGCCTTATCGGGAACGCACGGCATCCCTCAAAAGCGGACGTGGGGACATCCTAGTAGGCTCCGGGATTTCTTTGCAAAACCACCTACCAAGACCACCCCAAGATCCCGCCCCGGCCCTCTCAGCCGCGCCCCTTCGCCATCTCAAAACCTCTTGAAAAAAAGAACGTCGGCGTTAGCCGACAGCGCCGTTAGGCAAGACGCCCACACCGCGCCCGCTGCCACCCTTGCGAACACCTCCCCCAAAGCCCCGCCGAGACCCCGTAGCGGCCCTCTCAGCCGCGCCCCTTCGACCACCGCCCGCCCTTGCAGACCTTCTCGACCGAGAGAGCGCGGCCCACCGCCGTAACCCTTACCCGCCCGCAACCCTTCGCCCTTCTCAAGTTTTGGAGTTGAAAAAATGCAAACACCCGAACAACGCCGCGCCGAGCGCACCGCCGCCCTAAGCGACCTTTTGGCCGCCTGTGCAATCCGCTGCCCGGACTCTGCGGCGATGACCACCGCCCGATTGCTGGAAAGCTCGCTGCGTCACCGGCCCGCCGACGACGCGCACAAACACGCCCGGGCGATGTTTTTAATCGGGTCTGCGCTCGCGCAGGTTCAGGCTGGCGCGACCACGCTCGACATCGACGTAAAACCCCGTCAGCCCACGGTTGACGCTTTGCGGCGCGACCTTGAAAACACCTTGCCGCGCGGCCCGAACTAACCGAGCAGGGGGGGTAGTCTCAAAATGTCAAAAAACCCTGCTGTGAAGGGCAAACCCGGCGACCTTGAGGCGCTCCGGGCGTGTCTTTGGGATGGCGTAACAGCCGCCCACGACCTGCTTAAAACCCGAACGACCGACAAAAAACTGAGGGCGATCCACGCGCTCTCGCAAAGTGCTGCCGCGTACCGAGCTGTGCTTGAAACTGCCGACCTGGAGGCCCGCATCGCCCGTTTCGAGGCCGCTATGGAGGGCGACGATGGCTAAACTTGACAGCCGCTTAAATCGTCTTGAGGTCGCCCGCCGCGCCGACCCTGCCGACCCGCACGCTTCATGCCTGGAACTATTTCAAGTCCGGGTCATCTCTTCGGACATGCCTGACGCTTGGGAAGATGACGCGGTACTCCCAGAGACGCGCCCGACTGACGGAACTCTCTACCCGCCGCTTCAGTGCTTTCACGGCCCCGCTGAAGCGTGTCCGCACCGGAGATGGGCTGATTACAGCTACAAGCGTGACAAGCACCTCCACGGCCTCCGAGACCTCCCCGCCGACCTTGGAGAAGTTGGGCCGGAACCGACGCCCGAAACTCTGGAGCACCAAGCACGCGCCGTTGCCGCTTACCGGGGACGGGCCGCTGCCGAACTGCCGAGACTCGAGGCCAAACTTGACGCACGCCTCAAGCCGACCCGCACCTAAGCCTCTAGCGGTCGCCCGCCGACGCGCCCGGAGGCCCGCATCACCTCGTCCCACCACGGCGCACCCTTCAGACGGGACACGAACAATGCGCCAGGCTTGCGTGCGAACCCCTCCTGTACGTCCACAGACGCCCGCGCTGCCGCCAAGTAGACCGATTGCCAGTGGTCGCCCCGGCCCGCGTCAGAGCGCCTCAAAAGCTGCCACAGCAGCCGCCGATAGAACATCACCCCGGCCCGGTCGCGCAGCGCCGCCGCCATCGCCTGTGCTGCCAAATCAACCGCCGCGCCCCTCGCCTGACGGCCCGCGTGGGGAACGTCCAGCACCGCCTCTAGCGAGCGCCGCGCCGCCGTGCGACAGTCAGGCTTAACGGGCGTTTTATCAGTTGGAGGTAACGCCCAGCGCCTGATGTGATTAAGGTTTACACCTTCATTCGTGGGATTGTCTTTTGACTGTCGCATCGCCGCCCAAACTGTGTTTCCAGCCTCGACATCGCCGCTCAGGTTGCGATAACTCCGTTTCAGGTCGCCGTACCCGACCCGCGCCCGCCGACCGCCGACCGGACGCAACCGGACAGCCCACACGCTGCCATCCGAGCGCGTGCGGCCCCTGTGGGTACAGAAATGCCCGCGAACGTCTGCCAGACCCGCAGAGCGCAGCTCCGGCAGCACCCGATACACCGTGGAGCGATGCACCCCGAGCGCCAGCGCCACCGCCTCGACTGGACAGAACAGCGAAACCTCAGACACGCCGGGGGAGTAGCCGCGAGCCGCCGACGCCTCTACCGCAACCGTGTGGAGTGCACGGAACAGCGTCAGGGCCGTGCTCGACAGCTTGCCCTCTAAGTTTTGGGTAACGGTTAGGGTTACATCTTCGGCAGACTCAGCAGCCATCGTGTAAGCGCACACACTTGCCTCAATTCCGACCGTGCGCTACCATCTCAAGTGTCGAAGTTGAGGGGCCGTGTTCGCACGGTCTCTTTTTTATTGGCTTGAACCTACCCCGCGCGCCCGCCTCCGCGCAACTTTTACATGTCTAAATTCTTGGATGAAGGTGTATTCAGCTGTGCCTGTCGCTCAGCTTTAACTTTCGTGACAGCCTCCAGCAAGTCTTGAAGCTCTGTTTCATCAAGATCAGTTCTAAAACTTTCAACATGCGTTACCAAGTCTGCATAGAGGTATGCACTGCCTGAAAGCCTCGCAAACTCAATACCCGCAGCTGTTGTTTCTGCGTGCTGACGGCCCAGAGTGTTGGCAAGCACGTAGTAGTGCGAAACAGCACGAGAAAAGGCTTCTAAAGCCGCAATATCTTGAGTTATAGGCTCGATATGCCGTCGTTCCAGCTCTTGTAATCGCTCACGCTGGAATTGTCGCTCCTCACGCACGTCTTTCCTATCTTCCTCAGCCTTCATCCGCCGAAGGTTGTACTCGGCAGTAACCAGCGCAGTAATTACTGAAACCGCCCCCCCAGCCAACGCTGCCCAGAATGCTTCATTCATCCTTGCTTACCTCCGCGCAACCTCCGCTCGAGCCACCGCACCGCCCGCACCATCAGGCCGTCAGGCGACGCCTCAGCCGCCCCCTGACCCGTGGCGGGTTGTGCCGCGCCGCGTTCCCCCTCGACGTCTCCGGCCCACTCAGCGCCCGGTAGCGCCCTCACCGTGGCGACCTCCAAGCGCAGCGCCGCGACCTCGGCCTCGAGCCGTTCGTTACTGGCCTGTAGCGCCTCCAGACGGGCCGCCACCACCCCAAGCGCCTCCGCGACCCGCGCATCCTGCACCGCCACCCCGACCGGCGGTGCAGCTCCGCTCTCGACCGCTACAAGGGCGTCTCGGATGCTCCGGGCCTGCCCTGCCGCCATGAGTGCCCGCGCCTGTTCCAGCCGGTACACCGCTTTACTAGGCCACTGCCGAGACGTACCGCTCGAGTCTTTGGGCAACTCTCCATAAAGCCCTGCGTAGACACTCGCCAACCGCCGCAGCCCGGAAGGGGAGACCCCTAGACGCTTTGCGACATCGCCGGGAGTCATCACCACCTCAGCGTCACCGCTCATGGTTGCCCTCGTGTTTTCGCGGCTTTTTGGCCCTCAGCCATCCGAACATCTTTCGGGTTTCGTCACCAAAAAGCAGTTGGGACGATTCATAAAGGGCGACAGCCAAACCGACTAGAGCGAAAAAGAGCGCCATGCCGACACCATAAGGGGCGTCAACACACCGCCGCTACGCGCAAGGGCGTCACCACAGCGAGCGCCATACCGTCACCACAGCGAGCGCCATACCGTCACCACCTCTGTTGACTTTGCAAGGGAAAACTCAGATCGGGCTACCCCTCCGGCGCTACTTGAGATAATTAAATACATAAGCTTTTTTATGTAAGGGTGCTTGTGGCGAGTTTCACACGTGTTTGCTTGCAAAGGGGTCGGTACTGTCTACGCCCTTTGCACCGTTCTCTCAGCCGCCGATAACAGCTATTATCGGGCGGTTTTTCTGACAATGCTAGGCGGGCTCGGAGGTCGCCTGTACGGTTGCTTGACGTTCTCCCCGTACCAGCACGCCATAGCTACAGCCAGCACCAGGTCATGCGGCAACCCTTAGCGGGTGTAGTGAGAATATGTCTTCTTCAAAATAGCAGCCATCTACCTATAACCCTCGAAAGCTTGTAAGAATTCCGTAAGAACTGTATGAGTACGCTGCTCTTCAGCAAGCAGACAGCTTGCAACGCACTAAACAGAGCAACCGGCCAATTATTTATTCTTTCATCCGGGCGCTCAAAAGGAGACATCAATGCGTAACACCCTGCGGAACCGTAAAGCCAACGACGGCTTTACCCTCATCGAACTGCTGATCGTCATCGCCATCATCGGCATCCTGGCAGCGGTTCTCATCCCGAACCTGCTTCAAGCCCGTCTCCGCGCACAGGATACTGCTGCCCAAGCCTGCGCTAGCGGACTTGTTCAGCAAGCGGAAATTTTCAACATTGATACCCAAACGTACGAGGGGTTTGATGGCACGGGCGACTACAATCCTGGTCCGGCTTGTGCTACTACTAACGTTCCTGGCTTTACCGCAACAGGCACTGCTACTGTAGCCTCGGGTACCGTTGACAGCAAAAGTGGGGCTTCATTTACTTGGAATAACACTACAGGCATTGCCAAGGTAGCGGCACCGTAATCAAACGCGCGTAACATGACAAGCAATACTCTAAGGCGAGCCTAACCGCTCGCCTTTTTCTTTTGCTGCACATCGAAATACTCGGGGTTGAGACTATAGGTGGTCGTTCCCTTAATAATCAGCCCTTCTTCAGTAACGCGCTTAATCCGGTTGTACCCCGCGTTCTCTTTTACATTCATCTTCTCTATCAACGTCTTTGGGCGCAGCGGTCCCTCACGCCAGAGCAGGTTGCAAAGGGCAAGCCGATAGTTGGCAAGGTTCAGGCTAACGCCGTCTTTCAACCTTACCGACTCATTACGTCTGCGGGCGAGTTCCTCGAGTACTTTTCTTTGCCTTTCCGGGTCGACCGTGAGGGCGCTTCCACGGCAAAGGACAAGCATCCCATCGACCTTTTCAACACTTAGCTCTGCGCCTGCCATATCGTCAAGATTAAATCCCAAATACTCGAGAAAGTCATGGTTTAGAAGTAATCCATGAACCCTGCCGAACGTTTGGACTCGCTTGATAATCGCCATAGGGCATCTTAGCCAAGGGTTGCCTTATTACTTCACCCTATCCGTACCCTTTTCACCTCTGAAATTATGTTAAGCCCTTTGTACGCAAAAGCGCAAAGACTTTCAGCGCCCACGACGCCGAAAAAAAGCTCGCAAAAAGCACCCCTCAATACTTGAGATAATTCGTCCACCACGACATATAGGCGAAAATCGGATAATATTAAGAGGATTTTTAGGGGCTGCCGTGCATGAGGTAAAAAGAAAAAAGGCTCGCGGGGGCACGCGAGCCAAACCAAAAAACCAGCGACGAGCTGATGGGCTAAGTGTAGCGCATCCGCTCGCAGGGTAAGCCGTGCGCCCGCCCCGGTCGCCCTGCGACTGGAACGCCGCCCGCGCCGCCTGTGCCGAGCTTGGGGCCGCACGAGAGCCGCACGCCGCCGCAGCTGCCTATGTCGCCCGCTACCCGAGACACCCTCCCGACGTCTGCCATGACCGCAGCCGAGACCACGCCCGCCGCGCCTTCGACCACGGCGAAGGTTGGGCCTGTCGCCTTCTCAGTTGCCTCCAGACGCCCGCGCACTTCAGCCTGCACGCGCACCACCTCGACCTCGACCAGGGGGCCGCAGCGCCCCACCTGCTTTTCGACCGGGCCAACGTGCGCCGCTGGCGCGCTGCCATCTTGCACCAATTCCGGGGGCCGTGCCGCTGGCGTCTTCAGTTGGGGAACGCCGGACGCATCCATGCCCATGTGCTGGCAGACCTCGCAGACGGCCCGCCCGAGCTGCCCCGCTCCGGTGAAATCGTGAAACCTTGCGCCGCCTACTGGACAGCCGCCGTGCGCTATTCGTTAAAACCTGCGCTCGGGTACAACGCCGAACACCTCAGCCTTTGGCTTGAGGCTAAAAAGCGCGGTCGCCTGCCCGCCTTATCGGGAACGCACGGCATCCCTCAAAAGCGGACGTGGGGACATCCTAGTAGGCTCCGGGATTTCTTTGCAAAACCACCTACCAAGACCACCCCAAGATCCCGCCCCGGCCCTCTCAGCCGCGCCCCTTCGCCATCTCAAAACCTCTTGAAAAAAAGAACGTCGGCGTTAGCCGACAGCGCCGTTAGGCAAGACGCCCACACCGCGCCCGCTGCCACCCTTGCGAACACCTCCCCCAAAGCCCCGCCGAGACCCCGTAGCGGCCCTCTCAGCCGCGCCCCTTCGACCACCGCCCGCCCTTGCAGACCTTCTCGACCGAGAGAGCGCGGCCCACCGCCGTAACCCTTACCCGCCCGCAACCCTTCGCCCTTCTCAAGTTTTGGAGTTGAAAAAATGCAAACACCCGAACAACGCCGCGCCGAGCGCACCGCCGCCCTAAGCGACCTTTTGGCCGCCTGTGCAATCCGCTGCCCGGACTCTGCGGCGATGACCACCGCCCGATTGCTGGAAAGCTCGCTGCGTCACCGGCCCGCCGACGACGCGCACAAACACGCCCGGGCGATGTTTTTAATCGGGTCTGCGCTCGCGCAGGTTCAGGCTGGCGCGACCACGCTCGACATCGACGTAAAACCCCGTCAGCCCACGGTTGACGCTTTGCGGCGCGACCTTGAAAACACCTTGCCGCGCGGCCCGAACTAACCGAGCAGGGGGGGTAGTCTCAAAATGTCAAAAAACCCTGCTGTGAAGGGCAAACCCGGCGACCTTGAGGCGCTCCGGGCGTGTCTTTGGGATGGCGTAACAGCCGCCCACGACCTGCTTAAAACCCGAACGACCGACAAAAAACTGAGGGCGATCCACGCGCTCTCGCAAAGTGCTGCCGCGTACCGAGCTGTGCTTGAAACTGCCGACCTGGAGGCCCGCATCGCCCGTTTCGAGGCCGCTATGGAGGGCGACGATGGCTAAACTTGACAGCCGCTTAAATCGTCTTGAGGTCGCCCGCCGCGCCGACCCTGCCGACCCGCACGCTTCATGCCTGGAACTATTTCAAGTCCGGGTCATCTCTTCGGACATGCCTGACGCTTGGGAAGATGACGCGGTACTCCCAGAGACGCGCCCGACTGACGGAACTCTCTACCCGCCGCTTCAGTGCTTTCACGGCCCCGCTGAAGCGTGTCCGCACCGGAGATGGGCTGATTACAGCTACAAGCGTGACAAGCACCTCCACGGCCTCCGAGACCTCCCCGCCGACCTTGGAGAAGTTGGGCCGGAACCGACGCCCGAAACTCTGGAGCACCAAGCACGCGCCGTTGCCGCTTACCGGGGACGGGCCGCTGCCGAACTGCCGAGACTCGAGGCCAAACTTGACGCACGCCTCAAGCCGACCCGCACCTAAGCCTCTAGCGGTCGCCCGCCGACGCGCCCGGAGGCCCGCATCACCTCGTCCCACCACGGCGCACCCTTCAGACGGGACACGAACAATGCGCCAGGCTTGCGTGCGAACCCCTCCTGTACGTCCACAGACGCCCGCGCTGCCGCCAAGTAGACCGATTGCCAGTGGTCGCCCCGGCCCGCGTCAGAGCGCCTCAAAAGCTGCCACAGCAGCCGCCGATAGAACATCACCCCGGCCCGGTCGCGCAGCGCCGCCGCCATCGCCTGTGCTGCCAAATCAACCGCCGCGCCCCTCGCCTGACGGCCCGCGTGGGGAACGTCCAGCACCGCCTCTAGCGAGCGCCGCGCCGCCGTGCGACAGTCAGGCTTAACGGGCGTTTTATCAGTTGGAGGTAACGCCCAGCGCCTGATGTGATTAAGGTTTACACCTTCATTCGTGGGATTGTCTTTTGACTGTCGCATCGCCGCCCAAACTGTGTTTCCAGCCTCGACATCGCCGCTCAGGTTGCGATAACTCCGTTTCAGGTCGCCGTACCCGACCCGCGCCCGCCGACCGCCGACCGGACGCAACCGGACAGCCCACACGCTGCCATCCGAGCGCGTGCGGCCCCTGTGGGTACAGAAATGCCCGCGAACGTCTGCCAGACCCGCAGAGCGCAGCTCCGGCAGCACCCGATACACCGTGGAGCGATGCACCCCGAGCGCCAGCGCCACCGCCTCGACTGGACAGAACAGCGAAACCTCAGACACGCCGGGGGAGTAGCCGCGAGCCGCCGACGCCTCTACCGCAACCGTGTGGAGTGCACGGAACAGCGTCAGGGCCGTGCTCGACAGCTTGCCCTCTAAGTTTTGGGTAACGGTTAGGGTTACATCTTCGGCAGACTCAGCAGCCATCGTGTAAGCGCACACACTTGCCTCAATTCCGACCGTGCGCTACCATCTCAAGTGTCGAAGTTGAGGGGCCGTGTTCGCACGGTCTCTTTTTTATTGGCTTGAACCTACCCCGCGCGCCCGCCTCCGCGCAACTTTTACATGTCTAAATTCTTGGATGAAGGTGTATTCAGCTGTGCCTGTCGCTCAGCTTTAACTTTCGTGACAGCCTCCAGCAAGTCTTGAAGCTCTGTTTCATCAAGATCAGTTCTAAAACTTTCAACATGCGTTACCAAGTCTGCATAGAGGTATGCACTGCCTGAAAGCCTCGCAAACTCAATACCCGCAGCTGTTGTTTCTGCGTGCTGACGGCCCAGAGTGTTGGCAAGCACGTAGTAGTGCGAAACAGCACGAGAAAAGGCTTCTAAAGCCGCAATATCTTGAGTTATAGGCTCGATATGCCGTCGTTCCAGCTCTTGTAATCGCTCACGCTGGAATTGTCGCTCCTCACGCACGTCTTTCCTATCTTCCTCAGCCTTCATCCGCCGAAGGTTGTACTCGGCAGTAACCAGCGCAGTAATTACTGAAACCGCCCCCCCAGCCAACGCTGCCCAGAATGCTTCATTCATCCTTGCTTACCTCCGCGCAACCTCCGCTCGAGCCACCGCACCGCCCGCACCATCAGGCCGTCAGGCGACGCCTCAGCCGCCCCCTGACCCGTGGCGGGTTGTGCCGCGCCGCGTTCCCCCTCGACGTCTCCGGCCCACTCAGCGCCCGGTAGCGCCCTCACCGTGGCGACCTCCAAGCGCAGCGCCGCGACCTCGGCCTCGAGCCGTTCGTTACTGGCCTGTAGCGCCTCCAGACGGGCCGCCACCACCCCAAGCGCCTCCGCGACCCGCGCATCCTGCACCGCCACCCCGACCGGCGGTGCAGCTCCGCTCTCGACCGCTACAAGGGCGTCTCGGATGCTCCGGGCCTGCCCTGCCGCCATGAGTGCCCGCGCCTGTTCCAGCCGGTACACCGCTTTACTAGGCCACTGCCGAGACGTACCGCTCGAGTCTTTGGGCAACTCTCCATAAAGCCCTGCGTAGACACTCGCCAACCGCCGCAGCCCGGAAGGGGAGACCCCTAGACGCTTTGCGACATCGCCGGGAGTCATCACCACCTCAGCGTCACCGCTCA
>MWVY01000333.1_pt1 | contig 11387 bp, 7 predicted proteins | sample 1047251 | NCBI WGS metagenome assembly MWVY01 (sample SAMN06349983, study PRJNA376086) | soil metagenome | isolation source: MS7-5 sample Antarctic (ecotone) soil | place: Antarctica | collected 2015-01-13
CGCCCAAGCTCTTTGGACTTCCTGCTTCGGCAAATTGTGCACCGGGTGCGCGGGTTGATTCGCTCCATACATCGCCCATTTGAAGTAACCAATTTTACGCAAATCTGCCCGATTAATTTCTTTTTCGAGGCGGTAAAGGGTCGCGCTCGCGCGAGCATTAGATAATCTGGCGAACTGAGATTTTGCCACCGTCGAGAGTGCCGTATATTCTTTGAGCGATAGCCGTTTTTCGTCTTTTGCGCGACGGGCGATTTCCGCCGTTTGCGCGAGAGTCGCCGTATCTTTTGCCCTTCTGATTTGCAAATAAATTGATTGATAAACGGCGTTGCGGCGTAAAGCGAGGAGATGAAAATCGCGTCCTGCTTGCTCAAGCAAAGTTTGCAGAATCTGGCTCGCGTATTGTTTCTCGTCGAAGTCCGGGTTGACCGTCCGATTAACCGTAAATTCGAGCGTCTCGCCTTTTTTACCGGTCGTCAAGCGGCGCGCGGAGCGGATGACTTCGCGTGAATAAAGCGCGTCAAGGTTTAGATCAATCCATTCCGAAATCTCGGATCGCGTCAGCGGCAAAACTGAAAATTCCGCGGCGGCGGGCTTTTCGGTTTCGATGAACGGAGCGTTCAAACGGAAGGCTTCGCGGGCGCGAATGTTATTCACGTTTTCTATCTTCCGGCAGGCGACGAAATGCCGGGCGGTTTGCGCCGCTCGCCCGCCGATTTCGTGACCGACGAACACGAGTTGCAGCAGTTTGGCGAGCGGCTGAACGGCTTGCGGCAGATATTCAACCGTGATTTCCGCGTCGAGTTCGAGAACGACTTCAGTGTGCTGGCTGCCCGACATCCGCAGTCCCAAAAGTCCGTCTTCGTCGTATTGCTCGTGCGCGTCGAATCGCCGGAAATCATCGTCGAGTTCCTCCAGAGATTTTCCGCTCTCCGCCAGGTAAAAGGCGGCGAACTCGTCTTGATTTGCTTTGGTGATTGATGAGCGCGACAGCTTCGTTTTGATGGCTTGCATTTCCGCGTCGTAGTTCGGCGTGGGGCAGGGAAGGGGAGACAAGTTCTTCTGCGCTTCACGCACTCTTTTTTCATTCGCCGGCGTGAGCTTGATTTCTCCGGTTTCGATTTCCGTCACTTCGATTTCCAGGTCATTAACGGAAGCCGTCACGCGCGTCATTTCCATTCCGAGCAGAGCCATTTTCTTCAAGACTTCCGGCACGGCACGCGCCTGACGACATTCGCGGTAATAGTGACTGGCGATTTGTTCAAGCTCGAACTGCGCCGCCTGCGGGTCGGCGATTGCCTTCACGCACCGGACGAACTCTTTCGCGTCGTCCGAGTTTCCAAAAACGCGCGTAGCGTAACTCAAGCTCAGGATTTTGACTCGTTCGAGTGCGGGCTGCTCGTCCCCTTCGACGGCGCGAACGACGACGTTGCCGCCCAAAACGGAGTTTTCCTCAAGCTCGCGCCTGAACAGATTGTTGACAGATATATGCTGCGCCCAGTCGTTCATCGGGCTGCCCGAAGAGGCAATGCGATAAGCGAAAAGCGGTGAATTTGACGGCGCGAATTCGCGCAAAGCTGATAGCGATAATTGATTTGCAGACATTGATTTTTTCCTCTCTAGTAATTTATTTTTGAAGGGCGAACGGTTTTCCGCCCGCTTATCTTCACTTTTCTGCAAACTTTAAAAATCCCTTTTCGTTCGGTTAAAGGCTGTCTGGAGCGATAGAAAGAAGGCTGATAAAAATTGGCGCGAATTGTCTAACTTGCCGGAAAATCAGAGTCGTGATTTTCCTTATTTCTAAAGCCGCTTGTTTTTATTCGGGCATCCAGACTCGTCCGGCTTTCGAGCTATGGGCGGGGCAACCTTTTCGCGACAGCGAGAGGTCGGTGCGGATTAAATCTGCTACTTTTTTAAGATTTTTCAACACACTGCGGGAATGTCACCGGGCGAGCGCGAAGCGCGAGAAAGCGAGAAAAACTTGTCGCCCTTTACATCATTATTTTTTCGCCTGGTGCGTTCAGCAGACCACTATTGGTAACTTCAACGGACTTGTTGGCATTTTAATTCGGCTAAATATCTGCAAATAAAACTTTTCGTCGCTTTAGATTGTTGGATAAGTGGTATGTTTAGTGAACCACTGCTGTTTTCAATCAAAAAAGGCGCGGAAATTTTGTCCGCGCCTTAAAAAAATGAAAATTGTTTTATTAAATGTCGTCCTATTCGGTAGCGAAGGTGATTCCGTATCGCTTGATTTTTTTGATCAGACCGTAGCGGCTCAAGCCGAGTTCGAGTGCCGTGCGTGAAACGTTTCGCCTGTTTTTCTCCAGCGTTTTTTTGACCAAGCGTGAGTCAAAGTCCTTTATTTCCTGCCGGTAATCAGCGACAACAAAATCGCTTGCGTCTGTGTTTTCGCGCAACGGTAGCACTGTTTCAGTGTAGGCTTCAGTTTGACGCAGGCGGGAGAGCAGTAATTCAGGCGTTAATTCGGCATTGGGCGCACAACCGTTGGGCGGCTTCTGCCAATCGGCAACGAACAATGCGTCGAGACACGCTTTTTCGATAAAGGAGCGCAACTCGCGGACATTGCCGCGCCACTCGGCGCACTCCAAAAGTCGTAGAGCGTTTTCGCTCGCGGCGATGCTTCGACCGGATTTGCGGTTGAAATCGGCAATGAACAGGCGCGCCAGCGGCAAAATTTGCTCCGTGCGCTGCCGAAGCGGTTTCATGTAAATCGTGTGCGCGGCAACGCGGTAACGCAAATCTGGGCGGAAAACTTTCAGTTCGCGGTGCGTGGCGTAGATAATTCGCACGTCAACGTCGCGCGGCACGACGCTTCCGACGCGCGTGATACGTTTTTCTTCGACCACTTTCAAAAGTTTCGCCTGCATTTCGCTATCAAGTTCGCCGATTTCATCGAGGAACAACGTGCCGCCCGATGCCGCTTCAAACTTTCCCATTTTGGCGGTGAGCGCGCCGGTGAATGCGCCTTTTTCGTAGCCGAAAAGTTCGGCTTCGATGAGCGAGCGCGAAAGTTCCGCGCAGTTGACGGCGACGAAAGGTTTTTCCGAGCGCGGGCTTTGCCGGTGAATTTGTTCGGCGGCGTGCGTTTTACCCGTGCCGGTTTCGCCTAAAAGACACAAATCGAGAAAGTCGTAACGGGCGAGAAGCGCGAGTGCCTCGGCTTCGTTGAGATTATTGAACATTTGACTGTTTATTTTTTATTATTACTAGATTAATAAAGCTAGAGAAGTATATTCGGCTCAGGTTTACTTTTCAGGTTTGCCAAAAACTTGTCGCCGAAAATAACACTCTATATATAAAAACCCTGCTGGAGGCGCAAGGTTACCTCTGGCGCGAAGTTTTTTTTCATTTTTTTTACGTAGTGAATCTGTTTGGACAAAGGATAGAGCTAAACGGTATATTTTAGAGTGAAGCGCACCAACTCTTTTGCCGATGAGTAATTATTGAAAATAGCAGTAATTTGTAGTAAGCAGTAATGATTGAACCGTTTTGGGATGTATTACGGCGGTTGTCAAACAATGAAAACAGCCTGCTGGATTCGGTTAAGCAACCATCTCACCAAAAAAATTCAGAGGATTCGTTTCTCGCCGCCTTACCTATTGTGCGAAAAATCGTGCGTCGCCGTCTCTTCTTGTCTGGACAGTCGGAGACATCCGATTTAGAGCAGAGAATCCTTCTAAGATTATTAAATTGGCGGGAGAAGCATCACAATAAGAGCGAGAAGATGTCGCCTGACGACTGGGAATCTTTCGCCGCCCGCACAGCTTATAATGAAACAAATCGCCATTTTTCTAAAAGCGCCGCCGAAGTCGGGGCGCATCTGCCGCTTGATGCTGCGTCCGAAATTGAAAGCTTCCAGCGGGTCGCCGGTGAGTCACACGTTGAATTTCAATCGCTTGCCCATTTCGTCTGGCAAGAGATTTGCCGGATGACTTTGCGGCAAAGACGCGCTTTGCTGCTTCATAGTCGGCAGCTAACCGTCTATTTTCTGAAAGGCGGCATCACGGACGGAGAGTTGGCGCAAAGTTTGGAACTTTCGGAAAGCGAATGGCTGGAAGTTAAAATCAAAATACCTTTGTCGGACGCACAAATCGCTCGTTTTATTGGAGCCGACGACGAACGCCGGAATCTTGAATCTGTAGTTAAATCAATCAAAAAAGCACGACACGAAGCCCGCGGCAAGCTCCCTAAATTAACGAATAAATGAACCGAGTCGAACATTTAACAAAAGAGCAGCTTGAGGCTTACGCCGCACAGTCGTTCTCGCAAACCGAGACGGACGAAATCGGCAGGCATCTTCTGCAATGCGCGACTTGCCGGGACTCGCTGCCCGCGCCAACGCCTGAACAATTCTGGTCTATGCTGCTCGATGAAACGGAACTTGATGAAAGTTTTGAAGCTGAACATCATTCTCCAGCGCGGGCGCCTTATTCGATGATTTTCTCTTTCTTCCGGCAACCGGTGGCTTTGGGAACGGGCGCGTTAATCCTGATTGCGGGTATTTCGTTTCTGATTTGGCTCGGCGCGGCAAGACAATCTAATCCGGGAAATGAAGTCGCGCAAACTGTCGAAACTCCACGCACTGAAAACAACTTGCCGACGAACGAAAATTTAGCCGTTTCGACAGGCGACGCAACTCAAAAGACTGATAGCCCGGAAAATCCTCAACAACCGCCGCCGCGTCTGAAACAACCGGATGGTAATTCGGCGATTCTAGTTGAGAACTCGAAAAAACCGGGAGAAACGGAAGATAGGGAATTGGCTCAGCTCATCGAGAACACGCCGCCCGCGATTTCTTCGCTTCGTCCTAACGGGCAGACAATTTTGCGAAACGGCGATAAGCAAAATTCCAACGCTGAGCCGACTTTCGCTTTACTTGCTCCCGTTGGCGAAACCGTGCTTGAGAATATGCCGGAGTTTCGTTGGGAGAAAATGACGAATGCCAAAAACTATCGTATTTCGATTCTCGACGCTGATTTTAATGAAGTTTTGACGGCGCAAGTTTCGGGAAACAGTTTCAAGCCCGACAAGCCTTTGAAGCCCGGCGCCAAATACCTTTGGCGAGTTGAGGCAAGCACCGAGAACGGAAAAATCGTCGCGCCGCTCCCGCCGCAAACGCCGGCGATATTTCGCATTGCGCCCGCGACAGCCGAAAGCCGAATCGCGTCTTTGAAGAAAAACGAAAACGACCGATTAAAGCTCGCCGTGTTTTACGCTCAGGAAGGAATGCTCGAGTCAGCAGTCTGCACTTTAAAGGAAATTCTGGCGAAGAATCCGAAACACAAAGCGGCGCGGCGTCTCCTCGTGCAAGTCGAGAGATGGAAGAAAGAAAATAATGCGACCGTTCAACGCTGCGGACCTTCAACGGCGACAAAGGCAGACCAGTAAAAAGGATGATTAAACGGCGCGGGACGCTTCAAGGCTTCGAGCTGCGCCGCCCGTAAAGCATTTGCCGATTCGGTTACGTTTCCGTTCAAAAGGCGATGAAAATTCAGCATCAAATCGGCGGTCGCTTTTTCTTCGACTGCCCACTGCGCCGCGACGACCGATTGACCGCCCGCTGCTAAAAAAGCCCACGAAAGACTGAGCAAACCTTCGCCGCTCAAAACTTGCCCGTTGCTCGTGTCGCAACTCGAAAGAACGACCAAACTATCAGGTAAATTCATCTGCAAAATTTCTGAAACCGTCAATCGCCCGTCGTTGCCCGAATCCTCAGTGAAAAGCAGCGCGGACTTGAACGGGTCGGTTTGATTGATTTCTCCGTGCACCGCGAGATGCAAAACTTTAGCTTGCGCGGCTTCAGTTTTAACGCGTCTTTCGGTCGCGGCGGTTTTAACGAAAATTGCCGACGGCGCATATAACTTGCCGATGTCGTTTGCCTCGCGCTCAGCTTCCGGCAAGGCAGGAGAATCTTTTCTGGTCGAATTGGCGAATGCGACTAAATTCTTTCGGTTAGCTTTTGAAGTTGTCGGCGATTTCAGCCCGGTCAAAACGCCGAGCGATGGGGCGTAGGAAATTTCGCGTTCTTCGACAAGGTATTTATTGGATGACGTTATCAACGCTTGGAACGGCAATTCCCACAGCGCGCCGTCCGGCACGATGATTAAATGTTTCGCATTGGCAATTTCGCCTTCCGCAGCTTTGAGCAAGGAGTCATACAATGCCCGCGCTTCCCGTTTGAATGTCGGGCTGAAAGTCAGAATGCTTTCGCGGTAACGTCCGATTTGCTCACGCAGTTTCGCTTCGCTGGCGGGCAGGGCGATTACTTTCGGCGGCTCGTTTGCTTTGAGAACAAAAGCGAAACACTCATTGTCGGCTAGAACATAGGAAACTACGGTTGTATCGGCTGGAAGATTAGATATTCGGCTTGAAACGTCGTCGCTCAAAATTTTACTCGTTCTGCTCTGCAACTTTTCCCGCAGCACACGCGATTTCAGCTTTTCCGAGACGGCGAGTGCCTGTTCAGGTTTATTCGCCTCGACTAATAATTTGATTAGTCCGTGATATGCCGCCGATTTATCCTGCATAAAATAGATTTTTTCAGGCTCGCGTCCGGCAACGCGGCGACTTAAATTTTCAGTAACTTCGACTGCCGTTTGAAACCATTTTTCGGCTGTCGCAGGCGATTCTTGCAGGAAAGTTACTCCTAAATTCGTCGCGCACAAATACCGCAGATTTTCGATTTTCTGCGCCGTTGCGTATTCATAACATTCAGTCGCATTGGCACGAGCCGGTATGCTTTCGCCTGTCAGATTTTGATTTGAGGACAACCGCCATAGAATCTCCGCGCGACGGACCGAGGCGGTCGATTGGCTTAGTACCTTCTGCAAAATCTCAATTGCTTTTCCGTAGTCTCCGCGAACTTGTTCGAGCGAAGCCAGCCCTTGCAGGCTCATCGTTTCCAGTTCAGCGAAATTATTTTTGACGGCTAAGTCTCTGACTCGCTCGAAACGAATCTGCGCCTGCTTATAATCTCCGATTCCGCGATAAGCGACGGCTAGATTCTGCTGCGTCATTGCGTAATTGAACCAATCTTTTTCTCTTTGCCATATTTCAGCGGATTTTTCTAAATACCCGATGGCTTGCCGGTGCGAGCGCTGCTCGTTAAGTAAATGACCGAAGTCATTTAAGATAGCGGCGCGAGAATAACTGTCCTGCGGCGAATCGGAAAGTTGCGCCAGAGCGGATTCAAGATTTGTAATCGCTTCGGCGTATAAGCCGGTTTTTAGTTGGATGAAACTCACGCCGGATAATAAATCGGCTTTAAGGCGGCGTGGTTCGCCGCCATCTTTTTGGACTATATCGTTCCCTGAATCAAGAATTGTCAGACCTTCTTTATAAAGCCTTAGCGCAACGGGATACTCTGCGTTTTCGACTTTGATGGCAGCTTGAACTTTCTTTAATTTGACGCTGAACAGCCATAACCCTTTTCTGGTTTCATGTCCGAGAGAAATATATTGATTTTCGGCGAGCGCGGCGTAGTTTGCCGCTTGTTGATCATTTTCCAAATAAAACTCGATTTCCGCTCCGAGCAACAGATTTTCCGCGCGGCTTGCCGCATCGTTTTTTGAACTCGATTCTAAACATTGCTTTATCAAACGAGAGGCATCCTCGAAATTGTCCTGACCGGAGGCGAGACGGGCTGCTTTGCAAGGCGAATCGTTAATGGGATTGCTCAATTCCTGCCCTGAAGCGCAGAGTAACTGGGCGAAAAAGAGCAAAATCAACCCAGCCGTTTTTCGCTTCCATAATACAAAAAATTTACTTTTATCGAGTGTATTTACCACCGTCATTGAATTGTTTGACCGGCATCGCGAATAAATTCGATTTAGCCGAATTACTTTTGATAGCCGGTCATCTTTATTGTTTCGATTCCAAATTGCAAGGCGCGTTTTTACGCGAGACTCACCGTGCGTGTGCCGTCGCTGCACTCGGTAACGACGACCGTGGCGATTAATATGTTGTAAGTCGTCGTTTCACAAGTTACCCGCGGAGCAGAGCGAGTGCGACCACCTTCCTGCGGGTCTTGCGGTGGATCGTCATAGCCCAAAGCCGTCAGCGGCATCAAAGTGCCTGCGGAGAGGCTCAAAACGAGTAACGAACGAATGATTGATTTGCGAATTTTCGATTGATTTTTCATTTTTCTTTCTTTTCCTTCCTGTATTGTTTATTTTATTTATTTTGTTTATTTGTTTGTTTCGCCGCGCCGAAGGACGTATTTTTCAAAAAACACGGTTTCGAGCAGCGAATGGTAAAAACTGCGAACTCCGCCCAAGCCGTGCTTGTCCGGTTTACCGAAAACCGTCCAGAGCGGCGTGTTTGGAGATTGCTTTTCGACGGCGGCAATGAGTTGTCTTGCTTCGCTCGCCGGAACTTGCGTGTCCAATTCGCCGTGCGCCAGCAGAATCGGAACTTTTAAGTTGTTTGCCATAGTCGGTATGGCAATTTTTTCTAAAGCCTGTTTGATTTGTGGGTTAGTTTCGTCGCCGAATTCCGTGCGGCTCGTGCCGACGCGCCAAGCTGGATCATTTGCCTGCAATGTAGCGAGGTTCGTCGGCGCGGCTTGCGCGGAAACAGCGGCGATGCGGTCGGGAAAACGCGACGCGGCGAGCAGAGCGAGATAACCTCCGTAAGAAAACCCACGGAGCATCACGCGGTTTGCGTCAAGACCGGGTTGTTTTTTTATCCAGTCTAGAAGTCCGGCAACGTCGTTTAACTGATTCGCGCGAAATTCGCCGTTATCACTGAGCGAAAACGATTTGCCCGCGCCGCGAGAGCCGCGCACGTTCGGATAAATGACGACCGTATCAAGGTCATTTAGATAATAAAGATCGTTGTAATTGAGAACCGGACGCGACTGTTCCGACGGTCCGCCGTGAAACTCAATGATGACGGCGCGCGGCGCGGCAGCGGATTTCTTTGATTTGAACATCCATCCGCCGATTGTTTTTCCGTCGGGTTTAGACTGCCATTCAATTCTTTCAACGAGCGGAAGATTTTCGTCCGCATCTTTGTTCGGCTCGTGCGCCCAGCGCGTGATTTGCAGAGAAGAAGAATTCGCCGCGACCGTGTAAATGCTCGACGCCTCGCTCGCATAATCTAGATTAAAGGCGATTTGTTTAGAATCGGGCGACCATTCGAGATTCGTTATTACGCCCGGATTGAGTTTTGGAACGGAGTCGAGTTTTCCGGTTTTCAAGTCGTAAAAACCGAGACGCGAAATGCCTTTACCGTTGAAAACCAGAGCGGCTTTCGATTCATCGGGCGAAAGCCGTGCGATTTCGATGTCCGCCGCTTCGTTTTTATAAACTGTTGACCATTCTTTCGTGGAAAGATTTATTCGCTCAAAGCTCAAAAACTCGCCGGCGCGATTGCTGGTTAAATAAACGTATTTGCCGTCGGCGCTGAACTGCACATCGTCAATGCCGAAAGCGTCTTTCTCCGATTTATTGAGCAGAGTTTTCTTTCCGGTTTGCGGTTCAATAAGCCACAGGCGCGTCATATCGGCGAGATTGACGTATTCTTCGACGGCAACAAATCGGTCGTCTTTTGACCATGCAACCGCCTGCACCATATAAGGCGACGAAAAAACAATCCTTTTCTCCTCCGGCTTAAAAGGATTTTGCCAAGCTATTTCCATCCCTTTCGTGTTGGGTGCAGAGAAGCTGTAAGCGACGTATTTGCCCGAAGGCGACCAAATCGGCTGGACACTGCGCGTTCCAATATCTGTTAATGCAACACTTTGTTTGCTTTCGTGATTCCAGACAAACATCCGGTAGTTGAGTTTTCCATCTGTGTCCTGGTTGTAAAGATAATTTTTGCGGTCGTCCGACGGGTAAATATCATAAGCAGGTAATGGAAAAATCAGTATCGGAGTCGGCTGTACTTCCGGCTGCCGGTAAGTGAGCAGGGAAGCGGTTCTGCCAAATTCTTTGACGATAATCTTGTTATCGACCGTCCAGCCTTCGACAGGCGACGCTTGATAATAATTGTTGTATCTTTCCGTCGCCTTTGCCAGCGACATCGGGACTTCCGCCGTTCCCTTAAGGGTAAGTCCGTCCGGCGCGGGAAACGCTCCTGCAGTGTTATTAACGACCTGCGCGGAAAGTTCCTTCGCTTGGAAGGCGAAAAATATCGCTAAACAAAAGATGAGTTTTATCGCTGTTCGCATAAATGATTCTTTTACTTCATCACTTCATTTTTCTTAAATAGAAAGCGGCAGAAGTAGATTGCACAACGACAAAAGTGTCGCCCGTACAAAATTATTTTAATTTTAATTAGCGTGAAATTTAGACCCGGCTTATAGTTACGGAGCTAAAATGCTACTCCCTTTTCAACCAAAGGTTGTGAAAATAGAGATAAGTTTTGAATACGATTATTTTCCTAAAACAGGTAGCTTTTCGTCAAGCCGAGAAATAATATTTTCTGACTTACTGCTTTTCGTTCTTGTAAAACAAAGGTTTCATCACTTGTTACTATTTGTAAAATAGAGTCAAGCAAACTACGTTCCAAAACTGATTAGTTTGTGTTTAGCAAGTCGATTATAAATTTTTGAGTTATGAATAAAGAATAAAAGTCCGCAATGACTTTTTTATCGGGAAGAAAAATAGCTTGCATTACGCGCAATTTGGCGTATAATTATTAGCCAGATGGCTTTGATTTATAAAGCTGTAAGGAGTTTTGCAAAATGTCAGTTGTATTGGAAAAAACAAAATCGTCAGGGCAAGGAAAATACACCGTTGAAAAACTGCTCGGTATTGAGACTGCTGACAATCTGAAGTTGGCTAAAAAGGTTGAAGCCGGCTTTTCTTTCGGAGCATTGGAAAGAGTAGGGAAGACCGCCGGACTTTCGCTCGACGCATTGCGCGTAGCAGTAAGAATTACTCCGCGAACTCTGACGCGGCGCAGAAAGGAGAAAAAACTCTCGCCCGAAGAATCCGACCGGCTGGTTTCCGTCTCGCGCCTGCTTGCTCAAACTTTTGAACTTTTTGAAGGCAATACCGAGGCTGGTATGCGTTGGTTTCAAAGTCCGAACCGGGCTTTAGCCGGTCAATCACCGATTGAAATTGCCGCGACTGAAACCGGCGCGCGAGAAGTCGAGAATCTTATCGGCAGGCTCGAACACGGTGTTATTACCTAAAAAGAAGTGCTAACTATTTACCGGATTTGCAAAACAAAGTATGCCGCAACAATGTTTGATGGTGAAGTCGCGTTTCGCTACGGAGGTCGCTGGAACTCTCGCGGAACCCGTGTTATTTACACGGCAGGAACATTATCTCTTGCCGCTTTGGAAATGCTGGTTTACTTAAACAACGAGGAAATACTTCTCTCTTATTCGTTCGCCGCTGCCACGCTTGATGAAAGCC
>MWVY01000335.1_pt1 | contig 11352 bp, 14 predicted proteins | sample 1047251 | NCBI WGS metagenome assembly MWVY01 (sample SAMN06349983, study PRJNA376086) | soil metagenome | isolation source: MS7-5 sample Antarctic (ecotone) soil | place: Antarctica | collected 2015-01-13
CTCTACCAAGTGCAGTTGAGGCAAAAAAACGGAGAGATACAGAACCTTGGCAGCTACACGGCCGGTATTTTAGGAGTCAAATAATTCGCCTGCCCATGCCCCGCCCCGCCAACCGCTCATCTGGGAACTCCGCCAAACCTGCAAAAAAAGCCACTGGACGCCCCCCAAAGCGTTCTTATCAGACGGCTGCAGATGACTTCTTTCCCTCTTCTGACCGCAACGGGCCACCAGTGGGGCCTTCGCCCCCCTTCTCCATGCCCGACCAGCCTCTTCTTATACCGGCCGTACCTCCTGCCGAAAGCGACCGTTCACTACTGGATTACTTCGCTGCCCAGGCGGTTAATGGTCTGCTGGCTGGGAAATTAGCGGTTCCCAACACCGTTCTCACCCCCACCGAAACCGCTCGCTTGGCTTATGACTATGCCGAAGCCCTGTTGCACGAACGTGCCCGACGATTCCCCTCGGCCTCGACTCCCGTGTCCGTACCAGTCGAACCGCTTCCTCGCTTCCCTCGCCCAACTTTCGATGATGACGAGGTGCCCTTTTGAAGCCCTATCACCTAATTCGTACCTTTGTTCCGATGAAAATCACGCTCGAAATCCCCGACCACCGCGCCGACTTTTTGCTGGAGTTGCTGCGCAACCTGCCCTTTGTCAAGCTCCGGGGCCAGGCCGCCAAAGCCGTCGCCCTGGACGAAACTGCCTACCTGCTCTCCTCGCCCGCCAACGCCGAGCGGCTGTACGCAGCCCTGGACCGCGACCGCCGGGGCCAGCGGCAAGTCCACGAGCTGCCGGACACGATATGACGCTGAGCTGGGACGATGCCGCCTGGGAGGACTTTCAGTACTGGCTTGACACGGACAAGGCCATTGCCCGCAAGATTCGGGCGCTGCTCAAAGAATGCCTGCGCACCCCGACCACGGGCACGGGCAAGCCCGAACCTCTAAAACACGACTTCGCTGGCTTCTGGTCGCGCCGCATCAATGGGGAGCACCGGCTGATTTACCGCTTTGAGACCGACCTGGTGTACGTGCTGCAGTGCCGCTTCCACTACGCCACGAAGTAGGGAGCCACGAGACTTCTGGACCAACCTTTTACCTCCCTTTCCGATGAACGGCTTGCGCATGGTCGAACACGAGCCCCGGCAGTGGCGGGTGCTGCTGCCGCCCGTGGTGGGGCCGCTGCAGCAGTAAGTGGCCACCGCGGCGGCGGGTTAAGCCGGTCGCTCGTTCCCTTTCGTTCCTCTCGCGCAGCATGCGGCAAAAAATCTACCTGGAACTCGTCGTGCTCAAGCCCGGCAACGCGGTACCCCTCACCGAGGATGAGCAACACGCCATTCCATGCCATTTTTTGCTCGCTCAGGAGGCCGAGAAGCGAATGTTGGTGATAGAGTACACCCCGGGGTCCGAACGGGCCACCAGGGACCGAATTATCGCCGTGCACCTGCGGGCCTATGCCCGGCGCTACCACATCCTGCGCTACGAGGTGTTTGACGACTTCGTCCCCGTCCTTCCGGCCCCCGTCGCGGGCGAGGGCCAAGTAGGATTTTAGGGGCAGTAGAGAAGTGCAACTTATTCCGTCTTCATCCCGGAATAATCTATTAACAAAAGATTCCTATTTATGATGATTGAAATATCATAATTTTAAACTATTTTTACGCAGTACCTATCATTTCTACCCTATTCATTTTCAGAATGCTCCAATTCTCCTCTCCCCATAAAAGGCATTTAGGCCTCGCGCTGGCGTGTAGTCTGTTCCTCTCCCTGGTCGGCTGCCAGAAGCTAAGCGACGACCTACAGCCCATTGGAGCCGACGCTATCCAAGGCGCGAAAGGCAGCCAGCAGCTAACCGAAGCGAAAGAGCCCCAGAATAAGGGCAAGTACATGTACTTTGCCAGCGTGGCGGACTTCCAACGGACCATTAAGGAGTTAGGCACCCCGCGGTCGGGTGAGGAGGAAACTGCGCGGCTGGAGAAGTGGGAGAAGAAGTATGGATTTAACTCAATGCGCGCCCACTACGCCAAGCTGAAAAAGGACAAGAAGACTGTTAAGGCAAAAGCCGACCTCAGCGCGCCTGCCTTGCAAAACATGGTGGTGCCAGTCGATGGCGAACACCCCGTGGACGACCCCTACACGCCCGTTGAGCCACCCTTCGTGCCGTATGAGGAGCCTTGGGACGAGGGCCTCATTATCGAGGATGACGTGTTCGCGGCAATGGTCTCGCCGGACGGTACGGTGCAGATTGACGGCAAGTTGTTTCACCTTGACCTCGCCAATAACATTGTATCGTACATTTCTGCTACTCCTACCGTCAGCACTAAGACGACCTATGAGCAGTTTATCGTGGCCGACCCGACCGTAGCCAACGACGAGATTCGCTGCTACAGCATGGAAGATGACGTTTTTGCCGGCATTGACGCCGGCCATACTGGTACGGCGTTTGGCGAATCATTCCTGACCATCGGCCTTGGCTCGGGCATCGGCTGCGGCTCGGGCGCAGATAGAGAAAAAGATAGTGAGTCCCAGTACTATGAGGACCGTCGGCGCTTAGACTGTAAAGTGGTTTATCAGAAGCTCGGCATCTACTTCTCAATCGTGGCGAAGGCGCATCACCAGAAGAAGGTCTGGTTTGCCTGGGTAGGGTCGCCGAGTGGGCTATATCTGACGACGCCAAACGGTGCTTTACACGAGCCAAAATGCGACGGCGTTGTGTTGTCTGATTTTCGCACCTACAACAACATTTCCGCGCTTGGGGTAAGCAGAGAAAACGGCGATGATAATACGGTTGTAAAGCGCTACTACAGCAACACCAAGGGCCTGAAGCGGTACAAGGTTGAGGTGCAGTTCCAGGTTCAATATGTAAGAGGCGCTACTCGCGTCTTCCGAATCCAAAGCAAGTGGTAGCATGCAACCGGGTGGCAGCGTCCAAGAAGCTTCTTGGACGCTGCCACCCAGTTGCTTAGGCGCAACTTTATGAGAGCGGTCACCTTACTGTTCCTAATGGGTCTGCTGGCTGCTTCTCGCAGCGGCTCCGCTCAGAGCAAACTTTATCTGGACCTGCGCGCGGGGGCTAATTTTACCTTTGCTGAAGGCGCTTATTTTGGGAAGGGAGAACCACCCTTCAAAGCGCACAGCTCACAGAGCTTTGGGGTGCAGGCAGTGGCGATGCTTCGACTCCAATTAAGCGAGAAGTTTGGCATTGCAACCGGCTACAGCGGCAGTGATTTAGGCTGGGGCTATAGCATTCAGGTACCAAAAGAATTCTCTGTGAACCCCTTTCACCCGGATAAAATGGGAAGTAGTACCGGCGCGTACATGCACCAGTTTCCGCTGATGCTAAGTAAAACGATTGGAGGTTATAACATTCGGGAAATCGATACTGTCCAGCACCTATACCTTGCCAGTTTTCGACTCGATGCCATCCTTGGGGGGGGACTGAATCGGTTTGGCAACAACCTCCTTGAGGAAAAATACACTGTGAGCAGTGGGTATGACCTCATTGAGTTCAGAGCTACCCCTATCCTGCGTCGCAAATGGGGCCAGTTTCTTATTGGCGGCGTAACGGCTCGCTTCTACCGCCTGGGCATGGAGCGGCTGAATTTGAGCCTGTACTACACTCAGGGACTAACCGACATGCTGCTCGTGCCAGTGGAGTACCGCTACAATACGCAACGCGGAGCCACTACGCTACGCGTGCGCGGCTCGGGCTTCAGCGCCACACTGGGCCTGCCGTTGCGCTTAGCCACGTTTAGACCAGACCGTGGTTTGCTAAAATCTAAAAAGAATTAGGTTCTAATGACTCTACTAGAACAGTAACATATATGTGGCTACATGTCCACGGCCTGCTATAACAGCCCATTTTCTGACTGCTTCAAATAGCACAAAAGAACGCCCGGCCACCTCGACAGAGTGGGCCGGGCGTCTTTGTTTCGTCCCTTAACATAAGATTACTTATACGCGCGGCCTTGGAATCCGTACGGGTCGGCCGCGTTTTTCAGGGCGCACCTGGCGTGGCACTTTCCTAATGAAAGCGCTTGCTATTCATAACCCTGATTGTCTTTCATACTGTGCTCCAACACCCGCTGGCGTGCTTTCTGCTGCGCCGCCTGGGCTTTTACCTGTTGCATTTTGCGCCGCTCCCTTCCCGACCGCGAGAAGTGGTCGTAAATCACCCCGATTTCGGCGCCGCTGGGTGGAGGCGGTGGGGGGGGAGTCGAGTCCACCGCGAAGAAGGGCTTCGGTTTCGGCGGCCGCTGCGGCCCTTTCACTGGGGGTAGGGCGGGTCGTTTTAGGTTGCGCAAGGCGCGGTTGACGGCGGTTCGGTCCACGCGGTCGGCCGTGACGCGCACCTCGCGCAAGCGAATCGTGTCGCGTTGCAAGCGCACTTGCACAACCAGTTGGGAGAGGAACGCGCCCGGCAACTGAAGTAAATAAGGCTGATAGCCCACCGCCTGGAAGATGAGGGTGTCTGTCGGGGAGGCGGTCAGCAGAAAATTGCCTTGCGCGGTGGTCACGCCCCCTTGTCGGGTGCGCCGAATCCGCATGGCCACCCCGGGCAAGAGGAGTTTGGTACCGGCATCGCTCACCGTGCCGCTTACCCGCACCCATGCTGCCGCTTGGCCCGTCTGTGCCCGGGCGGGAAGCAAACTATTGAGCAGGCAACCCATCACGAACAGGCTAAGCAAGAGCATCCGCCGCATAACAACAATGATTGGTTATTTTTTTAATTAGCTAGACTTTTCAAATCCAATACCTATATTTTCCAGTATTCTTTCACTCATAATCCACACTACACATGAAAAAGAAATTACTCACAGGGGGACTCGCCTTAGCTCTGGCAGTTGGTTCCATTCAATCTGCATCAGCCATGTTCTTAGGCTGTGGTACCACAGAATATCCCGTTGGCGACTGTGTTGCTGGCTGGCAGGCAACAGCAGTGCAACTTTATATTTTTGGATTTGAGATTGGAGACTCTGTACCTGGTGATGGCCAGGCTTGCTAAGGCGTAGAACTTTAGCTCTTGGCATCAACTTTACTTATTTCAAGGGCCTCTGCTTTAATTTGTAAGCAGGGGCCCTTTGACTTTTAACTGCCCTTGAAAGCTTTTACGGTGAACAGATTGTCAGTCCTATTCTCGCTGTTTCTTCTCCCAGCTATTTGTTCAGGTTGCAACCTAGCTGACAGCGACACGACAAAAGTTAAGCGGAAACCAACTACTATCGATCTCTCAGAGGTGGTTGTCGAGGGGGGGGGGAAAATGAGTGAGATAGGGTTGAGCAATAAAAAAATCAAGTCCAGTTGTCAAGGCCTGACTGGAGACAAGATGGCTGTATTCATTCCTCACCCCTCTTCTAAAGAGGATTATTTCATTCAAGCATTCGAAGTTGCCATTAAGGAGGCAGAAAAATTTCAGGAAGGATATGTTAAACTTTATTTATGTGAAGCGATTGATGTGAATCATTCGCCGGGCAAGAACATCCTTAATCAAGAATTAAGAATTACCCCCAAGGATAAGTCTCAGTTGAAGAATGACAGGATACAGGTTTACCTACCATCAGAATTTGAACTACCCAAACAAGGCGTGTTCCTTGTGTTTGAGTGGGTGTACGACCGCAGTCCAGCAGATCAAATAACTCATGTAACCCGGAGTGCCAAAATAGCTGGAACCTTCGATTTGAACCAAGCCTATACTTGGAGTAGTCTTGGGAACTTCAGGAACTCATGGCAGCATGAAGGGGACCCCAACTCATTATCAAGTACAATTTTTAGAGGACACCTATACAATGCATTAGTTGGGCTGGTAGTCAGAAGAAAGTAAGGCCGCTTACAAACGGTAAAGGGCGTCGTTTCTGTAACATTATAAGTCTGATGGCCCCTAATGCGTTGCGGCGGGCGGCGTGGGCACGTAAGGGGGAAAAATCTGCTGCGTCGTCTGGCGCATCGCTTTAGTGGTGCTCATCGTCTTGCGGAACTGTTGAATCTACCTCTGGTAATAGTCCCGTTCAGCCCCCACGGCCTGCGCAATGCTCAGCAGCCGGTCGTATTTCGCCTGCGGCACCTGCGAAAACAGGCCCATAATGGCTTGGGTCAGCAGCACGAGCACCAGGGGCACCACGGCCACCAGGGCGGCGGCTTTCCAGTTGGTGAAGCCCAACACCTCCCCCTCGACCGCCACGGCGCGGGGAATGCGGTCTACGACGGGTGTTGTTAAACAAATAGGGCAAAACCTCCGACTCGGGCGTACAGCTGCCTGATTTTCATGTGTAGCACCCTGGCTGACAATATATTACTCAACATGCGGGCAAGACTATAGTCTTAACGTTCGTTTTCAGTATTCTCTTTCGATTGCCTTTAGGAGCGTATAAAACTATCATCGCTCGCTACCCTTACGGCCTATTTGTGCCTTATCAGCAGTATTCGGGCTGCTTGGCTTCCGAGTCGGAGGTTTCCCCCTATTTGTTTAACAACATCCTTCTCTGTGAACTTACAGGGACTTTCCGCTGGTATCTATTATTTGCGACTTGAGCGCAAAGGCAGCAGCCTGACCCGGCGCGTAGTCGTGCAATAATTCAATAATTTACTCGTGTGCTCATAAAAATCATCTTCGCGGCGCTGCCGTTGGCGCCCATGCTGACCCCGACTGCCGTCCAGGCACAACGGGGCCTGTCGGTGGCGCCGTTTGTGCAGGGGTATTTGTCGCAGGCGCGGTTCGCTGACGACCGGCCCGTGAACGCCCGCGTGAGCCTGCCGCCGGGGCTGTATCGGGGCTACGGCCTGGGGCTGGTGTGGCAGCAGTCGCCCCGCACCGAAGTTCAGGCTGCCTTCGGCTACGCCCCGTTCAGCGTCAACATCGCCACGCAACTGGATTACGTGCGGCAGCGCTACCGAAATTCAAATGTTGCCTCATTTGGAAAAGATGCGTTCCAGGTATCGGCCGTCGTGCGGCGGCTCTACCCGGCCGCCGACCAGCCCGGCCGGGCCTGGTTCGTGGAAGTGGGCGCGGAAGCTTTGCTCGGCTTGGGGGGAGGTGGGTCGTTGGGATTTGCCAACTATGACGTGAACCACCCCAACAGCGGGCCCGGCCTAACCGGGACCGGTACGCAAACCGGGGGGCGGTCTCCCCGGCTGGGATTGGTGCTGGGCGTCGGCCGCAAATGGAACGTCTCGCCGCGCAGCGCCCTGGCCTTGCAGCTAAGTGGGGGCCTGGGCCTGCACGACTTCAGCGTGTACCGGCTGGAAACCACCGTCTGGCAGCAAGGCCGCGATGTGGACCCGGTACCCTATACCAACACTTTGGCGATGCGCGCCAGCTACGTTGGGGTGAAGGCGATGTACTTCTTTCGGCTTCTCTAAGCCGACTATTGATGAGCACTGGTAAACAGATGGGGGAAAACAAATGATGATTCAAATAAGGTAAACGACCTTTTACGTACTGTGAACGGTCGTTTACAACACGTAAAAGGGCTTGCACACGGGGCCTGCTGCGCCCTGGGCTACTTCGTTTCGACTGGGGGCAGGGGCACGTATTTAGAAAAATAGGTCTTCGCTAGCTTGCGCGATGCGGGGTCGCGCTGCATGTCTTTGCTAAACGCGTCAATCTCCGTCCGGTAGAAGTCCCGTTCGTCGGCTAACTCTTGCGCTACTGCTCGTTGCGAATCATATTTCACTTGAGAAACGCCCGAAAAAGCGTCTCCCATCCACAGCCCCAGTAACAGCAGCAGCATCGGCACCACGACGAGGCCGGTCGGCCAACGCCAGCCTTGCAGAAAGTCCACCCGCACGGACCGGGGCACCGTCTCGGCGGCCTTGGTCAGCACGGCGGCGGCGGCGCTCAGCTGCTGGGTGCTCTGCGCCACCCTGGCCGTTACCTGGTCAATACTCTGCTGGGTGCCGGCTTTGATTCCTGCCTCAATAAGGGCGGTCGCATACTTGCCCGCGGCCGCCAGGTTGTCGGGCGTGGGCAGCAAGGGCAGTAGCTGCGGGGCCAGTAGCCGCGCCGCCTCGGAGGCCGGGAACGTCAGCGTGGGCCGGCTTTTAGCCTCGACGCTGGCCACCAGCGCCTGCAAGTCGGCCACACTGACCGGCTTACCGCGTTTGAGCAAGGTGTCCAACGCGTCGCGGATTTCGCCGATGTTGCTGTACAGGTCGAGTTGGGGATTCATAACAAAAGGGAAAGAATAGCCTGAAAAGGGGTGTTTTACATCTCGTAGCCCCCGCTTTGACTGCGGCCGGGGGTTGGCTGCCGCTGGGGCGTTTGCTGCACCTGGCGGGCCGTTTCCTGCGCTTTCTCCTGGGCCTTTTCCTGGGCTTGGCGGGCCTGCTCCTGAAACTGCCGGTTCAGGGCCTCCGCGTCGTAGGTTTTCGCCACCTGGTCGGCGTGCTGCACCAAGGCCGGGGCCTGCACCTGGTGCTGGGCAAACGCCTGTTGCAACTTGCTGGCGCTGTACTCCTTGGCCACCTCGCTGCCCTTGAAGCGGTGCCCGTCCTTCTCAAAGACGACCCCGTACACGGCCGGCCCGTCCTTTTTCTGGTGGGTGCTGGGCTGCACCTGCACGCCGTGGCGGCTCAGCTTGGCTTGCAGCTCGTCCCAACTGCCGGCGTAAGGGGCTGTGTTCTTCAGGGCGTTGGCCACCTCGTGGCGCGCTCGCTGCCAATCCGCATCCCGCTGGGCCGTGGGCGTGGTCGCCGTGGCCTGCCGGTGGGTGGGCTCGACCTCGCGGGCCTGCTCGCGGCCCCGCTGCTCGGCCACCGTCAAGCCCAACTGCTGCTCCAGGCGCTGGCACACGCGGCGGCTCTCCTGGCCGATGAAGTTGTCGGCAATCGTCTGCCCATCATTGTCCACCCGGTTTACCACCAGGTGCGCGTGCGGGTGGGGCTTGTCGAAGTGCTGCACCAACGCCCATTGGGTATTCTCTAGCTTCATCTCCTGCACGTAGGCCCGCCCGACCTCGCGCAGCAACTCGCTCAGCTGCTCGGGGCTGCGGCCAGTGGCGTCCTCGGCTGGCAAAGCCAGCGCGACGTGCAGCACGGCGTTGCCCAAACCCGGCCGCTGCGCCTGCTGGTACTGGAAGTCCTGGGCCATGTGGGCCGGGCTGTCCGTCCGCACGCCCTCGGCGTCGAGCACCTGAGCCTGCTTGTCTTCTTGCAGCACGTAGCGGCAGATGCCGGCGAAGCTCTTGCCAATTTTCACTTTCCCTATCATGCCGCGCCCTGGTTAAGCGTGGCCAGCAACTGTTGCACCTGGTCGAGCGTCGCCCGCGCCCGGCCCTGCACGTCCTGCCCGATGCGGGCCAGCACGACGAGCTGGTTCAGGTTGGTGGCCAGCTTGACGAGCTGCCGGTAGTGCTCGCGCTGCTCAGCAGTCGGCGCGGCCTGGATTACCTGCACCCCATCGAGCGCCGCCCGGATGATGGCCGACCGGCTGTAGCCCGTCACCCGCGCCTGCTCCGTGAGCTGCGCCAACTGCCCGCTTTCCAAACGAAGCTGTATCGTCGCGTCGTGCGTGAACTGGGCTTTGGGCCGGCCAGGGGCGCGCTGCTTTTTATCTGGAGGCATGGGGAGACAAGGCTAAATGGGTAGGGCTCCCCGCAGGGGCGAGAAGAGGGAGGCCAGCGGCCGACCGGGGTTTTTGCGAAGCAAAAACACTTCTTGCTTAACCACCAGAACGAGCTATTAGGGGCTTCCAAGGTACGATACCCCCATCCATCCGCGCAACTCCCCGGCTTCCTTTTTTGTGTGCTACCTGACCGTTGCCTAGCCCTTAGTCCATCAGCATCTCACGCCTCGTTTGCTCCGGTTCTTAGTACTTACGGCTGCCCTTCCTGACCACCTAACAACCGCCCGTTTCCCCCTTCCCCACCGCCCCAGTGCTCACCCTATCTCCCAATTTATACTCGTTCCAGTCGCCCCAGCACTCCCCCGCACTCCCTGGCCCATAGCAGCACATAAGCCCGACAATTAACCTTATAAACTATTATTAACCAATAATATATATTTTATCAGATACTCGCAAGTTACTGGCTTCCAGAACTTTGGGCTTTGTTTTTTTGGTCGTTGTGTCTATTTGGCCTAGTTCAACGAGCCCTAAAAGCCCTTTTTGTGGATAACCTCGCGCGTCCCAAAATTTGTGATTTTTTTTTTAGGTCTCCTTTATCCAAGATATTCCAAATATTAGCAAAAAATGCCCTTGACAATCAACTAGTTATCCAATCTATTATGAGGAAATGTCCGTCAACTATGAGGAAATGTCCGTCAAAGGCTGTTTTTCCCCTCTGAACTATGAGGAAATGTCCGTCAACCCTATGATTAACTATGAGGAAATGTCCGTTTATTATGTCTTTTATTATGAGCCTAATAATAAATGCTCATATTTGTAAAACAGTCATGAAACGGCTTCTCTATGAAAAATAAAGATTTTGATAAGTCCCCTATTCTAGCACAATCCAACATCATCACCTCGGCGCGGTATGAGTTGACCAAGATGGAAAAGAACCTGCTCTATCTGGCTATGCGGGAGATGAAGCCAACTGACCTACCCGGCCAACTCTACTATGTGTCTATCACTGAACTTCAGCATCGAACAGGCGATGAAATCAAGTATGACCGGCTGCGGGACGTGACTAAAAAAATGTTGGGCCGTGTCCTGGAAGCTGATTTACCCGGTGGCGACCTACTTCAAACCCATTTCTTCTCCTCCGTTCGCTATCTAAAAGGCACTGGTACCCTTGAAATTGGGGTAGACCCGACAATCAGACCGTTCTATGGGTACCTGAAATCGCACTTTACAACCTTTCAACTTGACCTGGCTATTACCCTCAATAGCATTTATGCCAAGCGGTTGTATGAAATTTTTTCCATGTATAAAAACCTGCCAGACAAGTCGTTCCGTGTCTCACTGGATGCTATTAAGCTGCAACTTGGGTTAGTCGATAATACTACTGGCAAGGAGAAATACATGCTCTATGCTGACTTTAAAGCCAACGTGCTCAAGCCTGCCGAAGAAATCAACACAGCTACCGATTTAGCCTTCTCTTACCGCGAAATCAAGCGAGGGAGGAAGGTGGTAGAGTTAGAATTTACCATCATCCACACCCCTAAGACAACTGAAATCGATTATAACGAGCAGGAAACAGCCCTTTTCGGCCGGATGGTCAATGAGTTTAAGCTACGCAAAGACCAAGCGGTACTAGCTATCAAAACTCACGGCCCCGCCGAAATCGCCAAACGGCTCTACCAAGTGCAGTTGAGGCAAAAAAACGGAGAGATACAGAACCTTGGCAGCTACACGGCCGGTATTTTAGGAGTCAAATAATTCGCCTGCCCATGCCCCGCCCCGCCAACCGCTCATCTGGGAA
>MWVY01000336.1_pt1 | contig 11311 bp, 11 predicted proteins | sample 1047251 | NCBI WGS metagenome assembly MWVY01 (sample SAMN06349983, study PRJNA376086) | soil metagenome | isolation source: MS7-5 sample Antarctic (ecotone) soil | place: Antarctica | collected 2015-01-13
ACCCATTTCTTTGCACGTCCAGATTATCCGGCAGGCAATCTCGCCGCGGTTGGCGATTAAAATTTTGCGAAACTCGCGTTACAAAGACCGTAACGGCGGTTATACGCGGATAATGCGGCTTGGACGGCGAAGCGGCGACAATGCGGAAATGGCGGTTATCGAATTGGTAGATAACGCCCGCGAACTATCAGCCGAGGTAAAGCACAAGGAGCAAACTTAAAATGAGCGAAAGTTCAGCAAAAGCGAAAGAAGAAATTAAAGGGCAAACTCGAGGAAGCAGTAAGAAAACTGCACCGAAAAAAACGAGCCAAGTGTCCGAGCCTTCGCTGAATATGGATGAACTTTATGAACTCGCCAGTCTGGTTGACGAACACGGATTTACCGATTTTGAATTTGAAAACGCGAATATTCGCGTTCGCTTGAGCAAGAATCCCGCGCCGCAAATCGTTCAAGCCGTTCAACCTTACGCGCCCGCACCAGCCGTTCAAAACAAATCCGAAGTTAAAACCGAACCAGTTTCGGCGGAAACGGCGATTGACGAAGATTTGCATATAATAATTTCAGAGATTGTCGGAACTTTTTACAGCGCATCCGCACCCGACAAAGAGCCGTATGTTAAGCTCGGCAGCACGGTTACGCCTGAAATGACGGTGTGTATAATCGAAGCGATGAAATTGATGAATGAAATTCAAGCGGAAGTTGCGGGCGAAGTCGTTAAAATTTATGTCGAAAACGGTCAGCCGGTCGAATACGGTCAGCCGCTTTTCGGAATTAGAAAATAGTTCAAGGTTCAAAGTTCAAAGTTCAAAGTTTATTGGTCAAAGCCTAACCTTGAACCTTAAACTTTGAACCTTGAACTCGTTACGATGAAAAAACGCGAGTTTCGCAAAATTTTAATCGCCAACCGCGGCGAGATTGCCTGCCGGATAATCTGGACGTGCAAAGAAATGGGTATTCGCACGGTTGCCGTCCACTCCGAAGCCGACAAAGACGCGCTTCACGTCCGATACGCCGACGAAGCCGTCTGCATCGGTCCACCGCCCTCCGCGCAGAGTTATTTGAATATTCCTTCTATTATCAGCGCGGCGGAAATTACGAATGTTGATGCAATTCATCCGGGTTACGGGTTTTTGGCGGAATCAAAAACTTTTGCGAAGGTATGCGAAGACTGCAATATTAAATTTATAGGTCCCACGCCGCATATTATCGGAATGATGGGCGATAAAGTCGAAGCGCGACGGACGATGAAAGCGGCGGGCGTCCCGATTCTTCCCGGAAGTCCCGAACCGATTGAAAGTGCGGTCGAAGCGATAAAGTTAGCCAAAGAAATTGGGTTTCCGATAATTATCAAAGCGGCGGCGGGCGGCGGCGGGCGCGGAATGCGAATTGTCCGCAAAAAAGAAGAATTACCAGCGCAGCTTGAAACTGCGCAAGCTGAAGCACTCGCGGCTTTTAAGAACGGAAGCGTTTATATTGAAAGATATATCGAGCGTCCGCGCCATATTGAAATTCAGATTTTAGCCGATGAATACGGCAATTGTATTCATCTCGGCGAACGCGAATGTACAATTCAGCGGCGACACCAAAAGTTATTGGAAGAAGCACCCTCGCCTATTATTACGCCGGAACAGCGCGAACAAATGGGCGCGATTGCGGTCAAGGCGTGTCAGGAAATTGGTTATTCAAACGCTGGAACTTTTGAGTTTTTGCTCGACGAAGACGGCAGTTTCTATTTTATGGAAATGAACACGCGCATACAGGTCGAGCATCCGGTAACGGAAATGGTTACACTTGCCGACATCGTGCGAAATCAAATCCGCATTGCCGAAGGCGAAGAACTCGGTTATACGCAAGACGATTTACTGATTGTCGGGCATTCAATCGAATGCCGCATCAACGCCGAAGACCCCGAAAAATTTACGCCGTCGCCGGGGCGCATCACAGCGTTCAACATTCCGGGCGGACCGGGCGTGAGAGTTGACACGGCGGTTTATCCGGGTTATGTTGTGCCGCCGTATTATGATTCGATGATTGCAAAACTGATTGTCCACGCCCGAACACGCAAACTTGCTATCGGACGGATGAAACGCGCACTTGAAATGATGGTCGTCGAAGGAATAAAAACCACGATTCCGCTGCATCTCAAAATTATGAACGATGAAAAATTTCAAAAAGGTGATTTTTCAACTAAGTTCATGGAGGAGTTTTTGTCAACTAACAGTTGATAGTTAATAATGAATAGTGGATAATATCTAACGAATAATAAACCAAGTGTTCACTTTCAGTTATCAGTTATTCACTAAGTTTTCGCGGTTCCGACTGCGTAAAAGGAGAGACTATTTTTAACAAGTTATGGCAACAGCAAAACAAGTAAAAGAAAATATAGTTAACGACTACAAAACACACACAAACGATACAGGCTCGTCGCAGGTGCAGATTGCGCTTTTGACGCAGCGTATCAATGAATTAACCGAGCATTTTAAAGTGCATAAAAAAGACAATCACTCGCGTCGAGGCTTATTAAAAATGGTTTCGCAGAGAAGAAAACTACTTGATTATCTCAAGCGTCAGGATATTAGCGAATATCACACGATTATTGAGAAGTTAGGACTGAGAAGGTAAGAATAGTGAATAACTAATAGTGGAAAGTGGATAGTTCAGTTAAATTTGATTTAACTATCCGTTCTCCACTATCAGTTATCCATTGTTTATGGCTGCTTCGAGTCAAAAACAAGACGATTCTCTCGAAGAATTTGCTGAGGTTGCTGAACGTGACAGCGTAAAACCACAGACAAATGAGAATCGTTAAATAAATTAAATATCCAAAGGCGACAGAGCTTCACGGCATAGCAACTGTCGCTTTTTGTTTAGAAAATCGTCAATAGGTATTATCAAATAAATGTTGGATTTAGAAAAACGATTCAAACAAAAATCAATCTCTATTAACGATTAATGAGGAAAAATATGTCACAAAGAAAATACTTAAAAGAATCAATAAAATTGGGCGATAAAGAATTATCCGTCGAAACCGGAAAGATCGCCAAACAAGCAGATGGAGCAGTTGTCATCCGATATGGCGATACAATGGTCTTAGTTGCCGCCGTCAGTTCCACTTCACCAAAAGAAGGATTAGATTTTTTTCCGCTGACGGTCGAATATCGTGAATCGAGTTATTCTGCGGGGCGCATTCCAGGAAATTATTTCCGCCGTGAAGGTCGTCCCAACGAAAAGGAAGTTTTAACCTGCCGTTTGATTGACCGTCCGATCAGACCGCTTTTCCCCGAAGGCTATCGCTATGAAACGCAAATTATCGGCTCGGTGATTTCGGCTGATACCGATAATGACCCTGATGTAATAACGATTACAGGGGCGTCTTGTGCGCTGTATCTGTCGGACATTCCGTTTGAAACTCCGGTTGCGGGTGTTCGTATCGGTTTGGTTGACGGAAAATATATTGTCAATCCGACATATGACGAAAGACGTGATTCGCTGCTGAATTTAATTGTCGCGGGAACGGAAGAAGCGATTGTAATGGTCGAAGCCGAAGCCAATGAAGTTTCGGAACAAATTATGCTTGAAGCAATGATGCTCGCGCATAAAGAAATCAAACGTTTGTGTCTTTGGCAAAAGGAATTGTTCAAAGCGTTGGACATCAAAAAGCGCAATTTTGAAGTGCCAAAACTCGATGAAAAACTCGTCAAAGAAATTGAAAAGAAATATTCGGACAAACTGCGTGAAGCAATGGATACAACGGGTAAGAATAAGTTGACGAGTTATGCGGCGATTGACGAATTGAAAAAAGAAGTAGTTGAAAGTTATCCGGAAGATGACGCGGAAAAACGCGCCATGGCAGGAAGGATTTTCAATCATCTAAAAGAAAAAATCTTTCGTGAAGATATGTTGGGCAATCGTCGTCGTCCCGATGGACGCAAATTTTCGGAAATCCGCCCGATTTCCTGCGAAGTCGGCTGGCTGCCGCGAACACACGGTTCAGCACTTTTTACTCGCGGCGAAACACAGGCGATTGCTACGTCCACACTGGGAACAAAACCCGATGAGCAGTATATGGATGACTTGGAAAAAGGCGAACTTAAACGACGGTTTATGCTTCACTACAATTTTCCGCAGTATTCGGTTGGCGAAGTCGGACGTTTCGGCGGCACCAGCCGACGGGAAATCGGACACGGAAATCTGGCGCGTCGCGCACTCGAATCGGTTTTGCCCGATGAAAGTGATTTTCCCTACACAATCCGTATCGTTTCCGACATTACCGAATCAAACGGTTCGTCTTCGATGGCTTCGGTTTGCGGCGGCTGTCTTTCGATGATGGATGCCGGCGTTCCACTTAAACGCGCGGTTGCGGGCATGGCGATGGGCTTGGTGATGGAAGGCAATCGTTACGCAATTTTATCAGACATCGCGGGCGCGGAAGACCACTATGGCGATATGGATTTTAAGGTAACCGGCACGAGCGAAGGCATTACCGCTTTGCAAATGGACATTAAAGTCGCCGGAATTAACGCGATGATTTTGCAGGAAGCACTCGAACAAGCGCGAAAAGGTCGGCTTCATATTTTGGAAATTATGAAACAGGCGATTGCCGAACCACGCGAAGAAATTTCACCGTTTGCGCCGAGAATTATCACCATCCAAATTCATCCTGATAAAATCCGCGATGTCATCGGACCGGGCGGTAAGATTATTCGCTCGATTACGGAAGAAACGGGCGCGAAAATTGATATTGCCGACGACGGAACGGTTCTTATTGCGACAGCCGACGGCGACGCGGCGCAAGCAGCGGTTGAACGCATCCGCGCACTGACCGCCGAAGCCGAGATTGGCGAAACCTATATGGGAACAGTCAATCGGATTGTTGATTTCGGTGCGTTTGTCGAAATCTTTCCAGGTGTTGACGGACTTCTGCATATTTCGGAAATTTCCGATAGACGCATCCGCGATGTCCGCGACGAACTAAAAGAAGGACAACAAATTTTGGTCAAGTGCATCGGCAAAGAAGGAAACAAAATCAAACTTTCTCGCAAATCAATTTTGAGCGAAGAGAAAGCTAAAGCTAAGGAACAATAAAACTTAGAGCGGTTCAGTTTGGATATACAGGTCAGAACCGCCTGCCGCAAGCGGGCGGTCTTATCTCTACAGTTCTAAATTGTTTCCGTCTGACAATGATAAATTGTTAGAAAAGTTCAAACTTAATCGTTAGATATTTTTTTGGATTTTGACGGAAATCATAAATCAGCTTTGTGCCTTCTGTTGTGATTTGGTTGATGTTGGAAGTTGTCTGATTGAGGTTGTTATAAAGCGTTTCATCGGTCAAAAGTTTTCCGATTGTGCCTTTGCCGCTTTGCGTGTCGCTGATTAAAACATCTAATTTGGCGGCGGTTGAATTAAATTTTGCCAAAGAATCGCGGGCATCGTTGTAAAGCTGTTCGTCTTTTAACAATTTTCCGGCTGTTCCTTTGCCTTCATTCAAATCAGTTGTGATTGAATTAACATCAGCGGCGATGCGATTGATTTGTTCTAACGCGGGTTTGATGTTGTTGACCGATTCACGCAAATCACGGACTGCCGCGCGGGTTTCATTATAGAGTTCGTCATTAGTCAAGAATTTCCCCGCCGACCCGCGTCCGGCACGTAAATCTTTGGATATGCTTTCAAGTTGTTCAACTGTGCGGTTTAAACTATTGTAAAGTTCCGGGTCGTTTAATAATTTTCCGGCACTGCCGCTGCCGCTATTGACTTTATCGAGCGTGGTTTGAAGTTTGACAACCGTTGTTCTGGTTTCAGCAACCGCCGAATCAAGATTTTTATAAAGCGATTCGTCGTTAATAACTCGTCCGAGCGTGCCTTCGCCCTGATTGGCTTTGTTAAGAATTTCGTTGGTCGGAATGGCAAGTTTGTTAATTTGCTGTAAAAGTTCGTTGCCGGTTTGCGTCAGTTGGTTGATTGACATTGCCGAAGTCGAATCAAGCACATTATTTTCAGTAACCGCCGAACCTTTTGCCGTTCCGGGAGTAATGTTTATCATTTTGTCGTTTGCCAAAATGCTGGTCGCAACTAACTGAGCCGTTGAATCAGTGCGAATTCGGTCGGTAATCGGTTTGCCGTCAAGCGTTTGATTTATCGTCATAATTGCTTCGATTTTGGCATCGTCAGGGCTGTCGGGCGGCAGCAATCTGACAGCATCAACTTTACCGATATGAACACCGGCAAGCTGCACATCCGCGCCTTCGCGCAATCCGTCGGCACTGGCAAAACGCGCTTTCAAACTCATCGTTTTCTCAAACGGGTTAAAATCGCCCGTTGCGTTCAGGATTAAGAACGCTAGAACCGCGAGTCCGAAAAGCACAAAAATTCCGACCCGCAATTGACTGAATCCTAATTTTCTTTCGGTTGGTGGCATAGTTTTAAATTCCAGATTCCAGATTCCAGATTCCAGATTCCAGATTCTTGTTTCAAATCTGGAATTTGGAATCAGGAGTTGAATTCATTTTCCGCGCATAAATTTTTGAATATACGGATTTTTAGATGCAAGCAGTTCCTCATCCTTTCCGCTAAAAATTATTTTACCTTCGCGGAGCATAATAATTTCGGTGTTTATCAAACACAGTTCCTCGCCTTCCATTTCAAAAACGACTTCGCCCTCTTCGTTGACGGTGGCATGTTCGGAAGAAAGATATTCGACGTTTTTCATCTCGTGCGTAACAAAAATCGAAGAAACGTCTTCCAAATCGCGCAATTTTATCGCCAGTTCGCAGATTGTCCGTGCCGTCGGCGGGTCGAGTCCTGCCGTCGGCTCGTCAAACATGACGATTTGCGGGTCGCCGACCAGTGCGCGGGCAATTCCGACGCGCCGTCGCATTCCGCCCGAAAGTTCCGCCGGCATTTTGTCAATCGCGTCTTCAAGGTCAACAAATTTCAACATCCGGCGCACTTCCTTTTCAACTTCCTCTTCGTCAACTCTCTGTTCGTGAAGGCGATAAGCTACATTATCATAAACAGAAAGCGAATCAAAAAGTGCGCCTTCCTGGAAAACCATCCCGATTTTTTTGCGAACCTCCATCATTTCCACCTCACTGTAATCGGTAATGTCTTCGCCGTCAATCAAAATTTGTCCCGCATCGGGTTTTAAAAGTCCTAAAATCAGGCGAATAGTCGTTGATTTTCCGCCGCCGCTGCGACCTAAAATAACCTTTGTTTCACCGCGCCGAACCGTAAAACTTACGCCGTCAAGAATAATTTTGTCGTCAAACGCGAGATAAACATCGCGGAACTCGATTGCCGGAACGGCACGCTCGACATTATCAACCGCTTCTTCTAAATCCGTCGGTTCTAGTTCTTCTTCGATGATTTCTTCGGTTAAAATCGGTTCTTCAGTTTGCGGAGAAAGCATAATTTTTTGTCCAAATAGTTTTAAATCGGTTTAACGTCGAGAATTGTTTGTATTGCTTTTGATAAAAAGAAGTCAAAAATGATAACGACAATCGAAGAAAGAACGACCGCGCTGGTAGTTGAACGTCCGACTCCGACCGTGCCGCCGGTTGTACTTAATCCTTTATGACAGGAAATACTTCCAATAATTAGCCCGAAAAATAAAGGTTTAATTAGTCCGCCGATAATATCTTCAATGGTAATGCCGTTTCTGACGGACGTTAAAAAAGTATCGAAACTTTGATTAAAAAGCCCCGAAGCGACAATTCCACCGCCGATGATTCCAAAAATATCGGCAGCGACCGTTAGAAACGGCAGCATTAAAACAAGTGCCAGAATACGCGGGGCGACGAGTTTGCGGTTCGGGTCAGTGCCGAGCGCGCGCATCGCGTCAATTTGCTGTGATACGACCATTGAACCGAGTTCGGCGGAAATCGCCGAACCGATGCGCCCGGAAACCATCAGAGCTGACAAAACCGGTCCGAGTTCACGAATCAGCGAAGTCGAAACCGATCTTCCGGCTTCGTTCTGGATGCCGTAATAAGCCAGAGTCGGAAAGGTTTGCAAAATCAAAACACCGCCGGTAAAAAAACCGGTCAGCAGAACAATCGGCAGCGAGCCAACGCCGATAATGTCCATCTGTTTTACCAAATCCACCAAATAATACGGTTTTTTGAAAAGACCAATAAAAGCATGGACAATCAGAGTGGTAATTTCCTGCAATTCAAATAAAAATTTTTTGAGCGGATTCATTCGTGGTTTTTATTTTAGCAATAAAAGGTTACAACGAACTAAGAAAAACAACAAACAAAAAAAAGCCGATTCTTTATAAAAATCAGCTGAAATAACCAATTACGGATGGAACAAACCAATTTAATTGTTTTGACGAGGCGGACGTTGGCGATTATTCATCGGACGGAATGGCGCATTATTCCGGCGATTTTTCCTTCGGTTTTGAAAATCCGCTTTTCTTTCCATAAATTGGCGGCGCACATCGCGGAATTTTGCGAGTTGTTCGGGCGTTAAAATTTTACGCACCGCCAACTCCGTCGCCGACTTAATTTTTATCACTTCGGCGTGAGCTGATTGCAGTTCTTTTAATCGCGTTTGAATTTCCGCGTCGTTGGCAGCATCGGCGTAAATTGCTTGGTCAAGATTACGATTTGCTTCGCGCAAACGCTCTTGCGCTTCGCGTATTTGCGGTTTCTTTTCCTGATTGATTTGTCGAATTTGTCTGATTTGCTCTTGAGTTAAACCAAGTTGTGCCATTAATTTCGGACGCTGCGGCGCGTCAAATTTTTGGTTAGGCGCGTCCGGCGGCGGCATTTCATTCTGCGCTTTGACCGCCGTAAATGATCCGGCTAACAACAAACCCGCAAAAATAAAACTCAGGAAATTTAATTTTTTCATTTTCATCATCTTAACAAAATTATTCATTCTCAACCTCTGCCATCAGGTCTGAAAGCCGCAAAGAATTGTCTTCCACTTCATCAAATTCAGTCAACTTCGGCACTTGCCGGTTTTTAGCGACAGCTGTTTTATTGATGTTATTAATATCTTTTACTTTACGAACGGCTTTCAAATTATTAGAATTCTGCGCGACTGTTTCATTCTTTGGCGCACGTTTTGTTTTATTTAAAACTTTGGCAATTGAATTTTTCGGCGCAACTCGCGGCGTGTTTTCAATTTCCGATTTTTCTTCAAATGGTTTGGATATTTTATCGGGCGAATTTTGTTTCGCGGTTTCCTCTGAAATATTTATTTCCTGCGGTTGTTCGGTTTTCTTTTCAATTGCCGGATAGGAAATTGATTTTTCGGGCAGGTTGTCTTTGTTTTCCGCCACATCAGTTTTATTAATAAAATTAAGTCCAACCAAAGCTAAACCGACACAAACCGCCAATACCGCAAATGCCGTGGCTGCTGTCGCCCACGTCGGAGAAAGCGTAAAAAGCTGGCGCAGCTCGGCAAACCACGAGCGTTTATTCGTTACAGTTACAATTGTTTCAGGCGATTGATGAAGCGGAAATTCCATCACCGGAGTTTCCAATTGTAAAAATTCCTTGTGCCATTTCTGAACCGAAGAACGAACAAAACCGAAGCCCGCGAGTTCGTCGGCGCAGCCGGGACAATTTTTCAGATGTGCTTCAAACTTGGTTTTTTCCCGGCTGTTTGCTTCGCCGTAAAGATACGAAACTATCTGCTCAGCAAAAGCGCAAGAAGAATTTTGTTGATTAGTATTTAACATAATTTTTTCAAACAAACTCTTTAAACAATTTCCATCGAAACTTTTTTCAATTTGGAACGAAGTTGTTTCAAAGCAGTGTAAAGACGGCTTTTGACCGTGCTTAAAGGCAACTCAAGCGTGTCGGAAATTTCTTGAAACGTCATCTCTTCAAATTCCTTCATCACGATAATTTGCCGCAAATCTGCGGGCAATGAAACTACCGCTTGCCGAACCAATTGCAGCCGTTCACTCTGTTCCGTCGTTTTCGATGGCGTTAAATGCGCAGGCGCAACAAAAACCTTTTCATCGGCGTGGGTTTCATCGTCCAAAAAATCTTCCGAACGAGTTTTGGCGCGGCGTTTGGTTGTCAAACACTGATTAACGGCGATGCGATGTAACCACGATGAAACCTTTGCATCGCCGCGAAACTTGCTCAAATTTCGATAAGCGGCGATAAAAGTTTCCTGCGTCGCGTCTTTGGCTTCGTCTTCCCGCGACAGCATACCGAAACAGAGCGCGAATATCTTTCGCTCCCATCTTTTTACGATTTCGCCGAAAGCATCAGGATTTTCCTTGACCGCCAACTCGACTAACTGCTCATCGGTTAAATTTGCTGTCATTACTCGTGTTGCTGAATAAAACTTGCACGAGAAGTTTATCAAACGCGCCTCTGAACGGGAAATTTTTCACGCTCAAATTTTTAGACGCGAAAGTTTATGAAAAAGTCTGAAAAACTAAAAAAGACAAGTCTGCTTAAAACTTGTCTTTTTATATTATTGGTGGGTCGTGCAGGTTTTGAACCTGCGACCCGCGGATTACCTACCACACTGGCTTTCACCAGCCGCTAAAAATTTTAACGTTGTAGTCTGGACTATCTCATCACCCACAGCATTTTCTGTTTGGGTGTGCGGCGTATAGTCTCTGAGGGCTTTCTTGACAAAAATATTTCAAGAGTTGCCTGCTGATTGCCCAATCTTTAAGATTTTTACGATGGACGTGCGTACTTAAAGCTCTCAGGGTTTTCCAGCATACAGCCGCATTTTCATTCTATTGTTTCCAATAGAAGCTCCTATTTCAATGAACAAGAGTCCGCTGCTCTACCAACTGAGCTAACGACCCAATAAACTTAACGAAACAGATTATAGCAAGATAGGAAAATAAAGTCCAAAAACGGATTTAACTGCAATAAAGTAAAACTTTTTTACGTTCATAAGTTGGTAAATGTCCAATAAATAGAGAAAATAGAAAGAGAATGAAAGAATGCCCAAAATGTGAAGTTTGCTACGAAGACAATATAAATTACTGTCCGCAGGACAAGGCGCAGACGCGATTGAGTTTGCCCGGCGGCAGACTTTTGGCTAATCGTTATTTGCTCGAAAAACGGCTTGGTCGCGGTGCGATGGGACAAGTTTATCTGGCAAAGGACGAAAATTTGGGAACGCGCCGCGTCGCCGTCAAAACCGTCCGTCAGGATATTTTAAGCAGCGATGATTTGCAGGAAGGCGAAGCGATTGCACGGTTTGAACGCGAGGCAATGTCGGCGGCTTCGATTAGCCATCCGCATACTGTTGACGTTACCGATTTCGGCTCAGAATTCTCCCAATTCGTTTGATTGGTAATGCGCGGCGGTTCCATAAAAAT
>MWVY01000337.1_pt1 | contig 11285 bp, 15 predicted proteins | sample 1047251 | NCBI WGS metagenome assembly MWVY01 (sample SAMN06349983, study PRJNA376086) | soil metagenome | isolation source: MS7-5 sample Antarctic (ecotone) soil | place: Antarctica | collected 2015-01-13
GCATTCGCGGGTGATCTTCCGGGTCGTCTTCGTCCGGCGAAGGACGCCGGCGTCGGGGTGCTCGGGGCAGGCGTTGCGGTCGGGCTTCCCGCCGTGCTTCGGGGCATCGGCTGGGGCGAGCTGCGCCAGGATGTAGCCGAACGCTGATCGATCAACACCGGGACCAACCCAGACCTCTTTATGCGGTTCGATGATCTCCCCGGTCTCCTGATCAATCCGGCGAGGGACTGGGCGGGTGTCGGTGTAGAGCACGTGGTCGCCGGCTGGGGTGCGGTATTCAGCGAGTTTCTTCAGTTGCCGGGAGCACGCGTCGGCTGAGAGTCCGGTGCGCTCGGCAAGTTTCGCGAGCGGCATGCGGTACGGGGTGGGCGTGCCCGGCTCCTTTGGCCGCTCTTCTTTGAACAGGGTCGCGAGGGCGGCAGCGGTCTGGCGGGGAGCTCCGAGCTTCGTATTGCGCTGGATTGCCTCGCGCTCATCAGCCAGCCGCACACGTTCCTGCAAGACGAGGATGGTTTGCCGGGCTTGCGCAAGTTCAGCTCGTGCCGCGGCGAGCAACACGCCACACGACGCACCTGCCGGTTCTGGCTCGGGCGCTCCGGTCCGGGACGCATACCCGGGCGCGTAGGCGTCGGACTGACTCGCCCTCGCCTTCTGGATCGTTCGCTGAACGTAGTCGCTCCGGTCGAGTTTCCGACGGTAGAGACCGCTGCCTCGCCAGAGGTCGACGAGCAGCTCGTCATCAGTCGTGTAGAACGCGAGCCGTGAGACAAGCGCGAGATCGGCCTCGCTCGAGAATCCTGGATCGCTTTGGGATTCGGGGTAGCCGCTGATATCTCCATCGTAGAGCCGGCGGATGCTGTCCCCGTTCTGGGCCCGGAACGCGATCTCGAGAATCTGCTCGTTGGTGAGTCTGGTACTGGTGAAGGTGGGTGAAGGTGGCTTCGGTCGCTCGGACTCAACCGGCCAGACCTCGGAATGCCAGGCCATGAGTTGGCGCTGGCAGTTCCGGATGACGCCGTGTCCGGGAAGTGTGCGGCCGGTCATGACGACGAGTCGGGCATCGTCGTAGACCTCGATGTCGCCCTTCTTGCGACCATCCCTGACAAGCAGACCTCGCCCGATCCCTCGCAGGCCCGTACCTGAATACGAAACCTCCCAGTAGATCGGGAACCGCTCCACGATGGCCTGTGCCCACGGGGCGATCTCGCCCGTTTCGGGGGCAACGCAGGTGTCGAGGTCGATCGCGACATACGGGTCGCTTTCGGTGAGTACGAACGCGGCGCCAACCGGGGAGCGGGCGGCGGCGAGGTCGTACCCGCTCCACGTTGCCGGGTCCGTGGAACTGCCGGCTTTCCCGGTCTTGGCGTCGATCGGGGGTTTGTTGATCTTCCCGTTGGGCTTGGGAACGGCCCGATAGGCGAGCCACTGATCGAGGTGCCGCAACTCGGGGGGGATGCCTGAGTGTTGTACATCGCCTCGGATGTTGTATTCTGTCTGTGACATTGAGCATGTCCTTAGGGTGAGAGCGTCCCTGTGATGGTCGGGCAAAAACCATCACGATCCGGGGCGCTTTTGCCATGCCGCTCAGGCGGCGGTTGGTCGGGAGGGCTTGCGTCGAGGGGCCGTTCGCAGCGCGACGAGTTTCTCGATGTCTCGTACATCGAGCAGGCGGCGGCGGGTGTCCTTTGGATCGACGTAGGAGATCACGCCGAGCCGCTGGAGCCGGGTGCTCAACACGTTCGGGCGGAGGCCGGTTCGCTCCCGGACCTCGGCGAAGGGAATCAACTGCTCGGGGAGCTTGCTATCCATGGGCCGTTCCTCCGGTGGTGAGCTGCCTGTCGGTGGCGTTCGTTCATTACCTATCATTTTAGCAATCGGCACATTGATCCGTCATCGACACATTGGCTTACGTTCCCTGGTGATTTGTCTTTCAGAAGTGTCCTGGGGGATGCACCTCACATCATTGACACGTTGGTATTCCCGGCCCGGTCCGAACGGGTGGGGCGACGGTGAGGCAGGTACCCCGTTCCGGTTTCCGGGAAAGACATCGAACCGGGGTTTGGGCTTCGGATCGTCGGTGGGCGTCCCGCCCGTTCGTGACGGTTTGCGGATAATAGGTTCTTGTGCGCCATGTTCAGCGGTGGGCACTGGTCGCCCTTGCTGGGGTGCGGGTGTTCGCTGGAAGATCGCTCGGGTTGTCAGTCATGGGACCACCCCTTCGGCGAGTCCTCGTCCCATGGTTCAATCACCTCCGATAGAATGGTCTTGCCCTCCACCCTTGCAGGGGTGAGGCGCGCTCACTAGCCGCCTGGTGCATTCAGGCGGCTAGTTTTCCCTCCATTGCGTACCCCTCCAACATCGCATCAACCGATGCCTGCCGGATGCGCCACCCCGCGCGTCGGCTCAGCCGTACCCCTTCGAGCTTGCCGTCGCGTAGCCAGCGCCGAATGGTTTCCTCCGTCACGCTCAATTGCTCGGCAACCTCGCTCACGGTCAGCAGCTTGTCCATGGCGTCTCCCTTCGTCGAGTAATACACCTCTATGCTACCACATCAACGTATATACTTGAAAGTAAGCGCACAAAAGAGTATATTAGTACATAGAGACACGGAGCGCGTCTCACCTACAGCAGTCGCCGGATCACCGCTGCAACGGTCCCGGCAAGCCCGAGGAGGGCACCATGACCACCAGCACCACGGAGGAGTTCGAGACCAGGGCGCAGGCCCTTCAGCGGTTGGCGCAGGTTGCGCGCGAGAGCGGCGTCAAGTTGCTGAGGGATGACTTCGGCGAGATGTGGGCAACGTCGGTCAGTGAACCCGGCTGGCTGTATCGCCTGGAGCCGGACCGCTGTGGCTGCCGGGGCTTCGCGATGCATCGCCGCTGCCGCCACGTCGCCGCCCTCCACGCCCACCTCGGCTGGCTCGACCCGGAGCCGACCCCACCAGCAGCCTGCTCGTCATGCAACGGGACGGGTTCCGAGTGCGGCACGGTCAGCACCGGACGCGGCTCCTGGACCTACGGGACGGTCACCTGCGTTGCCTGCCACGGGACCGGGAGCGTCCACCTCGCGGCCTAGACTCGACGGGGGAGGGTTCCGGCCCTCCCCCACACCTGTGAAAGGATCACCACATGATCGACCTGACCGACACCGATCCCGCCTGGATGCAGGACGACGATGCCCGCGAATACGCGAGCGATGATGAGGAGCCGACGATCACGGCCGAGCAGTTGGGTGAGGCCCTGCGGAACGCGATGCCGGGGCTGGTAGAACAGGTCAGCGAGGGTGGGGTCATCCAGCGGAGCGACGAGGAGTTGATCGTCTGGGGCGGGTACGGGTTCCGTATCCACCTCAGCGATGGGACGACGATCGAGATTCAGCTTCACCAGCGGTACGGCGGCTAACTATCGGTCGGGTGCCGGCATCATCTCCGGCATCCGTTCTCCCGGAAGGAGCCTTCGATGGCGTACTGGGTTTACTGGCACGGTGCGGGCGGCGGGAAGGGCGCGGTGCTCGGTCCCTTCACCCGTCGCCGGGATGCCGAGGCTGCGTTGCTCAGCCAGGTGAAGGCCAGCGCCCATGCACTCGAATACGGGACCGGCAAGGCCGGGGTGTGGACGCCGGACGGAGCGCTGTACCGCGATGATCTGGACGACAGGTTTCTTGGCCGCTACGTCATCGTCGAGGAAGGAGAGGCATCATGACCAGGAACCAGATGACCGGGAAGGCGCGCGTCACCATAACCTTCGACCACGCGGGGCCGGGTGCCGATCTGGCGGGAACGATCCAGGTCTTTCCCGGCCAGTCCTATACGGTCGATCTCCAGCGCGGCGATGCCAGGGCCACGGGCATCGACCTCAAGGTTGGCAGCTGGCACATGTTTTGTGCCCTGGATGATCTCGTCGAGAGCCTGATCGACCATGTGAACAGCGCATCCGCCGATCCCGACGTGTGGCAGCTGTCCGACGCGGCCCAGGACGAGGAATAGGCCCTGAAACGCTCCAGGATCGCCTGAGACGAACGACATCCGCGACAACGGCCTGGGGGGCATCACGCTTGGGCCGGTGGCGTTATTGGTCGCTCAACACGGATGCGATGACGGCAAACTGCTGGTCGTGGACAAATCGGAATGATGAATACAGGACCACGTAGAACTCGGATGGTGAGGTTGCGCAGAGCACACCCAGCGTTTGGAATCCGTTCACCCCAACCCCAACGGGTCCAGAATCATCCCTATTGCCCCAGGCCATGTCGATGCACGGGAGCTGAGGAGTGTCACGATCAGGCTCGGAACGGTTGCCTAGTTCCTGATCGTCAAAAATCTGTTGCGCCTGCAGCCATGCTCCTGAGATGTCTGAGGGCGATTGATTCACCACGTTGATGCGGACCACATTCAAGCGATCCCCGGCAGGACCACCCCAGACAGCGCCTTCTTGCTGGATGTTCTGATCTCGATCCAGGTCCATCCCCTGTGCAATCAATTGCCACTCGTCTCCCAATCGGTTGTCGACGAGCCGAGCGACCTCGCTGATTGGCGTAGGGCTTGTCCGTTGTTGTGGAGGAGGTGCTGGGGTTTGGGCTAGAGCGACTGTCGGAAACGCCAGGAGGACGAGCAGGATCAAGAGGGACTTCAACACATTGGTCTCCTCGTTTAGTGATACCCCCAGCCAGCAGGATGACCGGAATTGTACGGTGGACCTGGTCCCACACGACATAGCCCTTTGAGTCTCTCGGGGATATGATGCTCGCCATGAGCGACACGACACCGACAGACCAGGGGCAGACCCCCGACGCGACGGGTGACGCGACAGCGACAGACCGCCGACAGACGGCCATGACGGTGGCCGATGCCGCCCAGGCGCTGGGTCTGACCTCGGATGCCATACGGGCCAGGATCAGACGCGGCACGATGCCGGGGTTCAAGGCGGACGATGATACCTGGCGCGTGCTCGTGGATCAGCCGGGCGACGCGACGCCGACTGATCCTGGACAGACCGACGACACGACGCCGACCGGTCGGGGACAGACGGGGACTGACCCGCTGGTCACGCACATGCAGCAGGAGATCGCGTACCTCAGAACGGAGCTTGCCCAGCGAAGCTATGAACTCGCCACGGAACGCGAGCGGTCGGACGTCCTCCAGCGGGAAGCCCTGGGACGAATCGAGGCGCTGACCACCGGAGAGATCGTGCCGGAGACCCGCCAGGACACGTCAGAATCGCCCAGGAACGACGATAGCGTGCTGCAAGGACTCAGGACACGGCTTCGCCGGCTGTGGCCATCGTGACCACGCCCCCGCTTCCTGCCTGGTGGCTGCCATCAGGCTACCATCCACTCACCGAGGATCGGGTCCGGGAACTGTTCGCCTCTCTCCGGACCGTCGTGCCGCCGGAGAGGGTGATTGCGAGCACCGTCCGTACTAAAGGCTGCTCACCTATCGAGACGCTGATTCTGAGACGGGTTGTGGAACTTCAAACCGGTCCTCTAGAGTCGCCGGATGAGGGAGATGGGAACCGTCTCAGAAACGCTCGTTTTTGAGACAGAAGTGATCGAAACTCAGCTCTGCTGATCTTCCGCAACTACTTACAGTGATGAACGGTTCGCGCTCTTATCGGGAAAGGCTTCTCAAAACGACCGGTTATGCGCCTCCAATCGAGGTGACGATACATTGCTGGTATGGTCCTCCAAGTACGATATGGCCCGCAATGTGGCAGGAGCAGACGATCGGTGGAAGAACTGCTCGGCGCCTACAATGATGACCGGGCGTTTGCCCAGTACCTTTCGCACTGGCGGGACATCATGGCCGACCGCGTCGCGCACGCAGTCGGCGCAGTCGGCGCGATTGACGGGGTCGAGGGGCTGATCCTCGCCGGGAGCAACGGCACCGGCCACCCCTGGCCCCTCTCGGACATCGACCTCATCCCCATCTATGCCGACGCCACGCAGGCTGCGGCGATCTCCCAGGTCGACGAGATGCGCCTCGCCCTGCTCGACGCATGGTCCACCGAGGGGTGGCGTACCGGGGTGGATGTCGGCCGGCTCCGGTTCAGTGTCGATGAGCTGAAAAGCACCTTCGCTGCTGGTGACCCGGATCCGGTCGCGCTGCTGGCTGACGAGCGCTGGTACCACAGTATCGACAAGGCCTACGGTGGGCGCGCCCTGATCGATCCCGATGGGCACGCAGCACGGCTGGCGGCTTGGTTCACGACCCATCGCTTCGACCCGGCGGTCGTCGCGCTGCGCCTGGAGCACAGTACAGCAGAAAGCCGTGCAAGCCTCGATCTGATCGATGCCCAACTCGCCCGTGGCGATCGGGTGGGCGCGTTTGCGGCGCTGCTGAAGAGCATCCAGTGGTACCAGATCCACATGATGGAAGGGTGGGGCGAGCGGGACAACTCGTTCGGTCGGTTCGGCACGCGGTTCGAACAGGCAGCCCGCACCCACGGGGCAGCCGCCGTCGGTGAGGCCCTCGACGAACTCGGCTCCCTCACCCCTGCCCGCGTGTATGCACGCCTGGAGCAGGCGCCGCGATGGGTGCAGGAGCGCCGGGATCGCTCTTGGCAGGCACGGCGCTACATCGGCGAGGCGGTGACGCCGCTGCAGAACGACCGGGACGTGCTCCGGGTGTGCACAATGTACGAGCTGCGACGGGTTACGAGCCCACCGTACCCACTGTGGCTTGGCGTCCCGCCGGAGGACGAGCTGCGCGAGCGGGCACAGGCGATGCATGCATTGCTCCGGAACCAAGACATGCGCTGATGGCGAAGACCGCCTCTGGACCGGTCGACGACCGTGCCGGGCCGCACGGCGCTGGCAGTACTGCGGCCCGGCACGGTCGTCGACCGGTCCAGCTGCACTGGGACATGCCAGGGTGGCGCTTTCGGCAGTGGTATGTGAATCTGCAGACTCCCTTCGAGCGCACCACGCGCGGCATTCGGAGCACGGATCAGTTCCTTGACATTGTCGTCAAGCCGGACCAGACGTGGAGATGGAAGGATTATGATGAGCTCGACGAGGCAGTGCGGGTTGATCGCCTCACCACCGTGGAAGCAGCTGCGATTCGCTCGGAAGGTGAGCGCGTCGTTGGTGAGATCGAGAGTGAACGTCCGCCGTTCGTCCGTGCCTACACCCAGTGGCGGCCGGACCCTGTGTGAAGGGTGCCGCCATTTCACACTGACAGCGAAAGGTGAGGAACCTGTCAAGAGACTGCCTTGCGGCCAATTTTTCTTGTCGGCAATATGACTGACTCTCGGCCAACAATCACACGAGACTGATCAGCCGTGGGGGACGAGAACCTGTCTCGTAAGCCACCGTTTTTGAGATGTCGTAGGCGCTGTCGCCTGCCTTATAACTTGCATGGGGGGTATATGACATTGGACTAATTTTGAGACACGGGGAGCGGGGATTCTCCCGTGGTGGCGCAGGGGTTCGCGAGGGAAGCCGCATTCCATGCTCGTCCAGCACCGTGCGGAATGGGAGGGACGCCAACTGATCGCGACGTGGATGCCGCCACCGTTCCGGCCCCCGCGGCGCTCGACGACGCAGGCGCTGGGACTCTGCTTCACGGCTGATCGGCTGATCGTGCTCGTCTCAGCCGACGGCCGGTCGTGGACCCTCCCCGGCGGGACGATCGAGCCCGGCGAGACGGCGGCACAGACGCTGCGGCGAGAGGTGCGCGAGGAGGCCTGCACCGAGGTGTGGCACACGGTCTACCTGGGCTGCCAGCGTGTCGACGACCCGACCAACCCGACCGGCCCGGTGCACTACTACCAGACCCGTTTTTGGACCAGGGTCGCGCTCGGGCCATTCGAGCCCGCGTTCGAGACCGTGGCGCGGCGATTGGTCGAACCCGAGCACTTGTTGGCGACGCTGTCCTGGGGACACGTATCGATTGCAGCAGTCTTGCTCGATGCAGCCCTGGCAGTCGAGAACAGGAGTCTCGACGAGAACTAGAGCGGACGGTGAGGTTTTGAGACTCCTCGGAGGCCGCGCCCTCGCCCATGCCGGTGCGAACGGGCACGCCCTCACCCATCCGGCCGGACCATGTGTTGACCGGATTGGTCCCGGAGTACCGCATCAACATCATCGACGGGGATCTTCAGCATCTCGGCCACGTCGTGCCGGGTGTCGCCCCGCGCGATCATGTACAGGATCACGCCGGCCCGACCAGGCACCAGGCCAGCCAGGGAGGCCGCAGTGTGCTCCGGCACCTCACGCAACAGCACGATCCGGGAGCGTGCCTGATACGGACCGGACTCCTGGACGGAGAGATCATCGTCGTCCGGGAACACGGTCGCTCACCTGCGGGGCCGTTCTGGTTGCCGCGGGCACATGGATCCCGGTGAGTGCCGTTGAACCGTTCGGCGTATCAAGAGCGCCACAGGGGGGAACATCGACCATCATCGGTCAACGTGGAACTAGGCGTCCGCGGACGCCAGCACTTCCGTATCTCCACCCGCGCGGTGGAAAAGGGCCTTGAATCATGCGACGAATAGCCGTAGTCCTGCTCTCAGTGCTCCTCCTGCTTTCCGGTGTGGCCTCGGCCGCAGGGGCGCAAGCACCTCCCCCAGCCGAGGAGCAAGCACCCCCTCCAGCCGAGGAGCAAGCACCTCCCCCAGCCGAGGAGCAAGCACCCCCTCCAGCCGAGGAGCAAGCACCTCCCCCAGCCGGGACACAAGATCTCTACGTGTGTGAGGACTTTGAGTACCGGGAAGATGCCCAGGCCGTTTATGACGCCGACCGAAGTGATCCCCATGGACTCGATGGTCGACCCGGCCCAGACAATGACGACGGGCGGGCGTGCGAGGATTTGCCGAGCCGAGGGCCGACTACAAGCCCCAAGGTCCCAGAGCCGGTCACCGCTCCAGCCCCTAACCAGCAAGTGATCACCGCTCCCCAACCGGCCGGCAGCCAGGCAACCGGCCAGCAGACCCGTGCATGCGCGAACTACGACGCCTGGGAATGGGCGCAGGCCGTCTTCGAGTCCGATCCCAAGAAGTACGACGCCCTCGATCCGGACAACGACGGTGAAGCCTGTCCGGAACTGCCGCGTGGTGGCTTTGCGCCAGCGTTCTGGCTGACCGAGATCCCGGAGGATGTCGAGGAAGCCGAGGTCGTCCGCCTCGTCGATGGTGACACGCTGGAAGTGCGGATCGACGGCGTCTCCAACCGGGTCCGGATTTACCGGGCCGACACGCCGGAAACCCGGAACGAGAAGCACTGTGGCGGTGCGGAAGCCACGGACTTCGCCGAGTTTGCCCTGTCCTTCAATGATGACGAGGACGGCACCGTCTACCTCGAGCGCGACAAGAACGAGAAGGACCGGTACGGGCGCGAACTGGCCTACGTCTGGTTTGAGGTCGACGACAAGCCCTACCTGCTCAACCACATCCTGATCAACAACGGCTGGGCCGAGGATGTGGACTACGGCGACCGCAAGTACGACGAGGAACTTAAGGACGCCGCCGCCTTCGCCAAGCGGCATGACCTCGGCGTCTGGGACCTGTGCGGGGCATTCGGCCAGCCACTACCCGAACCGGCACCCACGGATGTGCCAGCAGCGGAGCAACCGGTCCAGCAACCGCAGGTAGCACAACCGGCTCAGGCACCGAAAGCAGACCAGCCGGCACGAGAGAACCGGATGGAGCAACCGACTCAGGAGCCTCGGGCCGAACAGACGGCAGTGCCGACTGAGCCGAAACCCGAGTATGTTGAACCTGAACCTGAGGTTCCGACTGTTCCGGTACAGGCTGGTAGCTGCGACCCGGCGTATCCCGACGTCTGCATTCCTCCGGTCAGCGAGGCAGGAAAAAATCTCAACTGCGCCGACGTGCTGCCATACGTGGACTTCACCGTACTGCCGCCTGATCCCCATGGCTTCGATGGTAACCCCAACAACGGTATCGGGTGCGAGCGCGACTAGCTGAAGCCGGGATCGCAACAGCGACTAACCCTGCGCTCGGGCAGCGACAGCAGCTCATTGACGCGCAGAGCTGGATGGTGCGGACTGGACCATTGCGGAAGCGATGCGGATTGCCGAGGCCTTCCTGCCGGAGGATGCGGTCTTCAATCCACCGACCGGGGACGCCGACAGTTCGATTGCGTTCCCTCGTGCATGGGGGATTCCTTCGTGTATGGGGTCGTTCCGGCGCACCGCTCAAACGAGATGTGTCCAGCCGTGCCGGCGCACGGTATTAGCGACGATTCCGAAGGACACTCCGCAGCGATCCAAAACCTCAAAACGCCGGATGTCGACATCGCGGTCCGCGCCCGGCGTTTGCTATCCGTCAATGGGGGGTGTCTCTCCGGTGATCACGATGCCCGTCCCGCATCGATGTGATTGCGGTTTGGGATTCGGATCGATAGCTGAGTCCTGATCGGTATCTCGGCAGGCACCACAGAGCCGCCAGGTTCCCCCGACATAGTCATCATGGGTCGGCACATGCTCACGTCCACCCCGCCGGCAGATGGCGGTCACCGCGATCTCAGTCGCCATGTCGGACCTCGGTTGCAAAGCGATCATCCGCTTGCTGTTCCGGATGATGATCGGCACCATCGCAGATCATCTCGTATTCGCGAAGCAGGGCGAGCCAGTGATGTTCGAGCGACGCCCGGCGTTCGGAATCGGGCTCGCGATCGATCATCAGCCAGCCGACGTTGAGCCTGCCGACGAGCACGATGCTCACGTGCTCGTGATCGAGCTGGCTGGTCATGACGCCGCCTCTCCGCGATAGACCTGGCCGTAGGCATGGCGATGTCTATCCTCCCAGCCGGGCGGTGGGCCGCTGGATTCGGGTCGGGCGTCATTGAGCAATGAAGGGCTATGCCGCATCTTGCCGGATAGGTCATACCCCACGTGGTTGTCTATAGATGCGGCATCTTGCGGCATTGGTCCTAGGTCGGTTTCCGGGGCATCGTCGTCGCCAAATGCATGATGCTGGAAAGGGTCCGTCGTCTCTGGATCGTCACCCTCGTGTGTAAAAGCATGATGCTGGATTGGTCTGCCGACGGGGATATGATCGGTTGTCTCGCGCCCCACCGGGATCACCTGGACGTCGAGGATCAGGTGGCAGTGCGCGCATTCGCGGGTGATCTTCCGGGTCGTCTTCGTCCGGCGAAGGACGCCGGCGTCGGGGTGCTCGGGGCAGGCGTTGCGGTCGGGTTTCCCGCCGTGCTTCGGGGCATCGGCTGGGGCGAGCTGCGCCAGGATGTAGCCGAACGCTGATCGATCAACACCGGGACCAACCCAGACCTCTTTATGCGGTTCGATGATCTCCCCGGTCTCCTGA
>MWVY01000338.1_pt1 | contig 11266 bp, 14 predicted proteins | sample 1047251 | NCBI WGS metagenome assembly MWVY01 (sample SAMN06349983, study PRJNA376086) | soil metagenome | isolation source: MS7-5 sample Antarctic (ecotone) soil | place: Antarctica | collected 2015-01-13
AAAGATGGCAAACTCCGTATGGTCATTTCTACCCAAGAACGCCAGCATCCGGGTATCGTCAACGGAAAAATTATCGAGCGCAAATTCCCGCGTCCGCCCGGAATGATTTTCTTCAATCACTTGGGTGACGAGATGGGCGGTTTGATTTTCGGCGACAACGGCGGCAACGGGCATTTCGGTTCGCTGACTTGGGACAAAGTGAGAAACGACCAAACAATGGGATTCAGATATTTAGAAAGCGACAACGGAACGTATCAAAGCGGCTTAGAAATGTGGCAACAACCGAATCTACCGGCTGACGTAATGAACGCGAAATTAGATGCCGCCAATAAAATAACCGATGAAAAAACCAAGAAAGCCGCCATTCAAGCGATGCTCGACAATAACGAACTAGCAACAAATCGGCTTTTCTTGGGCAAGCGACGCGATAACTCGAATGAACTTGTAATGAATGACATCAAAGGCAGAGCGCGTATCAGAATGAAAGTCGCGCCGGACGGCACACCGAAACTTGAATTTTTGGATGAAGCGGGTAAAGTTATTTCTAGTTTGCCTGAAGAAAACAAAGCCGATAAGAAATGACAGGCGTTCGTTATAACAACGCGCCGTCGAACAATTCAATGGACGTGAGGGCGAAACAGCGACTTTGTTATCACGTTGCGTGGTTACTTTCAGCTTGCGCGGTGGCGGTTTCGCCCCACGTCATCTCAGCCGTTAGCCGCTTCGTGTAGATTTGGCGAAAACCCCTTCGGATGATGAGAATTATGAAAGATCTAACTTCTTACTTTGTTGGTTGCTTGATTCTGATAAGCCTGCTTACTACATTTTCGTCTGCTCAAGAGGCGACTGAAAATTTGCTTGAGAAGGTCAGTTTGAATTTTTCTTTCGTCGCTGAACCAACGGCTGAAAGCGTCGGTTTTAATAATCCTAAAAGTTATTGGAATTTGGAGTATGAATTGGTTCTGACGGATTCTTCAACTCTCGAAAAAATCGGAAGATGTTATCGCAACGAGGAGTATAAGTTTATTTGTCCTCTGCAAACAAACAAGAAATTAGCAAAAAAATTAAGCAAAAAAATTCGGCAGATTTCAATTCCTATTGCCAAAAGCAAGTTTAAGAAAAAAGAACTCTTATCCGAAGCAAACCGTGATGTTGTCATTCCCATACAGCTTTCTTCGGAAGTGATTGACATTTTTAACAAAGCGGTAAATTCCGACAATAATCCGACTTTCGTTTTGTTCGTCAAAACAAAGGCTTTTACCAGAACTTCAGACAAAGTTAAATTTAAGAAAAAACTCTCGTCAAACAGAGTTTATCCGCTGAAGTTTTATCGAAGCGACAAAACTTTTGATAATTTCTGGAATATAAAAAATCTTGGATATTCTTTCGGCGTTCGGAGAGAAGGCAACATAATAAAGGAATTTGTGATTATTGGATATTGAAACGAAGTTAAAAACAGATTGTTTTTATTTCTACTCGAACTTGAGTGAAGGAAAAAGGCGTGGTAAAAACAAAAACGCGGCTAACAATTCAATGGACGTGAGGGCGAAACAGCTACTTTGTTATCGAGTTGCGTGGTTTCTTCCAGCTTGCGCGTAGCTGGTTTCGCCCCACGTCATCTCAACCGTTAGCCGCTTCTTGAATGAATTTGTAGCGTGCTTATTTGAAACTTGAAGGAGGCTTCGCAGGATTTGTTTTATCCAAAACAGATACGCGAAGTAGCCAAACATAAGGCTTGCAATTGGTTTAACAACTTGCAAGCCAGAAGCAAATTACTAATCTCGGAGGTCAATCTAAATGAACAGAAAAAACAATAATTTAGCGTTTTTCACGCTATTCGTCATTGGGCTTATTAGCTCATTAACCCTAAATCTTTCGGCTCAAAATAAAGTTTGGGCAGAAAATAATCAACCGCAAAAAGCAAATGTTACGGATAAAGTTCTGCAAAACTACATTGACATTTCTTCTTTGCCGATGAGCAAAAGACCGAAAGCCTTTAGCGACCTTTCGGTTGAAGATAAAACAAGAATTTTCAAACTGCATTTGGCTTTGCAATTTGTCAAACGTCCAAATCTGACAGCAGACTAGAAAGATATTCTTTTGGAAAGTATCTCAGCAATAACGACCGATACTTATGACCGAACAAAGGATAGGGAAAACACGGAATCTATTGCTCAAAGTATTCAAGCTCGTGCAACTTCAATCTTTTCACGACAAGAAGCATTTGAAATTTTTGCAAGTTTAGGTGGCGGACAAGCAGATATTGTGTATTTACAAAAGTATCTTGGGTTAGCCAATCTTAAAATGTTATCTGAAAGAAAAGAATTCTTCAGAAATGCGTCTTCGCAAGATAAGAGTCTGTTTTGGAAGATTCATTTCGCTCGCAGTCTTGTTTTGTTTCCAGATTTAACCAAACAGCAAAAAGAAGTTATTTTGGATGCAATCGCTTTAGTCAATCCCCAAATTTATGAAACTTCAAAAACCTCTGCTGAATGGAAAACTAAAGTTGACGAACCCACAAAGACAATTTCTAATCGCGCTGTTGGGATTTTTTCTAAAGAAGAAGGCGTGAAAATTTTTGTAAAATTGGGCGGAGAGGTTGAATCTGAATTGCGCCCCAGCGAGTGTGATTGTTCTCGAGGGAGCATAGCAGCTTGTTGGGATGAATACTGTGTAAGTAGTTCTTGTCGCAGAACAGATGGCGGATGTGGAGTTTTTTGGCAGTTTGATTGCGATGGTGTATGTTAGATTCACCGAGTAGCGGCATTTTTGATGATGCCGCTACTCTCTTATTAACTCAAATCTATTGTTCCGATAGCTATGAAACTTAAATCGCTCTTAAAAATTTTCTTATTTTCACTATTATTTATGATTGCCGTTTCGCCTTTGCGAGGTTATGCAAATTTTCAGACTTCTTCGCTTATCGGCTTTATAGCTTATTTTTTCCTAACAAGCGTCTGCCTCAAAAAATTTAAATCGAAATTAGCAACTTGGCAAATTTTGATTGGCGTAATTATAGGTCTTTGGATTCTTCAGTTGCCAATGAGAATTATTTATTTTGAAGCGACCTTGATTTCTCTACCTGATTCACTTATCCATACGCTTGGAATAATTTGTGGTTTTCTGTGTTGGCGATTAAAAAGTCCTTTGAACATTTTAACGACTTTTCTTGGATGCTTGATTGCAGTTTTTATGTTTTATCAGGGCTATGATTATTGGTTTCACAAATTAAATTTCGGAACTTTTACAGGAAAGGTCGAAGCATATAATTTACCGGCAAAGTTTGAAGCGTTTGGTGAACAAAAAAATCTGATTACCGAAAAAGATTTAAATAATAAAATCGTCTTGCTTGATTTCTGGTATACACGGTGCGGAGTTTGTTTTGAGAAGTTTCCGCAAGTTCAAGCCGTTTATAGCAAATATAAAAACGATTCGTCCGTGATGATTCTGGCAGTTAATAAACCGATTGAAGAAGACAAACCCAATCAAGCCTTTAACGATATTCGTGAAGAAGGACACAGTTTTCCGGTTGTCATTACAAAAGACGAATATTTGGCTGAAAGATTCGGCGTAAAAGGTTATCCGACGACTTTTGTAATCAACACTAACGGGCAAATCATCTACAAAGGCGACATCGAAGGCGCGGTCAAAATGGTTGATGAATTGAAACGAAACAATTTGTAAAGTTGTAATGAAATGGGCGACGCGGCTAACAAGTCATTGGACGTGAGGCAAAAACAGCTATTCTTTAAAACTTGCCTCTTTAACTCATAGTTGCGTATTGCTGGTTTTTGCCCACGTCAATTCAATCGTTAGCCGCTTCTTGTAAAAATGGGCTAACAGAAAAAATTACAAATTAATGGAGGTAACTTACATGAACAGAAAAAACAACTCAGCGTTTTTAACGCTTTTCGTCATCGGGCTTTTCAGCCTATTCACAATTAACATTTCGGCGCAAAACAAAGTTTCAGCAAAAACTGACACTGCAACTAAACCGTGTTCAGGTGAAAAGTTTGTAATGCCCGCTTCAATAGCTCTCGGTAATGAAATCTTCTCGGATTATCTCAAAGTCGCAACTTTGCCGAAAGATAAAAGAGGAGAAGTTTTTAGGAAATTTTCAAACGAGCAAAAAGCATCTTTTATCAAAGTCAATTTGGCTTTGCAGTTCATCAAGCGATTAAATATGACACAAGAGCAACGAGAATTTGTGCTGGATGTAATCTCAAAAGTTTCTGCTGATATTTACGACAAGTCTGATGCCGAAAAAGCAAGATTGAATGAACAAAATAGTCTTGAGATTGAAAACAGAGCATTAGGACTGTTTGCTCACAAAGAATTGGGTGATTTTATCGAGCCTTTGATGACCGACAAAAACGAAGAAGTCGCGCTTTTGCAAAACTATGAGAACTTACTCAAAAACGCGATGAAAGCGAGAAAGAAACTTGTTCGAGAAATGCCTATAAATGATAGAGTGAATATTTGGAAGACTCAACTTGTCTATCATTTAACAACCGCTCGTTTATCAAAGGCTCAAAGCGAACTCATTGTGGACTTTTTGATGACGTTATCGCCTATCACCTTTGAACATCTTGTGAATGAAACTAAAGAAGAGTCGGCAAAAGCTACTGAAATTCTTGATAAGAAAATTCAGTCAGTCTTTTCAAAAGCAGAGTCGTTTGCAATTTTTGAAGAACTCGGTATTCAGAAAATTGTAACCGATACAATAGAAACGAATTTAGCACCGGGTCCATTTACAGAGTGCGATTGCCGTTGGTATTGTGGACTCAGGGGAGGGTCGTGTGGCTCTGGATGCAATATTCAGGTTCGAGACTGCGGCACGTTCGGGGATGACTGGTGTACTGGCAAATGCCCCATTTATTAAATCAATTGTCGTCGACAACCGGGTAGGAGATTTTAACCTACCCGGTTAATTTTCCGATGGAATTCCAATCAATCCTAATAGCTTATCTTACCTTACATATCGTTCTGATAATTATCGGACAGGTATCGCCGAATCCCGATTTTACTTTTATTTCTAGGTTTTTTTTATTTTTTTGCTTTACAATTTATTATATCAGGCTATTCAACGAGAATAACGCGACTTGGAAAATTTTGTTCGTGCTTATTACAATTCGCTTGCTGCTTTTAGGCGGTTATGATTTATATACTGCAATTACTGGACTGGGTAATTTACCTAATTTGACACTTGATTTACTCGGTATTATTTCAGGCTTTTTATATCTTCGCTTGGAAAACTCATTAAGATTACTGCCTTTTCTGATTAGTCTTGGTTTCGCGTCGTTGTTCATATTTTTTCGAGGTTGGGATTATCTGGCTCATTACCGTAACTTCGGCACGTTTACAGGCAGAATAAACGCTTATAGATTATCGCAAAAAATTGAAGGAATTGACCGGCAAAACACTAAAATAACCGATCAACTATTCGAGAATAAAATAGTTTTGCTTTATTTTTGGTCTACTCGATGCGGGCTGTGTTTCAGAGGATTTTCGCAAGTTCAAGTCGCTTACGATAAATACAAAAACGATTCATCTGTTGCGATTTATACAATCAATAAACCTGTTGAAGAAGACAAACCGAATCAAGTATTTGAAGTGATAAAAGAGGGAGGCTATTCATTTCCCGTTGTGATTCCGACGGATGAAGAGTTGCCCGAAAAGTTTGGCGTAACAGGTTATCCCACAACTTTCGTTATCAATCAAAACGGGCAAATCGTTTTCAAAGGCGACATCGAAGGCGCGGTTAAAATGATTGATGAATTGAAACGAAGCAGGTTGCAAAGGCGTGTTTAAAAACAACAACGCGGCTAACAATTCAATGGACGTGAGGCGGAAACAGCGACTTTGTTATCGCGTTGTCTTTTTAACCCAAACGGGCTTGGTGGCGGTTTCCGCCCACGTCATCTCAGCCGTTCGACGGCTTCGCTTAAAATCGTAAAGTGTAATATGCAAAAACTGTTTTTATTATTTTTGGCTTTGACTATTTCTTGTAATTCGAGCGTATCTTCAAGCGCAACGAAACAAGAGCCTGTTGCTGAACTTCCAAAACCTACTGCAACGCCACAAATTCCTGAGCCTTCTCCCTTGCCGACCAGAAAGGCGCAAACTAAGTTTAGTTTTAATTCTCACGTCGGCGCAGCAGAAATGACTTCTGAAACCGAAATGTGTTTGGTTATTCCAAACGACAATCTAGCCGAAGGAGATAAAGTTGCAGCCATATTTGCCGATTACCCCAAAGCCCAATCGTTGATAAATGCTGTGGTTGAAAAGAAACTTGTCAAATGCGGACGCAAAAATCACGATGTTTTAAGCGAAGTTTTTTATTACTCTTTGAAAGTCGTTGACGGAAGCTACGATTTTGAATCAGAGTATCAAGAACTTAATCCTGTTGCCATTGCTTTTGTCGGCAATCCGCAACCTGTTAATCTTAAAAGCGGCGTGGCAAGCGCAGACTTAAACAGCGACGGTAAGGTTGAGTATTTTCGGGCTTGCACTTCTAACGAAGGCGTTCATTTAACCGTTTGGACTGGACAACCGTTGAAAAGTAAGCGTCAGTGGCATTGGTATATTGACCTTAGTTTTGACACCGTGCCGAGTTGCAAGAAGAAAGATTACGAAGCTTGAAATGAAACGCGCCGTCGAACAATTCAATGGACGTGAGGGCAAAACAGCTACTTTCTTAAAAACGTCGCTCATTAAACTTTGGCTTGCGTGTTGTTGGTTTCGCCCCACGTCATCTCAACCGTTGGGTGCTTCTTGGTAAAATCCGACAGCCATTCATTTGGAAGAAAAATTGATTAATACGCTTTCGGTTGTTTACAGTCTTCAATGATACAATCGTTTTGTTTTCAAAATACTTTGGAGGCGAGAACGATGAAAATAGAAGAAGCCGTAAAAAACAAACGCGAAGAAATTCGACGTATCGCCGAGCGACACGGTGCGACTAACATTCGGCTTTTCGGTTCGGTGGCGCGTGGCGAAGCAAAAGATGAAAGCGACATTGATTTACTCGTTGACGTAACGCCGCAGACAAGTTCGTGGTTTCCAATCGGTTTGATTCTTGACTTGGAAAACTTACTTGGGCGGCGCGTTGAAGTCGTAACCGAGCGAGCCTTAAACAAAGATTTGCGTGAGAGAGTATTGCGCGAGGCTGTTCCGTTATGAAAGATGATGCTGTTTATCTGCGCCACATCGCCGAGTGTATTCGTCGGATTGAGAAAAATGTTGGCGGTGGGCGCGATGAATTTTTGACATCTGACACAGTTCAAGACGCGACATTGAGAAATCTGCAAACGATGAGTGAAGCCACTCAACACTTGTCCGAAGCTGCAAAGCTGACGCAACCGGAAGTTGAATGGTCAAAAATCGCGGCGTTTCGCAATGTTTTGGTTCACAACTATTTGGGCATTGATTTGGAATTAGTTTGGAAAGTTATTGAAAATGACTTGCCCGACTTAAAAGTTGCCGTTGCGGAGATGCTCCACAACACAACAGATACAGAAAGCTAAGACGCACCCAACAATTCAATGGACGTGAGGGCGAAACAGCGACTTTCTTTTGGCGTTGTCCGTTAAACTCGGAGTAGTGCGGCGGCGGTTTCGCCCCGCGTCATTTCAGCCGTTCGACAGCTTCTTTTGAAATATATGAAACGAGTAATTGCAGTTTTGATTTGTTTCGTTTTGGCAATCTTGATTGTAAAGTTTGTCCCGATGCCAGAAGTTTTAAAGTCGCCGTATAAAGCCGAAGTTGTCGAAACTTGGGAAACGCAAAACACGCCTTTTCGGATTCGTGTTGATAAACATATCGAGCGCGGCGGTTTTATGCCTGTTCTCGGCGGAGCTTATTACGTTTTTCAGTCAGAGTCTAGCAAAAACTCTAACCAATGGCGCGAAATTATGACGGTTCGCCACGACGACCCGAACGATATTCCGCGTGAGCAAGTTCGTTTTGCCGGAGATAAAGTTGGATACTTCTTTATGAACTCTGACTACGCCGTAACAAACGACGCTGGCGAGAGTTGGCGCATTTTCAAAATTTGCGAGTTTTTGCCGAGCAGTGAACCCTGCAAAGGCATTACAGATTTACGGATTGACGCTGACGGAAGAGGTGAAGTTAAAATATACTCGTCGGCAAAATACAAAGACAATTTGAAGATTTTGCAGACAACAGACTTTGGCAGAAGTTGGCGCGAAAAATAACGGGCTGTCGAACAATTCAATGGACGTGAGGGCGAAACAGCGACTTTCTTATCAACGGGTCTTTTTACCCTGACGTTGCGTGGCGGCGGTTTCGCCCCACGTCATCTCAACCGTTAGATGTTCTGATGACGTGCTACACTTTAGCGTTTGGAAAACCAAAGAATGAGAACTGAACTATCAAATGATGTTGTAAAAATTCGGCGTTATTGTGCTGACGACATTCCTTTGCTCTTTGAAGCCGCCCGCGAATCTATAAATGAGTTGTCTGCTTGGGTGTCGTGGTGTCATCCGAACTACACTATGGAGGACAGCCGCTCTTTTGTCTTGTCGCGTGAAACTGCTTGGAATCAAAAGACTGTGTTTGCCTTTGCCGTTTTTGATGTGAGCAGCAATTTGTTTCTTGGCGGCGTTGGGGTGAATCAGATTAACTGCAATCACAATTTTGCTAATCTTGGTTATTGGGTGCGAAGCAGTCAGACTGGGCGTGGTGTTGCAACGGCGGCAACACTTCTCGCGGCGGAATTTGGTTTTGAGGAGTTAGAACTAAATCGAATTGAAATTCTTACGGCAATAGAAAATATGGCGAGTCAGCGAGTTGCCGAGAAAGCAGGAGCTAAAAAAGAAGGCATTTTGCGAAGTCGTCTTTTATTACATAATCGCCCGCACGACGTAGTGATATATTCGCTGATTGTCGCTGACAAGAACATCTAACAATTCAATGGACGTGAGGGCAAAACAGCTTCTCTTTAAAACGCCCTTTCTTAATTCAGAGTTGCGCGTAGCTGGTTTTGCCCCACGTCATCTCAACCGTTAGATGCTTACTAATAGAGTGCGTTAACCTATTCCTTAACGAGTAGCAGGTATTATGGGTAACGGAACATTACAACTCGCCGTGATAATGAACCCTTTCGGCGAATGGGACCCGAACAAAGGCGACCATCACACTGACCTAGAAATTGAAGAGGACGAGTGGTGTGAATTATTCTACAAAGTATTAGGTGTCCCCGAACGCTGGAAGGAGGTTGACGGTCAACTTGAACCCGTTGAATTTAGTGAAGCACAGTTTAAGGAAATCCTGACAGGCAAAGGCTATCCAATGCTGGGGCGTATATGGTTCATGTACCGAGATGCTAATTATCTACCGTCAGAGGTTAGCAAACTGCTTGAAGAGTGCTTGAAAATTCAGAAGAAAACGGAGAATGTGTCTGCGTTATCGGCTTTAGGAAAGCTCATTGCGGCATGTTATGAAGCAATTAAAATCAACAGTGGGCTTTGCCTGCTCAGTGACTAGCTGTTTATATGGCGCAAGAATATTGTATCCGACACCCGCATCTAACAAATCATTGGACGTAAGGGCGAAACAGCGACTCTTTTATCACGTTGTCTTTTTACCTTAAACGGGTTTGGTGGCGGTTTCGCCCCACGTCAACTCAATCGTTAGACGTGCGCCGCGTTGAGACAGGACAGCACCAAGTTCTTGCTTTAATTTTTTGCCTTGAACTTCGTGTTTCTGGCTGACTTCTTTATTTTGTTTAGTGTTAAAAGCGTTTCGTCACACCAGCGAAGAAGTGCTTGGCTGATGTGTTGACCGTAACTTAAGGTCATCAGCCAATACAGTAAATTAGAATCATCGGCATATTTGGTCTTAATCTCCTGCTCAACCGCTTCGTATTTTTTCAGCAGATGAAGTTGCAATTCACGATATTTCTCGACGTGATTAATGTTTGTTGCAACTTCAACTTCTTCACCGAAAAACAATTTGAGTAAAAACTCGTTGCGTTCGATTTTCGGCACAACGCCTTCCACCAGCCAACGGTGAAGTTCTTGGCGACCCTTTTCCGTCAGCGCGTAAACGTGCCGGTCGGGTTTGCCCGATTGTCTTTCAACGGTTTTAGTAACCGATTCTTCATCAACCAACCTTTTTAGAATCGGATAAATCTGCCCATAACTCTCGCTCCAAAAGTTGCTGATACTTTCTCCGACTCTTTTTTTAATGTCATAACCCGACATCGGACAAATACTCAGCATTCCTAAAACCGCATACTTACTTTTAATTTCTTTCATATATTGACTCAATATATATCTAAGTGATATATATTGTTTTGTCTGATGTAATTATAAAGCATTGTGCGCCGATTAACACCCAGAAGGAGAAATAATAATGGACAGCATTTTAGTTTTCAGCATTGTTCTCGTAGTACATATTTTTTTTGGCGGTATCGCTCTGTTTGTCGCGCCGGCGGCGATGCTGACCCGCAAAGGCGGTCTTTGGCATCGGCGTTGGGGGAAAGTCTTTTTTTGGTCAATGACTGTTGTGGCGGCGACGGCTGTTGTGATGTCGCTCATTCGCTCCGGTTTGTTTTTTCTGCTCGTCGCCCTGTTCAGTTTTTATCTTGCTTTCACCGGATACCGAGTTTTGTCTCGCAAAACCCCAAGACAACGTGCCGGAAAAGCGGATTGGTTGGCGGCAACAATGATGCTGGCGGGAAGCGCGACATTAATCGGATACGGCATTTATCTAACGCTGACATCGAGTTTTGGAACTGTGGCGATGGTTTTCGGAGCGATTGGGATTTTTCTAGCGGCGGCTGATGTTCGCGCGTTTCTTAATCAACCAAAGGACAAACAAGCGTGGTGGTATACTCATATGACCAGAATGCTTGCGGCTTATATCGCAACGGTAACAGCGTTTTCGGTAGTGAATTTTCACTTTCTGCCGCCGGTTGCCAGATGGCTCTGGGCAACGGTCGTCGGCACAATCGGCATTGTTATCTGGACAAGATACTACAAAAAGAAGTTTAACCGCATCAGCGTCTAAAAGAACATTCAAGACTTAGGAAGCGTATCAAAGCCCGTCTAACAAATCAATGGACGTGAGGGCGAAACAGCGACTTTCTTATCACGTTGTCTTTTTACCCTGACGTTGCGCGTATTAGGTTTCGCCCCACGTCATCTCAGCCGTTAGACGTTTCTTGATTAACTCTAACGCGGCGCATACATAATAATTCCGACTCCGATTAAACATAACAGACCGCCGATTGCGTCATACA
>MWVY01000339.1_pt1 | contig 11240 bp, 10 predicted proteins | sample 1047251 | NCBI WGS metagenome assembly MWVY01 (sample SAMN06349983, study PRJNA376086) | soil metagenome | isolation source: MS7-5 sample Antarctic (ecotone) soil | place: Antarctica | collected 2015-01-13
AAATATAAGGACAAATATCTCTGGCTACTCCCCAATGACTCATAGCATCCACTCGGTTTGGGGTTAGTCCAATTTCAAATATCTGATCATTATAAGTTTTAAAATAATCATTAGCAGCCATACCAACTGGTGCTTCTTCAGGGAGAACCAAAATTCCTGCATGTGACTCTCCTAATCCAATTTCATCCTCTGCGCATATCATTCCGTTACTTTCAACACCGCGAATCTTTGCAACTCTCATCGTCAGTGGCTCATTAGCAGTAGGGTATATAGTAGTTCCAACCTTAGCTACAACAACTTTTTGCCCCTCTTCAACATTTGGAGCACCACACACTATTTGTAAAGGACCACCATTACCTATATCCACCAACGTTAGTTTAAGCTTATCTGCATTTGGATGAGGCTCAGATTTTAATATTTTTCCAATCACTAAACCCTTCAATCCACCTCTAACTTCTTCATAATCAAAGGACTTTTCAACCTCTAAACCTACTGAGGTTAAAATATTTGAAATGATGGCAGGCGGGTATTTTGTACCTGTTTCTCCTTCTGAAATCGGCAAATAATCACAAAGCCAGTTATATGAAACGACCATTACATTAAATTATAGGAACTGAACAAAGATAACTTTTAGAGCAACTTTCTACTATTCAGGGAAGCCGTGAAACAAAGCAATATCAGCTACTTTGGAGAATGTCTCCAAAAATGTTGAGGTTTATTTTCCTTGAAAATGTTGACAGCACTGCATTTTCTTAATCTCAATTATACCGGTGACTCTCTGAAAGTACCGTGAACTGGGCATTTTTGCTCTTTATTTATTAGTCAAACGAGCACCAAAATCGCTGAAGCTCCATACTGTAGTTTATTGATCCTAACCAAAAAAAATATACAAATTATTTCTTAACCTCCGGTGTGCACAACCAACGTAATTATGGTTAAATATTTTCTATATTGTGTGCAAGTCTAAATATACGGTGGATAAGTTAGTTTCACTTGTTAACTGGAGGTGAATTGTAAGTGGATTAAAATTTCTTTGTACCGATGTTCTAATTGATTTTTTATTGATTTTATATTCGCCTCCGCGTTAAAAAATGGGATAAAAAAAAAGAAAATCAAACATTTTATTTCCGTTTTCTCGCTAACCAAAATTTTTGCTTAAAACAACCTTTTTAAATTCTAATGGACCTAACCAATTTAAACAGAGATCGAAAAAATCGTCGTAAATCCAACCTTGACCTCAGCACAATGGTTTATGGCAAAGTTCCGCCACAAGCCAAAGATCTTGAAGAAGCTGTTCTCGGAGCTGTAATGCTGGAAAAAGGAGCTTTTGATGCTATTGCAGAAATAATTAAACCCGACTCGTTCTATGTAGAAAGCCATCAACGTATTTTTAAAGCAATTCAAAGCCTTTATCAGAAAAGCCAACCTATAGACATTTTAACTGTTGTAGAAGAGTTGAGAAGTCGGGAAGAATTGGAGATGGTAGGAGGACCTTATTATGTCACTAAACTTACTAACTCAGTAGTTTCTTCAGCCAATATAGAAGCACACTCAAGAATTATCCAACAGAAATTTATTCAGCGGGAGCTGATTCGTATCAGTGGTGAAATAATAAGCGATGCTTATGAGGATAGCACCGATGTTTTTGATCTCCTTGACCAGGCCGAAAGTAAAATTTATGAAGTTAGCAGCACTCAGCTTAAGAAGAATTACGATGTAATCTCTTCTGTTTTGGTAAGTACTGTGCGTCGTATAGAAGACTTGCGCCATAAGAATGAAGATTTCTCAGGTGTACCAAGTGGCTTTAGCAAATTAGACCGGGTAACTTATGGATGGCAAAATACAGATCTGATCATTCTAGCTGCCCGTCCTTCAGTAGGTAAAACAGCATTTGCGCTGAACCTTGCAAGGAATGCAGCTTTACATCCTACCAAACCTACCCCGGTTGCAATTTTTTCATTAGAAATGAGTGCAGGGCAATTAGTGCAAAGGTTTCTAGCTGCAGAAAGTGAGATATGGCTTGAAAAAATAGCCCGTGGTAAATTGGAAGAGCATGAAATGGAGCAACTCTATAAAAGAGGTATACAAAAACTCGCCCAGGCGCCAATTTACATTGATGATACTGCCGCATTAAACATATTTGAGCTAAGGGCAAAGTGCCGGAAACTTAAAGTAGGAAATGACATAGGTTTAATAGTCATTGATTACTTACAGTTAATGAGCGGTACCGGTGAAAATCGAAACAGTAATCGGGAGCAGGAGATCAGCAATATTTCCCGTAACCTTAAAAGTCTTGCTAAAGAGCTTAATGTACCCATTATTGCACTATCCCAGTTAAGCAGGGAAGTGGAAAAACGCAAAGAAGGAAATAACATTCCTAAATTAAGTGACCTGCGGGAGTCCGGTGCTATTGAACAAGATGCAGATATGGTTATGTTTTTATACCGCCCTGAACTGCACGATATAACTGCAAATGAAATGGGGGATAGTACAAGAGGCGAAATACAGATTCGAATAGCTAAACATAGAAACGGCTCTTTAGAAACTATAAAGCTGCGGGCTTTATTGAATATTCAAAAATTTGTTGAAGATGATGGTTCTGATCCTTCACTGCATAATTTACCACCTAACTGGAAACCTGTTGGTGATGCAGGTGGGCCAAAGTTATATATTCAAACAGGCAGCAAAATGAACGAGTTGCCACCTGATGAAGAAGATCTTTTTTAATTATAATAAACATACATAAAGCCCTTTTGAAGGGCTTTACTTTTTCATATCAGAATGGGTTTACCTCTTTTTTATATTGATCAGCTCACCGGAGAAACTGCTTTACTAAATGAGGAGACATCAAAACATATTACTCAGATTCTTAGAATGAAAGTAGGGGAGCGAGTATCATTAACAGATGGTAAGGGTACAAAAGCTGAGGCTATAATAACTGATGATCACAAGAAAAAATGTGAGGTACAGATTCTGAATTTAGAGAAACAAACCCAACCAAAACGTACAGTTTCCATTGCTATTTCATTATTAAAAAATTCTGCACGTTATGAATGGTTTTTGGAAAAGGCAACAGAAATTGGTGTTGCAGAAATTCTGCCATTGATATGCGATAGAACAGAAAAAGAAAAATTTCGGTTTGATAGATTAAATCAGATTTTGATTAGTGCAATGCTTCAGTCGCAACAGTGTTGGCTACCAACTCTTCACCAGCCGGTACTATTTAGTAAATTAATAGAGGCTTCAATTGCTGATCCAAATTTTGCTGAACAAAGATTTATTGCACATTGTTCGGATGCTAATAAAAATGATCTTTTATCTGTAAAAAAACAGCATTCCTCCATCATTCTCATTGGACCTGAAGGTGATTTTACTGTGACTGAAATTGAACTGGCTATACAAAATGGTTTCATGCCTGTCACATTGGGAAATACCCGATTACGTACAGAAACAGCCGGAATTGTTGCCGCTACTTTATTGTGCAATACTGTCGATCAATTATAATTATTATTAATGAGCCTGATCGTCTTCAAATAAAATTTCAGACTTCATTGAAGGTTGACGTAATTGTACAGGTTTGACGTCTTTCTTTTTTCGAGAACGCATGTTAAGCATTTCCACGCCAAAAGAAAATGCCATTGCAAAATATACGTAGTTCTTCAGGTGAAGTTCATGTGCTTTTTCCGCATTCCATCCTTCTATCATTAGAATTACACCAACCAATATAAGGAAGGAAAGGGCCAGCATTTTCAACGTAGGGTGTTTATGTATAAAATCGGAAATTCTTTGACTGAACAAGAACATTACTATCATTGCAATTACTACAGCAGTGATCATAACCCAGAGGCTTTTTGCCATACCAACAGCCGTTATCATACTATCAAATGAAAAAACCATATCTACAAGCATAATTTGAAATACAGCTGCACCAAATCCACTTGCCACTTTAGTTGCATTGTTTTCCAATTCCTCTTCATCCCCCTCAAGCTTATGATGGATTTCTTTAACTGTTTTAAAGAGAAGAAATAATCCTCCTGCTAACATTACCAGACTGGCGAGATCAAATCCTTTTCCAAAGAGAGAGAATACTGGCTTACCCCTTTGAGCAATTAGCCAGCTCAGGCAAAATAGCAAAATCACTCTTACAGTAATCCCTGATAACATCCATATTCGCCGTGCATTCAACTGTTTAGTTTTATGTAATCGTCCCATGATAATGGAAACGAAAATGACATTATCAATTCCGAGAATTACTTCAAGCAGCGTAAGTGTTACAAGGCTGATTAGATTGTCAGCTGTAAATAATGATTCCATACGTGCAGCAAAATTACTGCTTCAGCTGTTTACAAATATTTTTTACAATAGCAGGTCCTTCATAAATAAAACCTGTCCATACCTCTACTAATGCAGCACCGGCATTCAGTTTTTCCTTTGCATCATCTGAAGTAAAAATTCCTCCGGAGCCAATTACAGGAACTTTTTTATTGGTTTTATTACAGATGTATTTTATTATTTCTGTTGATTTTTTCTGCAAAGGTTTACCACTCAATCCACCTGCTCCAATACGTTCCAGTTGTTGCAATGAAGTGCTTAAATTTTCACGTGACGTGGTTGTGTTTGTAGCTACTAATCCTTCTAAATTAATTTCTGCAGCAAGATCAATAACATCATCAATTTGTTGAAATGACAAATCCGGAGCGATCTTCAGAAAAATGGGTCTTTGTTTTTCAAGCTTCTGATTAAGAGCTTGCAAATGCTTCAAAATGATTCTCAGGGAATTTTTCTCCTGCAGCTCACGCAAACCTGGTGTATTTGGAGAACTCACATTCACCACAAAGAAATCAACATACGGGTGCAGAATTTCAAAACATTTTTCATAATCTTTCCAAGCATCTTCATTGGGTGTTTCCTTGTTTTTCCCAATATTGCCACCAATCAAAAGGTCTAATGTTTTAGGTTTAATGTTCTCAGCTTTTTCGTTATCTCTAAACTTCGGACTGTGAACTTCCAACTCGGCTCTCCACTTCTTTAATCTTTCTGCAATTACCTGTAATCCATCATTGTTAAATCCCATTCTGTTTACCAGGGCTCTATCTTTAGAAAGTCTAAATAATCTAGGTTTGTCGTTACCCATTTGCGGCTTTGGAGTTACCGTACCTATTTCCACGAATCCAAAGCCCAGCGCTTCCAATTCACGGAGGTATTTAGCATTTTTGTCAAATCCTGCACCTAATCCAACCGGATTTTTAAATCTCAGTCCAGATACAGTTCTAATTAATTCGGTATCGTTAATGTTGAATTTACGGGAAATGAGTTTTCTTATAAAGCCAACTGAGCAAAATGCTTTTAAGACATTCATTGATAAATAGTGAGCCGTTTCAGCAGGAAAAAGAAATAAGATATTTCTGATTAAGCGATACATTGGATGACGAAGTTAACAGGAGTAATAATTAGCATTTTTTACATTTAAAAATCATTTCCGGTAATTAACTTCACCGCAATAATAATTACCGGATGCAGGAAGCTTATATAGTTGCAGGATTCAGAACTGCAGTTGCCAAAGCAAAAAAAGGAGGATTTAGGTTTTTTCGTCCAGATGATTTGGCTATCGAAGTAATCAAAAATTTACTTGATTCTGTACCAGATTTAGATAAAAAATTGGTTGATGATGTTATTGTAGGTAATGCCGTACCGGAAGCAGAGCAAGGTTTGCAGGTAGGTAGAATAATAGCTGCCCGTGCTATAGGATATGATACTCCCGGGATGACGGTAAATCGCTATTGTGCATCCGGACTTGAAACAATAGCTATTGCTACTGCTAAAATTCGAATGGGTATGGCAGATTGTATAATAGCTGGTGGTACAGAAAGTATGAGCCTGGTACCTACAGCAGGTTGGAAGACAGTGCCTGCGTATTCCATTGCAAAGGATGATCCTGATTACTATTTAAGTATGGGCCTTACTGCAGAAGCAGTTGCAAAGGAATATAAGATAAGCCGGGAAGATCAGGATGAATTTTCGTACAATTCCCACAGGAAAGCTTTACAAGCTATTGAAAATGGCCACTTAAAGGAAGGGGTACTGCCTATTACAGTGGAAGAAGTTTACCTGGATGAAAAAGGCAAAAAGCAAAAAAGAAGTTTTGTTGTGGATACTGATGAAGGACCACGAGCAGATACATCAATTGATGTATTAGGAAAGTTAAAACCTGTTTTTGCTGCAAATGGGGTAGTTACAGCAGGTAATTCTTCACAAACCAGCGACGGTGCTGCTTTTGTGATCGTGATGAGCGAAAAACTTGTTAACCAATTAAATTTAAAACCCATTGCACATTTAGTAGCTTGTGTTTCTGCAGGTGTACATCCGCGCATTATGGGAATTGGTCCGGTAGCAGCAATTCCCAAAGTATTAAAACAAGCTAATATGGCTCTGGCGGATATTAGTCTTATAGAATTAAATGAAGCCTTTGCATCTCAATCACTTGCAGTAATTAGAGAAGCAGACCTAAACCCTGAAATAGTAAATATTAATGGGGGCGCTATAGCACTAGGTCACCCCTTAGGTTGTACCGGCTGTAAACTAACTATTCAAATTATTAATGATCTGAAGCGGGAGAATAAAAAATACGGAATGGTAACCGCTTGTGTTGGTGGAGGGCAGGGAATTGCAGGTATTTTAGAAAAGTTGAATTAGGAACAGTTGTTTTCTTAATTAATATAGAAATTTAAATAATAGCAGCAATAAAATGATTTGCTTGGGATTCAAAAAATAATATTTTTGTTATAACATCCACCATTAAACGAAAACTATTGACAAGCACCGCCACCTTGACTAATACAAAAATTTTGTATGCTGATGATGACAGTGATGATAAAGCTTGGGTGAGCGAAGCATGCAAAGCCGTTAATTGTTCATTGAATATATTTTTTGTAGAGAATGGAAGGGAAGCCATAAATTACCTATCAGATCTTTCTACTTCTGAACTGCCATCTCTTATTGTTTTAGATTTAAATATGCCTGAGTTAGATGGCCGCCAAACTCTTCAATACCTAAAAAAACATCCCAACTACAAACACATTCCGGTTGCAATTGTAACTACTTCAGCAAATAAAATTGACAGAGAAGTTTGTCAGCGCTTAGGAGCCTCATTATACTTAACTAAGCCAGACACACACCAGGAGTGGCAAAATGTTATTCGCCAGCTTGAGCCGCTAATAAATTGAAAAACCTTTCTCTATTTTCCATTATTCAAAGAAATAAAAATGCTCTTCACTTCAATTAATCTAATTGAAAAAAGTATTAGTAGTTTTGATAGAGATGAAGTGCACAGTTATGAGTAGAAGGAATTTTGGGGCTATTCTTTTCTTAGCACCTTTACTTTTCATTCATATTGTAAAGTTCTTTCATTCACATGAGTGGAACATTCCACTGCATTCTTCAATCTCAGACATAACTACAGATTCAGTTGTTGAAAAACCTACATCTTTTACTTGTACTATTTGTGACTATCATCTCGCTAAGGATGTTTATGTTAAAAAGGATATTGTAGAAATTGTTTCACCTGTATATTTTCACACTTTCAGTTCTGTAGTTAAATCGTTTATTAATTGTTCAAGTAATCTCACCAGGTCAGATAGAGGCCCACCTGCTTTTTTGATTTAGTCAACTCTTCCAATTTCACGTTCATCATTTAGTTATCGAATCAAAGAATTATATGTATAATGCTATTTCTATCACTCTGTATTTCTTTTTATTTTCTATTATCATAAATACAGCTTCTGTAAACGCCCAGGTTAGACAAAGAATTTCTATTTCAGGTAATGTAAGAGACTCTTCTACAGGCGAACCTATACGAGGTGCAAATGTATATGTAACAGAAGCTAAGCTTGGTACCGCAACCGACTCTGCTGGTAATTATGTGTTGAGGAATATTCCTCCCGGTCATATTATTCTTGAGGTCTCCCATACAGGCTATCGCACTGTAGCAGAGCACATTGATCTTACATCAAACATGGTCCGAAACTTTATATTGAGATCGTCTATCATAGAAAATGAAGGTGTAATTGTTACTGGTGTAGCCGGAGCTACTACCATTCGCAGATCGCCTGTACCAATTACAAGGGTAACTAAGGGTGAATTATTATCATCTGCTGGAACGAACATAGTTGATGCTTTAAGCCGAAAACCAGGAGTAAACCAAATAACAAGTGGCCCGGCCATTTCAAAACCAGTTATTCGTGGACTAGGTTATAACCGACTTGTAGTTATAAATGATGGTGTGAGGCAGGAAGGACAGCAATGGGGAGATGAGCACGGTATTGAAATAGACGAAAACAGTGTTAGCCGGGTAGAAATACTTAAAGGACCCGCATCCATCATTTACGGCAGCGATGCTATTGCGGGGGTGGTAAATATTATAACCACTAATGTAGTACCAATGAATACATTAAGGGGTAATGTTTTGAGCAGTTATTATACAAACAACAAACAACGATCAATCTTTGGAAATTTTGGAGGTAACATAGAAGGATTTAACTGGAATATGTGGGGCGATTATAAAGCAGCAGCTGATTATAAAAATAAATATGATGGCAGAGTATATAATTCAAAATTTAAGGAAAATAATTACGGTGGATATGCAGGAGTGAATGGAAGTTGGGGATATTCTCATTTTATCTTAAGCAATTTTAACCAGAAGGTAGGAATTGTAGAAGGTGAACGAAATAGCCGCGGTGCTTTCATAAAAGTTTTACCAGGGGGCGACGAAAGAACACCTTCTTACAGTGATTTTCTAAGTGTAATACCGCAAGTGCCTTATCAGCATATAAAACACTTAAAGCTCACAGCCGATAATAGCTTTAGAGTTGGCGCTGGTAGAATATCTCTTATTATGAGCCTGCAAAGAAATCAACGAATGGAATTTGGCAATACTGATGATCCTGAAGAAAGAAGTTTACATTTTGATCTAAGAACTTTTAACTACAATACTGCTTATCACTTCAATGACACACGAAAAGGCTGGCGCACTGCTGTTGGCATTAATGGAATGAGACAAGAAAATCAAAATAAAGGAGAAGAGGTATTGATCCCTGAATATAAAATGTTTGATATAGGAGCTTTTATTCATTCTCAAAAAACTATAAATACGGTAACATTAAGTGGTGGATTACGATACGATACAAGACATTTAGATTCTTATGAATTTGAAGAGGGAGGTGATGTAAAGTTTACAGGATTTGAAAAAAACTTTTCAAACATTTCCGGTAGTGCAGGTGTAAGTTATGCTGCCAGTGACAGAGTTACTGTTAAATTAAACTTTGCACGTGGATTTAGAGCACCGAGCATTCCGGAATTAGCTTCGAACGGAACACATGAAGGCACTAACAGGTATGAATATGGAGATATAAACTTGCGTTCTGAAAGAAGCTTCCAGGTAGATGGAGGTTTTGAAGTAAGTACAGAGCATGTGCTCCTGAGTTTCACTCCATTTTATAATCGTATAAAAGATTTTATTTTCTACCGCAATTTGGTAGCCGCTAATGGAACTGATTCTACCGTTGAAGTAGATGGCGAGATGATCAGTGCTTTTAAATTTACTCAACAAAATGCCACTTTATCCGGAGCAGAAATTTCGTTCGACTTTCACCCTCATCCGTTTGATTGGCTGCACATTGAAAACAGTTTATCATTTGTTAGAGGAAGATTTCAAGATGAGATTCAAGGTACCAGGAATGTACCACTTATTCCGGCTGCACGATATATTGGTGACATTAGATCAGTGTTCTTTCAAAAGGGTACCATGGTCCGGAATCTTGCAGTAAAATTTGAGGTTGAACGAACCTTTGCACAAAAGAATGCATTTACCGCATTCGAAACAGAAACTGAAACTCCCGGGTACACACTTTTCAATGCAGGAATAAGCACTGATGTAAAGGCAAAAAACAACACCTTGTTCTCTATTTATTTTAATGCAATGAACATAACGGATGTGGCTTACCAAAACCATTTAAGCAGGTTGAAATATGCTGCTGTAAATGAAGCAACAGGCAGACAAGGTGTGTTCAATATGGGTAGGAATTACACGTTTAAGATTAACATTCCGCTTTCTTTTGATGTACGGTGATAGTTGTACCTCATAAAGGTGCAGTAATTTTGGTTAAATGGAAATTTCGCTAAACACACCAGCGCTGCTTTTTCCTGCAATCAGTTTATTGCTACTTGCATACACCAACAGGTTTGTTGCATTAGCTAACCTGGCAAGAACGCTCCACAGGGAATATAAGAATGGTGAAGCAACAAAAATGGTTGTTAAACAAATACACAATCTGCGTCAGCGAATAAACTTTATAAGGTACATGCAGGGACTGGGAGTTTTTAGTTTTTTACTTTGTGTTGTTTGTATGTATTGCATTTATAATGGCTGGATGCGCATTGCTAATTATGTGTTTGCGTTAAGTTTATTAAGCCTGCTTGCATCATTGATTATTTCCCTGATGGAGATCATTAAAAGTACCAATGCCCTTGAACTGGAATTAAGTGATATTGAAGGAATAGAGGACACAAACATTTTTACAGATATGTGGAAACAAACTAAAAAAGAGGTATGATTAAGTTAATAATTTATATCTCCATCTTTGCATTCCTGGCCTGTAGCAGAAGTGGGGAATTGGTAACAGAACATCCTGATCATACTATTAATCATCATGATAGTGCACATCCTGTAATTCAGATTAATAACCATTAGCTAATGAAGTGTTTGCAACCGGATCTGTAATAACGATTCAGGGTAACGTAAAAGATGAAGCGTTGTATAATGGAAAGATTAGAATCGTTAATGAAGCTAATGCTTTGATTAAAGAACAAGCATATGAAATCCATGGTTTAACTAGCTTTCAATTTCAGTCTCACCCATTTAGTTTCAGTAACAGTAGCATCTGAATATACAGTTACAGTTGAATTCCAGGATCACGGATTAAATAAAACATCAAAATCAGTTAAAGTAAAAGTGCGACCTTGATTAAATGCTCACCGTTTCTGGTACGGCAGGTTTTCTTTCACCTATTTGTTGGCGCCACATTGCATAATACAAACCTTTTTGCTCCAATAACAGATCATGTGTGCCTGTTTCAATGATCTCACCTCTTTCCAGTACATATATCCTATCGGCATGCATAATGGTTGAAAGACGATGTGCACTATCATGATGATTAATAGTATGATCAGGATGTTCTGTTACCAAT
>MWVY01000340.1_pt1 | contig 11230 bp, 8 predicted proteins | sample 1047251 | NCBI WGS metagenome assembly MWVY01 (sample SAMN06349983, study PRJNA376086) | soil metagenome | isolation source: MS7-5 sample Antarctic (ecotone) soil | place: Antarctica | collected 2015-01-13
AAAATAACCATCACCACACCCATATCAAAAACAAAAGAATCAAGATTACATTTACCGAATGAAGAACAAAAAAATTTATTGGAATTATTCAAAATTTAAATTGGGTGTCCTAGTGCGGAAAACAGGAGAACTCAGGTAAATAAAAATTACAGATCAGCATGCAAGGAACTAACATGCTCACCAAAGAATATAGTTGCTTTCGCATTAAAATCTTCAGGGGAATCTGTTGTGTAAAACTCTCTTTTACTTTTTACTGAAATCTTAGTTTCTATTTCAGGATGCCTGTTTAAGTAATCTTTTAAACTTTCTGCAACAATTTCTTCCTGAGAAATAAGGTTTACATGAGACGGTAAATATTGCCTGATTTTATTTTTTAATAAAGGGTAGTGAGTACATGCGAGTAATACAACATCTACATCAGGTGTCTTTTCTTTTATATTGTCAATATGTTTCTTGATAAAGTAATCGGCTCCTTCGGAGGTATGTTCATTATTCTCAACCAGTGGTACCCACATGGGGCATGCTTCCTGCGTGACTTTAATGTCCGGGAAAAATTTTTCAATTTCTATCAGGTAAGATTGTGATTGAACAGTACCTGCAGTAGCAAGTATTGCTATGCTTTTCGTTTTTGTACAATCTCCGATTATTTCTGTAGTTGGTCTAATTACCCCTAAAACTCTTGCATCTTGATTTATTTTTTCTAAATCATTCTGCTGAATAGTACGTAAGGCTTTTGCTGAAGCTGTGTTACATGCCAGGATTATCAGAGGACAATTTTGCTTCAGAAGCCACTTCACACATTCTAAAGTATAGCTATAAACAGTTTCATATGAACGGCTACCATAAGGCGCTCGAGCATTGTCACCAAGGTATAAATAATCATATTGAGGTAGCTTATTAACTATTGCCTTCAAAACTGTTAAGCCGCCATAACCTGAGTCAAATACACCAATCGGTGTCATACAGTAGATAATTAGTTACGAAGTTAGAAGGAAGAATTACAGATTAACATGATAATTAATAGACTATAGCCAGAGAAGATTGAAGCCAAGCTTAAGATTAAAGTAGGGGGCAAAGTTATTAATCTTTGCCCCCTCTCACACCACCGTATGTACTTGCGTGTACGGCGGTTTCTTTAAAGTGATTTACAATGTAAGGTTTTGTAGTTTTCGCTAAGGCTGTAATAGCCTTGAACTGTAAACCACCTATTATTCATACCAATGCTAATTGCGGGGCTATTGCTTATCCGCCACCATCCTTTGCCGCTTAATGCTGTTCGCCAACTCAAGGTTTCTTCTACGCCTAATTTCCTTAGCCATCTTACTATTCCTATCGTTCGCTTGCATTGCTTTAGCCTAAAGCTTTTCAGCCTGCGTCTTAACCATCCGTCTATCGTTTCCATTTTGCCCTTCATTGTTGCGTAGCGAAAATATTGCAGCCATCCCTGTTTTATTGTCCGCAGTTTTGCTAACATTTCTTCCAAACTTATTCCGCGGTTTCTTTGAGTAACTTCTTTCAGCTTCGATTTTAATCTTGCTTCACTTTGTTTACTCAATCCTAAACTCCCGTTTCCTAAAATGCTATGTCCTAAAAAGTTTAATTCGCAACCCTTGCATGTCTTGCTCTTGGTAGTATTTACTTTGAGCTTTAGTTTGTTTTCAATGTATCGGGTAATACTCCTCTTTACTCCTTCGGCTCTTTGCTTACTGCTGACAAATATCTTCACATCATCGGCATATCTTACATAGCTGTGCCCTCGCTGCTCTAACTCCTTATCCAATTCATCTAATACAATGTTGGATAAAAGCGGGCTTAAAGGGCTGCCTTGTGGTGTGCCTTTAATGCGTTGCTGATTTAAACCCTCTTGCAGCATGCCTGCCTGCAGGTAACGATGTATCAGTTGAAGCACTCTCTTGTCGCCTATCCGTGTACTTAACAGCCACATCAGGCGATGGTGATTTACTTCATCGAAGAACTTTTCTAAATCAAGGTCTATTACATATCCCTTGCCCTGGACTACGTACTCCCCTGCCTGCTTTAATGCCTGATGGGCATTTTTATTGGGGCGGAAGCCATAGCTGTTAGTTGAAAATATTCTTTCGTACCGAATACTTAGTACCTGCCCGATAGCTTGCTGTATTAAGCGGTCTTTTACCGTGGGGATGCCTAATTGGCGATGACCGCCTTGCGGCTTCGGTATTTGTACGCCACGAACAGCCTCGGGTTCGTATTTGCCGTTAAGTAATTGTTGCTGCAATTGGTTCAGGTTTTTACCTAACCATGCCTGCAATTCTTTCACTGTCATGCCATCTACTCCGCCACTGCCGCCGTTTTGTACTACCCGTTGGTATGCCTTCTGTAAATTCAATGGGTCGGCTATTTGTTCCATTAAATTCCTCGTCAGATTGCGTTCTTCTTCGCATGCAGAAAGCCATTCAGGATTTGCCTTTCCACTTTGGGCGTACCATACGGGTACACCCTCCGTAAAAAGGCGGCTGCCTGTTCCTCGTTCTTCCATCGGATTCATCCGGGAACGCAACTCTTTTCTTTCCTGTTTGTTTTTCAACCATTTTAGCTTTTACTACTTCTAAAAAAAACTCCCCCGCTTTAAAGATTCTGTCCTTCGCTCCTACTTCATTACAAAGTATTCTTCGCTACTATGACTTCTGCTGACTTCTGTTTATCTCTTTACTTTGGCACTCGCCCGTACCTCCGTCTCTGAAGATAAATACATATCTCCCATGGTAAGCTGATAGCTCCTTCATGATCCCGCCTCAGGCGGGACTACCGCTGGTCTACGTCCAACTATCGGGCTTCGTAGTCTAATGCCCACTCACCCACAGCGTAAGCCTTGTATTCCCGCACCTGCGGGATTCGTCAGTTCATCACTTTGTCCGCCGCTTCCTTCAGATTTGTGGTCACCCACAACACCCTTGCTTTGGACTAACGATTCCCGTTGGATGGCTCGTTGAAGACTTGCACTTTAAAGAACTATCGCATGCATGGCGCACATAAAAAATCCCGCATTGAAATGAATGCGGGATGTGTAAAAAATTTATTAAAGACTTTTACTTCGGTGTAGATCCTGCGGGTGTAGTCGCATTTGGAGGAAGTTTAATATTTAATTTTTTAGCCACCAGTGGTAACAAATCATCTCCAGGAGGTGCAACTAATAATGCTTCCTTAGTATATACATAAGCATAACCACTTTCTTTAGCTACCTGGGTAATTGTGTTATATACCTTACGGTATACAGGGGCTAATAATTCATCTTGCTTCTTCTGCATTTCATTTTGAGCAATAGCTTGCCAGTTTTGTACCTGATATGCAATAGCTTCTAAGTCCTGGCGCATTTGACGGCGTACTGTTACAGGTGTTTTAGCGCTATCCCGGGAATTTAATATACTGTCTTTATAGTTATATTCTTGTACAAGGCTGCTAAATTCAGCATTGATTGAATCTCTTTGAAACTTTTGCAACAGCGTGTCTATCTTACCTAATTCTGGCATTAGTTGCATTACCTGTTCAATGCTAATGTAGCCGGTTTTTTGTGCTGAAACAGTTTTAGAGAATAATACAATTAGTGATGCAACTACAAATAATTTAAACTTGGTCATGAATTTTTGTTTGTTTTATTAATGATACCTTTTTGTTAGCTATGGTTGTACTATGAAGATTCTTTTACAATTCTTTAATTACTTAACGCCCATCTCCCGCAATACATCTTCGCTCTTCTCCAGTTTTGGATCGGCGAAAATAACTGTAATACCTTCACTTTTATCTAAAATGAAGTCATAGCCCCTTTGTACTGCAAGTTTTTGTACTGCATTATAAACTTTGTCCTGAATAGGCTTAATAAGATCTTGCCTAATTTTAAAAAGATCACCTTCAAAACCGAAGCGCTTCCGTTGCAATTCTCTTAAAGCTTTATCTTTTACAAATAGTTGGTCCTCTCGCTTTTTTCTTAAATCATTACTCAGCATTACCTGCTCTGCGTCGTAATCTCTGTACATCTTATTCAGCTCCTGTTCCATTGCATCAATCTCTTTCTGCCAATTAGCAGCAACATCATCTAATTGCTTTTGAGCCTGCCTGTAATCAGGAAGTCTGTCAAGAATATATTTAGTATCAATTATTGCATAACGTTGTGCATGTGTGAAAGCTACAAGGCACAAACAACATACTATAAGAAACAGGCTTTTTTTCATATTGAAGAGTTTTACTTTAAAATGAATGGAAATTTATTCTGGTTCAAAGCCCAACATAAAGGTGAAACGGGTAGCATTCTTAAGGCCTCTGTCGCCGGGTTGTAATCTGTCTAAACCAAGTCCATAATCAAATCCAAGTAAACCAAACATTGGAAGGAAAAAGCGCATACCTACGCCAACGCTACGACGTAATCTGAAAGGATTGTAGTCTTTGAATGAGTACCAACCATTAGCTGCATCAAAAAATGTTAATCCATAAATAGTACTGCCCGGATTAGTAACCAACGGATATCGCAACTCAAGTGAATATTTATTAAAGATCGTAAAGTAACGGTTAGCGCTACTTATATCGGGATTAATGGAAGGATCTGATGTTTCATAAACTGGATAGCCTCTATGCGCAATGATATCATACCCTAACAAACCATAACTGTTTGTTAGCCCGTCACCACCAACCTGGAAGCGTTCAAAAGGAGAAAAATCTAGTTTATTATTATACCTGCCCATGAAGCCATACTTAGCTGCTAATTTTAAAACAAATTGCCGGTTTTTGTCAGCTCCTCCTGGTTTTCCTAAAGGCACAAACCACTCAGTATTAAAACGCCACTTGTGATACTCAGGATTTTTATATGGATTACCTGATGTAACTAAGTCTGGATTTAACAAAGAATATGGCGGCGTTAGTTGAACAGATGCAGAAAAACTGGAACCACTACGGGGGAATGTTGGATCAAAAACAGAAGAACGCTGTAAACCAAGTTTTAAACTAACATTATTTGAAGTACCTGTGTTAAATCCAAAGCCCTGGAACTGGTAATCCTGTAATTTGTATTGAGTAAAATTCAAAGAATATACCAGGCTAAAATAATCATCTGGCCATCTTAACTGTTTGCCTAATGAAACACCTGCCCCTAATGTTCTTAAAAAGCTGGAATCAGCTCTCTCTTTAGTCATTCTGCCCGTTACAAAATCAAATGCGTTTGAGAACTTACTATTATAGAAACTAAATGTTAATGAATTACGTCTTTTGCCACCCAGCCATGGTTCTGTAAATGAAAAGTTATATGAACGAAATGCTCGTCCGTTTGACTGAAGTCGAATGCTTAACTTTTGTCCATCGCCTGTAGGAAGCGGATCCCATGATTCCTTCTTTAGAATATTTTTAATGGAAAAATTGTTGAAGGTTACTCCCAATGTACCTGTTAATCCAATACCTCCACCCCATCCTGCAGATAATTCTAACTGGTCAGAAGATTTCTCTTCAAGATTCCAGTTAATGTCTACAGTTCCATCTTCCTGGTTAGGATTAACACCTGGGTTGATTTTCTCCTGGTTAAAATATTGAAGGTTGGCTAATTCACGCTGTGAACGAATAAGATCAGAACGGCTAAACTTATCACCGGGTACAGTGCGCAGTTCTCTGCGGATAACATGATCCTTAGTCTTTTCGTTTCCAAAAATATTTACGTTTCTTATCGTTGCCTGAGGCCCTTCAACGATCCGAATTTCGTAATCAATCGTATCATTATAAACCGCAGTTTCTACTGGTTCAACTCTAAAGAAAAGGTAACCATCATCCATGTAAATACCACTTATATCTCCACCTTCAGCAGATAATTGTTTACCTAATCTTTTATTTAAAACATCAATATTATACAGATCCCCTTTATTGATCCGAACTATTGCATTTAATAAAGAATCGCTGTACTTAGTATTGCCTCTCCATGTAATATCCCCAAAATAATATTGACGGCCTTCTTCAACTTTGAGGTCAATATTTAAGTGACCGGATGGAGTATAATACTGTGTATCAGCAACAATTTGTGCATCACGGTATCCTAATGAGTTATAATGCTGAAGTATTTTTTCCTTATCCTCTTCGTATTTTTTCTCATCGAATTTTGCACCGCTAAATAATTTGAAACGGAAATATGGATCTAAAAAATTCTTTGTTTTAGAAGGAGATAAAAAACCAACATCTTTAATGTACTCGCTAAAAGCCATTCTTTCGTTTTCACCATAAGGGCTTGGAACTTCTGTCGGGTTTAAGGTGATCTTAGTCATTTCCTTTGTACCCTTCATTTCTTTTTTCAGTTTCAAATCAGATATTGCCTCATTATCATAAAAATTAATCTGGTTGATGCGCACTTTAGATCCTTTATCAACATAAAAAGTCATTGAGTTGGAATTCACAAATGCAGGATCGTTCTTTTCCTCCACTCTAACCTGAACATTTTTATAGCCTTTATCTACATAATATTTATTTATAGCTTCAATTGCGTTACGCCTGGTATTTTCTGTAATTATTGTTGATTTAACTAGTCCTACTTTCCCTGTTAATTCTTCTGCTTCCGCTTTCTTTATACCAACAAAATTGAAGTTTCCTAAACGTGGCCTTTCCTGAACATTAATTTCAATTGATATGTTGTCGTCCTGAATATCTGTAATGAAAATTTGAATATTAGAAAAAAGCTTTTGCCGCCATAGATTAGAGATAGCTTTTGAGAAAGCATCACCACCTGGCAGCATTATGGCATCACCAACCTGCAGACCAGATATGGACATAACTATAGCAGTATCTAAATGGTTAATACCTGTAATTGAAATAGAACTAATTGTATATTCTTTTGGTACACGGGAATTTTCCAGTGCCATTAATTCCGGGTCTACAGACACGGAAACAGTAGTGTCTTGCGCAAGTGCTGGAATAGCAGAAATAGATACGATAATTATAAAAAGTAAGCGCAATAAATTTGGCATATAGATTCAGTCAGTCGCTAAGGAATAGATAAAGAAGACTTCGTGGAGCAAATTAACAGGTAAATTTCAAACCGTTTTGTTAAAAGAGAAGGTAATACTATTGACCTAAGAATTTATATTTCAGATCTGATTATTTAAAAGAAATCAACCCACTTTAGATATAACTTACACTTTATCAAACTGCTCACTTATTTTACCAAACCGGCGCTCCCTATTTTGATAGTCAATAATTGCTTCATACAGGTTGTTCTTTCTAAATTCAGGCCATCTTACGGTTGTGAAATATAACTCTGCATACGCGAGTTGATATAGTAAAAAATTTGAAATGCGGTATTCCCCGCTTGTACGAATCATTAATTCAGGATCAGGAAATTCACTGGTACATAAATATTGTTGTAAAGTATCCTGGTCTATTTCTTCAATTCGCAAATTTCCTTTTTTTACTTCCCATGCTACATTTTTCACTGCATTTAACAGCTCCCATCTACCACTATAGCTTAGTGCCACTATAAGATTAAGGCCGGTGTTTTCTTGTGTTATTTCCAACGCTTCATCTAATTCTTTCCTGGCATAAGAAGGTAGCAAACTTAAATCGCCAATTACATGAAGCTTAATGTTGTTTTTACGCAGATTTTCCACTTCATTACGAATAGTGGTAACCAACAGCTCCATTAAACCAATTACTTCATATTGCGGTCGATCCCAATTTTCAGTAGAAAAAGCATAAAGAGTCAGGTATTCAATACCCAATTCGGCACATCCTTCAACAATGTTTCGAACACTTTCAACACCATGAAAATGGCCATAAAGTCTATCCTGCCCGTGTTCTTTTGCCCAGCGGCCATTACCATCCATTATAATGGCAATATGCCTGGGTAATCGTTCTTTATCTATTTGCATCGGTAATTCGGGCATAGTGATTTGCTACAGGAGAGCAAAGTTATACGATACCAGCAACAGATAACAAGCAAAAGCAGAAATGGATAGGAAGTTATTTAGTTGGCGGACATCTGTAAGATTGAATATTGAAAGTGAGTGATACAATTGCAGTAGCAAATTGATCCTTCTGACGGCTATTACCTCTTTGTACATCCGGTAATCCTATTGGTGAACCTGTTTCGTATGATCTGTCAGCCAGGAGAAGAGAAGGAGATGGGGTGCCATCAGGATTTGGAGGAAAGATAACCGGATCAACATATGTTTTACTTACGTCATCAAGATAATCTGTATTTGTAAATCTATGCACTACTTCAAACCCTATATTGAATCTTTCATTTATTGAATATTTAATACCAACACCAAATGGAATACTTACAGCCATTGCACTGTATTGGCTTCTATCAGGATATGCGCTGGTCCCCTGCCCTTCCGTGCCTAAAGGACGTAAGAAATATTTTTCATCCTCCAGAAAAGCATAAGGATCGTAGTTGAAAAGACCAGCACCCAATGTTATGTAAGGTGTAAACCTGTAGTCAGGTTCACCGGGAAGGAATCTAAAAAAATTAAAATCGCCCTGAAGTGCAAGTTCCCAAATATTTGTATTAAAGCTGAGATTCCTTCTGTACATGTATTCATTATCATCATTATAGATGTCAGAATAACCGAGCTGGGCAAAAGTTGCACTTATACGCAAGGCAATATAATTGCTGAAGTTCTTGCGGAAAAAAATACCTGCAGCAATTTTTGGCCGGTTAAATTGAGCCCGGGGATTTAAATCACCGAAGTAATGTGCGGCTCCAATGCCAACACCAAATTCCCCTTCCTGAACAACAGAGTTTTGTGAAAAGCCAATTAGCGGAATACATAGGATAAATCCAAACAGAAGTTTTCTCATAAGATGTTCAATGAATCTACTTGTAACAAAGCTTAACGTTAAAAGTAGTAATTTGGTATTAACTGTGGAAATTAATTGCGCTTATCCAGCCCCCAGGAGAGTTTATTGCGAAGAGTTTGCAGAAAATTGTTTTCATTAAGTCGCACCAGGTTAAACATAAACGTTTCTTTTTTTATAGCAAGTTGAATGTTTTTATTTACAATCTCACGACGTGAGTCCATTGCAACAATTATTTCATCTGAACGGCTCTCCACCTCAAAAGAAATAATAGTATTATCCGGAATTACAATTGAACGAACATTTAAATTATGTGGAGCAATTGGTGTTAATACAAAGCTGCAAGCCTCTGGAAATACAATTGGTCCCTGGCAGCTTAGGTTATAACCAGTAGAACCTGTAGGTGTAGATAATAGCAAGCCATCTGCCCAGTATGTGTTTAATAGATCACCATTTAAATATGTATGAATCTTGATCATTGGAGACAGATCACGTTTATGAATAGCAAACTCATTTAAAGCATATGGAACATCACCAAATAGTTCAGAATCTGAATCAAGGTGTATTAAAGACCGCTTATCAATGATGAAAGATCGGCGTGCTAATGCTTTAACTGCTATAGAAACCTCATCTCTTCCTATGCTTGCTAAAAATCCTAGCCTACCGAAATTAATACCTACAACAGGGATGCCTTTATTTCTAACCAATGTAACTGTATCCAGGAGGGTACCGTCACCACCAAGGCTAATAATAAAATCTATGTCATAAGTTAAATCAGCAAAACTTGAAAAGGTTGAAACAGTATTGGGAAGAGAAATATGGGGTTTAATTTCGTGGAGAAACTTTTCTAAGATTACCGGAACAATTTGTTCTTTGTGCAACTCATCGAAAAGTAACTGAACATCTTTCTGCTGACTTTGCTCCAAAACCCGGCTATAGATGGCTATCTTCAAATCGTAAAATTTCCAAAAACTAATGCAATAATCAGAGGTATCTCCTGTTATGTAAATATAACCCGTTTTGCCCTAACTGGTTAATGCTCCACTCCACCTTAAATATAAGATCATACATTATAATAATATCCAAACCCACACCGCCTGAATAGAGAAATTTATTAGATAAAGAATTTTTTAAGGTCTGCTCGTTATATATATATCCGGTGTTGCCATATACCTTTCCGTATACTCTAACAGGTATATTATTTAGTCTCTTTATTCGCTCAGATGGAATATGTACAACAGTGCTAAAAAGCTTTCTTGAAATGGTAGCCTTAGTTATTCCTGCAGCCACTCCATTAACTACATAGTCTTCATAACCCTGCATGTAAATATTATTATATCCCATAAATTGTTGAGATATATAAGGTTGATTGAACGGTAGTTTTAATGAGCCTACAAGGCTAAGATTGAATAAATATTTATTGGAAAGAGGCCATGTAGAAGAAGTTCGGGCTGTCAGTTGCCATAGATTTACGTTCTTGTTGATGCCTTTTTTTTCTAAAACAACATCTGCTGCGTGTCCTTTAGTTGGATAAGGTATAAAGTCAACATTAAAATATTGTAACCTATAAGAGAAGACAGGGTAATTAATCCTTCCATTTTGAAAAGAGAACTGAGGATTCAAATGAAAAATAGTATCAAGGAAATTCTCACTGTGGTATCCAATAGAAAAAGTATGCTTCGTTTTTATTGCACGCCTGTAAGCAAATTCTACTGCTGTACGAAAAAATGAATGTACAAATTGACTGGTATCTTTATAAGAGACATCTCTATTCCCTATGGTAGCATAATTTACTTCTTTGTTTTTACCGGTTGCTATTCTAAAATTTGTTGACCACTTTAAATTCTTGTCTATATATAGGCCTTCATAGTTTATTGAAACTTCTTTGGTATAACCATTGGTTAAATTCACAAATAGTTTGTCATTTCTCCCGGTAGTGTTATTATGAGTTAATGCAATACCATAATTCACACGTTTAAGGTCCATATCCTGCGTTTTTACCCATTCTTGTAAATTTCTATCCACAACCCTCACAAATGGGATAGGGAATATGTACCAGCGTTCTTTAACGATGATTTCTATAGAGGCGTTGTTTTCTTCAATGCTTTTTAGCGTTACTACCACCTCCTGGAAGAGACCGGTATTCATTAACTGCTTCTTCGATTCTGAAAATTTTTCTATTAACGATTTTAGTGGGTATTGCTCACTTTGCTGAAATGTAAGTTCACGTAAGATGATCTTGTCTTTTGTACGTGAATTACCAGTTATAGCTATATCCGTAATTGTAAATACAGCTCCTGAATCATAAATAGCACCAACTTCACTGGTGGAGTATATAATACTATTGCTTCCAAGGTTTACCTGGGCTGAAGCAGCAGAATAAAAGATTAAAAATAATGGTAGAAGCAAAAAATATTGGCTCTTACACAGC
>MWVY01000341.1_pt1 | contig 11216 bp, 12 predicted proteins | sample 1047251 | NCBI WGS metagenome assembly MWVY01 (sample SAMN06349983, study PRJNA376086) | soil metagenome | isolation source: MS7-5 sample Antarctic (ecotone) soil | place: Antarctica | collected 2015-01-13
AAAAGTTGCAAATACCTCACAACAGCACAACAAAAACAGCTTCTTTATTTATACAGCCACAATGTGAATAAAACCCTCACCAAAATTGAAAATGAAAAAGGCTGCCTATTTTGAGACAGCCTCTTTTCCTAATTCATATTGACAACCTAATAACGACCGTCTCTTTTGTCCATGTGGCGACCAATTCCATAACCTACAGCACCACCAACTATTCCACCAACAACACCACCGGCCAATCTGTTCCTTTTGTTAACTACAGCCCCAACTACAGCTCCGCTACCGCCACCTATTGCCGCACCCTTAGCTGCTTTACTCCAACCTTTTTTAGCCCTGGCAGTGTTAGAAGAGCCAGATGCATAAGTTCCACGGCTTCTGTTTCCGCTACTACTGTAATAACGTTTTGTTGATGTTTTACGGGCACTGGCTACAGGTGTTGCCATATAGTTTTGTTGATCCATTTGATTTTGTTGTTGTATTTCATCTTGCGCTTTCCATTGCTGATATTCTGCTAATCCTGCGGTATCCGCTGCCAACCTCATGGAATCTTTAAAGGCTTCCAATTTTGCATTTAAATCTGCTTCCGCTGGTCTTTTACTAGTACATGCAGCCAATACAAATACCAGGATGAATAAGGATATTATAGTTTTCATTGTTGTCGTTTTTAAGGTGTAAATGTTTTTCTGATTTACTTTAATCCATATGAGGCCAATAATATGCCACAGCTGCCACTTATTGAAAATAAAAACTTAAATTACTTTAAAGAATTCGTTAAGAGATCAGCTAAAATAGTAAGAGTGAATACCCTTTAAACAGAAGCAAATAAATTTACGTTTACTGATCTGCGATGTTTGTAGTTTTACAAAAAATCAACTCATGAATAGAAGAACTTTTAGTAGAAAAACCCTTTCCCTGATTCTACTAGTTGCATCATTAGCTTCATTAGGTTATGCACTATATAGATCAACCGACGTAAGAGTTTCTGTAGTAAGTGCCGGTACTGAGACAGTATACGGTGAACCTCAACATGGTTTGCTATTAGGTATGTGCATATTTGCAGGGATTTGCTTATTAGGCATAGTCCTTCTGTTCCGCGATACTCCTATTGAAGAAAACCGGGAAGTAAACAGAGAACAACAACCTAAGGCTTTTACCAGGACAGCAACAAATTATCCGCAATAAGCTTTGTGGAATTTAATAAGTATATTTTTAGTGCTTCAAACAGGCATGTTTAGGTTGTAAACTTTTAAAGCCTGATTTTGATGTCCCCGTTCACAACAAAGCCTTCAACAGGTGCATAAATATCTTTGAATACCGGAGCTGTTATGCTGCCCGAATAAATACTATCAAACTTAGATTGCCGTGTATCTGTGAAATTTTCAAAGTTGATGAAAAGTGAAAATCACTCCCATAATTTTTCTACCATTAACCCTGTGATCCAGTAGGGTTTTCCGAAAAGTGCCATCAGTTAATTTCTGTCGACTGAAATAATATGCTTCCAAACCCACTTTCAATTTTTCTTCTTTCTCATACATTAGCACATTATTCAACCTGTGCCGTGCTGTTAATGGAAGCCGCTCGTTTACTCCTGAATTAGTTGAGTAAAGCCAGTGCAGGTGCCACAAGTAATAAAAGGTGAACAATTGCCTTCTTCCTCATTGTTTTCGCTACTGATTTTTGTTGTAATCTCATCTGTGCAGCAATCTTCAATCCGGCAACAAGGAAAAAAAGTTCCTGCTACAGTGATAATGAGTAATAACATAACCAGCCATTGTTTCATCGGCTGCAAATGTAATTCAAGTAAACAGTTATAAACAAAGTAAATTCAGTTCTATGTTGGAGAATGGGATTGAGATTACTCTATTTTTAGATTTTGCCAGAAATCATCTATGGATAATCTTTATGCAGTATTAACTTAATGATAAAGCATAATATATGACAACAAACGAAAAATTACTACATCAGTTTTATACTGCTTTCCAACAAAAAGATTATAAAATTATGCAGGCCTGTTATGCTGAAAATGCAAATTTCAGTGATCCTGTATTTACCAGTCTTGATGCTGCTCATGTAAGAGCAATGTGGGAAATGTTTTGTGTAAAAAGTAAAGAACTTGATATTGAATACGGGAACATAGCAGCCAATGATAAAAGAGGAAGCGCTGAATGGATTGCAACTTATATTTTTTCGGCTACCGGTAAAAAAGTAGTCAATCATATTACCGCTGATTTTACATTTAAAAAAGGAAAAATTGTGAAGCATATAGATGAATTCAACTTCTATAAATGGGCAACACAGGCTTTGGGAGCAACAGGAATATTATTAGGCTGGACACCTATCGTTAGGAATAAAGTGAAAAAATCAGGTATGAAAGCGCTTAATGATTATATGAATAGTAAGTAAAAAATCCTGATAAGATGATGTGCGATCAAGGGAATAATACATGAAGCAAATCATTGTTAAAGGAAGCAGTTATTGCGAATGTTTTTTACAATTGAAAAAACCTACATTTTTATCTGCATTATTTTCTTTTAACTGCTTTCTTCAGCCACAAAACCCATAATATGTGATTCGTTTGAACCATCAATTGTAGAACTGAAACATTCTTTTACTCTTTTAACTGGAGTACAGTCAATACCGGCAAGTGATCAGATGCATATTTTTCATCAATTACTCTATATTCTACAACTTTGAATTGATTAGGTTGACTGAAAGCTATGAAATCAATTATTCGTATAGGGTTGGTTACCGGTATAGTAAATCCGCAATCGGTGGTACAGGTTCTTGTAAAATGCTTATCCAGAGTATTAATGATACGAGTACCGGGAACCGCATTGAAATCTCCTGCAATGACTACAGGAAGGTTTTCCTGCTTTAGTACTTCAACTATTTTATTGATCTGCAAAAAGCGGTTTGTATCCTGCCGTTGCGCATCCAGATGAGTGTTGGCAAATAAAATTTTTTTACCTCCAGGCAAAATTATTACAGCGGTAGCTAAAGTACGGTGTTCACCCACGGTTCCATCGGCAGTTGGCAAAGGGCTATTTTTCATTTCTTCCATAGGAAATTTAGAAAGAATAGCAACACCATATTCTCCTCCCTCATGATTGATAGCCTTTGCAAAGAAGGCTTTCATGCCGGTCATATGGCCCAATTCTTCAGCTTGGTGTAATGATTTTCCAGAGCGTATTGTATAAACATCTACTTCCTGTAAAGCCACAAGATGTGGTTGCTGTTGCTTAATAACATTGGCAATAGCTGCCATGTCTATAACATTAGTTTTTGATGGCGGATTGGCATGATGAATATTATAACAAAGCACACGCAAATTGCCATCAAAACCTGTTGTTTTAGCAGTCTGTATAATTTTTTTTGTACAACTTCCAATAATCAACAGACAACAAAGGGCAGTGATTTTGAATAATTTCATATGGACATTTAATATGTAAATAATTCATTGTAGCTGGTAGCCGGATTTCCATTGTTATAATTATTGTCTCACAAAAGAATCATCTACTTTTCTTTACTTAGAAACTTTGAAGAGTACGCAACACATTTTTTGTTAATGATTCGATTTTTATGTACTCTTTGTTATTGAGGTAAATCTTACTAATAAGCTTACTTCCCATACCAACTGCACAAACACCTGCACTAAACCAAGCCTGCAGGTTTTCTTTATCTAACTCCACTCCGCCGGTGGGCATAAATAAAAGATGTGGAAATACTTCTTTGAGAGCTGAAATATAAGAGGGCCCTAATACACTGCCCGGAAAAATTTTTACTAAGGTAGCTCCATTTGTTTCTGCTATATAAATTTCAGTAGGTGTCATGCAGCCCGGAATCCAAAACAATTCAGTATTATGAACTAATTGAGCTACCTCAATATTTACCATAGGACAAACAATAAAATCTGCGCCTGCACTAATGAACTGTTCCGCATCAGTGATTGATTTAATGGTACCAATGCCTAATTGCATTCCTGGCATGTCATTATCCACCAGCTTACGCAAGCATCGAAAATTACCAAATGCTTTAGGCCCCCTGTTGGTATACTCTACTGCTTTTATTCCTGCGTTGTACAACGTCTTCAAAACATCTGCACTCACTTCCGTGCTGTCGTGATAATATAAAGGCAACAATCTTTGCTCACAGATCAGTTGTTGTATCTTTTCTTTTTTAGTCATAGTTTACTATACCGATTGTATTTCTTCTATTGTTTTATTTATGCTATCTCCCTTAATAAATAATTTTTGAAAAGATGCTGCGCTGGCTAAGTCAATTACCTGTTGGGCAGGCAATTGATGAAGGTGGCCATATATTAAACCAGCCATAAAACAATCGCCACTACCTACTTTATCAACGACAGATTTACCTTTATGTTCAGGAGAAACATACATCACATCTTCTGAATATAAAGTGCCATAATATTGAATTCCATCTTCATCAAAGCGATATGTGTTGGCGATCGATTTACATTTTGGAAATTGCAGTAAAATGTTTTGGGAGGTTTCCTTAGCTTGATTCAGATAAAGCGCTTTTGTATTTACCTGTCTTAAATTTGGATGCACAGGAATATTAAGCATAACCTCGGCTGCCCATACATTTCCCATTACCAGGTCGCAATATTGAACCAATTCTGGCATTACTTCGTTAGGGTGCTTTCCATATTGCCAAAGCTTTGATCTGTAATTTAAATCAATAGAAATTTTAATGTTCTTTTGAACACAAAGCTGCAATGCTTCTTCGCAAACATCTGCTATCTTCTGACTTACTGCCGGGCAAATGGCACTAAAATGAAACCAGGTAATGCCATCTAAAATTTTTTCCCAGTCAATTTCTCCTATTTCCAGGTCAGAAAAAGAAGAATTACTCCTGTCATAAATTACACCTGCGTTTTTTAATTCAGTTCCCTGCGGCAGATAATAGATACCTATTTTGTTACCTTTTAAAATCACAGTTGAAGTATCAATATTTTTATCCCCTATCATTTTCAATAATTGCAAGGTCAAAAAATTATCTGGCAGAACCGTGCAATAACCAACCTGCATCTCCCATTTGGCTAAGGCAGTTGCCACATTCAATTCAGCGCCGCCAATAAATACAGGTATAACATTGTTGGTCATCCACTCTCCTTTGACATCCGGCGATAACCGTAGCAATAATTCGCCAAAACATAGCACTTTCTCCATTAGCAGTTAAGTTATTTTTCTTAAAAAATAATACTGAAGGCTCTTCTGTTAATATTTGTACAACCAAATTGCGAATTAATTGGCATTAACCACAATTAATGTTATTTCAAACGTTGTAGTAGTCTGTTTTTTGAATAATTAAGGCAACGAGCTGTTTTGTAGCTACATTTATTTCTAATTCTTCTAAGAGATGCTACCTTATGTTCTTGTTGTCTTTTTCAGGTAGATTACATCTCCGCTCAAATAAAAAATATGCCACAACCAAATCAACTATTCAACCTTACCAATAAAGTTATTGTAATTACCGGCGCAACCGGTGTTTTAGGAGAAGCTTTTGTAAAAGCTGTGGCAAATATGGAGGGCAAAGTAGTTTTAATTGGGCGTAATGAAAAAACAGGCAACGAAAGAGCAAGCGAGATACATACGTTAGGGAAAGAAGCAATTTTTATAAAAGCTGATGTACTCTCAAAAGACGATCTTTTAAGAGCTAAAGAAATAATATTAAAGAAATGGGGACGGATTGATGGACTGGTAAATGCAGCGGGAGGTAATGTACCCGAAGCGGTGATTGTACCGGGTGCCGATATTTTTGATATCGATATTGACGGCTTGAAAAAAGCATTTGATTTGAATTTATACGGCACTATACTTCCTGTATCCGTATTTGGAAAAGCATTGCAGGAATCGGGTAATGGCAGCATTGTAAATATTTCATCCATGGCTGCACAATCAGCCATCACAAGGGTTTTGGGTTATTCAATGGCAAAAGCTGCTATTGATAATTATACAAAATGGATGTGTGTGGAAGCTGCTATCCGCTATGGGAGCACCATTCGTGTTAATGCAATTGCCCCCGGATTTTTTATTACAAATCAAAACAGGAGATTACTTACCAATGAAGATGGAAGTTATACAGAACGTGGAGAAGCGGTGATAAGAAATACTCCGTTTAAACGATTTGGAAATCCTGATGAATTAACAGGAGCCTTACTGTGGTTACTCAGTGATGCTTCCAGTTTTGTAAGTGGAGAAGTGATTTGTGTAGATGGCGGATTTCATGTTTTTTCAGGAGTGTGATGAAGTAGTCAGTGGTCAATGGTCAATAGTCAATAGTCATTAGAATTCAACTTTAATTTTTAATTGAATTTTCAAAATCTCCCTTTTAGGGACAGGGGTATGCAATTAAAACAAACATGGCGGTGGTTCGGGCCTGATGATCCTGTGAGTTTACAGGATGTGCGGCAAACCGGTGCATCAGGTGTTGTAACGGCATTGCATCATATTCCTCATGGGGATGTTTGGCCGGTTGAGGAAATTAAAAAACGTAAAGGTATTATTGAAGCAGCTGGGCTTAGCTGGTTTGTTGTAGAAAGTGTTACAGTACATGAGTCTATAAAAACACAAACAGGAAACTACCAATATTATATTGATCAGTATAAACAAACGCTTCGCAATCTTGCGGCTTGTAATATTAAAATTGTTACGTACAATTTTATGCCGGTCAATGACTGGGCCCGTACAGATCTTAATTATGAAATGCCTGATGGATCAAAAGCCTTGTACTTTAACTGGTTTGATCTTGCCGTATTTGACATTTATATTCTCAAAAGAAAAAATGCAGAAGCAACATATAGCAGTATCATTCTTGCTGAAGCAGAAAAACGGTTTAAGAAATACACACAGGCACAATTAGAACAATTGGCAGGGATCATTATGTTTGGTATTCCCGGAGAAAAAAAACAAACGATAGAACAAATGCGGGAAAAGCTGGATACTTATAAAGACATTGATCATACAACTTTACGCAATCACTTAAAATATTTTTTAGAAGAAATTTGCCCGGTGGCAGATGATCTCGGAATTCAATTAGCAATTCATCCTGATGATCCTCCATTTGATATTTTAGGATTGCCACGCATTGTAAGCAATGCTGCTGATATTGAGTTCATTCTTTCCTCAGTTCCCAATAAAAGCAATGGCATTTGTTTTTGCACAGGATCGCTGGGAGCCGGTGCAGATAATGATCTGCCGGCTATTGCCAAAGGTATTGGCACCCGGATGCACTTTGTTCATTTACGAAATACAAAGCGTGATGAGCATGGTAATTTTTATGAATCAGATCATTTAGACGGCGACACAGATATGTATGCTGTGATGAAAGAAATTTTGCAAATACAACAAAAAGTAAATGCACCAATTCCTTTCCGGCCTGATCATGGACACCAGATGATGGATGATCTTAATAAAACAACCAACCCGGGTTATTCATGCATAGGCCGCATGAGAGGGCTTGCCGAATTACGGGGATTGGAAATGGGAATTTTGCGAAGTATGAATTATCAATTAATTCATTAGCTTAAACTGATAAACAATGGAAATGGAAAAAATTGGAAAATACAGATGGACGATCTGTGCATTGTTATTTTTTGCTACAACAGTCAACTACCTTGACCGGCAGGTACTGAGTCTTTTACAACCCTATCTTTCTGACCCGGCAATGTTTAACTGGAGTAATACTGATTATGCAAATATTACCGCTGTATTTCAATTTGTATATGCCTTTTCAATGTTATTTGCCGGCAGAATTATTGATAAGTTAGGAACTAAAAAAGGGTATGCATGGGCAATCATTATCTGGTCGCTTGCTGCAATAATACATGCACTGGCAATTCCAATTGGTGAGGGTATTTCCACTGCATTGGGATGGGCAGGCATTGCCGGTTTTTCAGTTTCTGTTTTGGGATTTATGTTTTCGAGGGCTTTATTAGCTTTTGGAGAAGCAGGTAATTTTCCTGCAGCTATAAAAGCAACAGCAGAATATTTTCCTAAAAAAGAGAGATCTTTTGCAACAGGAATTTTCAATTCAGGCACTAACGTGGGAGCCATACTTGCACCACTAACTGTACCCTGGATAAGGATAAACTGGGGTTGGGAAGCAGCTTTTATTGTTATGGGGCTTATAGGTTTTGTATGGTTGATATTCTGGTTTATATTTTATGAAAAAACTGAAAAGCAGAAAAGGTTGTCGGCTGCTGAATTAGCATATATAAACAGTGAAGAAGAAACTTTATCTGAAAATGAAGCCACTTCTAAGGAAAAAGTATCCTGGATAAAACTCTTTGGATATAGACAAACATGGGCTTTTACATTCGGCAAGTTTTTTACTGATGGTGTTTGGTGGTTCTTTTTATTTTGGTTGCCTGCTTATTTAAAAGTACAGTATGGCATAGTTGATAAGGCTGTTATGTTACCACTTGCTTTATTGTATACCATGTCAATGATAGGCAGTGTTGGGGGAGGCTGGTTCCCGATGTATTTTATAAGAAAAGGCTATAAAGCATATGATGGTCGCCTGCGGGCAATGTTTATAATTGCAATATTTCCTCTTGCTATATTAGCTGCCCAGCCATTAGGTGCTTATAGTTTTTGGTTCCCTGTTATTCTTATAGGGATTGGAGCCGCAGCACATCAGGCATGGTCGGCTAATATTTTCACTACTGTTTCGGATATGTTTCCAAAAAAGGCAATAGGCTCTGTTGTTGGTATTGGCGGTATGGCCGGTGGACTGGGCGGTGTTGTAATGTCGAAACTTGGGGGAGCATTATTTGATCATTATAAAGCATTAGGACATATAGAAACCGGTTATACCATTATGTTTACGATCTGTGCTTTTTCTTACTTGTTTGCCTGGTTAGTTGTGAAATTACTGGTGCCGAAATACAAACCAATTACCAACCTGTAAATTATTTTAGAATAATTAATTTCACACCTTCATTTGGTAGCTGAATAATAACTGAAAAAAATCTTAGAGTCAAAATTTTTAAGATATTGAACAGATAATCACTGATAACGGCATCTCCAATCATATGGCAGATACGCTGAAAAGTATGGGTATTGAGGTGACTATTATGTAAGAAATGTTATAGCAAAAAAAAGGGCTTTTTCCTTACCTCTGTTTTGGGATTTAAAAATATTTTATCTACCCATCCAACCCCCATCAACAGTTAAAATGGTTCCGTGTATATAATCTGAAGCATCTGAACTTAAAAATACCGCCGGCCCTTTAAAGTCTTCAGGTTCTCCCCAACGGTTAGCCGGAATACGCTCAAGGATTGAGCGACTGCGGTTTTCATCAGAACGTAAATCTGTTGTGTTATCAGTAGAGATATATCCGGGTGCAATGGCATTTACATTTACACCTTTACCTGCCCATTCATTTGCAAATGCTTTAACCAATGAGCCAAGTGCTCCCTTGCTTGCTGCATAACCGGGAACATTAATCCCTCCCTGAAAAGTTAATAATAGATGCGGTGAAAATAATTTTCCCGCTACCTCTTGCTATCATTTCTTTTCCTATTTCACGGGTTAAAATAAATGGAGAGGTTTGATTGATTGCAATAACCTCATCCCAATATTCATCTGAATGCGCTGCGGCAGGTTTACGTAAAATAGTTCCTGCATTGTTTACTAAAATATCAATTGTTGAAAAATCTTTTTTTACCTGTATAATAAATTCATATAAATTTTCACGACTGGAAAAATCGCATTGATAGGGATAAAATTTTTTGCCTAATGATTCTATTGAACTCTGTACATCGCTGCCTGGTTTCAATGAAGCTGATACTCCAATAATATCAGCGCCTGCCTCTGCCAGGCCTTCTGCCATTGCTTTGCCGATGCCGCGGCTGCAGCCGGTTACAAGAGCAATTTTTCCTGATAATTTAAATTGATCTAATATACCCATTATTACTTTTGACCTTATTATTTAGACTTAACAAATGTTATTTCCAATGGATGTTTTATTTTTTCTGCAAAATTATCAAGGTATTTAAACCATTCATTTTCATTTGTTATTTGTCCCGCTTTATTCCATGCGGCACCTGTATAATAAATATATATCTGGTTTGGTTTTACTTCGGCTATTGAAAGCAAATGTTTCTTATCCATTTTCATTTCTTTTACAGAATCGGGTAGTATACATCCAACTCCTGTAATACCATCTTTACCATGAGCAGGTTCCCAATAAGCCATCACACCTTTTTGTTCAGCCAGTAATATTGCTCCTTTTTCTTTACGTTTAATAATGCCAACGGCAACGGGTAAAACATTTTCTTTAAAATTATATTGTATCGCCATTTTGTTTAACTGCGATCCTGCATCAAGACTGATTGTCTTTGTAACCGAAACCGGTTGACCGGCCACATTCCATTCATCATAAAATAAACGAAAAGTGCTTCGTAAAGGCCCGTTGTCCAGTATTTCGTAACGATGATAATTTTTTGAGAACCAAATGCTGTCTTTGATATAAGGAGCAATGTTACCGGCACCTAATGAAAAGCCTACATGATAATAATCCATACCATCTCCATGATCAATATGATATTCTCCACGCTTATACCGCTCATTTAAAATAAGCCTATCGGTTCGCTTTAGCCAAACATCCAGGCCATACGCATCTTCTTTTGTTCCTTCCAGCGCTTTCCCATACATACGAAAAGCAATACGATCATTCTCCCATGCAAAATCATCTTTCCGTTCGGGAACATATCTTGCAAAAGTTTTTGGTGACAAAATTGTTGGTGTTCCAATAATGATACCCATATTTAATTCTGCTTCGGGTTCAATATTTATCTGCAACAATAAATTCACCGGCTCTTTATTGCCTAAATATTCCAGCTGATAAAAGATCTCTTTTTTTGTGTTAGTATTTATTATTTTAAATTCTTTTTTACCAAAATCTTTCCAATGAAATATCAATTCTTTAACAGGGATGCTTACCAACTCTTCACGGTTTAATATGTGCGGATTTTTTATTTTTATAAGAATTGCATATTTATCATAGCCTGATCTCAAAACTGATCTATCTCTTGCTCCGGCTAAAAATATATTTTGTAGGATGATGGCAAAGCAAAAAGATGCTATTAAAATATATTTTAATTTCATTTAAATATTTATTGAGAAAATGTCATATTTATTTGAGATCAATTATAACACAATGGTCCATGTCAGTGTAATCAAGATTTTCTCCTG
>MWVY01000342.1_pt1 | contig 11161 bp, 12 predicted proteins | sample 1047251 | NCBI WGS metagenome assembly MWVY01 (sample SAMN06349983, study PRJNA376086) | soil metagenome | isolation source: MS7-5 sample Antarctic (ecotone) soil | place: Antarctica | collected 2015-01-13
TGCACCTACCTTATGTGCTTCTTTTGTTATTGCTTCCATATCAAACACCTGGCCTGTGTAATAGTTAACACCCCCCCCCTCAACAGTTATCGAATATCATTGGCTGCTTACCGGAGGAAGTTGTGGTAATGAATTCACTTACTGTTAATCTGCATTTGCTATTAACTACATTCTACAGGCCAACTAAAGAACGATACAAGATCATTTGTGAATACAAAGCTTTTTCATCCGATCAATATGCAATGGAAAGCAAGGTAAAATTACATGGGTTTGATCCTGAGGAAGCAATACTTGAAGTAATGCCACGAGCAGGACAAGAGGCAATAAGGCTGGAAGATATTAAGAGAACTATTAAAGAACATGGCGAAAGCGTAGCATTGGTTTTGTTTGGGGGTGTTAACTATTACACAGGCCAGGTGTTTGATATGGAAGCAATAACAAAAGAAGCACATAAGGTAGGTGCATATGCCGGCTTTGATCTGGCACATGCTGCTGGTAATATTACATTAAAGATGCACGAATGGAATATAGATTTTGCATGTTGGTGTACGTATAAATATTTGAATTCAGGTCCCGGTTCTGTTGGAGGTGCTTTTGTTCATCAGAAGCATATAACAAATAAAGATCTTCCGCGGCTCGCTGGTTGGTGGGGTAATCAAAAAGAAAACCGGTTTAAAATGGAAAAAGGTTTTCATCCAATTCCAACCGCAGAGGGGTGGCAGTTAAGTAACGCACCGGTTTTTTTAATGGCTGTTCACAAAGCTGCGATTGATATGTTTGATGAAGCTGGTATGGAAGCTATTTCTAAAAAGGGAAAACTGCTTAGTGGCTATCTTATTTATTTGTTACAGGATTTTGACAAGCGTTTACCTGGAAAAAATGTAAGATTTATTACTCCAACACATGAAGATGAGAGAGGATGCCAGGTGTCAATTGTAATAAAAGAAAGTGGTCGTGAATTATTTGAGTACCTGAAGGAAAATGGTATTTCAGCGGGATGGCGGGAACCTGAAGTAATAAGGGTTGCCCCTGTGGCACTTTATAACACTTTTGAAGAAGTATGGAGATTTGTTCAGTTAATAGAACAAAAAGTTGCCAGAACATGAAGAGAGAAGTGATTGTTATAGGAGCTGGATTAGTTGGGTCGTTACTTTCAATTTTCCTGGCAAAAAGAAACTATAAAGTCTTCGTATATGAACGTCGTGGTGATATGCGTTTGGAGCAAGTGGAAGCAGGCCGTTCAATAAATCTTGCACTGAGTGATCGTGGTATAAAAGCATTACAAGAAGTAGGCATTGCAGACGAGATTTTAAAAATAGCCATTCCGATGCACGGCCGGTTGATCCACAATTTGGATAATAGCACTGCATTTCAACCTTACGGGAAAGAAGGACAATTTATAAATTCAGTTTCTCGACGTGAGCTCAATTGTAAATTGATGGATTTAGCGGAGCATGAAAGTGTCCAAATTCAATTCAACCATAAATGCCAAAACATCAATTGGAAGAATAATGAAATTCATTTTGGAAATACCATCAATCACGAAAGATCAAAGATCAACTTTCAACTTTTATTTGGTGCTGATGGAGCTTATTCAGCTGCACGTTTAGCGCACATGTTGCAACACGAAAAATTTGAATACCATCAGTACTATATAGATTGTGGCTACAAAGAATTGAGTATCCCTGCAGGTAAAGGTGGAGAATTTTTGCTGCATAAAAATGCGTTGCATATTTGGCCCAGGAAAAACTACATGCTTATTGCATTGCCAAATACTGACGGCAGCTTTACCGGTACTTTCTTCTTTCCCTTTGAAGACCGCCAGGGTGACACAATCGGACAGGAAGATTTATCTTTTGAGAAACTAACAAGTATCGAAGCAGTTAATAAATTCTTTAATGATTCGTTTCCGGATGTTGCTTCATTTATTCCTGATTTACCACAACAGTTCTTTAATAATCCAACTTCATCATTAGTAACTGTAAAATGTTTTCCATGGATCAGGGAAGACAAGTTTTGCCTTATTGGAGATGCTGCTCATGCAATAGTTCCTTTCTTTGGACAGGGAATGAATGCCGGTTTTGAAGATTGCAGTGTTCTAAACGATCTAATAGAAAGATATGACCATAATTGGGCTACAATCTTAAAACAATTTCAAACTTTACGAAAACCTGATGCAGATGCTATTGCTGATTTGGCAGTAAATAATTTCACCGAAATGCAGGAAAAAACAGCTGATGCTCATTTTCTATTACAAAAGAAAATTGAAGCAAAGCTTCATGAAAAATATCCTGACATGTGGATACCAGCTTACTCGCAAGTGACATTTAGCCCGCAAATAAGATATAGCGAAGCATTGCAAAACAGCCGGAGGCAGGAAGCAATTATGCAGGAAGTGATGCAAATGCCTGAAATTGAAAGCAGGTGGGATAGTGAAGAAGTGATGAATTCAATTCTTGAGAAGCTCTAGTTCCATTTACAGATTTTGCGTCTTCTTTGCGTTCTTTGCTTGAAATTATTGTATGACCCGCCGGCAACTGGTTGATCAAATCTTTACAAAAAAAACATATCTGTGTGTTGGTTTGGATACAGATCCTACTAAGATTCCCACTCACATACAATCCCACTCAGATGCTGTATTTGAATTCAACAAACAAATAATTGACGCCACGAAGGACTACTGTGTTAGTTATAAGATCAATACGGCTTTTTATGAAGCACAGGGAGTAAAAGGCTGGGAGGCATTACAACAAACAGTTGAATATATACCAGATACTCATTTTAAAATTGCAGATGCTAAAAGAGCGGATATTGGAAACACTTCTGCACAATATGCAAAAGCGTTTTTTGATGAACTAAACTTTGATGCTATTACTGTTTCACCTTACATGGGAGATGACAGTGTAAAGCCTTTCCTCGAGTATAAGGATAAGTGGACCATTATATTAGCATTAACATCTAACAAAGGCGCAGCGGATTTTGAATTACAAAAACTACTGGTAAAAACTAAAGCTGCTGTTGAAGCAGCTGAACTGGCATTGGATGTATCATCTCATCAATCAGAATATTTATACGAAAGGGTGATAAGAACTGCATCAGAATGGGGAAGTGAAGAAAACCTGATGTTTGTAATTGGTGCAACACAACCAGAGGAATTTAGCAACATCAGGCAAACTACTCAGAATCATTTTTTATTGATACCGGGAGTAGGAGTGCAGGGTGGAAGTTTAAAAACTATTTCTGAAAATTTAATGTTACCAGATTGTGGTCTGCTGGTTAATGTTAGCAGGGCTATAATTTACGCATCTGAGAAAGAAGATTTTGCTGAGGAGGCGAATGCAATTTCCAGGCAATATCAGCATGAAATGGAGCAGTTACTTAATGATTATGCGTACCATCCAAACGTCTGAAATCCAGAACTGCTTTTTAAGTTCCTTAACTATAATTGGAAGAAATTTTGCTGTTTAGCTGGCCTACACTTCTTTCATGAAAAAATCAATGATTTCTCTTCTTTTACCTGTTTTATTGATATTTGGTTCTTGTGCAAAAGACAATATTGAAGATTCTTCTCCGGTTGTTGAAACGCCGGTAAATTCGAATGTTCCAACTACCGTTAACAGATCTATAATGTTGCAGTTGGTTAACCAGGTGAGACAAGCAGGTTGTAATTGTGGTGGTACCTATTATGCCCCGGTTCCTTCGGTTACTTGGAGCAATCAATTGGAAACAGCGGCTTACAACCATAGTTCTGATATGTTTAAAAATAATTACTTCAGCCATACATCATTAGATGGTTCAAATACCGGCACACGTATAGAAAGAACTGGTTATAAATGGATGGCGTATGGTGAGAATATTGCAAAAGGATATAAAACAGAAAAAGAAGTTCTTGACGGTTGGTTGAGCAGCCCCGGCCATTGCAGAACAATCATGAGTTCCGTCTACAAAGAAATTGGTGTTGCAAAAGTAGGAGACTACTGGACACAGGACTTTGCAACAAAATTGAATTAGTAAAGGTTTAGTGTTACAATTAATTCTTTCATGGTTTTTACTCGTTAGGGTGAATAAATATCATACCGTTTTACTAAAACACATCCTCCAATGATTAATTTCAGGCTCTCATTTTTGAATGCAAATACCATTTATCCTAAAATCTTTCGCTAAGTATAATATGGGCGTAAATTCATTTAATTTTTCATAAACATAGCTTATATATAATCACCGTCATTCAAAACATTCAAATGAAATTCTTAACTGCTGTATTTCTAGCTATTGCTTTCCTATTTATTAATACTATACAAGCACAGGAAAAACCTTTATCAACAAATGAAATTTTAAAGCAAGCTTCTGAGCAGGCAGCTAAAGAAAATAAGAACGTTTTTATATTATTTCATGCATCATGGTGCGGCTGGTGTCATAAAATGGATACGGCTATGAATGATCCATCCGTAAAAGATTTTTTCGAAAAAAGTTTTGTTATTAAGCATTTGGTAGTTTATGAATCACCAAAAAATAAGCATCTGGAAAACCCTGGCTCACTTGATATGCTAACTAAGTACAAAGGAAATGACGAGGGGATACCTTATTGGATGGTTTTTGACACTAAGGGAAATATGTTAGCTGATTCACAAGCCTCACCCGGAAATAATACTGGATGTCCTGCTACAAAAGAAGAAGTTGCCCATTTTATTAAGGTTTTACAGAGGACTACATCTCTTAATTCAGTGCAATTAGCTGTTATTGAAAAAAGATTTTTAAAGAACGGCCAGTAGTAGTATTAAGCATTTTGTTTTGGTTGCAAAAGTAATCTGATCGGAAACTGTTACTTCTTCTGACAATCTGGCAAGTTGGTGTTCTTTGGAACAAGCATTGATTAAAAGTTAACCCGAACTATTAAAACAGATTCAAGAATATGGTACAAGAAAAAGGCACTATTTCCATAAATACAGAAAACATTTTCCCGATCATCAAAAAATTTCTTTATTCCGACCATGAAATATTTCTTAGGGAATTAGTGAGCAACGCGGTCGATGCTACACAAAAAATTAAAAGATTGGCTTCATTAGGTCAGTACAACCATGATTTAGGTAATCTAAAAGTGGAGATTTCTTTTGATGAGAAAAACAAAACACTTACAGTAAGCGACCGTGGTATAGGCATGACGGCTGATGAAATTAAAAAGTACATCAACCAGATTGCTTTTTCCGGTGCAACAGAATTCATGGAAAAATTTAAAGAAGCTAAAGATGCAAATGAGATCATCGGGCGTTTTGGGCTTGGATTTTACTCTTCGTTTATGGTAGCTGACAAAGTGGAGATAGAAACTTTATCATACCAGGAAGGAGCAGAACCAGCTAAATGGATCTGTGATGGCAGCACCGAATTTGAACTTACTGAAGGTAGCCGTACAGAAAGAGGAACAGATGTAATTCTTTATCTAAACAGTGAATCTGAGGAGTTTTTAAAAAAATGGAAGCTCCAGGAAATCCTTGATAAGTACTGTAAATTTTTGCCAGTACCTGTTCAATTGGGAACCACAACAAAACAGGAGGAAGATGGAACTGACGAAGAAGGAAAACCAAAGTATAAGTCAGTAGAAGTTGATAATATTATTAATAATACAACACCATTATGGATAAAGCAGCCAACGGAAATTACTGATGAGGACTATTTGAAGTTCTATAAAGAATTATATCCATTTTCTGAAGAACCGCTTTTCTGGATCCATTTAAATGTTGATTATCCTTTTCATCTTACAGGAATATTGTATTTCCCCAAGATCAAAAACGATCTTGATCTGCAGCGAAATAAAATCAAGCTTTTCTCCCGCCAGGTATTCATAACTGATGAAGTAAAAGATATTGTTCCTGAATTTTTAATGCTGTTGCACGGGGTTATTGACAGTCCTGATATTCCATTGAACGTAAGCCGTAGCTTTTTACAGGCAGACAGCAACGTGAAAAAGATCAACAGTTACATAACAAGAAAAGTAGCGGACAAATTAAATGAGCTGTTTAGAAAAGACAGGAAAGCATATGAAGAAAAGTGGAAGGATATTGGGTTATTTGTAAAATATGGGATGATAAGTGAAGAAAAGTTCTATGAAAAAGCAAAGGATTTCGCTTTATTGAGTAATACTGATAAAGAGTTCTTCACCCTGGATGAATACAATACTAAGGTTAAAGATTTTCAAACCAATAAAGATGAAACTGTAGTCTATCTCTATTCTGTGGATGCAGAAAGGCAGGACAGTTATGTAAAGGCGGCAGCAAGGAAGAATTACGATGTGTTATTGATGGATGCACCACTTGATAATCATTTTATGCAACAACTGGAAACAAAGCTTGAAAAAATATCTTTTAAAAGGGTTGATGCAGATGTTATTGATAAGCTCATAGAAAAAGAAGATGCAGCTGCCCACCAGTTATCTGAAGATGATACAAAAAAGGTGAAAGAAATTTTTGAAAAAGCAATCAACAATTCCGCAATGAAAGTGGAAGTTGAAAGCCTTAGCTCTGACGAATTACCTGTAACAATTACAATGGAAGAATGGATGCGCCGTATGAAAGATATGGCAAGAATGGGTGGAGGTAACGGAATGAATTTCTACGGATCACTACCGGATAATTATAAAGTTGCCATTAATGCAAATCATACGCTTATTAATAAGATTATAAATGCTGATGAAGAGCATCAAAATTCGTTAGCAAAGCAGGCATATGATCTTGCTTTATTATCGCAGGGAATGCTGAAAGGCGCAGATCTTACAGCATTTGTTGAGAGGAGTGTGAAGGTGGCGAGTGAAAGTGTTGATAATTAGTTCTTTTCCTTCTTTGGCTTACCTGGTACAAAGCTGTTGTAGTAACAGATTTCAACCTACCAGTCCTTTCTTTGTGTTTTGCCTTTGCGATACTCCTCTATAGCTTCATTTGCAAGAGTTGATAATTGCTGTTGGCTGGACTGTAAAGTTTTATCCCATTGAATTTCCTCTTCCAATAGCTTTGCAATTGCTCGTTGTTCATCATCTTTCAGTTGCTCAACCTTTGTGATGATATCTTTTAATTCGCTAACCATATGCATACTGAACTGTAAAGATAGCATAGATTTCAGGCGATTAATAATGCTATAATTGTCCCTGAGTTGCAAACTCAGGGACAGCTTCGGGGGAGGACAGCTTTGTGAGACTAACTATAATAGCGGAAATTCATTTATAATATTCATTGATTAATTTTGCTCTATGGCTCCTCAAATAATTACAGATAAAAAAGGTAGAAAAACCGGTGTGCTACTTTCATTAAAAGATTATGAAAAATTACGGGAAATGGCAGAGGAGTTAGCTGATATAAAGGCTTATGATAAAGCTAAAGCAAGTTTGCACAAGCAAAAACTGATTCCTCTGCGTGAGGTAATAAAACAACGAAAGCAAAGTCGCAGTAATGGGCAATAAGCGCTATGTAGTCGTTGTTACTGATAAGGTCCGAAAAATCGTTCTAAAACTTCCAACTTCAATTGCACATAGAATAGAAAATAGCTTATTGCAATTGGAAGGTAATCCACGACCGGCCGGTTGCAAGAAATTAAAAGGAAGAAAAGGCTACAGAATACGTGTTGGTGATTACAGGATTATTTACGAAATAGAAGATAAGATTTTAAGAGTAATTGTTATTGACGTAGGCCATCGAAAAGAAATTTACGATTAATAGAAAATCAATGTCGAGTAACTCAAATGAGGCTGCGCTTCAGTTGTTGGTGATACTTCGACAGGCTCTGTACACACAACAAAGGCACTGCGGCGGAGAACACCAACAAGGGCGGGAAAATTCCATCCCTTTCTGTTATTGAACTCTTGACTGCTATGCACAAAAGGTAGTAAAAAATTGGACATTGGTTCATTGAACCGCCGTGTCACTGGTTAACACACAGGAGCTCATAAATAGACCCGGCGGGAACCCTGAGAAGTATTGCATCTTTAAAGTTAGACACAAGTCAACTAAGCTCTAATACAATGCACAGAAGACGTGCGCCAGATATGGAGTAAATTCAGATTTAAAGTACAGTAGGCTTATAATTAAATCTAAGAGTTGGAGTTCAATATTACTGATTTTGCGTTGATGAATAGGATTACCGGAACGTAAAAGTGTGCGACGCAACAAAAGCTTCATAGTAGCACTTCTGCCGGCTACATAATTATCATCACAATCTTTGTAATCTCATAAATCATGGTTCAGAACTTATCTTTGCCCGCATGGCAAAAGACCTGTTTCAATCTCCTGATTATTACCTGGTAGATGAATTGCTGACAGATGAACAAAAACTGATTCGGGAAACGGTTCGCAATTATGTAAAAAGAGAAATTTCCCCCATTATTGAAGACTTTGCGCAACGTGCAGAATTTCCTGAGCAAATTGTTAAACAATTAGGTGACCTGGGATGTTTTGGTCCTACCATTCCGCAAGAATATGGCGGTGGCGGAATGGATTATATAAGCTATGGTTTAATGATGCAGGAACTGGAACGTGGCGATAGTGGTGTTCGTTCAACAGCATCTGTGCAGGGATCATTGGTGATGTTTCCTATTCATGCATACGGCAGCGAAGAGCAGCGCAAAAAATATTTACCAAAGCTGGCAAGTGGTGAATGGTTAGGTTGTTTTGGTTTAACAGAACCGGATCATGGAAGTAATCCATCAGGCATGTTAAGCAATTTTAAACCTGCCCGCCGGTCAGGCGGGGATGCAGGTGATCATGTGGTTTTGAATGGAAGCAAAATGTGGATCAGCAATGCACCATTTTCTCAAGTAGCAGTGGTTTGGGCGAAAGATGAAACAGGAGAGATAAGAGGTTTAATTGTTGAAAGAGGAATGGAAGGATTTAGTACGCCAACAACGCACGGCAAATGGAGTTTACGAGCATCATCAACCGGTGAATTGGTGTTTGACAATGTAAAAGTGCCGAAGGAGAATATTTTTCCCAATGTCAAAGGATTGAAAGGTCCCTTCGGTTGTTTAACTAAAGCCCGTTACGGCATCTCCTGGGGAGCATTAGGTGCCGCTATGGATTGTTATGATACAGCATTGAGGTATAGCAAGGAAAGAGTGCAGTTTGACAGACCGATTGGTGGATTTCAGTTACAACAAAAGAAATTGGCAGAGATGATAACAGAAATCACCAAAGCACAATTAATGGTTTGGCGATTAGGAAGCTTGATGAATGAAGGGAGGGCAACTCCGCAACAGGTGAGCATGGCAAAAAGAAATTCCTGTGAGATTGCTGCAAACATTGCAAAAGATGCACGCCAAATACTTGGAGGTATGGGCATTACAGGTGAATACAGCATTATGCGCCACATGATGAACCTGGAAAGCGTTATCACTTATGAAGGCACACACGACATTCATCTTTTAATTACTGGCATGGATATTACAGGATTGAATGCGTTTAAGTAGGGAGGAAAACCCCCTAGCCCCCTAAAGGGGGAACTTAGCTGGACTATTTTCAATGAGCATTTTATTAATATGAACTAAAAATAACTCCCCTTCAGGGGTTGGGGGTATGAAAATCTATCTAATCGGGTTTATGGGATGTGGAAAAACGCACTGGGCAAAATTGCTTAGTGAGAAGTTTTCTGTTCCCTTTTTTGATCTTGATAAAGAAGTTGAATCAGTTGAGAATAAAACCATTGTTCAAATTTTCTCAGAAGAGGGAGAGGAATATTTCAGGGCTGTAGAAAAAGAAGTTCTATACAGGTTATCATATGATAATGAAAATTTTGTTATGGCATGCGGCGGGGGAACTCCATGTTTTTATAATAATATTGATTTCATGAAGAGGATGGGAACACCAGTTTGGATCCATTGTTCTATAGATTGCCTGCATGAACGGCTTTTAAATGAAAGATCAGAACGCCCATTGATCAAAAATTTGTCAGATAAACAACTGAAATCATACATCATCAAAAAATTCTCTGACCGAAAGATTTTTTATCAACAGGCTCCTGTAACAGTAAATGAAGACAACATCTCATTAGATATTTTAATTGATAAGATATTTCACAACGACACGAGTAATGTATAAAATCTATTTAGCTCTGGGAACTATACTGGCAGGACTTGCAGTAATATTAGGTGCATTTGGCGCTCATGGCTTGAAGCAAATAGTACCAGCAGAAACAGTTGCCTCTTACCAAACAGGAGTGCAGTACCAGATGTATCATGCATTTGCTTTATTGATTGTTGGAGTTCTTGCTGAACGGATGAGCAGCAGTTTATTAAGTTATGCCGGTGTTTTCTTTGTTGCCGGTATCATTTTGTTCTCCGGATCATTGTATTTACTCGCTTCATTAAAGGCAATGAACAAGGTTGGTGTTTCAGGCATTGGATTAATTACACCTATTGGTGGGATTATGTTCATTATTGGCTGGGTTCTTTTGCTTATAGCTGTTTTAAAACAACCTTGAGAATTTCATCTGTTCGGTAGCATTTCAATAATCCCTTTACTATCTTTGTCTGGTGCAGCTTTCAGCTGTAACAAATCCAATGAAAAATCTATGGCTAACAAGCTAAAGAAACCCCCTGTGAAAAATTCTGGAATAACGGCAGAGAAAAAACTGCAAAAACCAGATCCAGAAAAACTAAAAGCTGATAAGGAAGAAAAAGTAGAAATATCAAAGCTTGCTAAGGACGAGCGTACCTGGAAAATAATTGGTACTATTTCTTTACTCATCTCCATCTTCCTCTTTATTTCATTCGTTTCGTATTTTTTTACCTGGCGTGAAGACCAGGATAAAGTTCGTGATCCATCATTTTTATGGAATAACGATCCTGAGGTAAATAAGGAAATTACTAACATGCTGGGCCGATTGGGTGCATGGGTTTCAGACTTTTTTATTAACAATGGCTTTGGAATAGCATCATTTTTATTCTGCACTTTTTTCTTTGTAGCCGGCTTGAATTTGTTATTCAGCAGGAAGATCTTTTCACTTTGGAGAAATCTGAAATATGTAACATTCGGATTACTCATCGTCTCCGTAACTCTAGCTTTCTTATTGCCTGATACAGCTTTTCCTTATGGTGGCAGAGTTGGAAGCATGATCAGCAGTTGGATGGTGAATTTCATGGGGTACATTGGTACAGCATCAATTCTACTGGTACTTGCATTTATTT
>MWVY01000343.1_pt1 | contig 11157 bp, 13 predicted proteins | sample 1047251 | NCBI WGS metagenome assembly MWVY01 (sample SAMN06349983, study PRJNA376086) | soil metagenome | isolation source: MS7-5 sample Antarctic (ecotone) soil | place: Antarctica | collected 2015-01-13
AGATATTTGGCTTTTACAGCCTGTCCGCGAGGAAATTGATTTTGTTTTTGAGCAAATTAAACAAGTCGAAAATATTCAAACAAAGAAAATTTTGACCGTTATTTTAAGCCGCACGATTCGCAGTTGCCGCGCTACGACGCACGCTGATTTAGCCACTTTGGTTGAACCCGTTGCGACAACTTATTATTGCGCGAAACACGGAAAAATCTGCAAACCGTTGTTTTCAATCGTTTCGTGGTGGGAAAGATATTGCAAAGATACCGTCGGGCGTTTGAAATACTTTGAAAAATTAAAGACCGACACGCATCAGATTTGCTTAAACGGGAATTCTGAAAATCTCGATATATTCGCGGCTTTAAAAGAGAAAAATCCCGAATTTGCCGCGCTTGTTGAAAAGCAAAAGATAAAAGGAATTTTCTCAAGTCCGCCGTATGTCGGTTTGATTGATTATCACGAACAACACGCTTACGCTTACGACCTTTTCGGCTTTGAACGCCAAGACGAGCAGGAAATCGGCTCAATGTTTAAAAAGCAATCAAAAGCCGCGCAACAAGATTATGCCAAAGGAATTTCAAATGTTCTCAATAACTGTAAAAGATTTTTAGTCGAAGACTTCGATATTTTCCTCGTGGCAAACGACAAATACAATCTTTACCCGCAGATTGCCGAAAACGCCGCAATGCAAATCGTCAATCAATACAAACGCCCTGTTTTGAATCGCACGGAAAAAGACAAAGGTGCGTATTCGGAAATAATTTTTCACTTGAAGGAGAAACAATAATGGATGAAGAAAAAATACTATATGCAATTACAGTTCAGGATGTAATAAATGTTTCTGAAGAACTCGGAATAGACTTTACGGAAACCGACATTGAATTTATCCAAGACAAAATTGGAGATTTTATGGGAAGTTCTTGGTCTGATGCGGTTGAATTTGCTCTGCAAGAACTAAAAACAAGAGAACCTAAATAAATTATGCTTTCACAGGAACACAAAAAACATATTGTAGAAACAATTAAGAATTGTTTGAGAAGAAAGTTTCAAAATTACAAACCTGAAACCGACAATATGCCGTTTCATTTTGGATTACTTGGTAAAGACAGAATGGCTTTGTTTTCTTTTATTCAATCATTGAATACAACTTTCGGAACTTCGATTTACGAACCTGTTGCCAAAGAACTTGCTAAAGGCGTATTCAAAGAAGCACATTCCCAGTTTGTTTTAGGCAATGTTATTACTCAAGGCGCACAACACGAAATTCAAAGAATAATGAACGATTTGTCTGTTGGAGGAGATGTAAATAAGGAAGAGGAAACAGAGAGGATTAGAAAGGCTGCTCAACAGGTGAGTTAAATAAACTTAAACCTATAAAAGTGGATTTATTTCTTATATCGAAAGACGATGAAGTATTTATGTTTGATTTGAAAACTGTCAAACCAAATAAAACTGATTTCGTTTCATTTAAAAGAACCTTGCTTGAATGGTTAGCCATTTATTTCCACCAATTTCCCGAAGCGAAAGTTAATACTCTGATTTCGATTCCATACAATCCGTATGAGCCAAATCCTTACAAACGCTGGACAATGAAAGGTATGCTCGATTTGAAGAAGGAAGTAAAGGTTGCGGAAGAATTCTGGAATTTTCTTTCGGGTGAAGGAACTTATGTTGATTTGCTTGGTTGTTTTGAGCAAGCAGGCATTGAATTACGTTCTGAAATTGACGAATACTTTCAAAGATTCAATCTCAAATAAATTCACATTGAAGTTTGCAAATAATTTTTGTGAGAAAAACAAAATAACTGAGAAAGACTATTGAAATTTAATTTGGAAAAAAATCGGATTTATCGTGAATTTTTGAACATCGAACTGCCTGCGGACGACGCGGAAATTAGTTTGTAGGAAAAAAATATGATGTGGCTAGAAAACGGCGATATGCTCGCTTCGATAGGTGATTTTTTAGCGGAAGACCTTGGGCGTGGCGATATTACGACGCAGGCAACCGTGCCGCCGGATGTGCGCGGCGCGGGCAAGTTTCTGGCAAAGGAAGATTTGGTTGTGTGTGGTTTGGAAGTTGCCGAAGTCGTTTTTGCACATCTTGACCCCGACAATGCCGAAATTATCACAGCCGTTTCCGAAGGCGATGAGGTCGAAGCAGGAACGGTTCTCGCTACTTTGAAAGGCTATGCCGATATTTTGCTGGCGGGCGAAAGAGTTGCGCTGAATTTGCTGCAAAGGTTGAGCGGCGTGGCGACGCTGACGCGCCAATATGTCAAAGCTGTCGAAGGCACAAACACACAAATTATTGACACCAGAAAAACAACTCCGGGTTTAAGAATGTTGGAAAAATACGCGGTTACGGTTGGCGGCGGCAAAAACCATCGGTTTGGACTCGACGACGGCGTTTTGATAAAAGACAATCACATCGAACTTGCAGGCGGCATCACCGAAGCGATTACGGCGGCGAAACTCAAGGTCGGACATCTGCATAAAATCGAAGTTGAAATATCAAATTGGGCGCAGCTGCGCGAAGCAATTTTAGCGGGCGCGGATATTGTGATGCTTGACAACCAAACGCCGAAAGAAGCGGAAAAATTGGTCGAAATGGCGCGGAATATGAATCCGAATGTTTTATTAGAAGCATCGGGCGGAATGAATCTCGACACGGTGCGCTCGTTTGCCGAAGCCGGAGTTGATTTTATCAGTGTCGGACGACTGACGCATTCGGCGCGGGCGGTTGATATTTCTTTTAAGATTCAAATGATTTGAAAATTAGTGGTAAGTGGTAAATGGTAAGTGGTGAGTGAAAAACTTAAGATTTAATCCTAGCCATTTACCATTTACCACTTACCATTAAAAAAATATGAATATTATTAAAGTATTAGGTATTGCGGCTGGCGTTGCCGCGACGGGTTTGGCAAGTTTGGCAATCGCCAATGCGGGCAATGTCGCGGAAACTTCCGCCGACAGCAAAGACGAAAGTCTAAAAACGCGCCGTTATCAAGTAGATTTGAAAACTTTTGTCGAAGAAACCGAAAGATTGATTTTGGCTCTGACAACTTACGGGCAAAACTGGAGAATTATTTCCGCCGATGTTGCGGAAAGTTCCGCGACTGTCAAAGCAGAAGTTCCGGTTGTATTTTTTACCGACGATTTGGAAATAAGCGCGAAAAAAGAAGCGGATAAAGAAGAGATAACGGTCGATGTGCGTTCAGCTTCGCGCGTCGGCAAAGGCGATTTGGGCGAAAACAGAAGACATATTTTGCAGATATTAAAAGCGTTAGACGAAAAATTTGCAGGTAAATGATTTTTAATGCTGGAGGCGCAAGGTTGCTAAGATGCAAAAGTTTCTACAGGTTTCTTTTCTGATAAAACACTTTCTTTGCTTGTTAAAGCCAACATCTCTTCGGTCGGCTTCAAAAAAGGCAAAAACCAAATAATAAGCGTTGAAACAATAATTGCGATGGTGGCGGCAATTCCGCCTTCGATGCCGTAATCGCCGCCGGTTATCTGCTTTATGCCAAGCTCAGACACGCGGAAAAGCGGCGCGGTTGTCAATTCCGTAATTCCGCTGACGGGCAAACCTAAAAACGCGCCCTGCGCCCAGTTCCACATTAAATGCAAACCGAAAACAAACCACAGATTCCGCGTTTTCAAATAGGCAACGCCGAACCAAATTCCCGCTAAAATCGTGTTTAGAATTGAGATATAATCTGCATTTGGATTGTTGAGATGTGCTGAAGCAAAAAACAGAGAAGTGAGCGCAATTGCCAGCCAAGCGAGTTTGGCGCGGGCAAATGTCTGCAGCATATAACCGCGAAAAAACGCTTCTTCCGCCGCCGCGCCGACGATAAAAACCGCAAGTGAAATTCCCAAGGTCAATAAAATTGCCGATTGTCTGTTAGTCCGGTTTAGTTCAAAACTCAATCCGCCAAAAATTATCCCGATAAACGCAGCAAAAAGAAGCGAAACTGCGCCCAAAATCAAACCGAAACTCAAATCTTTAAACCAGTTTTTCGTGAACCAACAGCCGAGTGCGCGAAACGGTAAATTTTCGAGAAATCTTCCGCACAGCCAACCGACGAAAATCGCAGCTGTCAGTAAAATAAAATTCGGATAAATAAAGGAAAGCAGGCTATTTTCGTTAAAACCAATCGGCAAACGGGTAAGAACCTCCCTGACAACCGCGCCGAAAAAAGATGAAACAAACAAAACCGCAAACAGAAAGACGAGAAAACGCCAACCGCTTCGCAAGCGGCTTGATTGATTAAAGAAAATTTCGGCGACATTCATAATTCATGGCTAATCTTTTTTCGTTTTCAGATACGTTTTCGGAATTGGCGCGTCCGGCGTTTCGCCTTGCCAGTAAATTGTCAAAACCCACCAGCGCGTTCCGTCGTTGAGAAGCTGAAAACTGTTGATGCCGCGCTGAAACGGCGTTTTGTCGCCCGACTTGTGAAAGGAAGCGTAAGTCGAAAAAACCTGCGCGATGTTGCCGTAAATATCTGTGTGCCGCGCAATTTCCCGTTCGTAAAAACCTTCTTTTTCCATAAATGGCGAAGACCGCTCGATATATTCTTCGGGCGTAAAAGCGCGTGCGCCAACAGCTCCTGTTTTCGGATTTTTACCTGATGGAATCAGCCGCGCATCTTTATGAAAAAGCGTGCGGAATCTGTCCCAATCGCGTTTTTGTCCCGCGTCGCCCGAAATCACTTCATAGACGGCTTTCATAATTGCGTCAATCGAAGAAACATCCGCCGGATTTGCCTCTTTCATCTCGGTTTTTGCTGTATCTTTCGTTTGCGCCATCGCGTTAAAAGCCAAAGTTAAAATGATTAAGCAAGTCAGCAAAAGGTTTTTTTTCATAATGCGGATTTTTACGTCGGAAATTGGTTTTGGTTTCAAAAGGTTAAATTATCGCTTATTTTTTCAGTTATTCGATTTATCTTTTGACTTTCAGAACTTTCCTCAAACACTTTCGCTCTGCCTTAAAAATCTCTATGTTTCCGCGTCTCTGCGGTTCAAATAATCTTTCCAAATCCGCACCAAGAATTTTGATTATGCCAGATTATCTGCATTTCTTGCGCGTTAATCTCTCGCCACCAATCTTCAAATTCGGCTTTTGAAATATAAAAAGCCGTCGGCGCAACCAGATGGTCAAAGACGATATTGTGCTGTTCACGCCAGCCGAAACGCGAAATGTAATACAAATAATCATTGTAAAAAAGTTTGTCGGCAAGTGGTTTGGCTATCGCGTTAGCAGGTTTGTAAATCAGCTTTGTCGCCAGAAAAACGCCGAAAGTCGGGAGTTTTGAGAGTTGATAAAGCGTCGGCTGTGAAAGGCGCGAAGTGAATTTTTCACGCATCGGCGAAACATAGTTAGTAATCCATTCGTTATTCTCCGCGCCGTAAATCCACGCCGAAATATGTCCGCCTTTTTTCACTTTTGAAGCCAGCGACAGAAATGCTTTTTTCGGGTCGGGCGTGTGATGCAAAACGCCGATTGAAAATGTGTAATCGAAAGCGCGTTTGAATGGCAATTTATAAATATCGGCTTGAACAATGTGGACATTCGGCAAATCTTTTGTCGCCTGAAAAGCCGTTTCCACCGCCGCGCTCAGATCAATTCCGATAACTTCTTTTGCGCCCCAATTCGCCGCTAAACTCGTGTGCCGACCTTTGCCGCAGCCGCCTTCGAGAACGATTTTGTCTTTGAAAAAATTTTCTTTGACAGGTTGCAGCCAGTCCAAAAGTTGTTCGGCGTATTTCGTATCTTCCTGCGTAAAATGCGTCCATTGCCAGCCGAAGTTTTCGGCGGTGTCGGCTTTATTCTGCTCGATTTTATCAAGCGCGGCAAAACGCGGAACGCCCCGCACGACTTTGTATTCACGGTCGCATTTTCTGCACGTCAAAACGGCTTCAATAATTTCTTTTTCTTCGTATTTGCTGGCATACGCGAGCAAAATATCGCCGCCGCAGCTTGGGCAGGCAAGTAAATTTAAAAGTTTTTCTTTCATTAAAAAGCAAAATAGAACACGGATACACGGGGAAATTTGAATTTATCTGTCTAATTCGCGTTCATCTGTCTGATATTTTTTCTTAAACTCTTCAAATTCCCGAAACGGAAACGGCTGTCGCCAGTTGAATTCAAACTCATCGGTTTCGCGGTCGGCGTAAAGTTGGTTAAAGGTTTCGGCAAATGACCCGCAAACATCCTTTATTTTTCCCTGATGCGAATAAACCAACTCGCGCTCAGTTGATTCGCGCTCTTCAGTTGGATATTGATAAATCTCCAATCGAAGATTTTCGCCTTCTTTGACGAAACGAAAATCAAACTCTTCGGGATTGCGATTCCACGGCAAAACATATTCATTATTTGCGGAATTTTCGTTTAACAAATCCGACAAAATCAGCAAAAGTTCCGCCAAAGCGCGCTTGTGCGGCGCGTGTGCCGTCGTTGTATGAAATTCGGTTGCGCCATCGTCAAAACCGATTGACATCCAGCCGCATTGCGGCGAGTTAAAACTGACTTCTAATTTTCCTGACATAGCTTTTTCGTTTTTGGAATTTCAAATAAGTATAGTATCTTTTGGGTTTGCTTTCGACAAATTTGCAGTTAAACTTTCAATAAAAATCGTAAATCTAAAATCCAAAATCGAATGAAACAATACCAAGAATTTCTAAAACATATTTTAGAGAACGGAACGCGCCGCAAAGACCGCACGGGCGTTGGCACAATTTCGACTTTCGGTTATCAAATGCGGTTTGATTTGCAGGCAGGTTTTCCCGCCGTAACCACGAAAAAACTGCATTTTCGCTCGATTATTCACGAACTTTTGTGGTTTTTGAAAGGCGGCACAAACATTAAATACTTAAATGACCAGAGAGTTTCTATCTGGGACGAATGGGCGAATGAAAACGGCGATTTGGGTCCGATTTATGGCAAGCAATGGGTTTCGTGGGAAACAAAAGACGGGCGCGTTATCAATCAAATCGCCGATGTAATTGAGCAAATCAAACACAATCCGTATTCGCGGCGGTTGATTGTTTCGGCTTGGAATGTCGGCGAACTCGAAGAGATGGCATTGATGCCCTGCCACATTCTTTTTCAGTTTTATGTTTCGGACGGCAAGTTGTCCTGCCAATTGTATCAGAGGTCAGCCGATAGTTTTCTCGGCGTTCCTTATAATCTGGCTTCTTACGCGATTTTGACGCAGATGATAGCGTTGCAATGCGATTTGCAAGTCGGCGATTTCGTTTGGACGGGCGGCGATTGTCATATTTATTTAAATCATCTTGAGCAGGTAAAACTGCAATTATCGCGTGAGCCTTTTCCATTACCGCAATTAATAATTAAGCGGAAACCTGCTTCGATTTTTGATTATGAATTTGCGGATTTTGAAATAAAAGATTATCAATCGCATCAAGCAATCGTCGCGCCGATTGCTGTTTAGTTCGCCAAATTTAATGTGGACCTTTTTTCTTATCAAAATTCTCGGCTGTGTTTTCAAAGTAATTCAACGTGATAATGGTCGCCTTCGACAATTATTCGTCCTCCGACTTGATTGACGGCTTTTTTGAGAGAATTAAAATTTGTCGTCGCTTTCCGAATATCAATTGCATTGCCGAGAAGATGACTGGAAATAAAAACCGGAGGCTGCCGCTTAATTTGATTTTCAATCACCTTTCTCATCGCTTCCACCGCGATTGCCGGATTACCTCTGTTTGCCCGAAACGCGGTTAAAATTTCATCAATCGCCGATTTATTTTTGTATAAATTTCTGACTTTCGCCTCGCCTTCAATAACTAATTTGTTATAAAGTGCGGACGCTTGGCGGTCGGGCGGACGGTAACCGCTCGTTACAATAAGTTTGCCACCGGTTTTTGCAAAATAATTATCGGCAACTTTGGCAGTCTTGGCTTGCAGATTTTCGGTCATCAAAATACCAGATACGACGGAATAACGCTCGCCGTCTTTGGCAGGGAAACCATCGGATTTTGCCGTTTTATCGGGCAAAATCCGGTTAAACAAATTCCTGAAACTTACCGTCTCGATGATGCCGCTTTCCTGAAGTCCGTTTGCGTGTTGGAATTTTTTAACCGCCGCTTCAGTTTGCAGACCGAAAATGCCGTAACCCGAATCAACTTGGGCTTGCGTCATAAATTTGAGTTTGACCAGACGGTTTTGGACGGCTTTAATAAGCTGCGGATTCGGATTTCCTTTCGCAATTCCCGCCTTGATGGAATCAATCGCTTTTTGCTCAACGGCACTGAATTTACCTGTTGCCAAAATGCCTAAATGATTTTGCAGCATCTCGACAGCGGTTTGCGTTTGCCGTCCGAAAATGCCGAAACTGCTGCCGATATTTTCCATTTTTAGATAACCGAGCATTATCAGAGAGTCTTGCAATTTTTTTACAAGTTCGCCTCTGGTGCCGTTTTTCAAAACGATAGTTTTCGTTTCATTAAGAGTGTCGGGAAACAATACAAAACCCGTGGCTTCATCCATCAAGCCCGTCGCGGCAATACCTCTTGACTTTTGAAACTTAGCCAAAACCCGTGAAGTATTTACTCCCCATTTCCCGTCCGCAAATCCGGTTTGCAAATCTGCGGGAACGATTCCGATATCCAAAAGTCGCTGCTGAACGATTTTGACACCGCCGAACAATCTTGCACTAACGATTGTCGCTGCTTCACGCGCCGTAATTTCACCGTCGTTATTCCAGTCAAGCGGATTTAACTTGTATTCCGGCGTGCCGATCTTAAACAGAACGGCATCGGATCTTTTCGGCGAGCCTGAGAGAATCGCCGTATAAACCGCTTCGAGCGAGCCGAGTTTTCCGGCAAACGGACTGAAAAACTTTTCGACATATTCGAGCTGCTCAACCGCCGTCATCCGTTTTAACTTATCGGTCGTCGTTCCGAGAATCTTTGCCGTCGCTTTTAGAAATTGAATTAAACCGGTTGCGCCAATCGGATTTTGAATGGCGGGATTAAAAGTTCCGCCGGTTTCAAAACTCATCGCGGCAAGCACGTATTCCGGTTTTGTTTCCAAACGCTCCGCCATAATTTCCACAGCAAATATGAAATCTTCGGTAACAAAAATGCTGCCTTTCACTCCTTGAATTTGTCCGTAATTAAATTTTGCTGACATAGTATTTTTCCTATTAACATTGCTTAGATGATAAGCACATCTGAATAACTGCCGCCGTTTGACATAATATCGAAAATTTATTTTCTAACTTACTCCTAAAAATATGAACATTGAAAAATTTCTCGTGCCGGAAGGCAAAAAGCTAATTTTAAAAAAATACCAAGCCGACTTTACCGGCGATTACAAAGATAAACAGTTGGCGGTCAGAGATTTGGAGAAAAACATTGAACGATTAGCCGAACTCCAGGTTGTTCTTTACGCGCAGAACACGCACGCGCTTTTGATGATTTTTCAGGCAATGGACGCGGCGGGCAAAGACAGCGCAATCAAGCACGTGATGAGCGGTTTGAATCCGCAAGGCTGTGAAGTTACTTCGTTTAAACAGCCTTCGACGGAAGAACTCGACCACGATTACCTGTGGCGTTCAATGAAAAAACTGCCGGAACGCGGGCGCATCGGAATTTTCAACCGTTCTTACTATGAAGAAGTTTTAGTTGTGCGCGTGCATCCTGAAATTTTGCAGCTTCAGCAATTGCCCAAAAAGGTGGAAAATGACAAGGACATTTGGCAGGAACGCTGTTCACAGATTCGGAATTTTGAAACTTACCTGGCGGAAAATGGCATTCACGTTTTGAAATTTTTTCTTAACGTATCAAAGAAAGAACAGAAAGAGCGGTTCTTAAAACGCATTAACACGCCGGAAAAGAATTGGAAATTTTCGGCGGCGGACGTAAAAGAACGCGGTTTTTGGGACGACTATATGCATGCTTACGAAGATGCTTTACAAAATACCAGCACGAAAGATGCACCGTGGTTTATTGTGCCTGCCGACAATAAATGGTTCACGCGCGTCGTGGTTTCAAACATTATCATCAACAAAATGGAATCGTTGAATTTGCAGTATCCAGAGGTGAGCGAAGCGCATTTGAAAAGTCTTTTGGAAGCAAAGGAATTGCTTGAGAACGAAAATTAGTCCAAAATTTTATCTAAAATTGACGTTGCTTATTGTTCGTCGTCCGGTTTGGTTTTCTTAAAATTATACCGCAGCAAAACACGCATCGGCAGAGGTTTTCCGTTGCGGCTCGCGGGTCGCCAATTCATTTTGCGAACGGTTTCAGTAACCGATTCGTCCAAGCCAAAACCTGCCCAACGAACGATTTTCGTTCGCAGAATTTTGCCGTTTTCGTCCACATCAATCTCAATATCAACCGTCGCTTCAACGCTGTAAAGATAAGCCGTTCGCGTATATGACGGTTTGATGCTTCGATACGGCAAAGGCGGACGGAAATTTTTGGCTTCAGGCGAATCTTCGGCTGGTAATTCCTCTAATTTTGGCGCAGGCTTTTCGTTTAATTCTTCTTTGGTTGTGCTTTTTAATTTGTCGGAAATTTCCGCCGCCAAATCATTTATCAAAGCAAACAATTTTCCGTCGGCTTTTTCCGCGTTTTCCGCCTCGCCGCCCGCGAGTTTCCAAAAAATCAGCCGACCTGTCCGCGAACTAATCGCATAAACGGCGGCGTAAGATTCCTGATATTCTTTTCGTTCAAACGAATACCGCACTAAATTTTCCGCCTTTATCAGCAAAAAGTAATCACAGCCGATTGCCGCGCCGACGTTTTTCGCCTCTTCGAGCGAAAGATTGAAAGGTTTTTCGTGTTTGGCGGAAAGAAACGCGATTTCGCTCAAAGAATCGTCCAAAATTTTAAAATTCGGTGAAAGGGAAGTTTCGAGTTTTTCGGCAAATTGTTTGCTTTGGGCAGATTTTTCAGGAACTAAAACGGCTAGTTTTTGAGCAGCGACAGGAAAAGTTAAAGAAAGAAAAAAAAGAAAAGAAACAACGATTAACGCAAATTTACACAGATTATTTTGGTAGTGTCTCACAATTTATGCTGATTGAAAGAAGAGATGGGAAAGTCATCTAAAGTAATGTGTGTTACCAACAGATAACTTGTCCGCATTGTTCTTCTTTCAACCTAAAAAAGAATGGCAAAACGCGCAATAAAAAGC
>MWVY01000344.1_pt1 | contig 11142 bp, 16 predicted proteins | sample 1047251 | NCBI WGS metagenome assembly MWVY01 (sample SAMN06349983, study PRJNA376086) | soil metagenome | isolation source: MS7-5 sample Antarctic (ecotone) soil | place: Antarctica | collected 2015-01-13
CCCCTCCCCTCCCCCCCTCCCCCCTTGGGGTTGGGTGGAAGCATCTGCATTATGAGTGCCACGGCTGATGTCTCGCGGCTCGAAGGGACCCCGGAAGGTGCGCCAGCGAAGCCGGCGCGGCCCTTGCCGGCTGGCGAACACGCCGGCGGCGCCACCCTCGCGGGTGGCGCCGCCGGTGAGTTCTACCCGAACTGGACGGTGCCTCCGTTGTCCCCGATGTAAAAGAGGCAGTAGGCCAGGTGAGTGGCGAGTGACACGTAACGCGCGTTCAGTTCGTGGGAGAGGTACTCCCCGAGCAGTTCCGAGACTTCCAGGCACTCTGCGGCAGTCCACGAGCCTTCGCAGTCGGAGTGGTACCAGAACGGTACGGCCCCGGCCGGCAGGGCCGGCAGGTCACGGCCGCGCCGCAGTTTGCGCTGGATGAACGAACGGTGGGAGTAGGGGCTGCCCTTGAGAACGACGGTCGCGACGTCGGCCCGGAGGCCGGCGAAGGTTCCGTAGGAGACGGACATGACCTGGGTGCGAAGGTGCGGCCACTCGACGACGTCGTCATCGACGAGGTAGTCGGGAAGGTCGATCGAGGACGTGAGACAAAGACCCATCGGAAACTCCTGTGGCTGGTTCGGGTAGGTGACAAGATCGAGGGGGCGCGCGCGGGGGGACGTAGTACACCCGCAGTACCCGCGGGCCTGCGCGGGTGGCTGCACTTGGGCGTCTTGTGTGGGCGGAGGCCAGTATGGGGGGCACCACCTGACAGACAAGTTCAGCCGAACGCGCCAGCCCGCGGCGTGCGAAGTGGTGTACGGCAGGGAGGGAGCGTGTGCCAACTTGGACGCAGGCGCCGCACCGGACCCGACGCAGGAGGGTCCGGTGGGGCGCAGGGCGCACGGCAGCGTCGTCCGGCACGACTGCCCGGCGAGGCCGAAGGCGTCGAGGGGCCCCGCCGTAGCGAACAGGGTATGAACGGCTCGGACGGGATCAAGTCCGGTCGGCGGGACGCCGAGCGGGCGGCGGACGCGAGGGCAGTCCCGAAGCCCGACGGGCGGTCGGCCAGCGCAAACGCTGGCGTGACCGTGACCTGCGCGGCCCGCCCGGCCGGGGCCGGGCCGGACTGGGCCCACTCCGACCGGAGGCCGGGGACGGCCGCAGGGTGCCTGGAAGGCCGGGGCTGCTCAGGGAGTGCCGACCCACGAACGGGGCGCGCGGCGGCGTGACGCCGGCACACGCCTGGCCTACTGGCTCGGTTACGACGGGGGCAGCGGTGGCAGAGTCCTGTCGGGCAGGACTCACGAGGCGACGCCCGCAGGGTGGCGCCGCAGGTGGGGAGTCTGGCCGTGCGAGGGCCGCGCCGGTGGAGCCGGCGCGGCGACCGGGGGAGCGCCGGCCGCCGGAACTATCGCAGGTGGTCGCATCATTAGATGTGTCCACCCCCCCCTCCCCCCCGGGGGGTTGTGGTTTTTAGGTTGGGGCTGGCGATTCCGCCGGAATCAGGTTTGGCCCTATTCCCCCTGGACACTTGCCCTAAACATCGCCAACTGATAGATTGATCTCATCCGAATAACTCAGCCGCTCGCCTCAGCGCGGCCTACTGGTGAGGGAAACTGACATGGCGCAAAGCATCTACACGGGGACGGTGGTGGCTTGTCGGCTCGGTCGTCCGCAGTCCGACGGCAGCGAGTCCAAGTATGTCGATATCAAGTTGCTCGTCGGGGAGTCCGTCGTGCGCTTTTGGGGTTTCGCGGACAAGATCCTCGAGTCCTGCGGCGGCGATTTGCCCGGAATCGGTGTCGAGATCAGCGTCCGGTCTTACAGCGAGATCAAGCCCGCCAACGAGAAGGGGCCGGCGTACGAGTCCCACAAGGCCGCTGCTGTTGGTCCTCCGCTCACCTTTGCCCCATTCGTCACGGCCGAGACTCGACTGGCCGCTGTCTGAGCATGGCAAAGGCCCCGCGGTGTGCAGCCGCAGGGCCTCGTTGCCGGCCTGGTGAGGGATCGACACAGTGAGGATACCCCGATGGAGCCCCCCCGAAACATCTTTCGCTCTGGTTCTTTTGACGGCGCTCGCCTCGGTCCTGTTCCTGGGGATGTCGTCTACTGCTTCTTGGGCCACACATACCCCGGCCCCGGCCCCTGTTCTAGCCCCCGGGCAGTCGCTCAGCCCGACTGCCTGGGGGTGCCACACAACGCCGGCGGACCCGTCGGCACTGCCGGACCCGCTACCGGAGCAGCAATCCTGCGACGTGACCGGGTGGACGGTGATTCCGGCGGAATCAGCGTCAGCGACGCCGCTGCCCGTCGAAGTCATCGGGACAGCGTCGGTACGGGAAGTCGCACCTGCACCACCCTCGACAGGTGGGTCATCTTGTCCGGTGCCTACCGACGGGGCCGAGCCTGTCTGCTCGGTCCAGGCCACGGTCGTAGCGTCGCAATACGAACCCATGAAGTTCGCTGCGGCAGTGCTGATCTGGTTTGTGTCCTCGGCGGCAGTGATTGGCTGGCGACGTAATGGGTGAGATGACAGCCCTGTTCCTGGGGCTTTACGTCGTGGTCCGCTGCTGGGAGTTGTTCGTAGAGTTCTCGAAGGGGTGACCTGGTGGACATCCTGCAGCAAGCGCTGATCTTCGGAGTCTCGTTCGGCCTGTTTGTCGCGATCGTTCGCTAATACACGCCGCACGTTCTTCGTCGCTCCCTCCCAGCCGGGCGGGGGCCCGGCTTCTGGTGAGGGAAAGGGGGTGAAACATGGACGCTTCCACTCTGGTGCAGCAGGCGCTCGACACGCTCAGCGGCGAGGCCACCGTCATCATCGGCGCGGCGCTTCTGTTCAGCGGCTCGCTGCTGGCGGTCCGGCGCGGCTGGGGCTACATCAAGGGCTTCTCCCGCGGCTAGCCGCGAGAGTCCCTCGGCCCAACCTCGGCGCGCGTAGCCGTCGAGTTGCACCTGCGCCTACGGGGCGTCTCCTGGCCGCCTACAGGGGACGTCCCGTAGTTGTTTGTTCGGCCTGGTGATTTCCGTGGAATCGAGAGGGTGTGCAGCCGTGTTCTCTACCGTTCGTCGTCTTGTCCGTCGTGTGTTCGTCCGCCGGCTCCCGTTGGCCGTGCTGCTCGCCCCGTACTGCCGGAGTCTCCGGTGGTGACCAAGCTCGCGACAGTCGCCCTGGTGGTTTTCCTCGCAGCCTTGTTCACCGTTCTCGGCGATCCTCGCCCGGCCCACGCCGTTACCTTCGGCCAGGGCCTCAAACTTGCCGGCGGGACTCGAGTCGCCGCGCCACTGCGTCTGCTTGGCGCTGTCAGCCCTTACGGGTGGGCCTTCACCGCAGCAGTGACCGCATACAACACAAGCGATTTGTGGCTCCCGGTTGTGAAAGGTGCCCTCGGCAAACTCAGCCAGATCGGTGACTCGCAGCCGCAGCCAGCCAACACTGCCGGGTGCAAGTTCTCCCGCAACTTCACAGACAACAGTCCGAAGAATGACACGGACGCGGCTGCCAACGGCTATACGGTCGTCGCGCAGGGCCAGTGCGGAAGTTTCTACGGCACTGGCAACCTGTCGTTCACAAACTCGCCGTACACGCTTGTGTGCAAGGCGACTGCATCTGGGGGTATCAGTAGTTTCACCGGAACGGCTCAGGCGTATTTCATCAGGTCTGACCAGACCGGGACTGCGACGTTTGACCTGCCGGGTTGTTCTGCCGGGGCACTGCCCGTCGAAGTGAGGCTCGACCCGCACGATCCGACCAAGTTCACCGGCATCGCTACCGGTTCGTCTGGTCCGGGTCTGTACTACAGCACCGGCTACACGCAGGCGGAGACGACGTACAAAACGGACGTGACCTGCAAGCGGACCGATGGTACTACGTTTGTGACCTCGCTCACCGACAGCGGTGCCAATAACCCCGGTGCCCCTTTGCCATCTTGTGATGCACAGTCGCTCGGGTCACGGCCCACAAAGGCCACTGTGTCAGCCGGCCCGGGTGGCGTGCCCGGCAACCCCGTTGCCGAACTCAACTGGCCACAGACTTCCACGCAGTACCCCGACTGCATGGCCGGTACTCCGTGTCAGATGGAGGTCTACATGGACGACCAGAAGTGCCTCACCAGCACTCAGGCTTGCAAGAGTTGGACGCAGACCAAGGTGGCGGAGCCTAGTCGCGTGACGTGTAGGTGGGGTCCGTATCAACTGCCCGTCAACGATTGCAACCTACTCGAGCGTGCTTACGAGTCCTCGACTGGCACTCAGATAAACACCCCGGAAGATGTCGACGGGTTCGCTAATCCCGACGCGCCGCAGACCTCCCCCACGACTGCCCCGACTACGTCGCCCTCGACTGCCCCTTCCCCTTCGCCTTCACCCGGCACGTCGTCGGTGCCCGGCGTGATTCGGCGTGTGAACCCGGATGGGTCTACGACCGAGGAACAAACTGAGCAGACTCCGGAGGGCAACTCGAGGACCGTGACGCGCACGGTGAACCCTGACGGCTCCGCGGCTACGCGCACTGTCGTCCGTGCGCCGAACGGCGACGTTATCTCGGACAACAGCGTGCCAACTCCGGGGTTTGGAGTAGGCGTGCTGCCTATACCGATTCCTGGGGAATCGAATGACGACAAGGGCTGCCTGTCGACGAACTTCTCTTGGAACCCCGTCTCATGGGTGTACGCCCCGGTGAAGTGTGCGGTTGTGTGGGCCTTTGTGCCGTCGCCCGGGTCCGTCGAGGCGTCGCAAACTCAGGTCAAAGATGCCTGGGCGAACACCGGCCCGGCTCAGTACGTCGGCTCGATGGGCGCTGTCTTTACTGCCGTCGGCTCCGTCGGCGACGGGGCGTCTGCCGGCTGCGAAGGTCCCGAACTGAAATGGTCGGGTTCGGGCCCGTTCGGCCCAATCAGTCTACGGCCTCTCAATGGGTGCCCCGGCACCATCCTCGGAGACAAGATCGCCCCGGTGTTCAGGGCCGTCGTTCTTGTCGGGCTTTACGTCGGCGGCGCGTGGGTCGCCGCCCGAATCCTCTCATCCTCGTTCGGTCTACAGTTGCCCTCATGGCGGGGCGAGAAAGAAGGCGCAGCATGACACGTCAACGTAGCGGGTCCGGGTTCGGTCGCCGGTCTTGGTTGTTCCTCGGCCTACTGGCCGTAGGCTTGGTGTACGCGACTGCCACCGGCCGCTGGTCGACCGTCATCTACCTGCTGCTCCGGGTTTCCTGATGGTCACCGAAGCGCTCATGTCCATCGTCGCCGGCGTCGCTACGTTCTTCGCCGGGCTCATGCCTTCTTTCGCTCCCCCCGATTGGATGACAACCCTCCCCGACAAGGTCGGGGCTGTCGGCTCCTACATCAACTCCGTCGATGTCTGGCTGCCCTTCTCACACGCCGCGATCGTCCTCGGCTTCATCGCACTCGCTGTGCTCGTTGGGGTAATCGTCCGGGGCGTTCGCATCGCAGCATCGTTCGCAACGCTGGGCGGCGGTGCAGCCGGATGATCGGTGTACTGATCGGCCTGACCGTTCTGATCGTTGTGTGGCGTGTCGTCCGCGCGCCCAAGCGGGGCCATAAGGCTGCTGCCCCCCAACTCGTCCAGTCGATCCCCGCCGCGCCGCGGCGGGGCCCATCCCACCGCTACAACGGCTCAGGAGGTTCGATGTGATCGGCCGCGTGTTCTACAAGTTCCTGTCCAGAATCACCCCGTCGGACCAGTTCTGGCAGTTGCTCGATTCCACCGGAATCATCTGCTTTGTCGGGCCCAACGGGTCCGGCAAGAGCCTCTGCGCTGTCGCCGCCGCACTCGAAACGCTCGACGGTCGCACTTGGACTTGCTACGAGGCGATGCACCGCCACCACGAGCCGTTTCGGCGGCACGCCGAGAACTGCTCGACCTGCCCACAGCCTGTGCACGTAGCCCGTATGCACAAGCGGCTCAAAGCCCTGCCGCCGGACCACTTCTGCCCGCGGGGCGTCGAAGTCCTCGAGGCGTGCGCCACCGGCGAACGGCTCGTGTACTCCACTGTGGTCCTCATCGACGACGAGGGCGACGACCACCCACGGTTTCGTCCCCTGGTCGACTACCGGCAACTGTTGATGATCGAACATGCCGACTGTCTGTTCGACGAGGTCGCCGGCGTCTCCGACGCCTCCGAGTCCGGGTCGATACCCGTCCAAGTCATCAACTGGCTGCACACTCTCCGCAAGTCGGACGTTCGCCTGCGAGTCACGACGCCGGCCTACTCGCGCTGCTCGAAGCCTGTTCGACAAGTGGTTCAAGTCGTCGTCGACGCGCGTTCCTTCTTTCCCGAGGCCCGGGTAGAAGGACGCCTATGGCGTCCCCGACAGGGCTTCATGTTCACAGCCTATGACGCTTTCTCTTTCGAGGACTTCACGTCGGGCTCACGGGAACGGCTGCAGTCCATGGGACGCGCAGTCCTATGGCGTCCCGGTCACGAGGCAGAACGCAGGTACGATACGCTCGGGCAGGTCCTTGCGCTCGGCCACGTCGACGAGCATGGGCTGTGTTCCATCTGCGGTGGCTCACGCTCCCGACCGAAGTGTGCATGTGACCCGCACCTTTGCTCTGACTCGGAGGTCGTGGTTGTCGAGACTGTCAGTGCCGGCGGCGCTCGCGTGCGTACAGGCAAGACTCAGGAGCAACTGGACGCTGAGGCGGCTGCGGCCGTCGACGGGCCCCCTGCGCGACAGGCGCGCCAGCGCCGCAGCGCTGGGGTGTCGCCGGCCGTGGGTGCCTCTCCGCCTGAGGCCCCTGCACCCTCGCTGGGCGCAGTCGAGGACCTGCCTGCCTGAGTTGCTCGCGCACCGCGCGCGCCGAGCGAAGCGAGGCGCGCGAAAAATTTGCATTTTCGGGCCGGATGATCTTGAAACTCGCTGAAAGAATCTCCCCGATTCCCCCGGAATCGCTTGTCAGGACCCCCTGACGTGCGGTAGATTGACTGCATGGACAACGGCAGACGGGTCGTGTCCCCCCTGAAAGGAAACGCTCTCATGGTTGAGAATCTCGACACCTACGCGCTGGTGCAAGTGCCCCTCACGCACCTGCTCGACCACCCGGACAACCCCCGCGCGTCACTCGGCGACCTGAAAGAACTGTCGGACTCCATCGTCACGCAGGGCATCCTGCAGCCGTTGGTGGCTGTCCCCTCCGACACGGAGGGTTCGTACGTGATCGTGGCGGGACATCGGCGCGCGGCTGCGGCTCGGCTCGCGGGCGTCGACACGGTCCCGGTCGTGATCCGGCGCGACCTGGGCGCGTCGGCCCAGGTGGAAGTCATGCTGGTGGAGAACGTACAGCGCGCGGACCTCGCGCCTGTCGAGCAGGCTCGCGCGCTGCAGTCGCTCGTGGACCTGGGCCTTTCGCAGCGCGACATCGCAGCGCGTACGGGAATCGCCCAGGGCACGGTTTCCAAGCGGCTGGCCCTGCTCGACCTCCCGACCTCCATCGCCCGGCAGGTCGATTCCGGTGGAATCTCGGTCAAGGACGGCGAAGTCCTCGCGTCGGCGGCTCGCAAGAACGCGGACCCCAAGGTCATCGACGCGGCTGCCAAGTTCGTGGCTGCAGGTGTGAAGGGTGACGAGGCGGTGAAGCGCGCCGAGGACGACGCGCGGCGCTCCAACAAGGCGCAGCAGTCGCGCGGCAAGGCGGAAACCTTGGGAGCGGTCGCGGTTCCGTCGGACAAGACAGACAAGGTGCACAACCTCCCCAAGATCGGAGCGACCGAGGCGGAAGTGCAGGCGTGCACGCGGCTCGGCCACCCGGTCTGGTTCATCGTCTACACGCACACGGGCGACCTGTCGCTCTACTGCTCCGCACCCCGGAAGCACCCCAAGCCGCAGGGCGAGCAGGATGCGGCCAAGGCTGAGAAGGCGGCGAAGGACGCTCTCGCGTCGGCGCTGGTCATCGGCGGCATGGCGCGGCTTGAGGCGTCCAAGTCCTGGGTCAAGAAGTGCGAGCAGAAGAAGTCGGCAGACCTGCTCATCTGGCGGGCGCTGTTCGGGACCGTAGACATGCTGTTCCGTGATCGGGCCGACATCAACACTTCGGCGCTCGTGCTGCTCGGCTACACCCCGGACCCGAACAACAAGACCTGGGCGGCCAACGAATTCCACCGGTTGCTGGACGGCAAGCCGGTGGAGAAGGCTCGGGCGGCGGCGGCGCTGGTCGTTGCTGAGATGGAAGCGGACCTGGCCTACAGGTTGAAGGTCGGCACCCTGCAGTTGGGTCCGGGCTCGGCCGCGTATCTGGACCTGATCGGGTACACGCTCTCCGAGGCTGAGGCGGCGCGGGTCGGGGCCAAGGCTCCGGCACCTGGGCTGACAGACATCGCCGGAATTCCTGACGGGCCGGACGACGATGCGGTCAGTCTCGGCGACGTCGAGTGACCGAGGATTCCGGTTCCCAAGGGGCACACCTTCCCGGTGTGCCCCTTGGGGCTGTCCGGGTCGACGCTGTGCTCTCCATGGTCCGGGCGCTGCCGGACGACGCTCTGCGCCTGACTACAGCGCTGGCGCTGGTCGACGCGCTGCAGGACGACGCAGGCGGGTCCGTCGCTCGTCTCCGCGCCTTGGGTTTATCCTGGCAGGGTGTTGCCGACATCGCAGGCGTGACGCGCCAGACAGCCTGGCAGCGCTGGCGGCTCGCGGGTTCACCCCCCGTTCCCCCCCCGGACCGACCCGCCGGAGGCACGCAGTGAGCCGGCCGTTTGTCACCGTAGGCGCGAGCGTGCGAAGCGAGCGATCCTGCTGCAGCTTCTCGGGGGCCCCACTTGTGGGGGCTGCAGCAGGAGCGCTTGACAAACGGACGGTGAACCTATACTGGCCCGGTCCGGGCCGGTGGGGGAACGGGGGTCCGGGTTTCCATGTGGCAGTGCGGCCGCAGGACGCTCCGTACGGCTCTGAACGTTCGACCGGCACCCCTCCCACCCGGGAGGCTCCGGAAGCCCTGCAGGACCCCCTGCAGGACTCGCATGGCCCTGTGCAGGGGCCTGGCCTGGTGAGGGTGGCAGCGTGGACACAGACAACGAACTCGACGCGCGCGGCGACTTCCCCTCTGTAACACAAGGGGAAGTCGCACGGTTTCCGTGCGCGCCTGGCAAGGGGCCGACGGGCTGGCAGGAAGGTCCTCGGCCTGCGCCTGGTCCCGAACGTGGGTTCGGGTGCGACCGGCTGTCGCTGTCCTTCCCGGTCAAGGACATGGATGACGACGCGTCGGCCTGGCCGATGGTCACGATTCGGGGGCAGGGCACTGCGGGTGAGTCGTGGACTCGCGGTCGGCGCTTCTCGTCGCACGATCCGATGACAGGGGAATCGGACAAGATCAACATTTTTGTTGGCGTCACGGAGGTCGCGGGGAAGTTGTGGGGGAAGGTTGAGGCCAACCCGTCGCGGTTCGCTGATCCGTCCGGCTGCAGCCTGTTACCCCTAGACAGACTGCAGGACGCTTGTCAAGTTCTCGCGTCGACTGCTCAGTTGGTGCTCCATCCTGGGGAGCGGGTCGAGCAGTGGCGCGTAAAGCGTGTCGACCTTGCCCGTGATTTCCGCGGAATCAGTACGCCGGCGTTCTATGTTGGCGGTCTGCTGCATGTCAGTCGGCCGTACGCTCGCCGGACCTACATCTACTCCGACCCGTCGAAGGGTAATGCTCAGACGTTGTGGGCCGGCGGTAAGGGTGGCGGTTGTCGCCTCTACGATCAGCACGAGGCGTACGCCGAGAAGGGAGCGCCGCCGGGTAGTCTCCGGTGGGAAGTGGAAGCAAGGGGAGGCAACGGTTCATGGCTGGAGCGTGAGTCTCTATCAACAGTGGGTGACCTTGTAGGCAACATGATGCCGCTGGAATCGCTGGCGGCGCGTCGATGGGAGTGGTCCGGTATGGGACGAGAAATAGGCAGTGTCATGCAGGCCGTGGTCCAAGTGCAGGGACTCGGGTTGTCCGAAGCGAAGCGCCAGCGGTTGCTCGGCGCTTTGTTGGAAGAATCGTGCGGGATCGCCTCCACCCGGGCGGCGAGGTCCGAAACGTCGATCGAGTATCGGCGGCTCAAGAAGGAACTCGGCTACGTTGTGGTTCCTGCGATCGACCGGCTGATCGACGCCGGCGCGTCCCGCGGTCGCCTCGATTGGGACTCGGGCACGGAGATAGCGGCATGAGCCGGCCTGGCGAGGTTCCGACAGTACAGGAGATTCGTTCCTTCGACGGGGGCTGCTGTGAGGCAGTCCCCGTCTGTTCTGACGAGGTCTCGACGTGTCAGGCATACGCTCGAGGGTGGGCGCGCGGCCGACAGTCGCAGGCTGCCGAAGTTCTCGAGGCAGTCGCTCGTGCGGCTCGTGTGGCGTCGGCCTACTCAGGTGACCCGAAGCTGATTATCGACTACGGGTTACACCTTCGCATGTACGGCGAGCGCGCGCCCGGCGGCGATGAAACGTGGCGGGAATGGGACCGTATGGCGGAAATGTTCCTACGCCGCCGACTTTGTCGTGAGCACGGCCACGATTTCAGCGAGGACCCAACGGCGTGCTCGACGTGTCGCTCGAGTAAAGGGACAGACGGTGGGTAAGCGGCAGGAGTCTCTCGCTGAGCGTATGGCCGGCAAGCAGCCGGCTGGCGTCGGGTTCGTTCTTCCCGAGGTCGACCCGCTGTCCGGCGCGACGGTGATTCCGGGGAAATCAGCGGTTGTGTGCATGGCCGGTTGCGGGCTTCTGGCGTACGGGCCTTGGGAGTCGACAGACAGGATCGCTGACGATCACACCGGGCGGAGCGTCCCGAAGCTCGGCCACCAGTTTGATCGGGTGGGCCGGCAGGTCGAGTCCCACCCGGAGCTTTCACGGTGGGCCGGACACTTTGTCCGGCAGGTCGTCTGGCCGGTCGATCCGGGCGATCTGGTGGCCGATCCTGACCTGGCTGTTGCTCTGGACGGGGGTCGTTGGCATGGCGCGGTGTGAGCGTCACTGTCTGGTTTGGTACGCCGACCGCGTGGATTCCGCTGGTCTGTGGATAGCGCTGGCCTGCGCTCACTGCCCGCACAAACAACGATCCTGTCTGTCGACTCCCAAGGCCCGTACGCCAGAAGCCCGCAACCGGCCATGCACACAACCGCTGATTTCCCCGGAATCACCGTCGCGCCGGACAGCGGGTCGACCTCGGGAAGAACGAACC
>MWVY01000345.1_pt1 | contig 11131 bp, 5 predicted proteins | sample 1047251 | NCBI WGS metagenome assembly MWVY01 (sample SAMN06349983, study PRJNA376086) | soil metagenome | isolation source: MS7-5 sample Antarctic (ecotone) soil | place: Antarctica | collected 2015-01-13
CGCTCGGCTGGGTTTGGCAAAATCCGCTTCCGCAAGGCAATCCGCTTTATGCGATTCACTTTGCCAAAGACAAAGAAACAGGCTTTGCCGTTGGTGCCGACAGCACGATTTTATCCACGAACGACGGCGGTTTTCACTGGCAAAAGCAAAACACGCCGGTTGATACGATACTTTCGGGTATTTTTGTTAAAGATAAACGAAATGCTGTGATAGTCGGCGCACGAGGTGCGATTTTTTCAACTGACAATGAAGGAAAAGATTGGAAGCAAGCCATAACCGAAGTCAAAGATCATCTCTACAGCGTTACACTTGCCGGTGAAAATTATCTGACAGGTTGGGCAGTCGGAACTTACGGACGTATCTTGAAAACTTCCGACGGCGGCTTTACCTGGAAACCGCAAGCGAGCGGAACGACCGAACATCTTTTAAAAGTTGCGGCTTTTGATGCGGAAAGAAGCGTTATTGTTGGGGCAAACGGAACAGTTTTAACTACCGGAAACGGCAGAAAAACTTGGAAATTAAATAAACCGTGCGAGAATTCTCTGATAGCTAGCGCGGCGTATCTTTCGGCTGAAACAATTGTCGTCGTCGGTTACGGCGGCTGTCTGGCGCGAAGCGAAGACGGCGGCGAAACATTTCAGAAAATCAATATTTTCAGCCGTGCCGATTTTCTTTCGGTGAGTTTTGCGGACGGCAAAAACGGCTCAATGACCGACGCAAACGGAATGGTTTGGCTGACGGGCGACGGCGGAAATACTTGGCTGCCGTTTAATATACGGACAAATCCGAAACTTGTATCACTTTATTTTGCCGACCAATATACGGGTTGGGCGGTTGGCGAAAGCGGTTTGATTGTCCGCACCGACGACGGCGGTTACAGTTGGCAGCGTTTGAGCGAAGGCGGGCGCGAAGATGTTAATGATTTGGCATTTCTTGATGAAGATTTGGGCATAGCCATCGGTTCACGCGGTAAAATCTGGATTACCAATGACGGCGGCAAAGATTGGCTTCCCGTTTTTTCCAATGTCGAAGAAAATCTGAACGCCGTCTATTTTATCAACGCGGAACGCGGTTTCGTAGTCGGCGACAAAGGCACGGTTTTGCGGACAGTCAACAGCGGCGCGAGTTGGGGAAAAGGCATCTCCAATGTCAAAGAAGATCTTTTGGGAGTTTATTTTGTTAATGAAAAAACGGGTTTTGCCGTCGGCGCAAACGGTATGATTCTGCGCTCGGATTCAAGCGGCGCGTATTGGGAACAGTTTGAATCAGGCACGCGGGTTTGGCTCGAAGACGTAAAATTTCTCGATGAAAAACGCGGCGTGGTTGTCGGCGACAAAGGCATAATTTTACGGACGGACGACGGCGGTTTGTCGTGGAAAAAAATCAAAACAAACCTGACGGAAAATCTTTACGCACTTTCGTTTTTTGATGAAAAAACAGGTTACGCCGTCGGTGCAAACGGCACAATTTTGCGAACGGAAGACAGCGGCGAAACGTGGCAAGACCAGGAATCTTCCCTGCAAATAAATCTTTACGCGGTTACTACCTACAAACGCGATGGAGCAATTGTCGTCGGTGAACAAGGCGCGGTTTTGCGAACCGACGACGGCGGCAGGAATTGGGAAATTCAGCCGAATATCACGAGCAATTCCTTGCAGGCGGTTGTTTATCGCGGCGGAATGGAGCTGTGGGTCGCAGGTCGCAGCGGTTCAATCCTAAAGCGTTCCGAAACACTTTCAACCATAAAAACCGCGAGCAGTCCAAAGTTACCGCCAATTTTGCGTATGAGTAATAAGAACAAAGCAAAGGCTCGTACGCCGCTGATTACGATTACCGACGACGGCGATATTCCGCCTGCCGCGCCGCCAAAGAAAGATAATTAGTGATAAATGGTAAGTAGTAAATGTAAGAAGGATTTTTGATTTACCATTTACCACTTACTATTTACCACTAATACTGAAACCCACTCGCCGTCAGTTTGAACTTTGAAATTACTAATCCGTAATTCCCGCAATTTTTCTGCAACTAAATTTTCCTGCTCAACCAAAATTCCCGATAAAACCAATTTTTTGTTCGTCTTTTCAATCAATAACGGAAGCATCGGAATAATTATGTCAGCCGTTACATTCGCGCAGACAAAATCAAACTTCGGCGTGTTTTCCGAGATTGAGCCGACATAAAAATTTATTTTATCAATCCCGTTAAATTTGGCGTTTTCGATGGCGATTTTTATCGAATCTTCGTCCGTGTCGCAAGCTGAAATAAAGTCTTGAGTCTTGAGTCTGAAGTTTGGAGTCTGAAGTCTGAAGTCTGAAGTCGAATTTCTTTTGACTTTAGACTCAAGACTCAAGACTTCAGACTTCAACTTAGCGGCGGCAATCGCCAAAATCCCCGTGCCGGTCCCGACATCGAAGAAACTCTCGCCGTTTTCATAATTTTCTTCTATCGCCCGCAGACAAAGTTTTGTCGTTTCGTGCGTTCCCGTTCCAAATGCCATACTCGGCTCAATGCGAATAATAATTTTGTCGGTATTTTCGACCTTTTCCCAAGTCGGCGCGATGATAAATTTTGCGGTTTCCGTCGGTTTCCAGTGCTTTTTCCATTCGGCAAGCCAATCGGTGTTTTCAACTTTGCGCCATTCGATTTGTTTAATTTCATCTTGGCTAAATCCGTAAATTCGCAAGGCTTCATCAAGTTGTTTTTGCACAGTTTTATCGTCTTGCTTTTCGTTAAAATAGCCGATAACACAAAGAGTTTCATTTTGCCTTGCGCCCAAATTATTTATTTCCGTGCCGGGCGCGTCGAGTTCGTTTAAGGCAAATTCAACCGCTTCAGCCGCTTGTGCATTAACAGTAATTTCAAGGGCAAACCAGTTATTTTGATTTTCTGTCATTTAATTTTTGAGTTTGATAAATTCTCTTTCATTTCACTTGCCGAAGCAAAACGGTTTTCCGATTTTTGCGCCAAACTGCGCTCAAAAAATTTTGCAAACGACTCATCTTTATCAAGTTCAATTTCTTTGCCCATTGACATCACAATTTCCTGATAAGTTTTGCCCGCGTAAGGTTTTTCGCCGTGCAGACATTCATAAATTATTACGCCCGCCGCAAACAAATCGCTGCGTTCATCAACTTTCTCGCCGCGCAGTTGTTCGGGCGGCATATAGCCGAGCGTTCCCATCACCGTTCCCGGAAGGCTGAGGCTGTCGGCAAATTCGTGTTCATTGAATCGCGCCAAACCAAAATCCAAAATGCACAAACGCACGCTTTGGTCTTCATTGCGCGTAACAAAAATGTTGTCGGGCTTCAAATCGCGGTGGATTATTCCGGCTTTGTGTGCCGCTTCCACGCCGTCAAGCACTTGACCAAACCACGCGACAATAGTTTCCGCATCCAACTTTCCTTTGCGCTTCAATATTTCTGATAAAGTTTCGCCTTTGACTAATTCCATCACCAAAAATGCACCTTCGGTTGATAAAACACCGTAATCGAAAACTGTTACGATGTTGCGATGATTTAATTTTCCGGCGGTTTGCGCTTCGCGTTCAAAACGGCGCAGAGCGTCTTTATTTCCAAACATCGCACCGCTTAAAATTTTGAGCGCGACAACGCGGTTGATGCGTAAGTCAGTTGCTTGATAAACCGCGCCCATGCCGCCTTTGCCCAAAAGTTTTTCAAGGCGATAACGATTTTCAATTGTTCGTTCAACGGGCAAAGTGAAAGTTAATTCCGAGTTATCATTCGCGCACTTCAGCGTGTCGCGGTCAAAACATCTGCCGCACATCGGACATTCTTTCAAAAGATTGATGTTACCTTCGTCAAAGCGCGAGAGAACTTCTGTTTTAATTCGCTGTTCGCGGCGTACGCGGTCTTTTAAATTCAGATTTTCGTGAACGAGCGCGATTTGATTCGCCAAAGTTTCGAGCAAATCTTTATCGCGTCCGGTGTAGGGAATCTGCGACATCTTTTCTCCCAAGGAAAAAACTCCGGCAAGTTTGCCGTCAGAGCCGTGCATCGGGACGAGCAAGTTGGCATTTATTTCGCGCAGCCAGCATTTTTCGCGGTTCGGTAAATCATCGGTGCGGCGCGTCGGAAACTCGATTGCGCCGCGCTCCTGCTGCATAAAACGAAGCAGCGGTGATTCGACGGCAAGTTTTAGGTTTGCCGAATTTCCGCTCGTGCCGCTCGTCGTGTAACCGAGAGAGAAATCCGAGTTCATCGCGTCGTCGCGGAAAAAAAGATAAATACTTTCCGGGTGTAAAGCCAATTGAATTTTACTGCTGACCAGCCGCGAAAGTTTCGCCAGCGAATCGGATTCTTTGACGGCTTCAATCAACTCGCGCAAAATCTTTTCCTGATTGTATTGCTCGCGGAAAAATCGTCGGTCAACCCATTCACGCAAACCGAAACGATTGAGTAAAACAAGCGCGACGGCAAGCGCGATGCAAATATAAAACGTGAACGAGTTATTCAAAAGTATTTCGCTTAAAGTGCGGTTTGGATTGGCGGCAATGTTCCAAATAATTCCTAAAATCGGCAAAATTAAAAGCAATCGCAATGCGTTTTTTGCGAGCAGATATTGCAGACCGCGCCGGATGACGAACGAAATCGGAATGACTTTATGACGAACAATTGCGTGTGAAAAAGTAATTGGAATCAACGCAAAAGTCAGCAGTGCTAAAAGCGTAAAAGAATCTGACGTGATACTGGTAAGATATTCTTTATTATAAAATATCGAATCGAGTATCATTATGGGAATTATAATTATAATTAGTAGAGGAAACGATAGAGGAATTAGCAATATGCTAATAACAATAAAACGTATCTTACGCTTCGCAACTGTCTCGCTGCGTAAATAACTTATTATCAATGATATTAAGCCTGTTAAAAGATAACCTGAGATACAAATAGGTATTAGATAAAACATGAAGTCAGTTGATGTATCGAGTAACCGCGCCTGCTCAACCTCCTCCATATATTTAAACAAATAGAACGGAATTATAACTAATAATGCAGGCAGGTAGAGGAGGTATTCAATTTTTGGGTATCGGCGTAGGAGATATGCTTTTTTCGGGAAAATTAGAAAGAAATGTAGAAATACTGCAGATGCCAGTCCAGTAATAATTACATGGAGGTTAGTTAAGGCGGCTATGATTAACGAATAATCTATTTTATGAATATACTCCGATGAACCTGGGGTCATGAGAAACATTACTGCAAGAAGATTTGTAAGTTTATCGTTCGGTTTTAAAAGGAAAACGAAAAACCCTGTAAGTATGAAAATAATTGGTGAAATAGCGGTTTCTATGGTTTTTCCAATTTGTTTTTGAATTGAAATAGGTTCAGCCGTAAATTGTATTTCTTGTATTTGATTACCACGACTGATTAAAACTTTATATTGTTCGTTCGGACTGAGAAGGGTTTTGATTTTGTCTATATCCGTTTTCTTTTTAATAGGTAATTCATTAATACTTATCAATTCGTCATTAACTTGAAAAGGCTTTTCTGAAATTAATTTAGACTTTTCCTTGAAAAAGACAAATTTACCATTAGTAAAGGCAAAACCGTTTTCCCAGGTTATATCAACATTGGTAGCAGTGTATTGATAAAATCCGACAAGACTATTTACAACTGCGAGGAGAAATAACAAACAAATCACCGTAAAGCGCAGCCGACTTGGTTTGAGCGCGTTTTCGTCCGGCGCAGTTTTTAATTCATCTACTTCATCGTCTTGCAATTCGTCCTGCAAAACTTCTGTCGGCTCGGTTTCAATTTCGGTTTTGTGATTGGTTCGGGTTTCTTTGGCAGGCGCGGCAAACTTGCGCGTCGGTTCGTCAATCGCTTCAACCGTCAGCGCGTCGGAGAGCAGAAGCGTTTTATCGTCGGTCGGAATTGGCGTTTGTATCGTCGTTTCGTGTTCGTTTGAAATGCCGGAATTTTGAATGTCCGGTTTGTCTCTATCCGTCATTCTTTTGCCTCCAATCGTTCTTTTACGTTAAATGTTTTGGGCATCGCGCCACTTTTGCCACTTTTCGGGAATTTTGCGCCCGCCGTTTTCTTCCCGTGCTTTCAGAAGTTCATAATAACGCTTTTGGAGAAGTTCGAGTTGGCGAATTTTTTCTGTCGGCGAAAGACTGCGAGTGAACGCGCGAAAATTTTCCTTGCGCCGCTTCAAATCTTCAATCGCTTCTTTTTCAGAATTGGTATTCATCGGAAAAATTATGTTGTTGTAATTGCCAACGGTCTAGCAAATTGAAACGCAATAACACATCATACAAAATTTTTGCGTCCATTGTTCCGGCTTCATCAAACATTTCGATTTTCCGAATGTCTTTTTTACGTCCGGCAAAAATCCACATTGCCGCTAAGTGTTCCAAATCAATAACTTTGGCGGCACGATTATCCACCGGCATTATTTTCGCTGTTTCAACGGCTTCCGTCCAAAGCGGGCTATTGCTGGCTTCAACGAATTGAACAAGCCAGCCGTGAATGTTGATAAAATCTGCATCAAACGTAAAATCATTTTGCCGAGCATAGTCGTAAATTTTCTCCAAAGACAAAATTAAACCTTTTGGCGGTTCAGTGAGAAAAAAGAAGATGTCGAGGTCAACGGTTGAAATCGGTTCAGAATGCAAAATAGCCGCCACCGCGCCGCCGACAGCATAATTAGAAATAATCTCGGCATCTTGCATATCTTCCAAAACATCAATTACTGCGCCTAAATTAGTTGACGGCGACGAACTTTTTACTTTTTCCACATTTTCATTTTATCAGAATTTAGCGCATACTTCTGCCGTAACCATTAAATTTCGGCAGTCTGTTTTTCGATACGCAGATAAAACTTTTTGTATTCTTTTTGATTTCGCAGATTACTCCATAATTCCGATTTCGTCCAAATCGCGCTCGCGGTTGCGCCAGTCTTCGACTACTTTGACAAAGAGTTGAAGAAAAACTTTTTTACCCAAAATTTTTTCGATATCATAGCGGGCTTCCGTGCCGATTTTTTTGAGTTTGATGCCGCCTTTGCCGATGATTATTCCCTTTTGCGAGCTTCTTTCAACATAGACTGCACAATGAATTTTTGTAACCGTCGGGTCTGATTCATCAAACTTTTCGGTTACGACGGCGGTAACATACGGGATTTCATCGCCCGTTGTTTGCAGGATTTTTTCGCGCACCATTTCCGCAACTAATGTTCGCAAAGGTTGGTCGGTCATTTCATCTTCGGCAAAAAGCGGTTCGCCTTTGGGCAGATGTTTGACAATTTGCTGCAAAAGATTATCAATTGCTTCGCCGTTGAGCGCGGAAATCGGCACAATTTCTACGAAATTATATTCTTTCGCGTAAAATTCCATCAGCGGCAAAAGTTCTTTTTTATTTTTAACCTTGTCAATTTTGTTAAGAACCAAGATGGCGGGCTTTTCCGATTGTTTGATTAAATTCAAAACAAATTTGTCGCCGTTTCCCGTCGAAACCGAAGCGTCGCGCATTAGAATAACTACATCAACCGACAAAATCGCATCGTGAACGGCGGACATCATTCTTCGATTTAATAAGTAGCCGGGTTTATGAACGCCGGGCGTGTCAATAAAAACAATCTGCCCGTCGTCAAGCGTAACGATGCCTTTAATTTTATGGCGCGTGGTTTGCGGTTTGTTGGAAACGGCGGCGATTTTTTCGCCAACCAAGTAATTTAATAATGTAGATTTTCCCGCATTCGGGCGACCAATCAGCGCGACGTAGCCGCTTCGGAAATTTTCGGAAGTCATTCTATCAAGTTACCAAAATTATAAGAACATTCAAGGCACATCGGACGAAAATGGCGAATGTTGTGATTTTTCAAATTCAAGCACAACGACGATGAGTTTTTACAAACACCGGCAACGAAAATTTCGACCACTTACGTTATTAAATTTGACTTAAAATCCGACAATCGCTAACATCTTAACTTGCTTTTTAATATATGCTCCCGTAGCTCAGTTGGATAGAGCAACAGCCTTCTAAGCTGTGGGTCGCACGTTCGAGTCGTGCCGGGGGCATTTTAATTTTGGATTTTGGATTGTTGACAATTTTTGCCGAATAAATGTATTTGTGTTATGGTAAAAAACGAAACAAAAGTTTGCACAAAATGTAAATGTGAAAAAGATTTGCTTTTGTTTCCGGCGAAAAAAATCGCTAAAGACGGACGCGCTTCTTGGTGTCGGGCATGTTTTAAGGCAAATTGGGATGAGCGGTATCGTGAAAATCACCAGCATTATCGAGATAGTCATAACACAAGTCGCAGAAAAATTCGTGAGCAGAATGCACGAAAGGTTTTTGAATATTTAACGCATCACGCCTGTGCCGGTTGCGGAGAATCCGATCCTGTCGTTTTGGAATTCGACCATCGTGATAGAACTAAGAAATCCGAATGTATTTCAAACTTAGTTTCTAATTCATCGTGGAATCGAGTCGAGTTGGAGATTCAAAAATGTGATGTGCTTTGCGCTAATTGCCATCGGCGCAAATCCGCTGCCGAATTTAATTATAAGCGGCACGTCTTTATCAACGCATAGTTATGGCGGCTATAGTTCAGGGGTTAGAACGTCGGTTTGTGGAGCCGAATGTCGAGGGTTCAATTCCCTCTAGCCGCCCCATTTTTTATACAAAATCTAATTCTTACCAAAGTAGTTTCAACTTCTCGGCTGAATCTGCTTTCATTCTTTTCTCGAAACATATAAAATAAGTTCACTCGGAAATGTTTCCGTGAGGTCTGTCTATGAAAACCGCGAAGTTTTTTGTTTATTTCGTTTTGGCGATGTTTATTTCCAGCCAAGTTGTTTCGGCGCAAAAATCCGACAAGGTTTTTGCCGACGGCGAATTGCTCGTAAAATATAAAAACGGCACGGCTTCTGCCGCCGCTTTTGCGACCAACGACCAGATCGGCGCAGCCGTCGTCGAGGAATTTCCCGAACTCGGCTGGCAAAGAATAAAACTTCCCGCCTACTTGAGCGTTAATCAAGCTCTTTTGCTTTATAAAAGCAGCGCGGAAGTCGAACAAGCGCAGCCGAATTTTTACTATCATCTGCTTGCCACGCCGAGCGACCCACAATTCGGTTCAATGTATGGAATGCAGAAAATTTCCGCGCCTCTGGCTTGGGATTTGAGCGTGGGAAGTTCAAGTCTTGTGGTGGCTGATATTGATACGGGTTTGAGATACACGCACGAAGACCTTGCAGCAAATGCGTGGCGCAATCCGGGTGAAATAAACGGAAACGGAATTGATGATGACGGCAATGGTTTTGCGGATGATTACTACGGTTACGACTTTTTTTATAACGATTCCGACCCGATTGACGACGCAGGCGGACACGGAACACATACGGCGGGAACAATCGGCGCAGTCGGAAATAATGGGTTGGGTGTGGTCGGCGTAAATTGGAACGTCAAAATAATGGCGATAAAAATTTACAGTCCGAGCGGCACGGACACGACCTCGACAATGCTCATCAATGCCTACAATTATGTGCGAATGATGAAAAATCGCGGAGTGAACATCCGCGTTACCAATAATTCTTACGGCGGTTGCAGCGAGGCTTGCGGCTATGACCAAGCGACGAAGGATGCAATTGACGCGCTCGGAAATGCCGGAATTTTGAATGTTTTCGCGGCGGGAAATGCCGGCAAAAATAACGAAACCACGCCTTTTTATCCGGCAAGTTATACGAGTCCGGGTATTTTGGCAGTTGCCTCTTCAACTTCAACCGATACGCTTTCGGGTTTTTCAAATTACGGTGCAATCAGCGTTGACGTGGCTGCGCCCGGCTCAGGTATTTTAAGCACTTTTAATAGTTCAAATTCAAGTTATATAACCTTTAGCGGAACTTCAATGGCGACTCCGCACGCGACAGGCGCGGCGGCACTGCTTTCTTCATATAATCCGAATCTTTCGCCCGCTTCACTCAAGGCAACTTTGATGAATACGGTTGACCCGCTCACGCAGTTTAACGGCATCGTTAAAACCGGCGGCAGAATAAATGTCGCCCGCGCTTTGCAAAATCAAACGGTTTGCACATTTAACCCGGTGAGTACTTCGCAATCGGCGGCGGCGGGCGGCGGAAGTTTTTCGGTGAGTGTTGCTGCGCCGACTAATTGTGATTATTCGGCAATCAGCGATTCCAATTGGATAACCGTTACGAGCGGTAATCCTTCGAGCGGCAACGGCACGATAACTTTTACCGTTTCCGCAAATTCCGGTGCCGCGCGAAGCGGCACAATCAGAATCGGCGACCGGACATTTATAGTTTCACAATCGGGAAATCAAACCACGCGGCGTTCTGCCTTTATGGATTTTGACGGCGACGGACGCACCGATTATTCGGCAATCCAAAATGTGTCGGGCGCGATGATTTGGAACAATTATCGAAGCAGTGGCGGATATTCAGCCGTTAATTTCGGTTCTTTTGCCGACGATATTCCCGTGCCGAACGACTTTGACGGCGACGGCAAAACCGATATTGCCGTTTGGCGCAATTCAAACGGCACGTTCTATGTTTTGCAAAGTCAAAATAACACTTTTACCGCCGTTCAATTTGGTCAAACCGGTGATAATCCGATTGTTTCGCAGGATTTTGACGGCGACGGCAAATCTGATTTTGCCGTAACGCGAGCGCAAAACGGAACGCTTGTTTGGTATGTTCTCGGCTCGGCTAGCGGTTTTCGCGGCTATCAGTTCGGTAGCGACACCGACAAAGCTCTGCGCGGCGATTACGACGGCGACGGCAAAGCCGATTTAGCCGTTTATCGTCCGACGAGTGGTTCTCCGGCAAACACATTTTTTATTCAAAAAAGTTCTGATAATAGTTTGATAGTAAATGCTTTCGGCACTTCCGCAACTGATAAAATCGTTCCCGCCGATTATGACGGCGACGGCAAAACAGACATTGCGGTTTGGCGAACGACCAATGGCGTTTGGTATTATTTGAAAAGCTCTGACGGAAACTTTAACACCGTCCAATTCGGCGGTATTTCGGGAGATCTGCCGACACCGGGCGATTACGACGGCGACGGCAGAACAGATTTTGCCGTCGCCGTCGTAATCGCCCGGTGTCGGCAGATCTCCCGAAATACCGCCGAATTGGACGGTGTTAAAG
>MWVY01000346.1_pt1 | contig 11108 bp, 12 predicted proteins | sample 1047251 | NCBI WGS metagenome assembly MWVY01 (sample SAMN06349983, study PRJNA376086) | soil metagenome | isolation source: MS7-5 sample Antarctic (ecotone) soil | place: Antarctica | collected 2015-01-13
TTGATTTTTTGCGAATCTTACGACCAATAACGGTTTCGGCATCGCCCGAACAATCTGCAAAAATGGTTAGTCGTGCGTCGTCCGGCACGATTAAAAGTTTGCATTGGTCGTTTCGCTTAATTACCTTTTCCACGATGCCCGAAACGCCCACAGACGCGCCGACGGCAAACGCTAACGATTTCCGCGCCGCTTCAATGTCCGAATTGCTCAAAACTTTCTGTATTGCCGCTAATCCGAATTTTTCTAATTTTGGTTTTTTCATCGTGAGTTTTATCTTCGTTATTTGTAAAAATACCTTATGATAATGATGATTCTCGAAACGTATTCTACTGTTTTGGCGGCTCGTGCGGTCTGGATTTGTGCGGCTTCTGTTCGGCAATAAACCTTTCGAGTTCGATTTGCTCACGGATGCCAAGCATTAGCGAGAACAATGGCTGTTCGCAGTGCGGACAATTACCATTATCAAGCGTTTGGGCGGCTTCTGGCTGTGTTTCTGCTTCGGGAACTTCAAATGATGCGGCAAAGGCGCGAAACGTGCCGAAAGTCGAAAATAAACGCTGCGCTTTCAAGTCCAAAACCTGCTTCAAATGCCGCGCCTTAAATTTTTCAGCGTCCAAAGGTTTGGAAATGTATTTAACTAACTCGAAAAGCCCGGATTTGATGTCGGTGATGCGGTCAATTTTGAAGTTAACCGAATCTTTTGTTATTTCTTTCCATTCGCGCCGAAACGATTTCACATTGAAAAACCTTTGACGAAAGACAAGGCAGTGCAAGTGCGCGTGCCAGCATCCGTCTGCGCCGAGCGTAAATTCGACCGCATACACGCCACCGGGCGAAAGATGTTGTTTCCAAAACTCACGCCTGATTAACTTTCGGAAGTTAGCCAGAAGCCGCTTTATTGAATCGGATAACGCTTCGCCCGAATAATGTTTTTGAGTCAAAACCAAATGGCAAGGCGTAAGTTTCACATTATCAGCCGCGAAAGCAGTTACTTTTGGCAGATATTTCTCTCTCATTCGCCGCGAGCGTATCTCAGCACAAAATACACAAGCGCGATGACCACAGTAGAAAGTTGCTTTACGCTCGGTTATATGTTCGCCGCAAGTGATAGTTAGAAACCGAGAATGACACGCCCGGAAGTTGTCCGCCAATTCGTAATTCTTGAGTTCATCGAGTAAAACGCACACGCGGCTTTTGGTCGTGTTTTTCTCACTCAGCCGCTGCCACGTTGGTTTATATTTCCCCTTGCGTCCGCTCGCCTTTGCTCGCTCCGTGCGTGGCTCTGGCTGTGAGTTTATGACATTAAGGGAATTTATCAATTCCCTATTAAAATAGGTTCGCTGAGTCGGCTTTTGCGCTGATTGAAATGGTTTGGTTTGTAACGGTAAATTAAAACCGTTGGCGAATGTAAAGGCTTCTTGGTCTGGGAGTCCAGAGTTTGAATTTTGTTCGTTGCTGGCAAGCATAATTTTTAAAAATTGGGAAGGACATCAACTCGCTTGCCTGAGTTGATGTCCTTCGTAATCCGACGCGGCGCATCAGGATGTAAAAAACTCTTTATTTAGCATAAGTTAAGAAAAACTTAAACAAAATGTTTGCATTTCGTAAATAACTTATGTAAAAATCACAAACGGCAGTTGGAGCTGGCAAGCAAAACTGCAATTTGATTCACTAAAATCAAAGAACGATAGGACGAGCTCTTTTAGAGGGGGGCTCGTCTTTTCTATGCCGTTTTATCGGCAGAAGCAATATATCAGGATTAAAACAGATAGCGCAATAAATTTACTGCCATATACCCGGACAAACAAAGTTTTTTAACAATAAGTCTTTCGAAATGCTTTCTTTGTAACATTTACAGACAAAATTTTCTTTCTGTGATTCTGTGTAATTATTATCAAAACAGCAAAGCAAAGTGGTTTTTCATTATTGTTTTTGCCGACGATACCAAGATTCAAACTCTAAATAATCAACCTCACTAAAGGAACGCGCTGTTCGGTTGCCGCTCTGCTCTGACTTCAATTTTCCTGCTTTTGCGTAATCCAGTATTCGCCTACTACTCAAAACCTTTCCGGCAATCGGCTCTAGTCGCCGCGCAACCTGTTCCGTTGTCATTCCCTTGCCAGATGCCGTTGTTTCGGGCGTTTGAGGCTGTTCGGTTGGCTTTCTCACGTCCGGCTTAGGTAGCTGCGGTTTGACTGTCTGCGGCTCGTTATAACCAAAAATATCATTCGGGGAACATTTGAGCGTGTTGCACAATTTTTCTAATACCGAAAGCGAAATTGCTTCGACTTTATCTTTATACAATCGCGCAGCTTGCGACGGCGACAAATCAGTTTTTTTTTGCAGTTGGTAAGCCGTTGCAATTCCAGCCGCCCGACATAACTCGTTAATTTTCGTTTTCATTTAGCATCATTCCTTTCGATAGAAAGAATCCTTCAAGAATTATTACTCACGATGGAAATACTGTCAAAGATAGTAGTTCTATTAAAAGTAATCCTATTATTCGTATTATTCCTATTGACAGTATCATACTAACGCTAGTCACACGTGTAGAACAAACGGTGTAGAATCAGAAAACGGATTCCGCTTTCTGATTCTTTCGTTAGCGTGTCTTAAAACTCTAAGACGTTGTGAGGGAAAGAAAACTAAAAATAAAATTCTCTGTTTTGTGCGCTCTAAGGCAATGTTTTTGAAGGAGCGATTACACATTGCTGCTAAATGTGTAACCCTGATTTTTGGGAAAAAGCCGCGAGTTTTTTACGCTTGCGGCTTCTTTATTTGGGCGAGATGTTCGGCGGTTGTCTGTAAGATTTTGAAGGGATGTGATGTCGGTAGGTGGATTATTAGTTGTCTTGATTACACACCCGCATGCGTACTTTGTTTAACGCCTTTTGCGGGATTGGCTAAAAAGATAAGCCGATCCAATTCCCGTTTTTGCTCGCCGATTCGGTTTTTTACCTCTCGTAAATTTTCGTTTGCGTCGTGATATTCGCCTTGCACTTTGCCTAACTCCAAAACCGCCGCATCCCGTTCCGCAATTGCTTGCTGAATTGGTTCGTGAAATTTATTAACTTCCGATTGAAGTTCGGGCATCCGCGCTTCGTAGAGTTGCAGATAGAGCTTTGCCAATCGAATCCGTGCCGCTTCAATTTCAACCGGCAATTCACTATGACGGCGTTTCAAATCAATCATCGAAGATGAATCACCTTCGCCAACGGCAAGCGTCATTTGCTTTTGAAAGTTGGTTTGCTCTGTTTCGAGTTCCGTCAAATTATTCGTTGTAGTTTGAATTTGTTCGGCTAATGTTTTTGTCATTTATTAAATCTCCATTTTTATTTTTGTTTGCTTCCCATTGATCCGGAAAGCGGTCTTTGGTTGTCCCGTCCACTAGTTGAACGGTAATGCTTTTTTTTTCGGTTTGTTTGCGACATACCGGGCAAATCTCAGAAATTGGCTTGCTCGTTAATACAGGCTCGTGATGTTCCGCATCTTCGCCTAAATCCTGAATGTAAACTTCAAAGTGCTGCGGATAACAGGCGCATAATTCTGAATTTGTGATATTCATTTTCTTCTCAACTGTTTTTAATCGGTCTTTAATTGTCATTGTATTTCTACGTCATTTCGTCGGTTAAGTCGGTTAAGTTCGGCGACGTAACCGCGTCGTGTGCAAGATTCATCCAATAGTCGTATTCGTCTTTACAGTTCGGGCAATACGTCAAAGCGTCCGCGCCCGGCTTTCCATACATCAAATCAATAAATGTTTTACCGCAAAAGCACGGCGGTTTGTTCGGGTTGCCCGATTCGAGTTTTGTTAGTCTATTTTTTATATTCATTTTCTAACGTCTCCAATCTTTGCAGAATATCGGTCGTTTCCATTCCTTTGACGGAATTCTCAAAAATAATTTGAGCGCATCGTGCCGCAACCGCCGGGTTTTCGCAGTATTGCAACTCCTTTAACCTTTCAACCGCATCGCCCGCCGCGTTTTGCATTTGCGCAATAGCCGATTCAACCGTCTGGCGTCTGGCGTTTCGGTATTCGGCAAGAAAATCCTTATTCTGTAGAAATCGGTAAATGGTCGCTTCACCGATGCCGGATTTTTTCGCCGCTTCCCGGACCGACGACGTTTCAATCAGCGCAATTAGTAATTTTTCTTTGTTCGTTTCTTTTGGCATAAATCTATCAAAATCTATCAATTTCTATCGTTTCGTTTATTGGTTCGCGTCCTGTGGCGCGTTTTTATCAGTTGAGCCTGCCTCTGCTACACCTTCATTCCAGCAGTGCGACAAACCATTTGCGCGTGATAATTTCACGGCTTCAAACGGCAATCGGACAAACAAACCGCCGACGCGCCAAACGTCTGAAACTTTCCGCGAATTGAAACTTTTGATTTTTTGCGAATCTTACGACCAATAACGGTTTCGGCATCGCCCGAACAATCTGCAAAAATGGTTAGTCGTGCGTCGTCCGGCACGATTAAAAGTTTGCATTGGTCGTTTCGCTTAATTACCTTTTCCACGATGCCCGAAACGCCCACAGACGCGCCGACGGCAAACGCTAACGATTTCCGCGCCGCTTCAATGTCCGAATTGCTCAAAACTTTCTGTATTGCCGCTAATCCGAATTTTTCTAATTTTGGTTTTTTCATCGTGAGTTTTATCTTCGTTATTTGTAAAAATACCTTATGATAATGATGATTCTCGAAACGTATTCTACTGTTTTGGCGGCTCGTGCGGTCTGGATTTGTGCGGCTTCTGTTCGGCAATAAACCTTTCGAGTTCGATTTGCTCACGGATGCCAAGCATTAGCGAGAACAATGGCTGTTCGCAGTGCGGACAATTACCATTATCAAGCGTTTGGGCGGCTTCTGGCTGTGTTTCTGCTTCGGGAACTTCAAATGATGCGGCAAAGGCGCGAAACGTGCCGAAAGTCGAAAATAAACGCTGCGCTTTCAAGTCCAAAACCTGCTTCAAATGCCGCGCCTTAAATTTTTCAGCGTCCAAAGGTTTGGAAATGTATTTAACTAACTCGAAAAGCCCGGATTTGATGTCGGTGATGCGGTCAATTTTGAAGTTAACCGAATCTTTTGTTATTTCTTTCCATTCGCGCCGAAACGATTTCACATTGAAAAACCTTTGACGAAAGACAAGGCAGTGCAAGTGCGCGTGCCAGCATCCGTCTGCGCCGAGCGTAAATTCGACCGCATACACGCCACCGGGCGAAAGATGTTGTTTCCAAAACTCACGCCTGATTAACTTTCGGAAGTTAGCCAGAAGCCGCTTTATTGAATCGGATAACGCTTCGCCCGAATAATGTTTTTGAGTCAAAACCAAATGGCAAGGCGTAAGTTTCACATTATCAGCCGCGAAAGCAGTTACTTTTGGCAGATATTTCTCTCTCATTCGCCGCGAGCGTATCTCAGCACAAAATACACAAGCGCGATGACCACAGTAGAAAGTTGCTTTACGCTCGGTTATATGTTCGCCGCAAGTGATAGTTAGAAACCGAGAATGACACGCCCGGAAGTTGTCCGCCAATTCGTAATTCTTGAGTTCATCGAGTAAAACGCACACGCGGCTTTTGGTCGTGTTTTTCTCACTCAGCCGCTGCCACGTTGGTTTATATTTCCCCTTGCGTCCGCTCGCCTTTGCTCGCTCCGTGCGTGGCTCTGGCTGTGAGTTTATGACATTAAGGGAATTTATCAATTCCCTATTAAAATAGGTTCGCTGAGTCGGCTTTTGCGCTGATTGAAATGGTTTGGTTTGTAACGGTAAATTAAAACCGTTGGCGAATGTAAAGGCTTCTTGGTCTGGGAGTCCAGAGTTTGAATTTTGTTCGTTGCTGGCAAGCATAATTTTTAAAAATTGGGAAGGACATCAACTCGCTTGCCTGAGTTGATGTCCTTCGTAATCCGACGCGGCGCATCAGGATGTAAAAAACTCTTTATTTAGCATAAGTTAAGAAAAACTTAAACAAAATGTTTGCATTTCGTAAATAACTTATGTAAAAATCACAAACGGCAGTTGGAGCTGGCAAGCAAAACTGCAATTTGATTCACTAAAATCAAAGAACGATAGGACGAGCTCTTTTAGAGGGGGGCTCGTCTTTTCTATGCCGTTTTATCGGCAGAAGCAATATATCAGGATTAAAACAGATAGCGCAATAAATTTACTGCCATATACCCGGACAAACAAAGTTTTTTAACAATAAGTCTTTCGAAATGCTTTCTTTGTAACATTTACAGACAAAATTTTCTTTCTGTGATTCTGTGTAATTATTATCAAAACAGCAAAGCAAAGTGGTTTTTCATTATTGTTTTTGCCGACGATACCAAGATTCAAACTCTAAATAATCAACCTCACTAAAGGAACGCGCTGTTCGGTTGCCGCTCTGCTCTGACTTCAATTTTCCTGCTTTTGCGTAATCCAGTATTCGCCTACTACTCAAAACCTTTCCGGCAATCGGCTCTAGTCGCCGCGCAACCTGTTCCGTTGTCATTCCCTTGCCAGATGCCGTTGTTTCGGGCGTTTGAGGCTGTTCGGCTGGCTTTCTCACGTCCGGCTTAGGTAGCTGCGGTTTGACTGTCTGCGGCTCGTTATAACCAAAAATATCATTCGGGGAACATTTGAGCGTGTTGCACAGTTTTTCTAATACCGAAAGCGAAATTGCTTCGACTTCATCTTTATACAATCGCGCAGCTTGCGACGGCGACAAATCAGTTTTTTTTTGCAGTTGGTAAGCCGTTGCAATTCCAGCCGCCCGGCATAACTCGTTAATTTTCGTTTTCATTTAGCATCATTCCTTTCGATAGAAAGAATCCTTCAAGAATTATTACTCACGATGGAAATACTGTCAAAGATAGTATTTCCATTAAAAGTAATCCTATTATTCGTATTATTCCTGTTGACAGTATCATACTAACGCTAGTCACACGTGTAGAACAAACGGTGTAGAATCAGAAAACGGATTCCGTATTCTGATTCTTTCGTTAGCGTGTCTTAAAACTCTAAGACGTTGTGAGGGAAAGAAAACTAAAAATAAAATTCTCTGTTTTGTGCGCTCTAAGGCAAGGTTTTTGAAGGAGCGATTACACATTGTTGCTAAATGTGTAATCTTGAATTTTGGGAAAAGCCACAAGTTTTTTACGCTTACGGCTTTTTTCTTTGGCGAGTAAAATCGGCGAATTTAGATGGGTTTTTGTTTGTCGGTAGGTGCTCGAAAAATGTCGTAGGTAGGTCTGCTCGTCGGTTGCAAGGCGCGCGCCCGCATTTCGTCATTCATAGCCGCGTGAAAACTTTTCTTGAGTTCGTCGGCTGTCGGCAGATGAAAAAAATGCGGATTATCGCGCATTATAATTTCAATCGCTCGATCATCGCTAATAGAGCCGGACATTGTTTTTTCGCGAAAGAGGCGCACAAATTCTTTTTTGTCTTTTTCAGTTTTGAATATAGTCATTGTTTTTTCGTTATTCATTTTATATGCCTCCGTGCATCTGCAAACTCGCCGGAGCGATTTTGACGTTTCGCGCTTCGTGAACGAGACTTGCTATCTGCCTTTTTCGCTCGGCGATTTCCATTTTAAGCTGGCGAATATCTTCGGTGATTGAACCTACCTCGCCGGATTTGATGTTGAATTCTCGATGCATTTCGGCGATTTTCTTTAACATTCCCTCGATTGGTTCGGCGAGTTTTTCCGCTTCGGCTTGAAGCTCCGGCAGCCGCAATTCATCGCGCTCCAGTAAAAGCCGCGAAAGTCTGATTTGGGTCGATAGAATTTCAACCGGCAGTTCATCGCGACGGCGGGACAATGCGATTAACGCGCTCGAATCGGCATCGTTTGCGGCATCGCTCATTCGTTTGGACAAGTCAGTCTGCTCCGCCGAAAGCGTTTCCAGGATTTTTTGAGTGTTTTCGATTTCGTCTAAATTTTCTATCATTTTTTCTGTCATCTTATTAAATCTCCATTTTTATTTTTGTTTGCTTCCCATTGATCCGGAAAGCGGTGTCTGGTTGTCCCGTCCACTAATTGAACGGTAATGCTTTTTTTTTCGGTTGGTTTAAGGCAATTCGGGCAAACGTCCGGCGTTGGCTTGCCTGACAAAACAGGCTCGTTATGTTCCGCATCTTCGCCTAAATCCTGAATGTAAACTTCAAAGTGCTGCGGGTAACACGCGCAAACGGTTGAATCGTCGGTTACTGTTTCGAGCTTCCTTAATCGGTTTTGAATGGCTGTCATTGTATTTCTCCGTCCCTTGCGTCGGTTAGGTTCTCCGACGTAACCGCATCGCGTGCAAGATTCATCCAATAGTCATATTCAACTTTACAGTTCGGGCAATACGTCAAAGCGTCCGCGCCCGGCTTTCCATACATCAAATCAATAAACGTTTTGCCGCAAAAGCACGGCTTTACATTTATTTTATTCTCAAGTTTTTTGATTCTCTGTTTCAGTAGCATTTTCTAATACCTCCAGCCTCGACAAAATATCGAGCGTTTCAAAATCTTTGCGATTCCCTTCAATAACAAGTTGCGCCGCTCGAATTTCCGACGAAGGAATTTCACAATTCAAATTCCTTTTGAGCGCGTCAACTGCTCCGGCGTAAAGCGATTGCAAGCGGGTAATGTTTTGCTCGAATATGACACGCCGCGCCGCTCGAAATTCTTTTTGAAATTCCGCGTCTGCCAAAAATCGTCGGAGCGTCTTTTCGTTTAATCCGCACTTTTGCGCGGCATCAACTATCGTTGCCGATTCGAGCAGTGCGCCTATGGCTTTTTCTCTGTTTGCCGTTTTCATCGGACTTTTTCGGACATCATCGGACATATTCGTTTATTTTCCTTTCTTTGTAAGCCGTTTTTATTGACGAAGCCTAGCCGTGCTATGCCTTTTTATCAAACTGCAATCTGATAAACAAACGGATTGATTGCCGAACGATTGTAATTTGCCGTTAATAGAAACTCTTGATTTTTTGCGAATCTTACGACCAATAACGGTTTCGGCATCGCCCGAACAATCTGCAAAAATGGTTAGTCGTGCGTCGTCCGGCACGATTAAAAGTTTGCATTGGTCGTTTCGCTTAATTACCTTTTCCACGATGCCCGAAACGCCCACAGACGCGCCGACGGCAAACGCTAACGATTTCCGCGCCGCTTCAATGTCCGAATTGCTCAAAACTTTCTGTATTGCCGCTAATCCGAATTTTTCTAATTTTGGTTTTTTCATCGTGAGTTTTATCTTCGTTATTTGTAAAAATACCTTATGATAATGATGATTCTCGAAACGTATTCTACTGTTTTGGCGGCTCGTGCGGTCTGGATTTGTGCGGCTTCTGTTCGGCAATAAACCTTTCGAGTTCGATTTGCTCACGGATGCCAAGCATTAGCGAGAACAATGGCTGTTCGCAGTGCGGACAATTACCATTATCAAGCGTTTGGGCGGCTTCTGGCTGTGTTTCTGCTTCGGGAACTTCAAATGATGCGGCAAAGGCGCGAAACGTGCCGAAAGTCGAAAATAAACGCTGCGCTTTCAAGTCCAAAACCTGCTTCAAATGCCGCGCCTTAAATTTTTCAGCGTCCAAAGGTTTGGAAATGTATTTAACTAACTCGAAAAGCCCGGATTTGATGTCGGTGATGCGGTCAATTTTGAAGTTAACCGAATCTTTTGTTATTTCTTTCCATTCGCGCCGAAACGATTTCACATTGAAAAACCTTTGACGAAAGACAAGGCAGTGCAAGTGCGCGTGCCAGCATCCGTCTGCGCCGAGCGTAAATTCGACCGCATACACGCCACCGGGCGAAAGATGTTGTTTCCAAAACTCACGCCTGATTAACTTTCGGAAGTTAGCCAGAAGCCGCTTTATTGAATCGGATAACGCTTCGCCCGAATAATGTTTTTGAGTCAAAACCAAATGGCAAGGCGTAAGTTTCACATTATCAGCCGCGAAAGCAGTTACTTTTGGCAGATATTTCTCTCTCATTCGCCGCGAGCGTATCTCAGCACAAAATACACAAGCGCGATGACCACAGTAGAAAGTTGCTTTACGCTCGGTTATATGTTCGCCGCAAGTGATAGTTAGAAACCGAGAATGACACGCCCGGAAGTTGTCCGCCAATTCGTAATTCTTGAGTTCATCGAGTAAAACGCACACGCGGCTTTTGGTCGTGTTTTTCTCACTCAGCCGCTGCCACGTTGGTTTATATTTCCCCTTGCGTCCGCTCGCCTTTGCTCGCTCCGTGCGTGGCTCTGGCTGTGAGTTTATGACATTAAGGGAATTTATCAATTCCCTATTAAAATAGGTTCGCTGAGTCGGCTTTTGCGCTGATTGAAATGGTTTGGTTTGTAACGGTAAATTAAAACCGTTGGCGAATGTAAAGGCTTCTTGGTCTGGGAGTCCAGAGTTTGAATTTTGTTCGTTGCTGGCAAGCATAATTTTTAAAAATTGGGAAGGACATCAACTCGCTTGCCTGAGTTGATGTCCTTCGTAATCCGACGCGGCGCATCAGGATGTAAAAAACTCTTTATTTAGCATAAGTTAAGAAAAACTTAAACAAAATGTTTGCATTTCGTAAATAACTTATGTAAAAATCACAAACGGCAGTTGGAGCTGGCAAGCAAAACTGCAATTTGATTCACTAAAATCAAAGAACGATAGGACGAGCTCTTTTAGAGGGGGGCTCGTCTTTTCTATGCCGTTTTATCGGCAGAAGCAATATATCAGGATTAAAACAGATAGCGCAATAAATTTACTGCCATATACCCGGACAAACAAAGTTTTTTAACAATAAGTCTTTCGAAATGCTTTCTTTGTAACATTTACAGACAAAATTTTCTTTCTGTGATTCTGTGTAATTATTATCAAAACAGCAAAGCAAAGTGGTTTTTCATTATTGTTTTTGCCGACGATACCAAGATTCAAACTCTAAATAATCAACCTCACTAAAGGAACGCGCTGTTCGGTTGCCGCTCTGCTCTGACTTCAATTTTCCTGCTTTTGCGTAATCCAGTATTCGCCTACTACTCAAAACCTTTCCGGCAATCGGCTCTAGTCGCCGCGCAACCTGTTCCGTTGTCATTCCCTTGCCAGATGCCGTTGTTTCGGGCGTTTGAGGCTGTTCGG
>MWVY01000347.1_pt1 | contig 11107 bp, 11 predicted proteins | sample 1047251 | NCBI WGS metagenome assembly MWVY01 (sample SAMN06349983, study PRJNA376086) | soil metagenome | isolation source: MS7-5 sample Antarctic (ecotone) soil | place: Antarctica | collected 2015-01-13
CCAGGTCGTGCCGTGGCAGACGTCGCAGCCTTCCTCCTCGTCGTCCTCGTGGTGGATGCGCTCGTTGATCTTCTCGATCCGGTCGACGTGCTCCCCGACCTCGCTGGGCATGGACGATCGAGACAGCGCCCAGGCGCTAATAGCATGCTTGCACCCCGTGGAGCGGCGACTGTAATCGGGGCAGGAGCAGGTCCAGGAGTCTGGACAGACCTCGTAGACCGCCCCGCCCGAGCTCAACGAGGCGACCAGGTACACCCTCCTGCCGCCCTTCCTGACGCGGCAGCGGATAGGGCGCGAGCGGGGCGGTGATGAGAGCTGGACGACCAGGATCGTCGCCGCCCGGTCCACGCGCCCGGCCAAGATGGGGCGGTGACGGCGCAGGCGGTCCAGGTCCGCCTCGATCCGCTCGACGACCACGTCCAGGTCCAGGGGTGGTGCGTCGGGGGTGTTGCGGGCAGGGGCTTGGGGTAACCTGGCGGTCGTCAAGGGCACTCTCCTTGGCCGGGGCTGGGTAGTGGGCGCTGCGCCAGCCCGTTTACATGTCTCGGGACTTCCGGTAAGCCGGTTGGGCTACTTCTTGTGCGGGCGGTTGGAGCGGTTGTCCTCGCCCTTGACCTTCGGCATCTTCTTGCGGGCGGTAAAGGCGATGTCGACCAGCTCGTCGCCGAGAGCCAGGACCGCACGCACGCCGGGACGGCGGTTGCTGCCGGTGCCGGCGGTGCAGCGCTCGAGGCTCACCAACTTGATCCCCTCGCCGTGGAAGGCGTCGTGCAGGAGGCCGACGTGAAGCTCGGCGGTGTCGACGTTCTCGACGGCGCACATCAGCGACGTGGCGACGGACCCGTAGGTGCCGAGGTTGGGGGCGTCCTCCAGGTTCTCCTGGAGGCGCTCCTCGTTGATGTCCCTGGCGTAGACGCAGTGGCCCATATGGGCTCCTTTCGGTTAGTGGGGTTGGTCGGCGGGTTTGGCGGTGCGGGCAGGGGGCGCTAGACTTCGTTCACTCAAGGGCAAACTCCTTGGGTCAAGGTCCGGGGCTGTTCTGGGAGGCTCAGCGCCCGGGCCATGATTTTTTCGGACTCCTACCCCCTAAATCTACCACGCCAGAGGCGGTATGTCAAGAGTTTCCCGCATAGATAAGCCAAGTTGAGCGACACCTGAACCGCTGGTAGAAGGTTGCATCTGAGGCTGCGCGCGCAGCATCTAGCCCCTGAATATCCATCCACCACCACTACATGTTGTGTCGCCTTGCATGCATGCCGGGGACGGATCTACCGGGATCGGCCCCGTCGGTGGTTAGCCTTGCAGGATCCTGGATGCGAACTTCGGAGAAGGCTTCTTCTACGCACTAGGGTGAATAGCGTAGGATGATCAGCGGTTGGGACCAAGGGAACCTACGCGACTATAGAGGGGGCTCGAGGTGACTCGCATGAGCACAGTCTTTTACCGGTGGATCCTTTCCCGAGAAGGACTATAGGGTGGTTTCTCCAGGAGGTTCGCCAATCGCTGATCCTCTTGAGGATTTTGCGAGGGCGGTCGGGGAGGCTTACTCTACGACGCTCTCCGGGGATCCGGAGGATCAGCTTAAACCGCCCGTAGGAGCGTTCTTACGCGCCGTTGGGGCCTCGCTCGGCTACGAGGGCGTGCAAACCAGTCTTGAGGCGCGGGTCGAAGGGATCGGCCGGCCTGACCTGGCCGTGGCCTCGGGGCGGCTCCTCGTCGGGCACGTGGAGCTGAAGCAGCCGGGCAAGGGCGTGATGCCTAGCCGGTTCACCGGTCACGACAAGAGGCAGTGGGGCAAGTTCAAGCTGCTTCCCAACCTCATCTACACCGACGGTGAGAGCTGGGCCTTGTACAGGGAGGGCGAACTCGAGGGGTCCGTGGTCAGGCTCTCCGGGGACCCAGCGTCGGACGGCCAGGGAGCTGTGGGGTCGGGGGATGCCAACAAGCTAGAACGGCTCTTTCGCGGTTTTTTGTCTTGGCGTCCGATCGTCCCCGCCAGCCCCCGGGCCTTGGCGGAGATCTTGGCTCCGCTGTGCCACCTTCTCAGAGAGGACGTTTTGGAGGCCCTCTCCGACCCAGAGTCCAACCTCTCGAACCTCGCCGGCACTTGGCGCGAGTACCTGTTCCCCGATGCCGATGAGCCACAGTTCGCCGACGCCTACGCCCAGACGGTAACCTACTCACTCCTCCTTGCCAGGTTCTATCCTGGTGCTGCTGAAGCCGGCCTCGAAGGCTCGGACCCGCTGAACACGGCCACTGCCGTAGACATCCTGCGGCCGAACAACGAGCTGCTATCCAGGACGCTTAGGTTGCTCGCCGTCGAGGAGGCCCGGGACGAAATCTCGCTCGGGATGGGGCTCCTCGAGCGTGCCATCGGCGCGGTGGTTCCTGCCAGGGTGGCGAGGGAGGACGACAACCCCTGGCTGTACTTCTACGAGGACTTTCTCGCCGCCTACGATCCCAAACTGCGCAAGGACCGCGGCGTCTACTACACGCCCGCCGAGGTAGTCGGTTGCCAGGTGCGCTTGATCTCCGAACTCCTAGAGAAGAAGTTCGGCAAGAATCTCTCTTTTGCCGACGACGGGGTGGTGATCCTTGATCCGGCCTGCGGCACGGGCACCTACCCCCTGGCCGCCCTGCAGCACGGCCTGAACAAGGCCGGAAAACGCTATGGCGATGCTGGTGGCCGGGCTACCCACATGGCGCAAAACCTCCACGCGTTCGAGATCCTCGTCGGTCCTTACACCGTGGCCCACCTGAAGATCTCTAAGGAGGTCCTCGACGCCGGCGGTTCCCTGCCCGACGGGGGCATAGGGGTGTACCTCACGGACACCCTAGACTCTCCCCACGCTGAGCCCCCGGATCGTTTCGACCTTTTCGCGCAAGAGCTCGGTAAAGAGCATGCACGCGCGCTCGAGGTCAAGCGGCACGCTCCCGTGCTGGTCTGCCTCGGAAACCCACCCTACGGTCGCCACGGAGCGGACGCTCCCAACGGCGGCTGGGTACGATACGCCGACCGTGGCGAGGACGAGAGGCCGATCTTTAAAGACTTCTCCGAACCGGCAAGGGAGGCCGGCGGCGGTGAACATCTAAAGAATCTCTACAACGACTACGTGTACTTCTGGCGCTGGGCCCTTTGGAAAGTCTTCGAGGCAGACGGGACTGCCGGCCCCGGCGTCGTCTCCTTTATCACCGCTTCCTCCTATCTGAGGGGCCCTGGCTTCGTGGGCATGCGGGAGATTATGCGCCGGACCTTTGACGAGCTGTGGATCATCGACCTCGAGGGTGGCAACCTCGGCGGGAGGAAGACCCCCAACGTCTTCGTCATCCAGACCCCGGTGACGATCGCCATCGGGGTGCGCTACGGAACCACGAAGACGAACGAGTTAGCAAGGGTTCGATACGCAAAAATAGAAGGCACCCGGGAAGAGAAACTCGCAGTCCTCGCTGGGATTAGCAGCTTCGAAGATTTCTCTTGGGAGGACTGCTTTAGCGGCTCGCAAGACATCTTTTTTCCCGAGCGGACCGGATCCTACTTTGAGTGGCCGCTACTTACAGATCTCTTTCCTTGGCAGCACTCGGGAGTGCAGATGAAGCGAACGTGGCCCATCGGTACGACCGCTGAGGTTCTCGGGGAACGTTGGAAGAAGCTGCTCTCCGTCCGGAATCGCGCCGCACCTTTCGGGGAGACCAGGGATCGCAAGGTCACCGCGAGCTACTTGGACCTAGACGATCCTACGAAACGTCTGCAGCCTCTGAAAGACGTGCCGGCCCAGGCGCCCGCCCCGAGAGCGGTTCGCTACGGCTTCCGGTCGTTCAACCGCTCCTGGGTACTGAAGGACGGCAGACTCGGCGACTACATGCGGCCAGAAACCTGGCGCGCTCACAGCGAGCGCCAGATCTACCTAACGAGCCTGTTGACGGAGGTGCTGGGCGAAGGGCCCGCGGCCACCGTTTCCGCCGAGGTCCCCGATCTACACTACTTCTTCGGTCGAGGCGGCAAAGACATCGTTCCCCTCTGGCGAAACAAAGAAGCGACCGAGCCAAACATCACGCACGGCCTCCTGGAGGTGCTGTCGACAGAGTACGGGTTCGAGGTCTCCGCGGAAGACCTGTTCTGTTACTCATACACTGTGCTCGCCTCGCCTTCGTACGTCGAGCGCTTCTGGGACGAGCTGACCATCCCAGGGCCGAGGCTTCCGCTCACGAAGGACGCGGATATGTTCCGGCGGGCAGCCGGCGCAGGGCGAGAACTTATACGGCTGCACACCTACGGGTCACGCTTCTCGGACGAGAAGGGAAGCCAGGTTCCGGCCGGCCGGGCAAAGCTCGTGGAGGGCAAGGGTATACCGACCACCTCGGAAGGGTATCCGGAGAAGTTCGCATACGACTCGGACACGAAAATCCTCAAGGTGGGGCAAGGAGAGATACGGTCGCTCGAACCCGACGTCTACTACTTTGCCATCTCCGGCTTCGAGGTGGTCAAGTCTTGGCTCTCCTACCGGATGAAAGAGCCGTCGGGCCGTGGAGCCTCGTTATCGTTGAACAGCGTCAGGCAAGAACGTTGGACTCCCCCGATGACCGAAGAGCTCATGGAGCTCTTGTGGATACTGGAGGCCACCGTCGAAAAAGCGCCGGAGCTAAAGGCGCTGCTGGACGAGGTGGTGGCCTCGGACCTATTCGCCGCCGATGAACTGCACAAGCCTCACCCGGAGGAGCGTGATTCCCCAAAAGACGAAGCTGAACCGTATCAACTCTCGTTCTGACCTACCCTGCCAAGGGCCCGGGGCAGGGCGGAACCGTTCTTGACCTAATACCGAGGCGTCTATCCTTAGGGTATTATCGGTTTTCTTATGTGTGGCACCGTGTAGTGATTCTCATCCTGTACATAAGAAGACCCTCGGCATGGGATCGGGGCTATGAGTGGTGCCTAGAACGCTCACGCTCAACAGTCGATGAAGTCGTTAATCTTTCTCGTATTCTCGCTCGTATCCTATATCCCTCGTACCCTTATTGTGCCTCCTGAGTTCCCAGTACGCCACGCTCAGGCTGGGCTCGGCGGGCTCCTGCGCGACGCGAAACGAGACCTCTGAGCCGGCGTCCACTTCTATCCCAATCGTGTGTTGACTCCGCTTTTGTCCAGGTGGAAGGACGCGGATCTTCTCTAGATCAAACTCGCCCGGGATGTGGTTTCTTTTTGTGAGTTTCGCTTGGAAAGTTACTCGACTGAGTATTTCCGAGTCGACGCGCCTCAGTTCCTCGATCTCGGCAGCCTCGAGGGAAAGGGGGAACTGGTTGGCCTCTGCTTCCTGTTCCCGCCTCAGGAACACGGCCCAAGCGTCGCCTATGTTGATGTCGTGCACCAACTCTACGGAGAAGATGACCGTGTCCCCCGGAAGATAGGTCGAGAGATCCTCCGCCATGCTCAGGCACCGACCTTGTCGGCGTCCAGCAGCTCGGTATGCCCGGAGTTGGTGCAGGCAAGCTTCACCAAGCGGTTGCGGACAGCTGCATCCCTCAAGGGTTTTAGCGCTGCCTCGATCCGGCGCTGGATAGCAGCATCCTCTCCAGTACTGCCGCCATGCGGGCTGAGCACGGGGCCATAACTACCGAGTCTGGCACCGCGAGCACCGAGTCGGCGCGCTTCCTCAGCGTCGAGCAGAAACACGGTCTGCGCCCCCCCAAAGTCCCAAGCCCGCTCCCCGCACAGTGGACACGACCGGTCCTCCATAAAGCTCTCCACGGTCATCAGTACCTCCCTGATCGACTTTTGCTCCAGACATAAGCGTAGCGTCCAGTCCTGGGTTCTCAAGCATGGCAGCTTTAGTCAGGGTCTGGTGACGGCCACCTCGGCATCGGAGTCCTTTGCCGTAACGAGCCTACCCTCGAACAGGTAAGGCTTCCCCAGCAACTACCCTCTGCCTTCTTCACCACCGAACATCCTGCGCCACCACGGCCGCTGAGTGTCGTTCCTGGCCTCTCCGCCGTGCGCCTGGGGCACCGGGTCGGGAGAGCCGTTTGCGGAGTCCTGGGCGGCTGTCTCGTTCCTTTGAGGAGGCGCCGAAGGGTCGGCCGGGGCATCGAGTTCGAGCACGCGGGAGGAGAGCTGCGTGTTGGTCTGCGTGAGCTGCGCGATGATGGTGTCCGCCCTCCTCCTGGCCTCCCGCTCCTCCGAGATCTGCTCCCGCAGCAGGGCGATAGTCTCGTCTTTCGCCAATATGAGCGCGTCGGGATCACCGTTAGGTCGATGTTTAGTCTCGGACGAGTCGACGTTCAGGTAGACGTACACCCTTCCGTCCGGCTCCTTCTCGGAGTCCAGGCTGCCCCTCCTGGCACGCATCCTCACAGCGTCCACGGTGGTGCCCAGGACCTCGGCCGCCTCCTGAACCGTCAGCCTCCGACTCGTCGCCTGTTCGGTCACGCGTGCACCCCCCGACTAGCCGCCCGTTAGGGCCCATGCTAGCGCTACTTGGACCGGGGCGTAGCCGGCCACCAGATGTTGTGCGAGGGGCATCCGACGGCCCTACAGAGGGAGGGAAACCGGACCGACGGATCCGCTTCTCGACCACATCCTCACCACACTGGAACCACATCGCAGTGGCCTGTTTCGGTGTTCTTCCCTCGCCCCGACCGAACCTATGGAACCGCTTCTCGGCCGTATCCAGACCGTAGTTGCCCGGGTCGCACGGGGGACTTGCGCTACGGTGCCTCGACGGTATATCGACGGTATATCGACGGTGTACCGGAACCCCGGGTTTCGATGCACCTCACCCCCGCCCCGCCGGGCCTTCTCGACCTCATCAAGAAGCCTGCGGCGGAGGCGGCGCGCGTCGTCCAGGCTCTCCAGCTGCTCGCTCAGGCCGAGCCGCTCGAGCTCCAAGGCGAGGTGCGCCTCGCCGACGACGGCCGCCGCGGCCAGGGACATAGCGTCGTCCTCACTCATCCCCTCGATCATGCCGCCGCCTTCCTTTCGCGGCTGCGCAACTCGCCCAGGGCGTGGGCGACGCGGAGCTCGTCGGGCTTGTGGTCCACCAGATCCTCCGACCAAAGGTAGTTGGCCAGCCAGGAGGGCCTCTCGTTGACCCTGTGGGGGCAACGCTCCAGGAACCGCCCGAGGGCCGCGGCCAGCTCGGAGGGCAGCTCGTCGTCGGCGCCACGCTGCGCGCGCGGCTTCTCCTGGACCTCCACGGCCTCAGAGTCCACGATGGCCTCATCGCGGGCGTCCTCGACCCTCTCAAGCTCCCCTACAAAGCCGTCCACGGGCTCCGCAGGGGCCACAGGCACCGGACCATCGAAGCAGGCGGCGGCGATCATGGCGAGCCGCTCCTGGCGACGCTCCTCCTCGCGCTCCTCGAGGTAGAGGCGCCTGGCGGCCCTGCGCCGCTCCTGGGCCTTCATCTGCCGCCTGTGGTCCTCTATCTCCCCGTCCTGCTCCCGCCTCTCGTTCCAAGCCTCAAGCCAGGCGGCGGTCAGGGAGACGTAACTCTCATCGTCCACGGACACCACGCCCGCGTCCACGAGCTTTGAGAGCCAGCCACCCGGCCTGAACAGGTCCCTGGCCCTCGTTATACCCATCCCCTCGGCAAGGGCCGTGTAGTGGAGCCTCCCGCCCGCCTGCTCCAGCGCGTCCACCGCGGCCTCCGCGCCCTTGCCCATCCTGCTCAGGTAACAGACATACTCCCCGGCCTCCCAGACGGGGCGCCCGTGCCTCGCCCTCGGGGCCGTCCACTTCGCCCCCTGCGGCGAGGGGCGCGCGTTCTGTCCCCCCCTACCAACCAGGCTCGCGCCCTCCTGCGAAACCTCTTCTTCTCTAGTGCCGCCCTGCTTGTTATGGGGGGGGACACTTTGCGCGGCGGCGCCCCGGGGGAGGAGCAGCACGACCGTTCCCGCCTCCTCCGGGCCGAGGTCCGAGGTCTCCCTGCGGATCCACCCCTCGTTGGCCAGGCACCTGTTGTTGCGCTTGGCCGACCGCTCTGTAATCCCGTTGGCGAGCGCGGCCTGCATCACGCTCACGGAGACGGCCACGCCGTTCTCGTGGGGCCTGCCGTGCTTCCGGGCCTGCAGCATGTAGGTCTTCAGGAGGCTGAGCCGATTGCGGGCGTGGCCGCGCCAGGAGCCCCCCTCCACGGCCTGCTCGAAGGACAGCAGCGCCTCCAGGGTGTCGTCGTCGGCCCTTGAGGCCGCGGGCCTGCAAGGGTCCGTGCGGAAGATGCCGGCAGCCGTCTTCGACACGTCGCCCGCTTCCCTGGGATCGTCTACCCCGATGGGTGGCTGGCAACGGCTCGCGTTGATGGCTTCGAGGTCCGCGGTGAGCTGTTCCAGGCTGCGTGTGCCGTCGTGGAGACGACCGGCGATGCTCGTGATTGTGTTGTGCCTCTGGCCGTCCGGGATGGGGCCGTCTCCCACGTTAACCAGCGCCCTCGGGCGATCCCCCGCGGGGGCGGAGCTACGGGGCGTCGGCTTGCGTGTGAGGGCATCAATCAGCCACCCGGGGGCCTCGGCAAGGGGCAGGGTGTCGAGGACCTCGTAGGGGCGCGTCGTGCGGCTCGGCGGGAGGACGATGTAGCCGCCCTCGCCGCGGACGTCGAGGCCCTCGCCCAGCTTGCCCGCGCTGTTGCGGATCACCTGGCCAGCTTCGCTAGGGTAGCGGTAGAGGTAGTGCATCCCCCCCGATCCGGTCCCGTGGGTCCTGGTGGCGGGCAGCTCGCCGTGCTCGGCCTCGAGGGCGTCCAGGGCGGCCGGCTGGTCCTGGTCCAGGGCCAGGATTCCGGTCCTCTTACCCGTTGGAGTGCCGATGTTGGCGTCCGGGGAGGCCACCCACCAGCGCCTGATGGTCTCCTGATCCGTGGTCGCGTCGTAGAAGCCCCGCGAGCCGTGGAAGGGCTCCTTCGTCCCCGGCCTGAGGCGGAACACCGGCCACCCGGCCTCCGCGTAGGCAAGAGCGGCTTCGACCATGCGGCCTGTTGACAACTGTGTGCGCCGTGGTATTTCGGGGTTATACTTCCGGGTAAGACCGGAGGAGAGGATCATCGTTGGGTCTCCTTTGGTTCAGAGACTCGCCCCAGGTCGGCTAAACCGGGCGGGTCTCGTCTTTTTGGTCTAGGTCGTCATCGCGTGTCTCCTGCTCCTCACCCCCTCCGCGTCTTCGAGCTGCCTCCTGGCCGCGGCCAGTTCTCTGCTCGCGCCAGCGCTGCGGCGCAACGCGCCTTCAACCACGCGCCGCTTGAGCATGTCTGGAGTCGTGGTGTGGCGCAGGTGATCCGGCACCGGGGGCGGCTCCGCCTCCAGCGCCAGCCGGCGCGACGCCTCCAGGTCCTCTACCTCCGCCTCCAACCGACTTACGGCCACCCGATGGGGCTCAAGCGCGGCCTCGCGGATATCCGCCTCGAGTGCCACCTCGCGCATCTGCAACCGCACGAAGCTCTCCTCGTCTCCGGCCAGGGCCGCTGCCTCGATCGCTTCCGGCAAGGCTGCCAGCTCCTCGCGCATCTGTTGGGGATCCGTCAAGCTACCTCCTCGGGGTGTTGGGCTTGTGTCGGACGCGCCCGTGGACGTCCCGGATGATGCGTCCGTTCCTGCCGAGCTTGGGGGCTTCGGGGTCGTTGGCTTTCAGCCCCAACCCCAGCGGGTCGTCTTTCCTGCGGCCGAAGCCGTCCCTGGTCTCCCTGGTCTTCGTGGCGACCTCCTTCTTGCCCTTGTAGCTCTGAACAGCGGCCTCTATGGCCCCCACCACCGTCGCCCTGAGTTCCTCGAGAAACTCGCTCTCGGGCAAGGTCTGGTCCAAGAATAAAAGGAGCCTGAGCAGCTCTTCGGGGTCGGGCTTCTGGCCCGGCTCCACGGCCGCTTTGAGCGAGGCGAGGCGCTGTCCCGCCACCAGGGCGCTGGCCGGCACCCCGAGCGCCTTCCCGAGGCTCTTGGCGGCGGCCGGGGGGATCGGGCGCCTGCCCGTCTCGTAATCCGAGACGTACTGCTGGGCGAACTTCGCCTTCTGGGCCAGCTCCGACTGTTTCAAACCCGCCCGCGCCCGCAGATCCCGGATGGGGCTCTCCGGCACGTCCTCCAGCAGATCCCGCAGCGCCTTCCAAGCCTCTTCCGTGTCCCGCGCCTTCTGCGTTCCGAACATCCGATACTCCGATCCCTCCTGGCTTTCCATCCCGTGCAGTATACAGATGTTTGATTGCGTACGACAGCCTATGGCGTATAATATTCTCGTGCGGCGCTTGCCATGGCGCCGTCCACTTCGTTGGGGGTCGCGCGGTCTGGGAGCATCTGCCGCGCGGCCCATCAGTATTCACTCGGCAGCAGCACGCAGGTTGATGAGCGGTCGGCCTCGGTTATGATCCAGACCTTCGCTCCGGCCTCACCGATCGGGTAGGAGCTGAGGAGCCTCGTCCCGTACTTGATCGCCCGCTTGTTGGCCCGCCGGTCGTGGGCGTCAAGCTCACCCCAGTCGCCGCCCTGGTGGCGGGCCAGCAGCTCCGAGGGGTCGATGCCCGCCTCCTCCAGGATCTCCAGCGCCCCCGGGGTGGCGACGACCGCTCCGAGGTCGAACAGTGCCATCTAGCCCGCCTCCCCAAGCCGCTCCTGAACTCTCCTGGCCCGGTTGACGAGGGCGGTCTCCTTGACGGGGGCCGGGTGTTCCGGCAGAGGCGGAGCCCCGGCGATCCAGATATAAAAGTCGCCCACGTCCAAAGATCTCCAGACGCGGCGCAAATACGGCCGGTCGTAGCCGCGGTCCCAGATCGTCTTGACGACCCTCTCGAAAAGCTCCTGGTCGTTCCACTCGCGCAGAGAATAATCGTGGGGGTGCTGGGGCATCGTTTTCGCGTAGCGCCACCGCGTGGAGGCCATCCACTCGGCTAGCTCCTCGTCGGTCAGGTGGGGAGGCGTGGCCGGCTCGCAGCTGCGGCATCTGACGGGGTTGTGGGCCTTGCCCACCTCGCCGTTCGAGGGGTCGGTGATGTCCTCGGCAAGGAATATCCAGGTCGTGCCGTGGCAGACGTCGCAGCCTTCCTCCTCGTCGTCCTCGTGGTGGATGCGCTCGTTGATCTTCTCGATCCGGTCGACGTGCTCCCCGACCTCGCTGGGCATGGACGATCGAGACAGC
>MWVY01000348.1_pt1 | contig 11101 bp, 18 predicted proteins | sample 1047251 | NCBI WGS metagenome assembly MWVY01 (sample SAMN06349983, study PRJNA376086) | soil metagenome | isolation source: MS7-5 sample Antarctic (ecotone) soil | place: Antarctica | collected 2015-01-13
CGGACTCGATCTCGGACTCGATCTCGACCACCTCGCCCTCGGGATCGGCCTCGAACTCGACCACCTCAGTCTCGACCTCGACTATCCCGTGCCGGACGACCACGCCTCTGTCGCTCACTTCCTCCAGCGTGCCCACCGTGTCGCCCCCGTACATGTCGGTTCCGATAACCACGGTCCGATCTATCCAGTCATCGGGTCTCGCCATCGTCGCCCTCCCTGGTCGCTATCTCTCGTCGGTGCATCTTACCCCTCGACGGGGTGGCCGCGCCCATCAGCGGGCCGTGTAGCAAGCCTCGTGCACGAGCACGTCGCCCCCTTCGCGGATCTTGACCCCTTCCCGACGTGCCGACGTTGTCGTCGAGCGGTCGCGACCGTGGCGGGCTCGGGAGGGCGTAGGGCTTCGCAGAGTGGCATAATGGCGGGGGTTAAAGGCGAGGAGAGGAGAGAGTATGCGCATTCTACTTTCGTTCACCATCCACCCAGAAAAAGTCCCTGCCGAGGCGTATGTTGCTTCTAGGTCGGGTTGGCATCCTAGAAGACGGTTCGTTGGTACGTCCCGTGCAGGGGTGTAACGATTTTTGGGTTTCGCGAATCTATTAAGGTGGTAGGAACACTACCACCTTGGTAGGAACACTACCGACGTGAAAGCAACGGGGCTTGTTTGCGCCCATGCCCTAGAGAGGAGAAGGATGGTACCGCACCGGGTCGTAGGCCGTAACCCCTTCCCGACAGCCGAACCCGGCTCCATTGCTGTTTATGGGAGGGATGGAAGACTACCCCACAAGACTCGTGGAATAATCCCGAGCCTCTCTGTTTAGGAAACGAGGTAAGAAATGAGAAGACTAGTTGCTTTGCTCGCCGTGGTGGCGATGATGGTGGTGGCGACGGCGATGCCCGTGTTCGCGGCGCCGGTCGTAACCGGAGGGCTCGTCAACGTGACTATCGTGGACGCCGTGGACGTGGATCGCACGACGGTCCAGTTGCCCATCGCGGTTGCGGCTAACGTCTGCGACGTCGATGTCAACGTCCTTGCCGCCGATCTCGCGGACGACGGCACGGCCAACTGCACGGCCACGGCCGGCAGTCGCGCCAACAACAAGAATTAGTTAGGCTTTGTAGCCCAAGTATCGGCTACAAGGGTAGCATGTGCTGACCGGGGTCCTTCGGGGCTCCGGTCTTTTCGTGCCCTTATTCCCGGGGCTGCCTAGGGAGCGCTCCGAAGATGTACTGCTTGGGTTATAGTGGCGGTTGAAGACTGTTATCCTGATCCGCGTGGGCCCGTGCGGTCTTCAGGCCTCCTTGGGCAGCTTTCACGTCACGTTAGCAACCTTTTGGAAGCGGGCCCACTCCGCTTCGGGCCCCTTATTCACCCGGACGCGTGGAAGGCGGGCATTCTAGGCCCCCTCCCGGTGCTCCGCGATACCTCCCAAAGCGCCCGCGCTGGCTTTATCGGGGTGCGTGTGCCATAAGGGGGGTGTGAGGAGGCTGAGGGACTTCGAGAGCATCGCCGCCTTCTTCAGCGACCGCGAGATAGACGATCTCCAAGCCGCCGTAGACGCCCGGCGCGAGGCCCGCGTGTTGCGACCGTCAGCTTCCGCGAGCGCTTCCGCGAGCGCTTCCGCGGGCGCGTCACCTCCTGCGTCCGCTTCGGCCTCGACGGCCCCCTAGAGGGGCGTGAACGGCGGCTCGGCCTATTCACCCGAGTGCGTGGAAGAGTTCAGCCTGTTGAAAAAGTCCCCGTTGCTGCTTCCGGTCCTCGATTCGGGTCCAAAAAGCCTGTTTCGCGACTCTGAGGCCCGATCTGGAGCCTCTATAGCCAGTCTATGCGGCCATGAACGTGCTCGGGTTGGGTTTTTCAACAAGCTGTAGAGTTCTGAGAACTTTGCCTTGACGGAGTCCTCAGAAGTAGGGTTCCTATCCTGCTCCCAAAGCACGTGCTACGAAAGATGCGTCACGCCGGCCCGCGCCTCATAATGTGTGTTACTAAGGCCTTCAGAAAGTGAGAAGCGCTATGGCCAAAGTAGGCGACGAGATAGTCAACCCCCGCACGGGACAGAGGATGGCCTTCCTCCAAACCGGCCAGGAGAGCGGCGGGGATCTGGTAAGGATCGATACCTACAACCCTCCCACCTCGCCCACCAGCGCCCCCGAACCCGACCACGTCCACCCGTACCAAGAGAGCGGCGCCGAGGTCCTATCCGGCTCGCTGCGCTTCCACATAAACGGCGAAGAGCGTTCGGTGCGGGCGGGGGAGTCGATAACCATCCCGGCCAACACGCCCCACCACTTCTGGAACGACGGCGAGGAGGAGGCCCACTTCGTGGGGTGGTTCTGTCCGGCCCTAAAGATAGATCGGTTCTTCGAGACGTTCTTCGGATTGGCCCAGGACGACAAGCTAAACGAGAAGGGGTTGCCTTCCCTATTGCAGCTTGCGGTGATGGTGCCCCGCTTCGGGGACGAGATAAGGCTTTCTAGCCCGCCGTGGGCCGCTCAGAGGGCGCTCTTCGGGATGCTGGCGCCCGTCGGCAGGGCGCTCGGCTACCGGGAGGAGTATCCATACCCCCACCACGGCGGCCCGCAGGTGCCCCAGGCAAGCGGGGAGGAGCGGCGGCCGGCGACCTCCCGCAAGATGGGCGTGGTTGTGGCGTGCGTGCTCGCCCTCCTCTTCGCACTCTTCTTGCTCCGCCGGCGCGGCCGCTCGAACGGCAGATAGCTTCGCCACCCAACTTACCAGGACCTATGCACCCGGTATCCGAGAGTATGTATTCTCGGAAGCTCGCATCCACGATCCTGTATGCAACGCTCCTCGGAGCCTTCCGGGAACGCTCTCACTACATCGCGAGGCATGGTAGTCAACACTACATGTTGTGTATCCGCATGGATATACGCCCTCGTGGATGCTTGAGAGCCCGCGTCCGCCACCCCGGATAGGCCTATACCGCCGAAAGCATAATACGTGCGTGCAGTATTATACGGAAGATAGTCCCTCCTCCGCCTGGAGGCCCCTATGGTGGCGGGGGTGGGGAATGCGGCCTCCGAGGCCACATAGCCGCCCCGCAAACCAATCAACCAGGCTTGAAACCGCCGTTTCGCCTCCGAGCGTGTCACCGCCCAGGACACGCCACCCCCGGCGAATACCCTTACCCACCGCTTTTTCGCGGCGCGTCGACCCCCCGGACATGGCGCGGTACTGGAGGTTGACGCACGGAAAAGACCGGAGCCCCGATAAGAGACCCCGGCCCGGTGTCGCGCTGGTTCGGCTAGAGTATTTCCCCTCTTGATAGTGCGGCGTCGTACTCCTCCGGCGTTCTGAACATCGGCCGCTCGTAGAATGATTCGGCGACCAGGACCTCGTCGAGCGTGGGGCAGTCGGAGATCCCTTCTTCGGCGGCCTCCGTTTTCTGCGCGGCGCTCATGCGCGCGGACCATGCGAAACTGTCGAGCCACCGCTGTATGTAATCGGGGCCGCCCTGGACGCACGCCGAGCAGACTTCTCCCCAGAGGACCTCTGGAGCGGGTCCGCTAAAAGCGCGGCAACTCACGGGGCCGAGGTGGAACCGTTGCCTGCAGATGCAACAATGCTGCTCTCCGAGATCGGCGTCGCTGCCTGTCTGATGAACCGTGATTCTCATGCTCTTCTCCTCTTCATGGGGTTGTTTCCGTGCGCTCGGATAATTCGCCGGGGTGGTGGCCCGCGCTCGGTAGTCATGGGCTATCCGGGCTCCCGTTAGCGGGTCGCGCAGCGGCGGCAGGGAACAGGCTCGAATACCTCGGCGGTGTCGCCGTCCTCGTCCTCGACGAGATAGCCGATGTAGACGAGGCCCTCGAAGCACGCGAAGCACTCTGCGGGGTGGGTGGATGGTGCGGTAGTCTTCGTGGTGTCCACAAGTCCTCCTTAAGGTTGTGGGCCGGGCCTCCGGGGGATTGCCGTCTCCGCGGGGGCCGTTTCTTTCTGACACCCGTACTCTATCAGCTTTGTTGTTGTTTGTCTATGTTTTGCTGGAATATTTCCCGGCAATTTAGTATCATGTTGGTACAATGTTGGTGACAACAACGAGAGGAGCGAAGACGTGGAGCGGCTACGGATAATGAGAGCGGAGCGGGGGATGACGCTGCGGGAGCTGGAGGAGGCCTCCGGGATAGGCAAGGACGCCATAAGCGAGATCGAGCGGGGCCTGCGACAGCCGAGGATCGGCACGATCATGCAACTGGCGGAGGGCCTCGGCATAGATCCCGGCGTGCTTCTGAAGGAAGTGGCCCACGCGCCAGCACAGCGCCCGGAACGCATCGAGGCCGGAGGGGCGGGACCGTTCACGGCCGTCTATCAACGCGACGGGGAGTGGTGGATCGGCTTCGTCGAGGAGCTGCCCGGAGCCAACGCCCAGGAGCGGAGCCTCGACGAGGTACGCGAGAGTCTCCGCGAAGCCGTGGCGGATGTCCTGGATGCTAATAGGGAACTGACCCGGACGGAGTTCGAAGGCCGGGACGTGGTGCGCGAGCCGATAGGGGCGTGAAGCGTAAAGCGCTCCTGGACCACCTGAAGGCCCACGACTGCGAGTTCCTGCGCGAGGGTGGCCGCCACACCATGTACGTGAACCGGGAGACCGTCCGAAGCACCGCCGTCCCGCGTCACGGGGAAATCGCCAACAACATGGCCCGCAAGATCTGTAAGGATCTCGGAGTGCCGCCACCGTAGCCGGAATCCACACACCCTTTACCGTTGGTTAACCCTTGTATTGCATAACGCAATAACATCTGCGAAAGTACCTCCATGTTCAGAAAGAGCGTGGAGGTCGGATGAACGAAGTTGGTAAAGAACTCAAGCGATTACGGCTAGAGAAGGGGTGGACTCAGTCCCAGCTTGCGGTGTATGCGGAGTCATCCCAGCCTACGGTAAACCAGATTGAGTGCGGCGTGCGGAACCCCAGCACACGCACACTCGAAAAACTCGCGGCAGCCCTCAAAGTCGAGGTGGGTGATTTGTTCCCAAAAGCCCAAGCCCCGTTGCCGCTTAGTGATGTTTGGCGACGCGGGGCCGAGGAGGCCCAGAAGATCCTCCGGGAGAAGGGCCCCTTCTTTACGGATTTTGAGGCTTTGGGAAGAGTTCAAGCCGCGAGTTGGAACGAAGACTTGCGGAAGTGGGAGCAGGAGATACCCGAGGGACAGATCCCTACGGTCTTTGTCTTCGGGCAGATAACTCAGTGGTTGTTGGACCTCTCGGTCTCTAGTCGTTTCTTTGAGCGCATCGCGGCGCACAACGGTTCGGAACCCCGCGACGAGCTTAAGGCTACGCTGAGAATGATGCGAGAGGTAGAGCAAAGAGCGGTCGAGAAGACGAGAAGGGTATTCGAGCCCGTCAAGACGCGCGGGGACTTCCGGAGAATCTGGGAGGAGAACAACATGGACGAAATCGTGAACGCCGTGGAGAGTTACTGAGATGACCAACAAAAAGGCCGAGCCCGCCAGCCCGGCCGAATCGAAAACCCCCTACCAAAAGGAGTCTCGAATGATTCTACCCGATAGATCCCCGGAGCGCGCCGAGATAGTGCTGCTCTTTAGGACGGACGTCGCCGAGGAGGCCGAAGCCTTGCACGCATTCCGGGCCGCGTTCGGAGCCGCCACGGACATCGAAGCCGTTACCCAGGACCTCTTCGCCCTGCACATCAGGCCGGGCGTGTGCGCGTGTGGAGAGGCGGCTTGAGTAGCGCAAGCGCCGCCGTGAAGTACATCAAGCACGGCTACGCGCCGATCCCCATACCCGCCGGGCGCAAGGGTCCGAACCTCTCCAACTGGCAGCATCTCCGGATGCAACCGGAGGACGTGCCGAAGTATTTCGACAACGGCCAGAACGTCGGGCTCCTCCTCGGGGAGCCCTCCGGCGGCCTGATCGACGTTGACCTCGACACCCCGGAGGCCGTGGCGGCCGGACGCTATCTGCTCCCCTCTACCCTACGCAGCGGCCGGGAGAGTAGCCCTGGCTCGCACTACTGGTACCGGTGTGAACCAGCTTCGCTGCCCGAGACCGCCAAGTTTCAGGTTCCGCGCGGGGGAGCCGGAGAAGGCGCGGAGATGTTCGTGGAGTTACGGAGCACCGGGAAACAAACCGTAGTAGCTCCGAGCGTGCACCCGGACGGCGACCGGTACGCATGGGGCGAGGGCGAGACGGCGACGATCTCCGGCCCAGAGCTCGTGGAGCGAGTGCGGGAAGTCGCGACGGCGGCGCTCCTGGCCCGTCATTGGCCGACGAGAGGCCGTCACGAGCTCACCCTGGCCGCCGCTGGGTATCTAGGCCGGAGACTGGCACCGGAGCGCGTGGAGGCGATTATCGAGGCCGCCGCTGGTGTCGCTGGTGATGAGGAGTGGCGCGACAGGAGCCGGGCGGTGCGGGACACGCTCGAAGGCCTGCGGGCGGGGCGGCAGGTAACAGGCGGCCCGACGTTGGACCAGCTAGCTCCTGGCGTGCCGGAGATTCTCTCCCGATGGTGGAGCTGGAGAACAGACGCCGGAGTGAATATTAAAGTGGGACAGGAGAGTTTCAATAACACCGATCTCGGCAACGCATCGCGCCTGATAGCCCACCACGGGGAGGACCTCCGATATTGCTACCCGTGGGGATCATGGCTTATATGGGACGGTCGGCGCTGGTCGCTAGACGAGTCCGGCGAGATTCACCGCCGCGCCAAGCGGACAGTGAGGGAGATATACCGGGAGGCGGCGGACGCGGCGGACGATGAAACCCGCAAGGCCCTCGGCAAGCACGCGAAGGCTTCGGAGGCCGAGAACCGCATCCAGTCCATGATCTCCCTCGCAAAGAGCGAGGTCCCGATAATGCCGGCGGCGATGGACGCGAACCCGTGGCTCCTGAATGTCTCCAATGGGACGGTGGATCTCCGAACCGGGGAGCTACTGGAGCATCGGCGGGATGACCTGATAACCAAGCTGGCGGGCAAGTACGGCCCGGAGGCCTCCGCTTCGACCTGGACGGCTACTCTGGAGCGCGTGCTGCCCTCCGCGGAGGTCCGGGCGTTCTTCAAGCGCCTATGCGGTTACGCCATAAGCGGCGATGTCTCCGAGCACGTCCTCCCGGTCCTCTACGGCACCGGAGCGAACGGCAAGAGCACGATCCTGAACGCGCTCCTGGAGGCCGCTGGCGAGTACGGGATGCAGGCGGCGCCCGATCTCCTGATAAGCAAGCGCGGCGGACACCCCACCGAGGTGGCGGACCTGTTCGGTATGCGCGTCGTCGCTTCCATCGAGGTCGAGGATGGGCGTAGGCTGGCCGAGGCGCTCGTGAAGTCCCTGACCGGCGGCGATAAGGTCCGGGCGCGGAGGATGCGCCAGGACTTCTGGCAGTTCGACCCCACGCACACGGCGTTTCTCTGCACGAACCACAAGCCGGAGATCCGGGGCAACGACGCGGGTATCTGGCGACGCATCAGGCTCATACCCTTCACCGAAACCATCGCGCCGGCGGAGCAGGATAAGAAGCTCCCGACGAAGCTACGCTCCGAGCTGCCGGGGATTCTCGCCTGGGCCGTCGAGGGCTGTCTCGAATGGCAGCGTGAAGGCCTCCAGGCGCCGGACGAGGTGCGGAAGGCTACCGCCGGCTACCGCTCGGAGATGGACGTTGTCGGGGCGTTCCTCCGTGATGAATGCGAGATCGGCGAAAGCGGCGCTGAAGGATACAAGGCCACGCTTAAAGACGTTTATAGTCGTTATGAAGAGTGGTGCGAGGAAGGCGGCGAGAAGCCCGAAACCAGGCGCAAATTCAACGCCCGACTGACGGAACGAGGGCAGTTTAGAGACCGTCGGAGCGGTCCCGGAGGCCTTCGGGAGTGGCACGGGCTGAAGTTACTGACGAAACGAAATGCCGCATTTGCAGGAAAACTGACGGAACGCCCCCAAAATGACTATAACGGGCTTGTTTCTTCTTCGCGTAGTTCTAATAGTACAAAACACGTCAGTACGTCAGTACGTCAGTCAGAGGGACCCGAAAACGAGCCGCCGGCGTCGGAGTGGGAGGGGACCTTTTGAAGCCGCAGACAACCGCCCAGGTCCTCCGGTGCTTTGACCTGGGCGGGTACACCGCGACTGTCGAAGGTGGAGAGCTGAAGGTCCGTGGACCCCAACCCCTAGCCGGGCCTCTCCCCGCGAGCGTCAAGGCTAACCGCGAGGAAATCATCGGCTTCTTGTCGGGGTGCTGCGGGGGCGTGTGGCCGGCCGCGGAAGGCTCGGAGTTCGTCAGGCTGAAGAGGGAGGCCGCCGCGTCGCGGGTCCCGGAGGTCTCCGGGAAACGGAAGCGATTCCAGGAGACGCTACGGAGAGCGGCCATAACGCGACGGGCGAGAAGGTTTGAACGGCGGGACATTTTACCCACGGCCTCACCGTGTCCACACAAGCTAGTGAGAGGAGCGTGATGGATGTAGCGCACGGCGAGATGGTTGAGAAGGAGCTAACCCTCATGATCGAGAAGCGGTCTCGCAAGGAGCCGGCCCCCGACGAGCAAGAGGAGGCATGGAAGGCGAGTGTAAGGGCCTACAACGCCGCCCGGAGCAAGGAGCGGCGTGCGGAATGGTACGCATACCATCTCGACCAGGCCGAGCGTCTCCGGCGGACTATGGAGCCCCTCATAGTCCTGCACGAGGCGCGTGCGGCGGCTCTTCTGGAGGGAGGTGACGCCATGTAGAACAGACAGCCTCACCAGACTAGAGCACCCATGACTAAAGCCTTACGAAAGGAGAGAAGATGACCACGCCGACGATAAAGAACAAGCAGGACTTCGACCGGAAGCTGGCGCGGATCCGCTCCAACCCGGACCTCAACGATCAGGCGAAGCGCCGGATGCTTCAGGAAGCCTACGACGAGGCCGCCCGAAAGCACCGGGAGCTAATCGCAGAGGAGGAGGGAGGAACCTCCGAGAAGCTCGCCCGCCTGGAGAAGGGCGTCTTCGGCATATCCTACCCCGTGGACGTCGTAACCGGCGTGGATAAGGAGAGAGTTCGTCAGGGCTACCGCGACGCTTCTTTCAAGGTCTCCGGCATGAAGCCCGAAGAGCTTCAGAGGGTGCTGGAGCGTGCCGAGAGGACCCAAGACAAACAGCTCGCCAAAGCCGTCTACCATGAGGCCACGGAGCGCGGGGTTCGCCACGTCGCCGACTCCTACCTCAAGGACAGGACGGAGGAGCGCAAGCGGTGGGAGGAATACACGGCCGCGAGGCTCGAAGCCGTGTCCGTCGAGAAGCTGCTCTTCGGAGCGAGGGCGTACGGGCCGACGAAGCCGCCCGAGCTGGACGGAATGGCCGGGTAATGTCCCTCGACCGCCGCCTCCGCTGCCTGGAGAGCGTCTCCGGCGCTTGCCCGGAGTGCGGACACTCTCCCGGCGTCGTGGAGGATTACGAAGTGATATGGGACGACTCCGAAGAGGGCGAGGAGGCCGGGCCGGAGTTCTGCGAGGAGTGTGGCCGCCAAACCACGTTCGTCGTCGGGTGGGGGGACCTCGACGGGGCGGAGCCGGACGGGACGCCTTCCGGGAGACCGGGGGAGGGTGGTCGCTGATGGCTAGATGCTCGGGCTCCAAGCGGACCGGAGGGCGGTGTACGGCCATCGTGAAGCCGTCGCAAACCTATTGCTACGCCCACGACCCCGAACGGGCCGGAGAGCGCCGCAGGAACGCCTCCAGGGCCGCCAGGAGCAAGCCGAACCGGGAGATCCTCGACATCAAGAACCACCTCAAGGAGCTAACCCTCGAAGTCCTCTCCGGCGTAGTGTCCACCGCTCCGTATGCCGTCGCCAACCAGCTCATAAACACGCGCCTGCGGGCCGTCGAGGTCGAGAGGAAGGTCCGCGAGCAAGACGATTTGTTGGAGCGCCTCAAGCGGCTCGAAGAACAGTCCACGGAGAGAGGGGGCCGGAAGTGGGGAGCCTGAGAAAGCGGCTCGGAAGGCTGGAGCGCGTGGGCGGGCCGACGCCGGAGATCCCACGGCCGGGGCTCGCCGCCGAAGACGAGGCGTTCACGGCCTCCCTCTCCGGCCTCACCCTCGACGGGAAGATAGAAGCGTTCGAGGCGGAGATCGCCCGCATGGAAGGAGAGCCGTGGGAGGCATAAACCGAAGACTGAAGGCGCTGGAGGGAATGGCGGGGCCGAATCCATGTCCCGTATGCTCCGGCTGGCTCGCAGTCTACATCTCCGGGGAACTCGACACGCTCACCCGCGACGGCATCGAGGCGGACGCCCACCAGCGGCGGGAGTACCTACAGCGGACGCGGGAGCAAAGGCTGAACGGCGGGACGTGTCCGGCGTGCGGAGAGGAGCCGCTTGAGGTCCGCATCCCCGGCGTGTCCGAGATGGCGTAAAAGGCCACTCCGCCTTCTCCCCCAACGCCAACAGGGCCGCGAGGATTGATTCTCCGGGCTTGCGCGTGGCCTTCGGGTATCGGAGCATGCGCGCATGGGAGAGGAGCGACAGGACGCCCGTACCACACCGCCCGGACGGAGGTTCACCGTCTCCGAGGCCGCCGGACGGCTCGGGATCTCCGCCGAGGCCGTCCGCTCGCGTCTAAAGCGCGGCACGCTCCGGAGCGTGAAGGACGGCGCTACCGTCTACGTCCTGCTGACACCCGACCAATCGCGCCCGGACGCGGACCAAACAGCGCCCGAACCCGACCAAACAGGCGACCAAACGGAGCTAGTCGCCGTCCTCCGGGAGCAGCTCGCCGCCGAGCGGGAAGCCAACAGGGAGAATCGGCGGATCATCATCGCGCTAACGTCGAGGGTCCCGGAGCTGGAAGCCGCACGGGAGCCGCGAGAATCGCCCACACCATCGCCGGAGGCCTCCGAGGGTACGAGGCCGTCACCGGAGCGTGAAGAGGCCCAGGAGCCCGCCCAGCGCCCTACGGGTGCACCGTGGTGGCGTAGGATCTTCGGCGGGTAGCAACGAAGGTCGGTCGCCCGTGCCCGTTGTGAGAAGAGCGTGGAAGTGTGTCGCCCTTGCAGCCGGGGTAGAAAGCCTATGGAGCACAAGCCCCAAGGGAAGGAGCACAGAGCATGGCGGACCGAGGAAAGTCCCAAGACGTCAACGAGGCGGCCAGGAGCTTCGCAGAGAC
>MWVY01000349.1_pt1 | contig 11086 bp, 11 predicted proteins | sample 1047251 | NCBI WGS metagenome assembly MWVY01 (sample SAMN06349983, study PRJNA376086) | soil metagenome | isolation source: MS7-5 sample Antarctic (ecotone) soil | place: Antarctica | collected 2015-01-13
GTTCGAGACGCGCCAGGCGCCGCCCAATGGCTTTAGCGTTCATGGCCAGCACTTGAACCATAGCTGTTTTGCCGTAGGTTATTCAAACGTCACGGTTCTCGTCGTCATTCGTGCTACCGCCAATGTCTACGACGAACGCGCCAGCGTCACGCTGCGGCCAGTCGTCGAGTGGCACGCGTTCGCCGTCGTCTACGTCCGGTTCGCCAATGTCTACCCAATACATACCGCCGTCTGGCGTCCTGGCGCTTTCTAGCGCGGCTAGCCGGCGTTGTAAGCTATGCCGCGTCATGAATTCGGCGTACCGTTTTCAAGCGCGGCTATTCGGTTCTCTAACTCGTCGAGTTCACGAAAGCGAATGGCATACTCAATAATAACTTTCGCCGCCGAGACGCGAACCGCCGCCGGCGCTGGCGTGTACTCAGTGTCGAGTACCTCAATAAGCGCGTCCACGGCTATACCGGTAGCGTGCTGTAGCCGGCCTACCGCCAGCCCGACGGCCTCATGGCGTAGCGCGGTATAGGCTTCGTCGAACGCCGGTTCGTGTAGCCAGGTATGTAACGTGCGTTCGCCAATGCCGGTTTTCGCCGCCGCCGCCGTGACAGTGGGTTCACTCAGCAGCGCCGCCAGCGCCTTATGTTGCTTTGGCGTTAAGCCGTCTACGGTTGCCATTCGTTGCCGTCCTTTGCCGTTCGACGCACTTATGCGCCATGTCGCACGCCGCCACGTCCAAACCGTATAGGTTGTTGGCTGTCTCGTTTGGCCCGTAGCGCGTCATAGTGTCGCCAGCCGGCCTCAGTGAGTATGTCCAGTAGCCAGGCCGGTACAGCGCCGTCAGACGCCGCCGTCTCTAACGCTTGTCTGACCTCTTGGACTATACCGCGTGCCACGTCTGCGAGTACGGTAGCTTTGGCCTTGCCATGCACCAAACAATAGGCGTCGAGTACGTCACCATGCGCCGGCCCGTCGCCGGCATTGCCATAGTCGCGCCACGAACCGTCCGCGTAGAGTTTGACGCTAGCGGTTCTCTCGTCGCGCCAGGTGGCACGCGCATAGCCTTTGGCGTTCGCGTCAAGTATGTCTGTTAGCCGGTGGCGTTCGTTGAACCATGCCGCCGCGAACGCCTCGTCGAACGCCTGCCATACTGTTGCCGCCGTCGCGCCATACTTCGCTTGCCATACCGCGTCGTCGAGTGCCGCCGGCCGTCGCCGCGTAGCCGTCGCCAGTGGCACACGTTCGGTAGAAATAACCAGACAGGGCGAGGTGTCCACGGCGTCCGCGTTCGTCGGCGTCTCGACGAGCTGCGCCGGCTGTTCTGTCACCCATGCCGCCGGCGTGCGTTCGTCGCGTGCCACACGTTGCAGCGCATTAATGCCTGTCAGCATTTCACCCGTCACGAAATGCGTCTCACACCATGCGTCTACCGCCGGTTGTGCTGGCTTGCCGTCGAGTGCTGGCAGCGCCGGCCGCACGTAGCGTCCACCTGGTAGCCGCCGTCCGCGTCCGTTGCCATATTGCGGCCAGTACTCGACGAACGCCGCGAGCTGTGGCGCGTGGTGTAGCAGCGTGGCGCGTGCCGCCGCCGCGTCGACAAGTTCGTCGAACCAGAGCCAGAGAACGCCGCCGCCTGGATGGTGTGCGGATGGTGACGTTTCAAGCGTGGCATATGCGCCAGTCTCGACGAGCTGCAGCGCCGCCGCCGCCAGGACGTCCGTACCGGCCTTGTCGTCACTCTCGACGCAGAGCGCCAGCGTTCGGCCGTCCGCACGCTGTAGCGTCGTGCCATAAGTATGCGTGCCGTCGAGGTGCTGGCTTGCCATAGCGAGTGTGAACATGTCGCCGGCTGGCAGGTACTTTGCCGTCTTTCGGCGTTGCTGTTCTATAACCTTGCCGTCGCCGGCCAGTTGCGCCAGGAACCGACACGCAACTTGCGTGTCGGTTGTCTCGTCGAGTAGCGCGGCCGTCTCAGCATGCGCCAGAACGCCGCCGCCGTTGGTGTATTCGCTTGCCTCTTGTTGGTTATTTACCTGACAAGCAAGTTGCTTGTCGGTGGTGGCCTGTGGTGACGGTTCACTAGCGGCGGCGGCGGCGTCCGGTTCATAGTCCTGTAGCCGGTTCGTCGAGACATGGCCGCAACTGCGACACTCAGAGACGGTTGTTACCTTGACGTTGGTACCGTGACACTTAGCGCAGGCTATGCGCTTGCCGCCGTGCGTGCGCGGTTCTGGCGCGACGAGTTGCGCCGGCGTGTCGAGTGCTGCCAGCCGACGTATGCGTAGCTGCGTGCCGCGTTCGCCTGTGGACGTGGTGACGGTGACGTGTCGCCGTTCTATGCCTTTGCACGCCTCAATATGCTGTAGCCGGCTAGACACGGTAGACGGTGACAGGCCGGTAGCCTGTGCCAGCTTTGGCACGTATACCGCGTAGTCTGTGGCGTCCGGTTGCCGCTTTGCCTGTTCTGTCAGCATGTCGCATAGGGCTGGTAGTAGAACCTTGTCAGCGGCGCCGAGTGTGGTATGCGGCACACGCCAGAGGGCGCGTTGCCATGCCAGTTGCGCCTTAAGCTGGCGGTTCTCGTCGCGTAGCCGTGTGAGTTCGGCCTGGTAGCCGTTCGCGGTTGCAGCGTTGCCGGCGTCCGCGTCGAGTGTGTGTGGTATTGAGTGTGCCATAGCTAAAAACCTCTTGTTGCTATGGCCGCCAAAGGTGCTAGAATGCCTGTGTAGGTGGTGCATTCAAAAGCGCCATTGGACGGCCGTTGGTTTACCGTTTGGTGTGCCGGCGGTTTGTTCGTCTCAGGCTAGCGTGCAACGTGCCCACACAGCACACGCTAGCCTGTCTCTTTGTCTGCTTTCGTCTTTGTCTCATGTTTTCACCTTTGCCTAAAACAAAAGCCGCCAGGCGTGGTGTTGCACGCATGACGGCTAAAGGAAAGAGGAAACGTTCGCGGGTTCTAGGTGCGAGTCTGTAGCAGTTCTACTCTTTGGTATACCTGGCTACTTGAAATACGCAAAATATTGCACTAGAATACCTACGCGACATTGACAGGCCCAACACGGCTTGTCCGTTTCCCTAGAAAGGGTTCCTTTGCTTGGTAGGCCGTGGAACCCTTTCGCTATTTCCGCTGGCATTATACTTTGCCCTCGACGAGAATACAAGACGCTTGCACTACTGCATTCCGCTTTCCAATGCCAAATTATAGTTACGTATATGTAGGTGTGACATATAGTGCCACAAGGAAATACTATACACTTTCGCCTTATACGTAGGCGCTATACGTGAATAGAAACAAGCGTCGTGACGGTAGAGTGTCGTAAACATATGCATTCTTGGCCCATTTCCCATGCAAAACATAGCAGTAACTGACTTTTACGCATTTTGTGGACAACCTGCCCTATTCGCCGCCAAAGAGACGTCGCCACCATGCCAGCTTGCGCGGTAGCGTCTCGACGGCTGGCGCGTTCGGCCTGGCGTCTCTCTCGACGAGTGTCGCCACCATCGCTTTGAGTTCTGCCATCTCGCGCTTGTGCTGCTGTAGCAGGCTTTCGACGTCCGCTAGCTGGCGTTGTAGCGCGTCGTATGGCACGAGTGCGGTAGACGGTTCGGCTACGGCCGTCTCAGTGGCTACGGCTGGCGCTGGCGACGTCTCGACGGTTCGGTATTCGGCGCCTAACTCGACGGCCAGGCGTTCGACGTCGAGACGGTTGTACAGCGTGCGCTTGCCTGCCCTCGACGAACGCACGTCGGCTTTCTGACAGGCGCGGTGTGCATGGCGCGTCGAGACGGCTAGCAGCTGCGCCACGCGTTCGACGGCTATGTATTCGGCGTCCATAGGCCAGCTAGACTACACCAGGCGTCAACGTCTCAGTATGCCGCGTCATATGCGCATGCGTCCGGACATACCGCGCATGCCGGTTTTTGCGTCTCGTCATATGCTGTTATGTCGCGGTATGTCGCGGTATGTGTCGTGTTTTACTCATGTGAATGGTTATTCTAAAGAGTTGCCACGTTCGCGGGCGTCCACATGTGGCAGGGTATGTCACACTATAAAGCAGCTACGGCGCTTTGGTATGCCATAGGTGTTCGACGTCGAGACGCGCCAGCATGACAGAAAACTGCCACTTAACTGCCATGCGTTATAGGACGTTACACCTTGCGTGGGCGTCCGCGTGGCCGTTTCTGCCACCAGGGTATGGCGTCCTGTTCGGCCTGGCGTGCGCGGTACCGTTTAGCGCGGGTTGCGTCCGCCGAACGTTTCACCTCGACGGCGCATGTTTGGCAGTAGGCCGGCGTTGGCCCTGGCATACGGTTCTCGGTAACGTCCTTATAGCACCAGCTACAGGTAAAGGTTATTGGCCGTGGCATGCGTGGCATAGGTGTACTCTCAGTATGCGTGACGGTATTATATGCCAAAGTACGGCCGTTCGTGCGAATGCCTGCTAGAACGTGGCCTGTTGCGGTTCGCCGGCGTCCACGTCGCCATAGACAACACGAATAAGTAGGCCGTTCGGGTAGCGCCGGCGCCATTCGTCGAGTGTGAGGCGTTCGCCGCCAGCGAGTTGTACCGTGTCCGCGTCTATGCCAGGTTCGCCACAGTCCTGCCATGCCAGCATGCGCGGCGCGCCCGCCAGACGTTGCACCTGTAGCCGCGCTATACGCCGTTCTAAGCTACGTGCCATGCGTGCGCCTGGCGTCCTGTAGCCGCCGCTGCCATTCGACGTTGGACATTCGGCCGGCCGCCAGGCGTTCGACATCGGCGTCTGTCATGGCCTCATATGCGGCCCGTTCGTCTGGCGGTATGCGCTGTAACAATGCGTCGAATTCGTCGTCACTCAGAGACAGTACCCATGCTTTTTGTCTGGCGCGTGCGTCCTGTTCGAGACGCGCCAACCGTCGCGCCAGCGGCTTATAACTCGTCGTCGCCATTTGAATACCCACGTTTTACCGTACCCTATTCAAGCGTCGCGGTTCTCGTCGTCATTCGTGCTACCGCCAATGTCTACCACGACGCCAGCGTACTGGCGCGGCCATGCGTCGAGCTGCACGCGTTCGCCGTCGTCTACGTCCGGTTCACCAATGTCTACCACATACATACCGCCGTCTGGCGCCCTGGCGCTTTCGAGCGCGGCTAGCCGACGTTCTAGGCTATGGCGCGTCATGAATTCGGCATACCGTTTTCAAGTGCCGCTATGCGGCTTTCTAACTCGTCGAGTTCACGAAAGCGGATGGCGTACTCAATAATGACTTTCGCCGCCGACACACGAACCGCCGCCGGCGCTGGCGTGTACTCAGTGTCGAGTACGTCTATAAGCGCGTCGACGGCTATACCGGTGGCACGTTGCAGCCGGCCTACCGCCAGGCCGACGGCCTCGTGACGGAGCGCGGTATAGGCGTCCGCGAACGTCGGTTCGTGTAGCCAGGTATGCAGCGTGCGTTCGCCAATGCCGACGTTCGCCGCCGCCGCCGTTACCGTCGGTTCACTCAGCAGCGCGGCGAGTGCTTTATGCTGTTTTGGCGTTAGGCCGTCTACAGTTGCCATATGGTGCCGTCCTTTGCTATTCGACGCGTCATACCGGCGCCAACGTCGGCGGTCGTTCGGCCAGGTGTAGCAGCGCGGCGTGTGCGCGTTCGTCGTGGACGTTCGCCGCCAATGCCGCCGCTTTCTCATGTTCGCCGCGCGAAAGCAATACCAGGCCCGTCTTATAGTGTCGGCATTCGGTAGCGTCCACTGGCGCGTAGGTGTCTGCGAGACGAATAGCCGACGCCGTGTCGAACGTCTCTGTGAGTGCCACTGGCACGAGTTCGGCGCGTGTTTTTTTCAAAACCGTTTCGGTAGTAGTACCAGCCGCAGCTGCATGGCGTTTACCAGAAACGGTTTTGAATTCTGACGAACCGTTCGTCGCGACGTTCGCCGCTGGCATACCAGAAACGGTTTTGAATTCGGCAGCTGCCGGCGTGTCGTCTGGCATGAGTTCGCGTGTCGAGTAGGTTGTCAGTTCGTCTAGCAGTTCGCCGCAGCCGTGGCAGAATGTCTTAATGGTTGTCTCTGTCGTTTCGCGCATGGGTGTGCCTGGTGGACATGTCGCGCATTTCGGCTTTCGGCCAGCGCCGGCGCGTTTACCGCCGCGCGTCTCTGGTATAGGTTCTGCGAGTTCTGGCCGAAAGAATGCCGGTTTTAAGTCGAGACGCATAGCCAGGACGTCATAGCCGCTTTTCGTTTGTTTCGGTTCGGCGTCCTTACGCCACAGTCCGGCTTTCTCGCCAATGTCGACAGCGTTGCCTACCGACGTTTTGGACGTGTTCATAATGTCCGCGAACGTGCCATAGTTCACGGCCAACGAACCGCTATGTTCGTCTCTCTCTGCCACCAGGACGCGTTTCGCGTCGAGACGTGGCAGCATACCTAGCCACACGGCTTTCGCGGCGAGTGGCGCTTTCATGGCGAGTATGCGCTGCTGTTGCACGTCGCGTGCCTGGTAGTCCGCCAGCTGGCGCCGTTCGGCGTCGTCAAGACTACTCGCCTGTTCGCCGCCGTCGACTTTGGCCCAATACAAGAGACTGGCGAGTGTTATGTCAGTACCGCCAGGCGTGCCAACGCGTAACGTTGGCCACTTTCTTTCGCAGTCGCCAACGTTGTACTTTGGACTGGACTTACTCCACTCGTGCCAAAGTTCATAGCCAATAGCGCCGAGTCCTTTAAGCGCCATGCCGACGTTCATCCAGCTGCCGCCGTTCTCGTAGTCGTCTCGACGTGCGGTACTCAGCCGTGCCAGCGCCGCCGCCGCTTTGCTAGCGTCCATTAAGTCTATGGCCGGTTGCGCTACGCCAGGCGGTAGGCCGTCTGTGTGACACGCTGGCGCGTTCGTTCGTGGCGCGCGTGCGTTTCGTGGCGCTACGGCTGGCAGCGTGGCTGCTAGCGCGTCAAGCGTATAGGTTCAGCTGTAGTCCTGTTCGACGAACGTAACCGGCCTGGCCGGTTCATACTTATAGTTCAGTGTGCCAGGCACGCGCAACACGCGCGCTATGTCTTTCGCGGCTTTGTCGCCACGAACGAACGTCGTCCAACGTGCTTGGACGTCCACGGCGCGCGCGCGTTTCTCTGGTGTGTCGAGTACGAACGGTTCAGCGAGTAGGCAATACGTATGGTAGCCGCCGCCGCTGGCGACAATAACCGACGGTTGTACCGCCAGGCCGCGAATATACGCTAGCGTCTCGTCGAGACTGCCACCAAAGTCTTTGGCGTCGAATTCGGCATACAGGCAGTTCAGCGCGGCTATGTACGCTTTGCGTCCACGAACCTTAGACGGTGGCTTACGTTCGCCGGCTGCGTTCGTCTCTGGTATGGACGTGCATGGACTGACGCCAAAGTAGACGTTGGTACCAGTAGGTACCGCTGGCGGTTCGGCGTGACTGTCGTACCAGCTGGTGGTAGCGTGGCCGTCCGCGTCGAACGTCGTGTAGTAGCTTTTGTTGCCGCCGCGCTGTAGGTAGCCAATAAGCCGGCCGGCGTCCGCGTCGAGTGTGCTTTGTGTCGAGTGTGCCGCCATTATGCTTTCCTCTTTCAGCAAGCAAAGCGGCGTGCTACAATTGGCGACATAGCCGCCGCTATAGCTTTCCGCATTACCCACGGGTTCGCCGCCGTGGGTTTTTGCTTGCCTACATAAAAGCCGCCAGGCGTGGTGTTGCACGCATGACGGCTAAAGGAAAGAGGAAACGTTCGCGGGTTCTAGGTGCGAGTCTGTAGCAGTTCTACTCTTTGGTATACCTGGCTACTTGAAATACGCAAAATATTGCACTAGAATACCTACGCGACATTGACAGGCCCAACACGGCTTGTCCGTTTCCCTAGAAAGGGTTCCTTTGCTTGGTAGGCCGTGGAACCCTTTCGCTATTTCCGCTGGCATTATACTTTGCCCTCGACGAGAATACAAGACGCTTGCACTACTGCATTCCGCTTTCCAATGCCAAATTATAGTTACGTATATGTAGGTGTGACATATAGTGCCACAAGGAAATACTATACACTTTCGCCTTATACGTAGGCGCTATACGTGAATAGAAACAAGCGTCGTGACGGTAGAGTGTCGTAAACATATGCATTCTTGGCCCATTTCCCATGCAAAACATAGCAGTAACTGACTTTTACGCATTTTGTGGACAACCTGCCCTATTCGCCGCCAAAGAGACGTCGCCACCATGCCAGCTTGCGCGGTAGCGTCTCGACGGCTGGCGCGTTCGGCCTGGCGTCTCTCTCGACGAGTGTCGCCACCATCGCTTTGAGTTCTGCCATCTCGCGCTTGTGCTGCTGTAGCAGGCTTTCGACGTCCGCTAGCTGGCGTTGTAGCGCGTCGTATGGCACGAGTGCGGTAGACGGTTCGGCTACGGCCGTCTCAGTGGCTACGGCTGGCGCTGGCGACGTCTCGACGGTTCGGTATTCGGCGCCTAACTCGACGGCCAGGCGTTCGACGTCGAGACGGTTGTACAGCGTGCGCTTGCCTGCCCTCGACGAACGCACGTCGGCTTTCTGACAGGCGCGGTGTGCATGGCGCGTCGAGACGGCTAGCAGCTGCGCCACGCGTTCGACGGCTATGTATTCGGCGTCCATAGGCCAGCTAGACTACACCAGGCGTCAACGTCTCAGTATGCCGCGTCATATGCGCATGCGTCCGGACATACCGCGCATGCCGGTTTTTGCGTCTCGTCATATGCTGTTATGTCGCGGTATGTCGCGGTATGTGTCGTGTTTTACTCATGTGAATGGTTATTCTAAAGAGTTGCCACGTTCGCGGGCGTCCACATGTGGCAGGGTATGTCACACTATAAAGCAGCTACGGCGCTTTGGTATGCCATAGGTGTTCGACGTCGAGACGCGCCAGCATGACAGAAAACTGCCACTTAACTGCCATGCGTTATAGGACGTTACACCTTGCGTGGGCGTCCGCGTGGCCGTTTCTGCCACCAGGGTATGGCGTCCTGTTCGGCCTGGCGTGCGCGGTACCGTTTAGCGCGGGTTGCGTCCGCCGAACGTTTCACCTCGACGGCGCATGTTTGGCAGTAGGCCGGCGTTGGCCCTGGCATACGGTTCTCGGTAACGTCCTTATAGCACCAGCTACAGGTAAAGGTTATTGGCCGTGGCATGCGTGGCATAGGTGTACTCTCAGTATGCGTGACGGTATTATATGCCAAAGTACGGCCGTTCGTGCGAATGCCTGCTAGAACGTGGCCTGTTGCGGTTCGCCGGCGTCCACGTCGCCATAGACAACACGAATAAGTAGGCCGTTCGGGTAGCGCCGGCGCCATTCGTCGAGTGTGAGGCGTTCGCCGCCAGCGAGTTGTACCGTGTCCGCGTCTATGCCAGGTTCGCCACAGTCCTGCCATGCCAGCATGCGCGGCGCGCCCGCCAGACGTTGCACCTGTAGCCGCGCTATACGCCGTTCTAAGCTACGTGCCATGCGTGCGCCTGGCGTCCTGTAGCCGCCGCTGCCATTCGACGTTGGACATTCGGCCGGCCGCCAGGCGTTCGACATCGGCGTCTGTCATGGCCTCATATGCGGCCCGTTCGTCTGGCGGTATGCGCTGTAACAATGCGTCGAATTCGTCGTCACTCAGAGACAGTACCCATGCTTTTTGTCTGGCGCGTGCGTCCTGTTCGAGACGCGCCAACCGTCGCGCCAGCGGCTTATAACTCGTCGTCGCCATTTGAATACCCACGTTTTACCGTACCCTATTCAAGCGTCGCGGTTCTCGTCGTCATTCGTGCTACCGCCAATGTCTACCACGACGCCAGCGTACTGGCGCGGCCATGCGTCGAGCTGCACGCGTTCGCCGTCGTCTACGTCCGGTTCACCAATGTCTACCACATACATACCGCCGTCTGGCGCCCTGGCGCTTTCGAGCGCGGCTAGCCGACGTTCTAGGCTATGGCGCGTCATGAATTCGGCATACCGTTTTCAAGTGCCGCTATGCGGCTTTCTAACTCGTCGAGTTCACGAAAGCGGATGGCGTACTCAATAATGACTTTCGCCGCCGACACACGAACCGCCGCCGGCGCTGGCGTGTACTCAGTGTCGAGTACGTCTATAAGCGCGTCGACGGCTATACCGGTGGCACGTTGCAGCCGGCCTACCGCCAGGCCGACGGCCTCGTGACGGAGCGCGGTATAGGCGTCCGCGAACGTCGGTTCGTGTAGCCAGGTATGCAGCGTGCGTTCGCCAATGCCGACGTTCGCCGCCGCCGCCGTTACCGTCGGTTCACTCAGCAGCGCGGCGAGTGCTTTATGCTGTTTTGGCGTTAGGCCGTCTACAGTTGCCATATGGTGCCGTCCTTTGCTATTCGACGCGTCATACCGGCGCCAACGTCGGCGGTCGTTCGGCCAGGTGTAGCAGCGCGGCGTGTGCGCGTTCGTCGTGGACGTTCGCCGCCAATGCCGCCGCTTTCTCATGTTCGCCGCGCGAAAGCAATACCAGGCCCGTCTTATAGTGTCGGCATTCGGTAGCGTCCACTGGCGCGTAGGTGTCTGCGAGACGAATAGCCGACGCCGTGTCGAACGTCTCTGTGAGTGCCACTGGCACGAGTTCGGCGCGTGTTTTTTTCAAAACCGTTTCGGTAGTAGTACCAGCCGCAGCTGCATGGCGTTTACCAGAAACGGTTTTGAATTCTGACGAACCGTTCGTCGCGACGTTCGCCGCTGGCATACCAGAAACGGTTTTGAATTCGGCAGCTGCCGGCGTGTCGTCTGGCATGAGTTCGCGTGTCGAGTAGGTTGTCAGTTCGTCTAGCAGTTCGCCGCAGCCGTGGCAGAATGTCTTAATGGTTGTCTCTGTCGTTTCGCGCATGGGTGTGCCTGGTGGACATGTCGCGCATTTCGGCTTTCGGCCAGCGCCGGCGCGTTTACCGCCGCGCGTCTCTGGTATAGGTTCTGCGAGTTCTGGCCGAAAGAATGCCGGTTTTAAGTCGAGACGCATAGCCAGGACGTCATAGCCGCTTTTCGTTTGTTTCGGTTCGGCGTCCTTACGCCACAGTCCGGCTTTCTCGCCAATGTCGACAGCGTTGCCTACCGACGTTTTGGACGTGTTCATAATGTCCGCGAACG
>MWVY01000350.1_pt1 | contig 11084 bp, 9 predicted proteins | sample 1047251 | NCBI WGS metagenome assembly MWVY01 (sample SAMN06349983, study PRJNA376086) | soil metagenome | isolation source: MS7-5 sample Antarctic (ecotone) soil | place: Antarctica | collected 2015-01-13
AAGAGTTATGTTTCGGCAGGCGGCAGACTTGTTTCGACGGCGAATCTCAATGCTCAACAGAACGGCGAAACGATTGAACATCATCACTCAGACAGACTTGGCTCAAGAATCATTACAAATCCGACAGGCGGATATTTTGAGCAGGAGACACTGCCGTTCGGCACGGCACTGAATGCTGAATCAGGTGGAGCCACAAATAGAAGATTTACTTCCTATGACCGAAGCAACATTACAGGCTTGGATTACGCTGTCAATCGCCATTACGATTCAGGTCAAAGCAGATTTACACAGGTTGACCCGATCGGGATGGCGGCAACGAGTTTAACGAATCCACAATCGCTGAATTTGTATGCATATGTCGAGAATGACCCGACGAATTTTATTGACCCGCTCGGATTGAATATGGCATCACCAGGCACTAGATATTTTTCTGATCCGATGGGAGTTGCCTATTACGTTGACGGAATGTTGTCGGATGCTCGCACGGCGTGGGGATTGTTAGGAGCAGGAGCAGGATTTATAGATTCCCATTCGTTTGGCGGTGCGTTGAGTGTTATCGACCAATATACAGGTGGAGAACATAGCTACAGATATGGGCAGTTGATTCATTTCTTTAACACAAGTGGCGGAGATAACTTACCTTGTCCTACGTCGCAAACTCCTGAAAACGGTCCGAGTATAAGTTCTACTCAGGCATTTAACCACTACACTGGCGGTTCAGGTAATCCTTTAAGCCTGAATATACGTGAACTAAGCGCATCTGTGCCGTCTTTAAATAGTTTTCCGCAAATACAAAATCGTATAAATGAGGGAACAAATAAACCATTTGAGCAAGTTTCCATTGTTAGAGCAAACTCTTCGCCTGTTGTTACCTCAGGTGATCAAGCTGCATTTTTGGGAAGAATTATTTTTAATGCGACAGGGGTTTTAAATTTATACCCAAGCGGAGATTTTCAATTTTATGGCTCAATCGGTGTCAATACAGATAGATATGACTTCGACAAAGATACAGCAAAAGGCAACAAAAGACGGACTTCAATAGGACAATTCTCTACTGGAATAGGTTCTATTTTACCTGGGAAACCCTTTAATATAAACATAAATGGTAGATTTAATGTTGATGTGGCGGGAGACAGACAAGGGGTAGGTTCTTCTAATTGCCGATAATAAAGGAGTTAAAAAATAATGGTCCCAAAGAATAAGCTCTTCTTGATTACTTTAATGTGTTTGTTTTATTTGGTTAGCCCGTTGGTTGAGTGGATAAACTACAAAACTGATTTGTTAAATGGAACTTACGACGTTAATTATGATTCCATAGGACTCCCTTTCGGGTTGTATTTAATTGCTTGGCTATTAGGACTACCATTACTTTTAATACTCTTGTGGTTTGTATGGAAACGCTATCCTGGAAGGATTTCATTTTTATATTTCAACAGTGAGCGTCCTTATTGGAGTTTAGTGTGTTCACTAATTGCTGTATTCTTAATTTCTTGGAACTTGTTCTTTATATTTGAGCAAACAAACGAAGCAAATACATTAAACATTTTCTATACCGTATTTGAAGTTTACTTAATCTTGTGCCTTAGGAGTGTTCTCATTTTTCAAAAGCGAAAATTTTGGAGATAGTCAAATGCGATGCCAATGGGCGACGTATCGGACATCGAACACAAATGATATGAATTAGTCAAATACCTCTGTGGCGCGACAACACGCGCTTTATTTTACGCGACGGCACAACAAACGATTTAACCTACTACGCTTGGGCGGGCGCGGAAGTAACTGCCGAATACACAGAACTAGCTTCTCAACCAAATGTCGTGAAATGGTCGAAGAGCTATGTTTCTGCGGGCGGCAGACTCGTTTCAACGGCGACCTTAAATGGACAAAGCGAAACAATCGAATATCATCACGCTGATAGATTGGGAACAAGAATCGTTACCAATCCGCAGACAGGCGGATATTTTGAACAAGACACATTGCCATTTGGCACAGCACTAAACGCTGAATCAGGTGGAGCGACCAATAGAAGATTTACTTCCTACGACAGAAGCAACATGACGGGTTTGGATTATGCGGTCAATCGGCATTATGATTCAAGTCAAGGCAAATTCACACAAGTTGACCCAATCGGAATGGCGGCGACAAGTTTAGGCAATCCGCAATCGTTAAACTTGTATGCTTATGTTCAAAACCAGCCGACGAATTTCGTTGATCCAAGCGGATTATTGATAGCAGTTTATCGCTGTGAATATAGCCATGCTCAAGTTTGCGATGAAAATGGGCAAAATTGTGGTCCGTGGCAACGATTGGGTGAACCGACTAACTGTCGTTGGGAATTTATAAATATTGGCGGTGGTCCGACAAGTTCTGGCGGCGGAGTCCCTGTTGTCGGCGGTGGAGGGGGGATTAGCGGTGGAAACGTGACTCCAACAAAATGCTCGTTGAGTGTTAGTGAATTAGCTTCATGTATTGCTAAATGTATGAATGATGCAAGAGTAGATAAACTTGCGAAAACAGTTGGAGATAGCACAGGAATTCCTTACGCGGGGGATTTTCTACAAGGGCTTACGTGGGTAGGAACTGGTGCTGCGATTGGAAATCAAGTGTTAAATGCGACATCGCTAGGCAGGTATCCAAGGTCGCCTGCAGGAGGAGCTAAAACAAAAGGAGATCCAACAAGCTGGCAACACAGAGTATTTGGAAACGAGGGAGTAAGTGGAATATTGAGGCGGGGAGGATTTCCAAACGCTGCCCGATCAGTTGGGTGGGCTGGAAAGACTATCGGAAGAGTTGCAGCACCGCTCTCGATTGGTTTGCTAGTCTTTGAAGGCGCTTACACAACTGGAACATTTGCTTCTTGTAGTGCAATTTGCTCGCTAAAAAGAAAGCCGTGTAATCAATAACAAGGTTATGAATAAGACAAAAAAAGAAATTCTAACTGAAATACTCGGACATAGTATCTTAGATGAACAAATTGCGAAGTTGTCAAAAGACCCAATCTCAAGTATAAGGAAAAGCCTTAATAAAGAATTACTATTGAATTTGACTACAGAGCAGTTTACTGATTCGTCAGAATTGTGTTTGTTAGAATTTATTGAGAAAAATTTCAAAATTAATCAGAGCGGCAAGGATATTTTGGATGTATTTGAAATTGTCCAGAAAATTGCTAAGGACGAGTTGCATCGTTCAATAAATTTTCATTGGTATGCTAGATGGGATGAGTTTCTTGACGTGGGCAATTATTTTACTCGTCCAGATTCTTATGATTTTGTAGAAGTAGTTATAAGAATTGAAGAAGAATTTAATCTTAAAATAAGTGATGAAGAAGCATCAAATATGGAAGGTATTGGAATGACTGTTCGCTACATTTGGAAAAGACTAAAATAACTAAGGGTAATAGTACAGACGGAAACATTATTATTATCATCAAGCTGACCGTCTAGCACGCGCTCGGCAGATTAGCGGAAACGGTTGAACCCGACCCGAACGGCGACGGCTCGGTTTTCTCGGCGGGAAATCTGGCGACGAAATACACCTATGACGTGCTGGACAATTTGACGAAAACCGAGCAAGGCGAGCAAGTTCGTGAATTCAAATATGATTCACTGAGCCGTTTGACCAGACAAAAGCTGGCGGAACAATCCGCATCTTTGAGCGACGACGGACAATATGTCGGCGTCGGCGCCGGACGCTGGAGCGAAGCCTTCTGGTATGACAACCGTTCAAACATAACTATCAATAGAGACGCTCGCGGCGTGACGACCTGGTATTCGTATCAGATAAACGGCGCGTATGATGCGATGGGAAATCAAACGCGCGCCTTTTCGCCCGACGGACAATCTTGGCTGAGATATGAATACGACGGGCGAATCGGCTTGTTTATGTCAAGAACGATTACGGTACAGTGTTGGAAAACTACACTTATGGAGCGACTAATGCCAGACTAATCAAGCGAGACGGCACGACGAATGATTTGACTTACTATGCTTGGGCGGGCGCAGAAGTGATTGCCGAATACACTGAAATAGCTTCACAACCGAACATTGTAAAATGGTCAAAGAGCTACATCCAATGCACGCTTTGCGCCGATAGCGTTGTTTTTTCTGAATGTTTATGCCATTCTTTTTGATGTTCACGCCTTGAACTCGCGCGTGGACGAGTTATTGTTTCATAATGCACATTTGAAATTCTAACTTGTCCGCTCTTTCAAACATCTTTTCTGTTACACGACCATTTTTCTTTTGAAGCCAAACTCTACCGAATTATTTAAATCGTGCAATTCGCGCTTGCCGAAACGCTCAAAACCAAGTCTTTCATAAAGCCGATGCGCTTTGGTAAATCGCGTGTCCGACCACAAATTGATTTTATTTCTACCTTTTTTACGAGCAAAATTAATCGCCAATTCAGTTAATTTCTCGCCTAATCCTTGTTTGCGAAAATTTTTGTGAACATAGAGCGATTTCAGTTCCGCCGTCTTTTCGTCCAACATCATTATGGCGACGGTTGCGAAAATTTTGTTATCTTCTTCAACAATCCAAAATTCGCCGTCTTGCTGGCGAAAATAAACATCGGGCGCAAGCAGATATTTTTCCTCAATGTTTGTGTCAAGAATGCAATCGTATTCCGCCCAAATGTCGCTGATGAGTTTGATAATCTGCGGAATATCTCTTTTAATTACGGGACGAATTCTCATTAAACAAAATTACAATCTTGGATTTTCCGCAACAAATTTCAGCAAATTTTTAACATAGGAACGAAAGTCTGGACAAGCAATATTGTGCGCGAAAAGCAGTTCATCCGCCACGCTTGTATCATAAGTTTGCGGCACGAAAAAATACGGAACGCCCGAATGCGGCAAACCGCTCATCAACGGCGTAAAGGGCAGCATTAAAGTTTTTTCAACAATGCGCGGCGGCGGTTTGATAATTGATTTTTTGCCCGTCATCGCTTCCGCCAGCACGTCAAATAATTCTTCCGTCGTCAGCGGATTCGGGTCAGCCAGAGCAATCGTTTTGCCGACTGCCATTTTATCTTTTGCCACAACAGCAATTGCTTCCACGACAAAATCTACCGGAACGAGATTCAACTGCACATCTTTGTTGCCGACGTTGACAAGACGAAACGCTGCGGGAAACCTTCGCAAATAATTTATCAAATAATAAATGCCGTCATACTTTGCGGTTTCGCCCGTTTTTGAGTCGCCGACGACAACCGACGGGCGAAAAATCGTCGTCGGAATTTCACGTTTTAGATTTTCGACCTCGACTTCCGCCAGATACTTAGTTTCTTCGTAAAAATTGCGAAAACCCGCGTTGTGTTCAAGTTCGTTTTCGTAAATTACGCCTTTTCGTTTGCCCGAAACATAACAAGTTGAAACGTAATTGTAACGACGCAGATTCGGCAGGCTTCTAACAAATTCATTAACATTTTCCGTGCCTTCGACGTTGGCGCGATACGCCAAATCTTTCTCAATCGCCAAATTATAAATCGCGGCAAGATGATAAACATCGGTCGTTTCCTTTTGCAAAACTTTCAGATCTTTTTCGGAAATGCCGAGATCTGTCTGCGTAATATCGCCTTCAATCAAAGCAAAATTTTCAAGCGGTGTGTTGACTGTTTGTGCAATTTTCTCGACTTCGAGCATCGCTTTTTCGATAAACTGCTTTTCGACGAGCAGAAAAAACTGCGTATCGTTTTTTGCCAGACGCTTCACAAGTCTTTTGGCGATAAAGCCCGGAAAACCGGTCAGGAAAATTGTTTCGTTAAAGTTCATATTAAATTAAATTTAACCACAGACAAACCAAGATGAAAACAAATAAAATTAGATTTTTCAGAAAAACCGGCGGCTTTTGTACAAGTGCGACTTTTACGTTTTTTTCAATCATTTCCGCCTTCAATTTACTCAAATCAAAAGGTTGACAAGCAAATCAAAGCAGGCGTAAATCTTTATTTTTCTGAAAATCCAACTCGGTTAAAACTTTTTTACAAATAAAGCTAAGTTATGATAAGGTTTCGGCATAGCGGAAATTAATGACATATATCTATTAATTTAGATAAATACGCCGGAAATGAAAACTAAAAAAGAGAAAACTCAAGAATCGGACAAAGCGGCTGCGGCTCAAAGCGTGAAAGCTGCACCGGCAGCAGAAGCCGTTTCGGACGAAGATTTTCCAAACGAACTGGGCGAGCCGCGCTGGTCTGTGGTTAGTTTTGAAAATTGCGTCGAAACCGGTTTGACTTATGACGAAGCCGCGCAAAAATTAAAAAAACTTGCCGCCGAGGACGTTTTAGGACTTTGCGTTGTAACGGACGAAGCCGCCGCGAAAATTCTAAATAGTGGTAAATGGTAAATGCAAGAGATTTTTGATTTACCATTTACCACTAATAAAGGTCTAAAACAACTTTGCCAAAACTCTCATTCGATTCCAGATATTCGTGCGCTTTCCGCACATCTTCAACCCGAAAAACTCTGTCCAAATTCGGTTTAACCAAACCTTTTTCAATCAGCGGTAAAACATCTTTGATAAAAGCGCGTGTTGCCTCGGCTTTTTCCTCGTTAGAACGCGAACGCAAAACCGTTCCGATAATTTTTAAGCGTTTTGCCAAAGCCGTTCCGAGATTAAATTCCGCCGTTCTGCCACTGACTAAACCAACCAGAATCAATCTACCTGTTTGCGCAAGACTTTCCAAATTTGCCGCAAAATAACTCGCGCCGACTAAATCTAAAATTACGTCAACGCCTTTTTCTTTGGTTTTGTAATTGATAATTTCAGCAAAATATTCCGGATTATCCGCGACCAAATTGGTTTCGGTTACGATTCCAAAATCAAGTCCGAATTGACTACACTTTTCCAATTTATCGGGAGTGCGCGAAGTCCCGAAAACTTTAATGTTTTTCGCTTTTGCCAACTGCAATGCGGCAAGTCCAACGCCCGAACCGACGGCGTGAATCAAAAGCGTTTCGCCTGTCCGAAGATTCGCTTGCGTAAAAATCGCATCGTGCGCGGTGATAAATGCTTCTGGAATTGCTGCCGCTTCGGTAAAAGAAAGATTGTCAGGAATTTTAGCGAGCAAAGATTCTTCGGTTAAAAGAAATTCGGCGTTTGCTCCGCCCGCGGTGATGCCGAAAACTCTGTCGCTGACTTTGAAATTTTTAACTTTTTCGCCAACTTCCGCGACTTCGCCCGCGAACTCCAAACCCAAAATGCGTTCGGGAAAACCAAGCGGCGCGGGATATGCGCCTTTGCGCTGCAAAATGTCGGCGCGATTTAAAGCTGAGGCTTTAACATTGACTAAAACTTGTGAGCCTTTTGGCTTTGGTAAATCTTCGACTTCGCGGATTTCCAAGTTCTCCGCGCCGCCGAATTCTTTAACGTAGACTGCTTTCATAAAATTTATTGCAAAACCGAAGAAAATCAGCCACGAATTACACAAATAATACGAATAGATTTGTTCTTGATTCGTGCAATTCGTGTAATTCGTGGCTAAAAATCTTCCGAGAAAATTCTACACTTTCCGCTTTGTGGCGCGTTGAGCCAGATTCATCAAATCTTCCGGCATCCATTTGTTCAAATTTTTCTTTTCTTCTTCGGCGATGCCTTTGTGTCGGTTGCGCCATTCCTTTTCGGGCGCATCTTCGCGCATAGATTCTTTCGGATAATTTTCGACCTGTTCAAGACTGATGATAATTCCGTGCGCGATTTCGTTCCAATCTTCAGTTTGAATTCCGCGCAAAACGATTGAAAGTCCTGCCGTCCAATCTTCTTCGGGCGTGATGTTGTCGTATTCGGGAATCGTCAAAAATGCGGGCGACGGAAACGGTTTGTCGCTGAATTCATTAACGATTTGCGATTTTACATCTTTATAAGATGAATTTGGATTTGCCTTTCTCATTTCCAAAGCGCGGCGAAAAATGTCGGATACGGTTGCTTGATTGCTCATTTTGTTTTTACTAAAATCCTCCGAGTTTATAAAAGAAAAATTAAACCACAGATTAACACAGATTCGCGCAGATAAAAACCAATAATGTCTTGATGTTTTCTTTCTTATCTGTGTTAATCTGTGTCAATCTGTGGTTAAAAAATATGCAAAAATTCATCTATCAAACGCATCTCTGGCTTGGTCTTTTTGTTTCGATTCCCGTTCTGGCGTGGGCTTTAAGTGGTTTTTTGTATGCTTTGCCGAATACAGTCGAGGGCGGCACGGTAGAGAAGATTGATTCAAATCGCGTGAAAATCGCGCCGTCCGAAGCACTGCAAAAAGCAAACAAACTCGCGGGCAAAACTTTGCCGACAACCGCGCTGACTTTGTTGATGAAAGACGGCGAGCCGGTTTATCAATCAATCGGCGGACTCGGCGCGGATTCGATTTTTATTGACGCCGAAACAGGCGAAGCGCGAATGTCAGAGCCTCCGACATTGAAAACACAATTTTTTCGGACCCGAAAAACTCTGTCCAAATTCGGTTTAACCAAACCTTTTTCAATCAGCGGTAAAACATCTTTGATAAAAGCGCGTGTTGCCTCGGCTTTTTCCTCGTTAGAACGCGAACGCAAAACCGTTCCGATAATTTTTAAGCGTTTTGCCAAAGCCGTTCCGAGATTAAATTCCGCCGTTCTGCCACTGACTAAACCAACCAGAATCAATCTACCTGTTTGCGCAAGACTTTCCAAATTTGCCGCAAAATAACTCGCGCCGACTAAATCTAAAATTACGTCAACGCCTTTTTCTTTGGTTTTGTAATTGATAATTTCAGCAAAATATTCCGGATTATCCGCGACCAAATTGGTTTCGGTTACGATTCCAAAATCAAGTCCGAATTGACTACACTTTTCCAATTTATCGGGAGTGCGCGAAGTCCCGAAAACTTTAATGTTTTTCGCTTTTGCCAACTGCAATGCGGCAAGTCCAACGCCCGAACCGACGGCGTGAATCAAAAGCGTTTCGCCTGTCCGAAGATTCGCTTGCGTAAAAATCGCATCGTGCGCGGTGATAAATGCTTCTGGAATTGCTGCCGCTTCGGTAAAAGAAAGATTGTCAGGAATTTTAGCGAGCAAAGATTCTTCGGTTAAAAGAAATTCGGCGTTTGCTCCGCCCGCGGTGATGCCGAAAACTCTGTCGCTGACTTTGAAATTTTTAACTTTTTCGCCAACTTCCGCGACTTCGCCCGCGAACTCCAAACCCAAAATGCGTTCGGGAAAACCAAGCGGCGCGGGATATGCGCCTTTGCGCTGCAAAATGTCGGCGCGATTTAAAGCTGAGGCTTTAACATTGACTAAAACTTGTGAGCCTTTTGGCTTTGGTAAATCTTCGACTTCGCGGATTTCCAAGTTCTCCGCGCCGCCGAATTCTTTAACGTAGACTGCTTTCATAAAATTTATTGCAAAACCGAAGAAAATCAGCCACGAATTACACAAATAATACGAATAGATTTGTTCTTGATTCGTGCAATTCGTGTAATTCGTGGCTAAAAATCTTCCGAGAAAATTCTACACTTTCCGCTTTGTGGCGCGTTGAGCCAGATTCATCAAATCTTCCGGCATCCATTTGTTCAAATTTTTCTTTTCTTCTTCGGCGATGCCTTTGTGTCGGTTGCGCCATTCCTTTTCGGGCGCATCTTCGCGCATAGATTCTTTCGGATAATTTTCGACCTGTTCAAGACTGATGATAATTCCGTGCGCGATTTCGTTCCAATCTTCAGTTTGAATTCCGCGCAAAACGATTGAAAGTCCTGCCGTCCAATCTTCTTCGGGCGTGATGTTGTCGTATTCGGGAATCGTCAAAAATGCGGGCGACGGAAACGGTTTGTCGCTGAATTCATTAACGATTTGCGATTTTACATCTTTATAAGATGAATTTGGATTTGCCTTTCTCATTTCCAAAGCGCGGCGAAAAATGTCGGATACGGTTGCTTGATTGCTCATTTTGTTTTTACTAAAATCCTCCGAGTTTATAAAAGAAAAATTAAACCACAGATTAACACAGATTCGCGCAGATAAAAACCAATAATGTCTTGATGTTTTCTTTCTTATCTGTGTTAATCTGTGTCAATCTGTGGTTAAAAAATATGCAAAAATTCATCTATCAAACGCATCTCTGGCTTGGTCTTTTTGTTTCGATTCCCGTTCTGGCGTGGGCTTTAAGTGGTTTTTTGTATGCTTTGCCGAATACAGTCGAGGGCGGCACGGTAGAGAAGATTGATTCAAATCGCGTGAAAATCGCGCCGTCCGAAGCACTGCAAAAAGCAAACAAACTCGCGGGCAAAACTTTGCCGACAACCGCGCTGACTTTGTTGATGAAAGACGGCGAGCCGGTTTATCAATCAATCGGCGGACTCGGCGCGGATTCGATTTTTATTGACGCCGAAACAGGCGAAGCGCGAATGTCAGAGCCTCCGACATTGAAAACACAATTTTTTCGGCAAGCGCATTTTTATTATTTTGCGGGCAGTTGGCAAGTTGCGCTTTTGATTTTGTTTTCCATTTTGGCGAGTTTTTCCGCCCTAACGGGAATTTATTTGAATTGTGTTTATTGGTTTGGACGAAGAAGTAGAACACGGTTTAACGCCGATTGATTTTTCTTCGCAAAGAACACAAATGAATCTTTTCCAAATATCTTCGGACAAAATTTGCTTGTCTTTCGACATCTGAAAAGTTAGTCTTTCTTTATCAGGAGTAACAAATATGAAAAGTCTTTTTTTACTGGCGTTTTTGTTTTTGAGTTTTACCTATTCATACGCTCAGAACGAGCAAGCACCGCTTCAGGAACAGGAAATCAACTATAAAGATTGGACATACAAGAGTGTCCGCGACGATAAAGAGATAAATTTACGGGATTTTGCCAAAAACAAAAAACTCATAATGGTCGTCTATTTCGCGCCGTGGTGTCCGAATTGGAAACACGAAGCGCCGTTTGCCCAAAAACTCTACGAAAAATACAAATCAAACGGTTTTGATGTCATCGGCGTTGGCGAATACGACACGGTAGCGGCGATGAAAACCAATCTTGACGACAAAAAAATTACTTTTCCCGTTGTTTATGAATCGAATACAAAAGATGCGAAACAGAAAACTCTGCATTATGAAT
>MWVY01000351.1_pt1 | contig 11080 bp, 21 predicted proteins | sample 1047251 | NCBI WGS metagenome assembly MWVY01 (sample SAMN06349983, study PRJNA376086) | soil metagenome | isolation source: MS7-5 sample Antarctic (ecotone) soil | place: Antarctica | collected 2015-01-13
AGCGCTCCGAAGACCGGCCGCTCGTCGGCCCGCCTGAACTCGGCCGCGGGACGTACGGATTCGCACAGGGGGCAGCGGCGGAAGACGCGTGAGCGGTGCTCGGCCATCAGCCCTCTCCCTCCGGCTGCTCGGCCTCGGCGGGCGGCTCGGCCTCAACGAAGTCGGGGCGATCCGCAATATGGCCGCAACTGGGACAGACGACCCGGCGGGAAGCCCAGGCGTTGGCGTGATTCCTGGCCCGTTTGAAGTCCCTGGCCCGCCGCACGACGCCGCACGCTGGACAGCGGCGATAGATCGTCGCCATCAGCCCTCACCCTCCGGCTGCTCGGCGGACTTCTCCACCGGCAGGAACGCCCAGGACGGAGCCTCGTAGCCGCACGAAGGGCAGATGAGCCGGGGAGAGACGGCCGGGCGGCTCGTGTTCGGCACCCGCTTCAACGCGACCGCTCAGTGAACGGCCGCGCACTCCTGACACTGCCGATAGGTCCGGCGCTCACGCTTCATCAGTGCTGTCCTTTCCCCAGGCCCTGATGCTGGCCTCGCCGAACAGGGCCGCCAGCTCTTCGTGCATCCCGCCGACCCAGCCCTTGAGCTTCTCGTCACTCCAGCCCCTCGGCGCCAGCAGCACCGTTGTCGAGGTGTCGTCGCCGGTCGGGACGTTCACTGCGGCCGGCTTCCCCGTCTCGGTCGCCAACTCGATCAGCCAGGCGGTGGCCCGTTCGTAGTCGCCCAGCTCTTCCGACAAATCCAGCAGCATCCTGGCTGTCAGCACCACCGGCACCCCCAGCCGGGCGACATGACCGATGAGGTTCGTGGGTTTGTGCTGCGGGGTATCGACGGTGAGGCGGAGGGCACGAGCAGTGCTCATAATCAGCCCTCCTGGGTAGCGTGGTTATGGGCAGCGCTGGCGGTCATGCTCCGCCTCCATTCGTCCGCGATCGCTGAGCAGCGAGGTACTCGGCGGCACGATAGGCGTCGGGAAGGTGGGCCAGCATCGACGGCTCAGCCAAGCGCTCCCAGCCCTGGCGGCCGTGCAGCACCATCCCGTTCACCTTCAGCGGCGACCAGCCGAGCGACCCGCCGATCGAGAGCGTCTCCCGCAGGATCATCGGCGGCTGGCTCCGTTGCCGGGTCTGCTCAACCTCAACGGGGTCGAACCCGACATCGGCAAGCGGATCGGGCGGCGCCTCGGCCTGCGGCGCCGGGGGCCTTGTTGCATCATGCTGCAAGGGCTCGGGCTCGACCGCTGGCGCTTCGCTCCGCTCGGGAGACGCTGCGCTGGTAGCAACTCGCGACACCTGTTCACCACGTAGTCGGGAGGCTCTGGCGATCCCTTGTAGCAACTTGCTACCAGTAGATTCGCGGTCGACGTTGAGGTGCTTCTGGTCGACGATCTGGCCGCATTCGGCACAGGCGGTCGTCTGCACCAGCGGGGCGTTGGGGTGATCCGGGCAGGCGAGTCGGAAGCCGCCGTGCTGGGCCTTTTCCCGCGTGAGCGCGGCGATCGCCGCGGCGTCGGCCGCCATGGTGCTGGTCGGGTCGAACTTGACCACCACGCGGGGGAGGCCGTTCTCGCCTTCGATGGTCTGAAACGTGTAGGGGCTGGCGTCGTGCCCGCGCAGCTCCTCGACCAACGTCCCCACGGTTGACGGCGAGGTGCCGGCGTCGCGGGCGAGGCCGCCGGGGTCGCGGCCTTCCTTCCGTGCGGTGCGGTCGCCGTAGTAGATTTTGACTTCCGACTGCCCGCGACGCCGGGCATCCTCGACCTTGAGGAGCAGGGCGTCCGCAACGCTCTTGTGCTTGCCGCTGAGGCCGGTCGACGTGCGGATCGTCGTCATGGCGACGACGTGTTGGCGGGTCGCCTGGTAGGCCCGCTCGAGCTGCGGGCGGCGTTTGGTGCAACAGTCGCAGGCGCAGCCGCCGCAGCACCCGGCCGCATTCGGCCCGCCGGCCGCGATGCGCTCGGCCTCTTCGACAGCAGCCTGCTGCTCGGCGATGCCCTCGGCCAGGTCGGGGCCATCGCTCGCCGGGGTGTAGAACGCGGTCCGATCGTTGAACGCCTTTTCGAGCGTCATCTCGCCGTAGGTGGCGCCGTCGGCGCGGTGCTTCTCATCCCACTTGTCCCGCACCCGCTTCGACCGGCGGAAGGCGGTGTCGGCTCGCTCTTGCGTGCCGTAGTAGAAGGCGAGGAAGTTGGCGAGGGACAGGTCGCACTTGTTGGCGTCGAGCCGCTTGTCGGTCAGGCACTCGGGATAGGTGACGAGCCGCTCGGCGTCGTTGTCCAGCAGGGCGCGGATCTTCTGGCCGTGCTTCGACCGGAGCATCGCCTGCAACAGCTCGTCGTCGGCCTTGTCGATGTCCGACTCGGCAACCGCGCCGCTCTTCCGCTCCTGCTCCGGCAGCTTCGGCAGCAGCCGGTCGAGCTCGTCGGGGTCGTAGGCGAGCTCGACGTGGATCTCGAGCACCTCGACGATGGGGCTGGTGCTGTACTTCCAGTTGGGTGTACCCGGCACCCGCAAGAGCTGAGTGATATCGACGCCGGACGGGTCAGCGCCGACAGCCAGGGCGATCCGCTTGTTGAGCAGCTCGGCGCGGGCTGGGGAGACGGGGTGTTTCAACCGCCAGAAGTCGTGCGTGTGTCCCGGCGATGACTGGAGGCGAGCCGTGGGCTTGGGGAAGCCGTCCGGGATGGTGCCGCCGTCGTTGTCGGCCCACAGCGCCAGCACGGGCGAGGCGTGCTCTTTGACGCGCCGGTCGTCGAAGAGCAGGTGTGCGGCAAAGTACGTCTCTCGCCCGACCTGGTGACGTGCCCAGGCTTCGGCCTTGTCGACCTGGGCGGGGTAGTCGAAGTACGCGGTGGTGAACTTCTCCAGCTTCTCCACGCCGCGGGTGCGCTTGCCGGAGCAGAGCGCGATGCGGTCCTGACGATCGCCGAAGAGGTGGCGCCAGAGTGCGGCCGCGGGGCCGGTCATGCCGCACCCCCGATCCCGCAGCCGCAATCCGCGTCGACGATCACGAGCCCAGCGCCCTCGGGATCCTCGAGCCGGTGGACGCAGAAGGCGCCGCCCCGGCCGCGCTGGTCGATCAGCGCCTCGACGGTCTCCAGGTCACGGCCCGCGAGCTCGGCGCCGCGGTCGCGCCGCGGCGTGATGATCCGCAGCAGCGCGTCCCGCTCGTGCTGGGCACCGCACACCGCGCAGCGGATGGGGGCCTCGGCCGCCTGGCTGGTCGCCCTGGTCCAGAGCCGGGCCAGCAGCGCCGCGTGGTCCTGGGTGGCGGACAGGGCGGCGGTCATGGCTGCCCCCCGCCGCAGGTGTCGCCGACCAGGAAGCCGGCCATGCGGGTCAGCCGCGAGGCGCGGCCGGCGGCTGGAGTCCAGGGGCGCGGGCCGTGAGGGGAATGGATGGCCCGCGGTGTGCGGTTGCGCGTTATCCTTGGTGTAGGTGTCCGGAGTATCATTCCTTCGGATTCCTTCTAACGGCTGTCGCGGGAAGGCTTTGGTCGGCAACCCGCGCCGGTCGTTTTTCAATTGGCCGCGCTTAGGGTGGCGGTCTGTTCTGATGGACGATCAGTGGGCGTGTCTCGCCGGAGCACCTCCTTGAGAAGCCAGCGCGCCTGCTGCAGGGCATCCCGCTCATTGGCGCGGGCCTGCCGCTCGAGGCGGGTGTAGATGTCGGCCGACAGGACAATGGGCGGCAGGATCTTCGTGCGCAAGGCGCCACCTCCTGCTGACAGTTTCGCAGGGGGCATGACGGAAAATGACGGAACAACTCGGCATGTTCACGGTTTCCGCTCGATTTCCTCGAGGCGATTAACCCGGTAGCGCATCCGGTCAATAGCTGCGCGCTCGGCCAGGCGCCGTGCTTTATCAGTGTCGCCGAGTTCGGCTTCGTACCCCCCGTAGTCGATCGAGTCAGGGGCGAGATAAAGAACTATTTGCTTCCAAGTCCGACCCTGTTGATGGAGCGCTTTGGCGTCCTTCGCCAGGCGCAACGTGTCAGGCCCGTCAGGCTTGTTTTCGAGCCGACGCTGGCCGCCGGGATGGTTCGGCTTCTCGCGCAGCTCCTGAGGCATCGCTTTTAGAGGCAGGCCCGCGCCCTTGAGCCGCTGCTTCACGTATCGGGTGACGTTTGGTCTGGGCTCGCACCCCTGCTCGACCAGACGGTTGATGTCGTCGATGCCCTCAACCTTCTTCGTGATGCGGCGCTGGCGAGCTGCCTCTTGTTGCCTTTCCCGGCAGAGCCCGTCCCGAATACAGTCCGGGCAGGCCAGATCGTGCTCGAGGGCTTCAACGGCGCGCTGTTGTCGTGTCAACCAGAGCAGGTGGGGCGCTGGCTGGCGGCTGCGTGCTGATCGTCCGGCGTCCAGGTCCGCAGACAGAGGGAGGGGCGAAGGTGCAGCAGGGGCGCCCCCGGCGGCTTCGTCATTTGCGTCCGGTCCGCTATGCTCACTCATGCAGGCCAGCTCCCTCAGGCTATGGTCTGTCCAGCCTCGGGCCGCTCCAACGGTGCCGAGGCTTCTTTCTGTTCTCCGGTCCCTATCTCGGGCGAAGCAGACGCCGGACCCTGGCCGGTGCGCTGATGCGGCGCTGTTGTGCAGCGATCATACGTTCCGCTCGGTGTTCCTGGTGGCCGGGAGCGCCCAGCGGGCGTGCACGAGTGCGCTGCGGAGCGCGAGCAGGTCGGCGGGCTCGAGGCCCTCGACTGCGCGGGCCTGCAGGCGCCCGAGATGGCCGCGCGAGCGAATGAGCTCCAGCACGCTCCGGGCGAGTTCGATCTCATCCTCCGGGATCTGGTCGACAAGCCGCTCGTAGAGCCCCGCGGCGGATGCCTGGGAGGGGGTCTCCGACGTGGTCGGGTCGTCGGGTCGGTCGTGGTCCTGCAGGGTGGTGAGTACGTCTCGGCGCCGTGACCGCGCGGCTGGCCGATCGTCTGCGGCCAGCCGCTCAACTGCGCCGCGCGGCTCGTCTGTGTGCTGCTCGTTACCGGGCATACGCCGCTCCGTGCCAACCACCCCGTCGATTCAAACTTTCAAGCCGCCGCGGCATTCTCGCGCAGCCATCCGCGCCTGTCGGTCCATAATCAGGTAGCCCTTTCCTGTCCCGAGTCGCGCTACACTTCGCTTGCGGGTCATTTGTTCATCCACTGGCCTGTCATGCCCGAGCCGTAATCGCCGGCGTTGGGCCAAGGGCCGCCTGTCACCTCAGGCGGCCCTTTTTGCGTCCACGGGCCTTGCGGTGTTCCTCGCCGCATCTAGATCGGACGCCTTGAAGAACAAGCGCTTGCCGCTCAGCGGCTTTTGATACCGCGGCACGCTGTAGCGCTTGATGAAGCTCCAGAACGTACCTCGGCTCACGCCGAGGTACTCCTGGGCCTGCTCTGTGGTTAGCAGCTCCTCGCTCATCAGCCACCTCCTGCTCTTATCGTAGCATGACGGTTCAGACAAAGTATAGTCAAGCGCGCCCGAAAGCGCATCTGTGGGCTTGACACGAGATTAAACTTTAACTATACTATAAGAGTACGAAGAAGCCCCGCCGCGACTGATCCTCGCAGCGGGGCGTATCACCAGGGAGGTCCCCCCGATGACGATCCAAGTATCGACCACCGACGCCCGCACCGCCAGGGCCATCGCGTTCCTGGCCACCGCCGACCGCTGGCTGAAGATCACCAGCAAGACCGATGGCCGCCGCTACTACGTGGTGCCGGGCAGCAATGGCCGCGTGTACTGGGCCCGCCCGGATGCGTGCAGCTGCCCCGACGCCACCCATCGCGGCGTCACCTGTAAACACATGGTCGCCACGGCGCTCTACGTCGCCAAGGTCAACGCCGAGCGCCAGCAGCCGAAGCGGCGGGCACCCAAGCCCGCCGCCCCTGCCTCCGACTTCCTCATCGCCCCGAGCGCGATGGGCACGATCAGCAGCAGCCTGGACCGCGTGCGCTGCCTGGCCGACGACATCTGGGGCACCGACGGCGAGTAGAACGCACGCGGCCGTCCGGGGCTGGCACCCCGGACGGCCGCAATGAACGGGTTCTCCATGCCGTGTGGATGACCCGTCCGCGATCAGAAACGTGCCCCACCCGGCGGAGGTGATGGCCGAGACAGGCGGGCTGGCCACCCGCGCATCGACACACGAAAAGCGACGACGGGGGATGCGCCCCGTCGCCGCTCAGTCGAAGAGGAGCACTATGAACCGCCCCGACACCACCCATCGTACCACCCGCCGCCGCCTGAGCGCCCTCACCGGGAAGGGCCAGGCCGCCGCGCTGCTGATCCGCGTCCGGGACGGCTGGGAGCAGCTCAGTCCCAGCCAGCAGCACGAGTGCGCCGAAATCCTCGAGCAGCTGGCCGTGGCGCTCCGCCGCGAGCACAGCGTGCTCAGCCGCCTCACCGCCTGATTGCCGCCTGGCCGCCGCGTGTGTACGTCTGCACATGCGGCGGCCGTTCACCCCAGGAGGAACCATGCCCATCAATCGCGATCTCGTGCACTCCCTCATTCAGCCGAGCGCTGAGGCGCTGCTCGCCGAAACCCTGGCCATGCCCCTGCCGTCGTGCCCGTGCGTCACGTCCGCTCGGCAGTGCCGAGCGGTCCACACGTACCAGGGCGACCCGTGGCAGGTCTTGATGGAGTCCGGCGACCGGGTGCGCTTGGCTGCCCACCAGTTCGACCTGGAGCTCGGGGCCTCGTGGCTGGAGCACGAAGCCTACTTCGTCGAGGCCATGAAGCTGCACGTGCCGGGTTTCTCCGACGCCTTCAACCCTCACGCCGGAGCGGATCCTCGAGGGGTTCGTGACGGAGGCGGAGCGCGCGACCGCGTTGATCGAGTCGGGCGAGTTGGTCCTCCACCCCGGCGACTCGGTCGACCTGGTTCTCCGAATTCGGCTGCTGGTCATCCCGGAGACGGACGGCGATCCGGACCCGACCCCGGCAGCGTGACCCATCCCCCATGCGGAGGTGCCCGGCGCTCGTGGGCTCGCCACCCATCACCCAGGCCGAAGGGCCGCCATCGTGCAGCCACAACTCTCTCAGCATTGGCTCAGGCGACCGGCAACGGTGACTCCCACACGGAGGGTCGGACACCCGCGGCGCTTCGGTCGATCAGGGGCCGGGCATGATGCCCGGCCCCTTTGTTATGTTCGGTCTATCGGGAGGATCAAGCGCGATGGCAGCGTGTCCGAACTGTCAGGCGCCGTTCTGGCTGCCGCCGTCCTACGCGCGGCGCGGGGTCCGCTACTGCTCGGTGGCGTGTCGGAAGGTTGCCCATTGGGAGACCCGTGCCTGCGCCCGGTGCGCAACGTCCTACGACACGCTCAAGTCCAGTCGTCGGCGCTTCTGCTCGCGGGCGTGCAGCAGCGCCGCGAAGAAAAGTGCGACGGTCGACCCGTGCGTCCGATGCGGGACGTTGGGCGGCATTATTACTGCGCGTTGTGTCACGCCGGTCCGTCGACGCGGCGAGCCGTTCGGCTACGACGGGAGGCTCTGCGGCAGGTGCCACGGTCGGTTTGCTCAGGCGAAGCGCCGAGCAGCGGCGCGGCAGCGGGCGTGAGCCGCGGTGAGTGTTGTACACTCCCGCCGCCTCGGTTGAGCGACCCACCTCGCTCCCGCGGTGCTCCCCAGCCCCGGCAGGACCGCCTTCCTGCCGGGGCCTTCTCTTGCCCTGAACACCCCTCCAGATGACCCCGACAGCCGCGCCCCGCCCCCGTAGTTCCACGTGCATCTAGCGCGCGTCGGCCCGGTTCACCTCGAGCAACAGCGCCACGATCCGCGCCACCTGCTCGGCCAGGAGCGCGGCGCACCGGGGCGAGCAGGCGAGGGATTCACCGGGTGCGGGGGTCGCCAGCAGCAACCGACAGCAGTTGAGACAGATCAGGCGCAGCGGGATGGGCAATCCCGAGGAGTCCATGGCGGGTGGCGGGAGCACGAGATGGGCCAACCCCGTCCGCTCGCCCGTCACAACGCCGCCACGGGGCGCTGTGCACGTCTCCGTGCGTGCTGGTGGGTGGGCTACAGTCGGGCGATGCACGCACCATCAGACTCGCCGACAGCTACCTACCAGCCAGATAGTCACGGCACCTACCGCGGAGGGTGGCGTGGTGTGACCATCGACCATGCCGCCCGCCAGCTCGGCGTCTCTCCCACCACGATCCGCCGCTGGGTGAAGGACGGCAGGATCAAATCGGAGCGCGTGGCCCGCCCACAAGGCTATGTCGTGCTGGTGGAGCTGCCAGCCTCCGCACCCTCTACACCTGACCAGATAGACCCTCCGCAGGTAGCTACCGCCCCACCCGCCACGGCACCTACCGAGGTGGCACGTGCCGATGCGATGGCTTCTTACCTGGCAGCCTATGCGGAGAAGATCACCGCGCCGCTGGTGGCCACGATCGCGGAGCAGGCTGAGCTCATCGGGGAGCTCAAGACGCGCCTCGCAGCCCTCAAGGCACCGAACCCCGAGTCGACCCCCGAGTCCGAGCCGTCATCAGGGCCTGCCGCGATGTGGCAGGCCAGAGCCGAGACGCTCGCGGACCAGCTTGACCAGGCGCAGCGTGCGTATCAGGCGCCGAAGCCCGCGCCGGTGGCCGTCGAGCCCACCCCCGCGGTTGAGGCCACGCCAGCGCCCGCTGTGCGGCCGTGGTGGCGGTTCTGGTAGCGTGGTTCGCACGTAGGGGGTAGCTATGGCTAGGGTGGATGCGGACGGGATGTACACGCCGGAGATTGTCGATCTCGATGGCCACACCATCGTCTTTGATCGTCAGCGCGGGCTTCAAGTGATGAGGATCAAAGGGCTCGTCGTTCTGCCGATCGGCGCGGAGGTGGAGTTAGTCGACCCGAACGTCAACGCCGTTGTGAAGGGGGTACGATTGCTTGCCGCGGCGGGCACTTCCCCCGCCTGCGTCTGCCTCGACGTGGAGGTGCCGGAGACGTACTGGAACCACGGATAGCTGAGACCGAGTCCCCCGAAGGCGCGTTCTGTCACGCCGGGGCGCCCGCCACGAGTGGCCAGTCTCACTTTATTCAGTATTAAGTCGAGACTGGCATGTTCTGTCGCGCCGTTCCGTCGAGTTGTGCAGTGCTGCTAATGACGGATTGCTGGTGCATGGTCAAGGCGTTGCTGCAGCGGGTCTTCGGGCCCATCACGCACCTCCTCGTCAGAACGTCTGGCAGGGGTGACAAGATACGGCGTGAGCCGCCTGCGCTGTGTCAGAACGACGCTGCTGGGGAAGGTCAGGACCGGGCAATCGTCGGCGGAGCAGATGCCCGCCCGCGACGGCTGACCATCCACAGTCTTGACGTGGCGGCCCGCCCGACCGCATCCGGGGCAATGCATAGATACCTCCTGAATGGGCACAGCATCGCCGTAGAAAAAGAAGCGGGGGGTCCAATCTCGGACCCCCCGTCGACACGACTTGCGTCGTCTGCTGCTAGCCGTGGCTGGCAGATCTGCTCCGATTAGTTGTTGTTATTCTTGGCCTTGACCTTCCCGCCTTCCGCCTTGCAGAAGGTGAAGTTCTTGATCTCCTGGTTGTCGATCGAGAAGAGGAGATCCGAGACCACCCCGACGTTCAGGTTGGCATCCACGACGTCGCACGCCACCACGATGGCCTGAGCGGCCACCGCGATCGGCAGTACCTGATTGTTGTTCAGGCTGTCGCCGATCTGGACCACAACGAGGCCGTCCGCGTCCTGCTTCGCCGCCATCGTCTCGGCCGGTGTCGCCACCATTGGTGCGGACAACATCGCTGCCGCTGCGAATGCCATAAGAGTCCTGCGCATGAGTTCTCTCCCTTGAGGGTCGTAGTGCCCGAGCGTCTCTCGGGCCTCATGAGAGAACAGCGCACGTGGTAGACCCGAACCCCCTGAGAAGACAGAAGATTGGCGTACAGAATGCCGGCATTCTGTACGCTTAACGATAATCCGAGAGTAGAAAGTGCAGGTTGAGAGCAACAAGAACGCGTCGGGGACCATGCTGGCGGTGCAACGCCTTGGGGTGGTGCGGAATGGGGGCGCCGCCGAGGAGCGAACTTACCCACCCGTTACAGGCAGCTCCACATGCGTAGGCGTGGATGTCTGCCCTCGACAAGTGGACCCCCAACGACAAGAATAGGTCAATCTCTTTCGTCACGGGAGTGGTGCGCTCGGGACGAGAGGCGGACGGCGCTACCGCTGAGTGTGGCACTAACGGCCGGTTCTGCTACTGCCAGGAGCGGCGTGATCGACACGGACGGGGTACGAGTGGGGTGGTGTCGCGAAAGCCGTTGCAGAATCAACGGCGCACATGCTGGCTGCACTGGCACGTTCTGCAACACGGCCGCGGCGAGGTCCAGACGGGCGAACCGTCAGCTCCGCACCAGTCTGCGGGTTCTGCCAGGTCTGCACCGTGACGCTACTGGTCGCTGGTGCGGCCGGATCACCAGGCGGCCGCGTCACATCAGGGGGTCTCCTGGAGAACGTGCAGCGCTTTCCGCAGCGTCGCGGTGTCCACGTCGTCCAGAGCGTCAAACTCGCCGGCCTCGCCGTGCTCCTCGCGGGCCACCGCCTTGCCCTCGAGCCGATCGGCCAGCCACTGCCGGGCCGTGGCATCGCCTCGCTTCGCCTGCTCGATCGCGACCGCGACGATCATCCGCGCATCCTCTTCGCTCAGCTCGGCACCCAGCGCCTGGGCGAACGGCTGGGGCCGCCGCCCGCCGCGGTACTGCCGGGGCGCCCTGGGCCCACCGAACCGGGTGGACGGGCTGGGGTTCGGATTTCCTCGCATCTTCCGTTCAGCCAGGAACCCGGCGGGGCTGGCCGCCACCGCGGGGCGCGTGGCCGCAGTACTGAGCGACACGGAACACCGCCCCGCTCTTGCGTGGCATCAGTCGTTCACCTCGACCCGTTCACGTTCGGCTGGCTGCTCGGCCCGTCGAAACTCCTGGAGTGGGCCGATATGCCCGCAGACGGGGCAGCGGGTCAGCTGCAGCGCTCCGAAGACCGGCCGCTCGTCGGCCCGCCTGAACTCGGCCGCGGGACGTACGGATTCGCACAGGGGGCAGCGGCGGAAGACGCGTGAGCGGTGCTCGGCCATCAGCCCTCTCCCTCCGGCTG
>MWVY01000352.1_pt1 | contig 11077 bp, 15 predicted proteins | sample 1047251 | NCBI WGS metagenome assembly MWVY01 (sample SAMN06349983, study PRJNA376086) | soil metagenome | isolation source: MS7-5 sample Antarctic (ecotone) soil | place: Antarctica | collected 2015-01-13
CAGCGCTGGCCGCTCCGCACGCCTTACACGGCGATTGCTTCGGACGTTGCCGGCATCGTCAACCGCGAAGAGTTGCGGGGCGGCCCGGCGCGTAACGTCCTCGCCGTTGACATGAACGGTCCGGGCACACCGGTGCTCGACCTACTCAAAACACACCCGTTGAACGCGCGCGTCGAAGCCATCTTCTCTCACGGCGGCGACAAGGTGACGAGCGAGGGGAATGTGACGCGGGTGCCGAAAAGGGAGTTAGTCTCGACGACGCAGATCGCGCTGCAATCCGGGCGCTTGAAGATTGCGCCGACCTTGCCGGAAGCGCCGACGCTCGTTGCGGAGTTGCAGAACTATCAGGTGGAGATCAACCAAGAGACGGCGCTTGATTCATACGGGGCGTGGAGAACAGGCACGCACGACGATTTACTGTTCAGTGTGATGCTCCCGCTATGGTGCGCGATGGGTGTGCGGAGTCACCGCTTGCACATCTTCCGCCGGGCGTGATCCGCTTGGCAGACCTCACTTCCAAAGCCAGCGTTCTCGGCTTTCGAGTTTTAAGAGTTTGACGCTTCTGCGCCGGTGGGCATATAGTGCGCGGCACTAAGGGCGGGTGCTGAATGTGTCCGCCTGCCGAGTCGGGTGGGGTGAGGACATCAGACGCGGCCTCACAGAAATGTGAGAAGAGGCGGCGACCGTCGCCAGATGGTCGCCCGCTTCTGCTTTTCAATGTGACCACGACAAAGCCCGTATGACGCGGTTTCGGGCTTTCCAAAGCTGGCACTCCACCGCACCTAGCCATCACTTCCAAAGCCAGAGTTCTAGCTTTCGACTTTCGCCAAGTCTCCCATTCTCGGACGCATGAATTTGCCCTGTGCTGAAACGGGAAGGCTTCCGGATGGATGTGGGGCTAAAGTGAGCGTAGCGGGGCGGTGTGCGCGGAAGATGGGTATCCCACAACACAGAGCAGGCAGTTCTAAGCGTCAACCTTACCCACAACGCACAAGCCACGAGTAAGGAAGAAACTTTCGACCCGCCTGCTCTGCTCCGTGCAACATACCCCGAAAGCGGCGCGTGTACCACACAAGCAAAAGAGGCCAGCCCTAAAGCCAGCCTCTTCGACTCTGTTGACCGTTCAACAAACCTCCCGCCGGCGGGAGGATTTCACTTTTCCGATTACTTCTTCGCGGCGCGGACTCTCTTCGCGCGGGCTTTCTGTTTGTCTATCTGTTGCCGCGCGATGATAAGGTGCGGCAGCAACGCGTGGGCGTTCCCCGTGTGCCAGAAGTCCTCCTCCGCCATCAAGTCATTGAGCAGCAACTTGAACTCTTGCCAAGCCTGCTTGTACTCCGCGCCGTCCTCGCCGTCGAAAGCCCGCTCCATCCGCCTGAGCTTCCAGTAGCGCCATTCGTCGGATGTGGTGCCCTTCGGCTCCGGCGCGTTCAAGTTTTCGGCTTCCCTTGCGGCCTGCCGGCGCGCTCTAGCGGCTTCTCTTCCGGCATAGATCGCCGCCAAGCTTTCGCCCGCCTGTGTGCGCTTGAGCGTCTTCTGAATCTCGTCGTAAGCCTGCCACGCCCAAGCCGCGTCCAGATTCTTAACCCCCTTCCTTCGCGGCATCTCTTCGGTACCTTTCGCGGCCATCAGGAACGCTTTCGGGAAGAACGCCGGATGCTCGAGGCTTACTCCGGTGTGGTTGCACATCTGATCGAACCATTCCAGCAAGTCGTGGCGGGCTTCCGCCGGCTGAGTCTCGTCGGTGATGAGACGGTGAAAGCGTGCGGCTGCTGAAGCGTGCGCGAGCGTGGTTGTTTGTTTCTTCGTTGCCATTAGAGTGTCTCCCTTCTCTGCATAACGGCGACGGTGATCGCCAGTTCCTCGAGTTCGCGCGCCGCCGTGTGAAGGGCGCGCATGATGTCGTCTGCTGTGTCGAAGTCCAGCAGGCGGCCTTCCGTCGTCTGTACGGCGCGTGTGACAGAGCGCACCCGTTCGCGTACACGCTCCAACTTGCGCGCTGGCGTCTGTGTCGTTGTGGTAGGATTGTTTTGCATAACTCGAACCTTTCTCCTTGAAGGTTTGGGGTTGTGGGGGTGGGGCTTAGGGATGTTATGCGGCATCTCCTAAGCCCTTTTTGTTAGTGGCCTCTCCGCGCGGCCATGTAGACGTGGACTTGCAGCGCGGCGGCGGAGTGTTTGCAAGGGACTCTCGACGGGCAGTTGCAGTCAACGACCTTCTCGCCGTTCGCGCGGTAGCACAGCACCGTGTACGTGTTGCCCTTACTGCCGCTCACTTCGTACTCGCCAAACTCGACCATGCGGACTTTCGGGTGAAGCGCGCGGGCGTTCTCGATGGCCTTTGTGAGTTGCTGTTTCGATTTCAGGATGAACATTTGGTTTCCTCTCTTCTGTTGATGTCCTAAACTGGAAAGAAGTTTCTCACATGCGGGAAACTTTGTCAATAGAAATTTACTTGTATGCGGGAAACTTTTCATTGACAAAGTATCTTGCTCGCGCTTAATATCCACAGACATGACAACGTTGCTTTCAACAGCGGACGTGGCCGGGCGTCTTGATGTGGATGACTCAACCGTGCGGCTATGGTGTCGGCAGGGACGCTTTCCCAGTGCTCAACAGGTCGGGCGCGATTGGGTGATCCCTGAAGGCGATTTAAAGAACTTCACCGCGCCGACGATGGGCAGACCGCCTAAGCCCAAGCCCGGACAATCTACGGGTAAGAAGAGGGGGAAGAAATGAGCAAGTTCCTTGCAATCAATATCACGAAGCGCGGCACCGATAATTACGACTCCATCTCGCAAGTCCTTGACGACCCCGAAGGCATAGTCATGAAAGGCAATCAGGCGATTGTTCTAATAGCCGACAATGCGGACGCAAAGACAACCGCGTTTGCGCTTGGTGTGCTCGAAATGAACTTAGAAGATGATGGGGTGCAGGAACTTTTCGCCAATGCAGATATACCAGCGGGCGGCGGCACTAGATCAGGCGATATATCGTCCAGTTGAATGCGGAGAGGCTTACGGGTGAGTGCCAGCGCCAAAGGTGTAGTGAGTACACTTTCGCAATTTCAAGCAAGAGGCGACAAGCTACGTCAATTCGGGCGTGTCGTATCTTTGACGCACCTTCAATATGAACATTAAAGCGGCGGCAGACTATCTTGGCATCAGCATCAAGACGCTTGAGCGCAAGATCGCGGCGGGTGATGTCTCTGTCTCCTATGTGCCGGGCGCGACGGGGAAACAGCGCACGTTTGACGGCGCGGAACTGGACAAATTAAAAGCGGCAGAGGCGGAAAAGGCAGTTGCGACAACTTACGTCATCTCGAAAAGTCGTAACTCTGACGCACCTTCATCACAAGCCCTACAACGCGCCGGAAGTGAGCAAGGCATATCAATGCTGGCTTCGGTGCTCGGCGAAGCGCTACGGGCGGCACACGCGACGGGAGACGGCAGGCACGATGCCGCGCCGCCCGTCGAGTTGAAAGACAAGTTGATGCTGACCGAAAGGGAAGCGGCGGCTTACGCGGGGCTGTCCCTCGCCGACATCGAACGTGCGCGCGATCCGCTGAAGGCGATCAAGACCGGCGCGGGCTGGCGCGTCAAAAGAACGGCGCTCGAGGCCTATGTGAAGCGGCTATGACGTGATTTGAAGTGCGGAATGTTTTGACAACCTGAAAAGCAAAAGCGGATGTTGCGCCAACGATTGAAGCCCGTATCGCAACACCCGCCCTGACTGTATCCCGCCCTAATTTAAGGCGCGACCATTATGTTTATACTACCAAACTTTTTTGTTAGCACAAATGAATCTTATGCTATAATCTGCACACATCACGCGCGTGATGTGCGCGCATTAAAAAGCAGCGAGGCTCCGAACGAGACGGACGCCGCCGCGATCATCGGGTCGCTCCCTCTTTCAAGAGGCATTCACCCACGTTGGTTTTTCCTAAGCGGAGAAACTGGCGTGGGTGTTTTCGTTGTTGGCCGTCTTTTTCGCGGCGAAGGACTTGCCGCCGGAGACTGAAAAGTTATGAACAGCTATGAACAATTTCTCACCGTGAAAGAGGCCGCCGACCGTTTGAACGTCTCACCGTTCACGATCCGGCGAATGCTCGCCGAGCGGTCGCTTCAATTCCGGCGAATCGGAAGCGGTAGAGGGCGCTTGCGAATCAGCGAGCGTGACCTTCAGCAGTATCAAGAACAGCGGACTGTCCCGGCAGTCGCCGCATGAACACACGAAGGCCTGAGTGTGACAAGCACTCAAGGCCTTCATTGACTTTTAGATTAATTTGCAAGCGGAAAGGACTAAAAGCTGATGAAATCCTACCACAGAGAACATTCCGACGCTACAACAAAACGCCGGCGACTGGGCGAGACTCGCGTCGCCAACACATTCCGGCGTGCTACCTGCGCACGATGCGAAGAACCTGTTATCGCCCTCGGCGCGGCCATTCGCGTTGATCGTGTCGAAGGCGGCTTTGAGATTATTCATTTATGCGCCGAGTGTGCGACCAGCGGCGCTTTCCTCGCGCTGAAACGTCACGCCGAAGCCGCCGACCTCGAAAGCCAGCGCCAACGCTTCCAGACGCGCCGCACATCGGATCGGAGGGCAGCATGAGCGCACAAGCCTACCCTCCGACGATTGACGGCATCCCGCACGGCTTCACCGAAGAAGACGGCGTGCACGAAAAAAGCTGGCAAGAGAAATATCGAGCCGACGAGAAGACTCTAGAAGCGCGCGGCCATACGTCCGACTTCTGCGGCGCGTGGATCGCCTTCTGGTCGCACATCGCGCGCGAGCACGGCGCGGCGCTCGAAGCCGAAAGCGCGCGCATCAGGGCGCGTAAAGGAGTGCCCGGCGAATCGTGTGAGCGAATTTTAGAGAAGGCGCGCGGGGCGTACATGGCCGTGATGGGTGCCGCCGTGCGCTCCGACAAGCAAAGAACGCGCCTGCGGCGTTTCAAGGCGAGCGCTCTCTACTTGGAAGCCACGCGACGCGGCGTCTCTTACGACTTTGAATCCATGCCGCCGGAAGAGAAGCGAGCACTGGTAAGCAATCTGAGGCGCTACTGGCGCGAGGCGTGGACTTACATCTCCCTAGTGCAGCGTGTGATTGGGTTGCCGCTCGTCGAGCGGGAAAGGCGTAGTTTCAAAGCGAGCGCGGGGAAGCCCGAAGCCGCGCACTACACCGACAGGCTGAGTGACTTGATCGGCGGCATCATCGCGGAGAAGGACAAAGCGCGGGGCGGGAATCGCCTGCAAAGGTTCGAGCGCGCCGTCGCCGTGCGCCTCGCCAACTTTCGGCATGAGTGTGAGCACATGTGCCGTGATCGAAAAGACGCGGACGGAAAAGAGTGCCAGCGACCGCACCTCATCACCCCGCCGAAAGGTGACACCGACCCGGAACCCGACGACAAGCCGAAGGGCACGTCGTCTCCGCGCGCGAAGGTGCTGCCGTTCAGCAAGGCAGCGGAAAAACTCACGGATGGCGTGCAGATCATTCTCGACCGTGCGGCGCGTGGCCTACTGACCGCCGAAGAAGCCGAGCAGGCCGTGATGATGTTCGCCCCCGTCGTCGCTCTCATCGCGGGGGCGGAAGGGACTCAAAATCCGCGTATGGAAGACGGTGTACCATACGCGGATTTGGCGACGGAAACCGTAGCAGACGAGTTCGCGCCAAATGCCGAGTTCGTGCAACGAGCTTCGGACGAGAAAAGCGATTTTCCGGCGGAAAACGCACAAGTCGAAGAAGTTAATGCGGATAAATTTATCCGCATAGACGCCCCACCGCCCGATCCCGAAAAAGTGACGCCTGATGATTTCTTGTCGGCTTTCTATCCCGATTCTGGCGAAGAAATCCGCCTGCGCTTCCTCGCCCCCAAAGGCATCCCGACGGACAAAAAGGGCTACCCCTTAGAATCGCGCTTTTCAACCAAAAAAGAGGGCATCACACGCGCCGCGCTACAGTCGGACGCGAGACTCCGGCGAAAGCTAGCATGGCTAAACGAGACACGCGGCGCTTACTTCATCCCAAATGCGGGGGGCGACTGTGACAAAGACATCACCCGGATAAATGCTTTCTTCGCCGAGAGCGATAAAGGCACGCTCGAAGAACAGCACGCCAAGTTTGACGCCTGCCCCGTTCCGCCTTCCGCGAGACTCGAAACGAAAAAAAGCGTGCACGGCTATTGGTTCGCCGCGCCGGGCCAGCCCGTCGAGAAGTTCCGCCCCGTGCAGATCGGACTCATTCAATACTTCGGCAGCGACGAGCAGATAAAGAACGAAGCGCGCGTGATGCGTCTGCCGTTTACAAACCACGTCGCCTATAACGCCGGGCTGCTCGACTTTAAGCCCGTGAAGGTCACGCACTTCGATTCGTCGCGGCGCCTCACGGCAGCCGAGATGCTCGCGGCTTTTCCTGCCGCGTCTGAAGCCAAGCCTAAACCGCAACGCCCTCCGAAAACGATCATCAAGCTTACCGGCGACTTTGAAGACTACAAGCGGGAGATCGGCGCACGGATCAGCACGCACGCGACGGCGCGGCTAAACGGGCGGGGGAATTGGGATTGCCGCGCCGTGTGTCACAACGGCAAGGGGGCGACGGGTCTTTTCTACGACCCGTCACAAAACTTCGTTTGGTGTAACGCGGAACTAAGCTGTGACCTCGACACAATCGCGCTCGCCTTCGGTATAACTCGCGCGAAGGGAGCAGTGGCATGACAACGATATTCATTGCGCGAACCTATAGCGGCTTTCACATCAAACTCAAGAGCGACAACCCGGATGCCTTTCGCCTGTGCATTGACACGCTGAAGTCAGCCATCGCGCCCGACATGCGTTCATACAACCCGGCGACGCGCGAATGGTTTGTTGATGAAGACGCGGCGGGAAGGATGCGCCGCTGGCTGGAATACTGCCGCGCGAATTTATACGCCGAAGTCGAATGGCTCGACGGCGAAGCATACGCAGACCCGGAAGCCGAATGGAAGCCGCGAAAGCCAGAGCGGCCAAAGCCAGCGATCCATACGTGACGCTTCACCTTTGCCGTCCGCGCCGCCCGAAGTAGTTAAGGCGGCTTACCGGGCTTTGGCCGTGCTGAATCACCCGGACAAGGGCGGCGAAACCGAAGTGATGCAGCGGATCAACGCCGCTTACCGGAGACTGGCGGCGTGAGTGACGGCGAAAAGCGTATCCTGAAAACCACCCAACCAAAGCTAAAGACACGGACATGAAAAAAGATGCCCGCACAAGCGACGCCGCTTTGGTCGAGTCTCCAAAGCTAGCTTTCGAGCCGAACGCATTTTACGAGCGCGTGCTGGAGCTTCGCCGCGACCGACCGGCGGCATTCGATTCGCTCGCGCCCGTCACCAAGCTGGCGCTCGGCCAGTACGAAGCACAGAAGCGCGAGCACCAAAGGCTTGCGGCAATCAGAGACGAGCCGACGGCATGAACAACTTTGCCGCGTAGTCAGTGGGCGGCAAACAGGGAGCGGGATACTCGAAGATATTCTCCCGGCAGTGTCCCGCTTCCAAAACTAAATGGTAGGAGATAAAAAAAGAGATGAACGAAACGAACTCAAAAACTAGCGATGAACTTCGCAGTCAAGCTGCGCTGGCACAACTGGAAGTTTCTGAATTGGAGCGGGAGCAGCAGGAAGCGACGGCGCGATTAGCAAACCCGGCGACCGTGTTCGACCCGGCGCTCGCCGTCGAGTTGCGAAAGCGTTTAGGCGAACTCCCTTTGTACTTGAACGCGGCGCGCCTCAAGCACGCGGCGTTGCGCCTCGAGATGTTTACGGCCTTGTCCGCCGAGCACAAGGCGAACATGCCGGAGCTGTACGAAGCAATGGAAGCGGAACGGCCGAAGCTTGAAGCGGCTCGAGCGGCTTACGACGCGAAGGTGTGGGCGTGGCGCGCCGAGCACGAATCAGCGAACGTCGCGCGCCTTGACGCCAACGACGCGCGCCGCCAGCTCCAGCAACTGCAATCCGAGGCGATTGGCGTGCAGGGCGTCGCGCAACGCCGCGCGCACGCGGCGTGATGCGATGGGAAGCGCGTCGTTCGCGTGGCCGCTAATCGGCGCGCTTCTCCAAAGCTGAGCTTAGAGGCAACAGAAATGAACGAAGGAAGATTTGAGACGCGAGGAAGCCTCTTCTGTCGATCACTGGTACCCGATCATTCTGGTGACGTAGGAGCCGATGCGGGCGAGCGTCTGCCACGGACTCGCCAGCACGATGACCAGCATGACTAACGCGAGTAAGAGCGCGACGTTGAGCAGTTTGGATGACATAAGGGCGGCCTCCGTGTGCTTGATGGTGGCAGGGGCGCGAGGGGTAGGGCTGAGTTTGAGCCGACGGAGCGGCGCGAGTCAACGACTATGCGCGGCCACCACATCTTGTGCCCGTTGCATAATTTCAAAATGGGGCTTTCGGGCACTCGTGAGTGAGGTTGAACAGACTAGATGTTGTGGCCGAGGGCGTCTGAAAAACGAGTATGCAGCCGTTCTGCATAAAGCGCGTCCGAGAATGGGCATTGTGTTTTTTTATCGTCTGTAAATGAAACCACCCGCAAGCGTCAGTGGCTCACGGGTGGTGCATTAACTTGCATGGGAAACTTCTATACTTCTTCACTCTTGTTTGCTTTGCGCCGCTTGCGCACCTTCGCTACCACACCCGCTAAGCCGGTGCCGAGTAGTAGCAGCGTTGTAGGCTCCGGCACCGCCGTCGTGGTCGCTGGGCCGAAAGTCACGGGGCCGATGGCGAAGTCCGGTATCGAGTGCGTCACAACTAATCTCGTAATTATGTCTGAGCCCGTCGCGCGCACCCCCAGAAAATAATCGCCGCCGCTAGGGGTACTGACGCTGAAGGTGCCCAGTGCCGTCTGACCGTTGAAGGCCGTGAAGGTGAAACTGAACATTGGGATGGAGAAGTTAGGTCTTGCCAAAAAACCGGCTTCTGTCACGCCGGCTGCGAACGTGATGGTAATCGGCGCACCTCCCTGACCGAAAGCGTTGCCTGTGGATAGCGTACCCGGCCCGAAGAAGCTGTTGATCACGAAGAGCCCGGTCGGCTTGCTGAACGTCAAGGTGTTGCCGCCGGCGCTTACGACTAGCGGGTTTGCCACAGTGGAGGCCCCGGTGTTCGGGATCGGGGTGCCGGTCGTCGGGAAAGTGGCGGTTGCGTCGGCAGGGTTGAGTTGGCTGGCGGAGATTAGCTGCACCACGTCGGCTCGTGCGACCGTGCTGAAGCCGAAGCAAAGTAGCAACAAAGTAGAGGACGTATGGATAATTCTACGGATGTGCGACATGTTCCCTCCCTTTGCCAAGATTGGCTTTAATGTTACGACGCGAGATTAATTGAAGGCTGATCGAGTGAGATGCGGAGAAAACACTAAAGATAGTGTAATGCCTTCGCTGAAGTCAGCCTGTTAATCCTGTTGAGGCGCGAAACTGTATGCCAAACTCCACAGCGCGTCAATAACGATGATGCTTCGGGTGAAAGCTTTTGATGTATGCTTCAAGGTCTTCCCTTTTCACCTGCCCCCGCGTCCTATTACAGCCAATTCGTCGAAGATGAAAGCTTTTGAAACCTAATGCAACCTTCTGAGGAAAAGCTGACGGCGAAGCAGGAGCGGGCACTCGTCGCGCTCTTAGACTGTGGCGAAGTGGCGACGGCTTCAGAGCGCGCGGGAGTGAGCCGCATAACGCTGTGGCGATTCCTGCAACAGCCTATCTTTCAATCACGCTACCGCGCCGCCCGCCGTCAATTAGTCGAAACGGCCATCGCGCAACTCCAAAGTGATTGCACCACGGCGGCGCGCGTGCTCAGAGAAGTGGCCGAGGACAGGGAAGCGCCGGCGTCGTCGCGCGTGGCGGCGGCCAGAGCGATTATTGAACAGTCAGTCAGCGCCGTACAGCTCACGGACTTGCAAGAGCGCCTAGAGGAAGTGGAGCGCCTCCTGCACGAGCAGGAAACGAAGAGGCGCAGAGCGTGAGCCTCGCCGCACAGCTTGAACGATTGCACGCCCGCGCCGTGTTGTTGGGCGGAGACGTTGCGCCCGCGCTCTCACCCGTCACACTCGCCGCGCACGCCGGATTCACCTTAGACGCTTGGCAGCGCGACGTACTTCTCTCCGACGCGCACCAGATCATCCTGCTCGTCACTAGGCAGGGCGGTAAGTCAACCGTCTCATCAATCCGCGCTCTGCACAGAGCACTCTACACGCCCGCATCGCTCGTCTTACTTCTCGCGCCGTCCTACAGGCAATCGAAAGAATTATTCCGCAAGGTGAAAGACGCGCTTGCGGCGCTTCCCTTCTCCGCACCTTTGGCATCTGAATCGGCGCTCGAGTTGGAGTTTACGAACCTCTCGCGCATCGTCGCGCTGCCGGGTAAGGAAGCCACGATCCGGGGCTTCAGCGGCGTCTCTCTTCTCATCGTTGATGAAGCATCAAGAGTGCCCGATGAGTTGTACCAAGCCGTGAGGCCGATGCTGGCGGTCAGTGGCGGCGACATCCTTCTGCTTTCGACGCCGTTCGGCAAGCGCGGATTCTTTCATCACGAATGGACGAACTCCGGCGCAGACTGGCACCGCACGAAAGTTACCGCCGAGGATTGCCCGCGCATCCCGCGCGAATGGTTGGAGCAGGAGCGCCGCGCGATTGGTGATTGGTGGTTTCGCCAAGAATACCTCTGTGAGTTCGTCGAGACGATAGATCAGGTGTTCAGTTATGAAGATATTCAGCGCGCACTGGACGACTCGGTAACGCCGCTGTTCGGAGTAGCCTAAATGAGAATTGTTGACGGGAGAGATTTACCAATGCCGAAGCCGACGCTGCCGCCGCCGCCGCGCTATCTCATCGGCTTGGACTTGGGCAGTGCGCAAGATTTTTCAGCGCTGGCAATTCTGGAGCAGCACGGGCACGGACAAGAGGCCGAGTTTCTGTGTCGCCACCTTCAGCGCTGGCCGCTCCGCACGCCTTACACGGCGATTGCTTCGGACGTTGCCGGCATCGTCAACCGCGAAGAGTTGCGGGGCGGCCCGGCGCGTAACGTCCTCGCCGTTGACATGAACGGTCCGGGCAC